>Ga0187782_10002867_pt1 | contig 12807 bp, 8 predicted proteins | sample 0715_SJ02_MP15_2_FD_132454 | JGI IMG/M metagenome (GOLD analysis project Ga0187782, IMG submission 132454) | Tropical peat soil microbial communities from peatlands in Department of Meta, Colombia - 0715_SJ02_MP15_20_MG | ecosystem: Environmental > Terrestrial > Soil > Wetlands > Peat | place...
CCGCCGCGGCGGTCGGCGAGGAGGATTTGGCCGCCGTCGCGACGCCGCACCTGCGAAAATTGGCCGCCGACACCGGCGAGGGCTGCAAGCTCTCGGTGATCGACCGCGAGGAGGTGCTGGTCATCGCCGCGGAAGACGGAAAACGCGAATACGCGTTGAGCGTGACGCCCGGCCAGCGTCTGCCTCTCCATGCCGGCGCGGCGAGCAAGATCTTGCTGGCCCATATGCCGAAGCTTGACCTCGAAGAGCGCCTTTCGCGGCCGCTGCCTCGCTATACGCCGAGGACGATCGTCGACGGGCGGCGCCTTGCGGCGGAGCTCGCCCGCGTCCGTCGCCAGGGCTTCGCGCACGACAAGGGCGAATATGCGCCGAGCGTCCAGGCCTTCGCCGCGCCGGTCGTTGACGAAAGCGGGCGCGTCGTCGCGGCGGTCAGCGTGCCTTATCTGGCGGGAGCGAAGTCGACGCATGTGAGCGCGATCCGGGAAGCCGTAATCGACGCCGCCAAAGCGGTCTCCGCCGATCTCGCCCGCGGCGGCGCGCCGCGCGCGGCCCGCACATGACGCGCTGGCCCGATCTCAACCGCATGAACCGCTTTTTTTGAGAAAGCGCCGCCATGAGGATCGTCGGCCAGAAGGTTTTCGTCGCCAACGCGTCGCGGACCAATTTCGTCTTCCTAAAGCTCTATACCGACGCAGGCGTCGACGGCGTCGGCGAGGCGACGCTTGAGTGGAAGACGCAGGCGATCGTCGCCGCGCTCGGCGAGCTGGAGCGCTCGCTTGTCGGCGAGGACGCCTTCAGAACCGAATTCCTGATCGAGAAGCTTCACCGCGACTCCTACTGGCGGACAGGCGCGGTCTTCCGCAGCGCGCTGGGCGCGGTCGAAGCCGCGCTCCTCGACATCAAGGGCAAGGCGCTTGACGTGCCTGTCTACGAGCTTCTCGGCGGCAAGCAGCGCGACCGCGTCAAATGCTACGCCAATCATTGGTTCTTTGGCGCGAGGACCCCGGACGACTATCACGCCAAGGCGAAGGCGGCGGTCGAGATGGGTTACCGCGCCCTGAAATGGGATCCGTTCGAATCGAGCTACCTCGACATGGATCGACCGCAGCGCCGCCGGACGATCGCCGTCGTCGAAGCGGTCCGCGCGGCCGTCGGACCGGACGTCGAGTTGATGCTCGACGTCCACGGGCGCCTGAACGTCCCGACGGCGATCGCGATGACCAAGGAGCTTCAGCGTTTCGACCTCGCCTGGATCGAGGAGCCGACGCCGCCCGAAAGCATCGACGCGCTCGCCGACGTTCGCGCAAAAAGCCCGGTGCCGATCGCCGCCGGCGAGCGCTACTTCGAACCGGAGCGCTTCCGCGAGCTAATCGAGAAGCGGGCGGCCGACATCCTGCAGCCGGACGTCTGCCATTTGGGCGGCATGCTCGAGACCAAGAAAGTGGCCGGGCTCGCCCATATGCGCTTTCTGCCGGTCGCGCCCCACAACCCAACGGGCCCGGTGATGAACGCGATGACGCTTCATCTGTCCGCGGCGATCCCGAACTTCCTCGTCTTTGAAACGGTCTCCCGCGACGTCGCCTGGCGAAAGGAGCTGGTTCGAGAATCGTTGGAATTCAAAGACGGCGAGATCGTCGTCCCCAACGCGCCGGGCCTCGGCGTCGAACTTATCGAGGAAGCGTGCGCGCGCTATCCTTATGCGCCCTATGACGTCCCGCTTTTCGACGGCTCAATCAACGTTGCGGGCGTCGCCGACGGCGCCCCGGTCCTCAAAGAGCAGCACAAGCTCGAATAGAACTCTCGCGCCTCGCGAGGCGCCCACGCGTTTCGAGAGGGCGGTTCAGGCTGCGAGCTTCTGATAGTCCTTCACGTCGGCAAACGAGATCTTCGGCCATTTTTCCTGCTCGTAACGCAGGTTGAAGGCCGAGCTCGCCATGAACACCGGGGCGCCGTCGAGGTCCGAGGCGATCGACGACGGATAGGACGCGATGAACCGCTGCAGCTCGACGGGGTCGGCGCTCGAAACCCAGCGGCAGACCTCGAAGCGGCTCGGCTCGAAGGAGACGGGGAGCCCATATTCCGCGTCGAGCCGCTCGACGAGCACGTCGAGCTGCAGCGCGCCGACGACGCCGACGATCGCCGCGGCGCCGTCGTTGGGCGAGAAGACCTGCACGACGCCTTCTTCCGCCATCTGCTGCAGCGCCTCCTTCAGCTTCTTCGCCTTCATGGCGTCCGCAAGCTTTACGCGCCTGAGGATTTCCGGCGCGAAGCTCGGCACGCCGCGAAAGACCAGGTCCTCGCCCTCGCTCAGCGTGTCGCCGATGCGCAGCGTCCCGTGGTTTGGAATGCCGACCACGTCGCCGGCGAACGCCTCTTCCGCCAGCACGCGGTCCTGCGCGAAGAAGAATTGGGGCGCGGTCAGCGTGATCGGCCTGCCGGTGCGCACGAGCTTGGCCCGCATTCCGCGCCTCAGCGCGCCGGAGCAGACGCGCAGAAACGCGATGCGGTCGCGGTGGTTCGGATCCATGTTGGCCTGGATCTTGAAGACGAAGCCGGTCATCTTGGCTTCGTCCGCGCGGACAAGGCGCTCGGAGGCGGGCTGCGCTCGGGGGCTCGGCGCAAATTCGGCGAGGGCGTCGATGAGATCGCGGACGCCGAAACCTTTTAACGCGCTGCCCCATAAGACCGGCGTCAAGTGCCCCTCAAGGAAAGCCTGCCGGTCGAACGGCTTTGAGGCCTCGAGGGCGAGCGTCAATTCCTCGACGGCCGCCGCTCGCTCATAGTCCGGCAACAGCTCGGCGACGAAGGGATCTTCAGGGCCGTTGACGCGACGCTCCTCGGCGTCCTGGCCGACGAGCCTTATGGTCGATCGTCTGAAGTCGTAGGCGCCGGAGAGCGACTTCGCGCGGCCGATCGCCCAAGTGAGCGGCGCGGCGTCAAGCGCCAGCGTCTTTTCGATCTCGTCAAGGAGATCGAACGGATCGCGCGTCTCGCGGTCCATCTTGTTGATGAAGGTTATGATCGGGATGTCGCGCAGGCGGCAGACCTCGAAGAGTTTTCGCGTGCGCGCCTCTATCCCCTTGGCCGCGTCGATGACCATGACGGCGGAATCGACCGCGGTCAGCGTCCGATAGGTGTCCTCGGAAAAGTCTTCGTGGCCGGGCGTGTCGAGCAGGTTGAAGACGCAGCCCTCGTGCTCGAACGTCATCACTGAGGTTACGACCGAGATGCCGCGCGCGCGCTCGATCGCCATCCAGTCGGAGCGGGTCTTGCGTCGGTTGGCCTTGGCGCGCACCTCGCCGGCGAGCTGAATGGCGCCGCCGAAGAGCAGCAGCTTCTCGGTCAGCGTCGTCTTGCCGGCGTCCGGATGCGAGATGATCGCGAAGGTGCGGCGGCGGGAGACGGGATCGGGGGCAAGCATGGCGGCGCCGCGCATGCCTTCTTTCCGTCCGTCGCGTCAAGCGGAAATGGCCCATCTTGACGGCCGTCGCGACTCCCCCGATTGGCTGCGCCGCCGGTACTGAACAGGGGCGCCCATGAAGGTCTACGAACTCGCGCGGACGCCGCGCATCGTCGCGGGCGAGGGCGCGCGCCAGAGCCTGCCGAGCCTTACAACAGGTGAGGGGCCGGCGCTGCTCGTCGCCGATCCGGGGCTTAAGGCCACGGGGCTCATCGAGGAGGTCGAGAGGCTGTTGCGGGAGGCCGGGGTCTCGGTCTTAACCTTTAGCGCGCTCAAAAGCGATCCGACGGTCGCTCAGGCCGACGCCGCCGCGGCGCAGGCGCGCGAGATGGGCGCCCGCCTCGTCCTGGCGCTCGGCGGCGGCTCGGCGCTCGACCTTGCGAAAGCGGCGGCGGCGATTGCGCCGGGACCGCATTCGGCCGCCCATTATCAGCTCGGCGAGAATCCCTTTCCCGCCGAGCCGCTGTGCAAAATCTGCGTGCCGACGACCTCAGGCACGGGCTCGGAAACGACGCGGACAGCCATCCTGACGCGCGACGACCACGCAAAGGTTTGGCTGTGGGGCGACGAGATCAAGGCCGACGTCGTCATCCTCGATCCGGAGCTGACGGTCACGCTGCCCGCCTCGCTTACCGCAGCGACGGGCGTCGACGCGCTCGTCCATGCGGTCGAGGCGGCGACCAACCGCAACGCCAATCGGGCTTCAAATCTTTTTGCATTCGAGGCGATCCGGCTCGTTTCGACGTCGCTCCTTCGCGCCATTGAGAACCCGCGCGACCTTAAGGCGCGGTCCGCCATGCAATGGGCTGCGGCCTGGGGCGGCGTCGCAATCGACAATTGCGGCACGGCGGTCGCGCATGCGCTTGGCCATGCGATGGGGTCTTTAAAGCCCATTCACCACGGCCGCGCGGTCGGCGTCGCGATGCTCGCTAGTCTCCCATGGAACATCGAGGGCAACGACGCTTTCGCCGACTGCGCCCGCGCGATGGGCGCAGAACCGACGTCTCGCGGGTTTGTCGCGGCGTTCGAGCGGCTCATGCGGGCAAGCGGCCTGAAGCTCGACGTCGCCGAGGAATTCGCCGGCGTTGAGGCGGCCGCGCTCGCCGCGCAGGCCGCGAAGCCCGAAAACGCCGCTATGCTCAAGGCCAATCGGCGCGCCGCAAGCGATAACGACCTGCTCGCCTTGGCCGAAAGCGTGCTGGCGATGCAGTGAAGCGGGACATTGCGCCTCGAGGCTTTTTTCAAGATGCGAGACATGTTCGAAATCCCCGCCCGCGCCCCGAAAGCGACGATCGCCGCCATCGAAATCACGCGCCACCGCTTGCCCCTCGATCCGCCCTTCCGCGCGAGCTGGGATACGAAGCCGAGAGCCTCCTTCGATGCGGCGATCGTAAGAGTTCACACCGATCTCGGCGTGACGGGCGTCGGCTCCGGCGACATGATGCTCGGCTTTGAAGGCTGCGAAAGCCTGTTTGTCGGGCAGGACGCGCTGAAGCTCGAGCGCCACTGGCGGATCCTCAACAACTTGAGCTTTCACGGCGGCCGCCCATGGCCGCTCGATCTTGCGCTCTGGGACCTTGCCGGCAAGATCGCCGGCCAGCCGTGCTGGAAGCTGCTCGGCGGGCTTTCGAACACGGTTAGCCTCTACGCCTCGTCAGGAACGCTCCGCGGCCCCGCCGCGCTTGCGGACGCGGCCGAACGCTATCGAAGCGAAGGCTTTCCGGCGCTGAAAATCCGCTTCCACCGCGGCGACTGGCGCGACGACGTCAAGGCGCTCGAGGCGGCAAGGGCGCGCGTCGGCGGCGCCCTGACGCTGATGGTCGACTGCAATCAGGGCTGGCGCATGGCCTGGGACGAATACGCGCCCTGGTCGCTCAAGGACGCTCTGCAAGTCGCGCGCGAGCTCGAGCGGCTTGACGTCTATTGGATGGAGGAGCCGCTGCACCGCGGCGACCGCGAGGGCATGCGGCGATTGCGCGACAGCGTCGCCGTGAGAATCGCCGGCGGCGAGATGACGCGCGAACTCTACGAGTTTCGCGACCTGATCGACGAGGGCTGTCTCGACGTCGTCCAGCCGGACGCCGCGCTGGTTGGCGGCATCACCGGCTTAAGGCGCGTCGCGGCCATGGCGCAGGAGCACAATCTCGTCTTCACCCCGCACACCTGGACAAACGGCCTCGGCGTCGTCGCCAACGCGCACCTCACCGCCGGGCTTTGCGACGCGCCTTTCCTCGAATTCCCCTACGATCCCCCTGAATGGAGCGTGGCCAGACGCGACTTCATGTTGGCCGAGCCCTTGCGGGCAAGTGAGTCGGGCCATATCGTACTGAGCGATAAACCGGGTATGGGGGTCGAATTGGCGCACGACGTGCTCGCGCGCACGCGTATCGGCTGAAGAGTTGACGCGTCGTCCTTCAAGGGGGGACGATGGATCGAAAGTGGTTGCCGTTAAATGCGCTGCGCGCCTTCGAGGCGGTCGGCCAGCACCTGAGTTTCACGGCCGCCGCCAATAGCCTCACCGTCGCGCAAAGCGCCGTCAGCCGTCACGTGCTGGTGCTCGAGAATTTCCTCGGCGTCGCCTTGTTCGAGCGCCGTCCACAGCAATTGGCGTTGACGGAAGCCGGGCGCCACATCCTCCCCATCGTCAGCAAGTCGTTCGACCGCATCGACCAGGCGCTCGCCGACGTGATCAAGGAAAAAGGGCGGCCGAAGCGCGACCTGAAAGTGGCGCTTCCGCCCTCCTTCGCGCATCGCCTGGCGATCTCGATCCTGCGCGACTTTCGCGCCGAACACCCAGGCGTCACGCTCGAGATCGTCTCGACGCCCAATCCCGGCGACGACGTCGACATCGCCATCGTCTATTCGGAGCCGCGCGTCACCGACGCCATTCACGATCTTTTGTGGACGGCGCGCAGCACGATCCTCTGCAGCCCCCGGCTTCTTGAGACGTTCGACCGCTACGAGCCGGCCAAGCTCATCGAGTCGTGCGAGCTCCTGCACGTCAAGGTCGACGACCGTCCGAAGCACTTCTTCTGGCAAGCCTTCGCCAGGGTGATCGGCCGGCCGGATCTCGCCGTCGACCGCGGCCTCGTCTTCGATTCGCAGCCGCTCGCCGCGCAATATGCGATGGCGGGCGACGGGTTGGTCGTCGCCGATCCGCTCCTGTTCCAGGACGAGCTGCGCGCCGGGCGGTTGGTGCGCCCGTTCGATCTGTGGGTCGACGAAGGTTTTGGTTACTATTTGACGACGCAGCCTGAGGACTTGAGCAACGAGACGGTTTCCGTCTTCCGCACCTGGCTGATCGCGCGGTTCGCCGACGCTGAGAAACGGGCGGAGCCGCTTGAGCTCAACGTCGAGCCGCCGCGGCTGCGCGCGGCGCGATGAGGCTCGTTTGAAAGAGCGCGACAAGCGGCGCTTTGCCAACTTCTAAGCGATGCACTAGGCAGGGCGCTCAAAAGGATGAATTTGGAGTCTGCCCGAGGTCATGGCCAAATTGCTTCCCGTTGTGATGTGCGGGGGATCGGGGACGCGGGTATGGCCTGAATCGCGGGAGAGCCGGCCCAAGCAGTTCATTGCGCTGGTCGGCGAACGCTCGACGTTTCAGTCGATCGTGAGGATGCTCGCGGACGCCGAGGTCTTCGAGCCGCCGGTCGTCATCACCAATTACGCCTATCGCTTCCACGTCGCCGAGCAGCTCTCAGAGATCGGCGCGAAGGCGACGATCCTGCTTGAGCCCGAGCGGCGCGACAGCGGGGCGGCGGTGGCGGCGGCGGCGGCGTGGGCGGCGCAAAAGAACGGCGAGGCGAAGGTTGCGATGCTCGCGGCCGACCACGTGTTCTCAAACGAGCGGCGCTTCGTCGAGCTTTGCGCGGAGGCCGGGCGCGCGGCCGAGAGGGGCGCGATCGTCACCTTCGGGGTTAAGCCCGATCATCCGGCGACCGGCTACGGCTATATCCGGCCGGGCGAAGCGTTGCCGGCTTCGGAGAGCGTGCGCCGCGTCGAGGCCTTCGTCGAGAAGCCCGACGCCGCCACCGCCGAGCGCTACATCGCCGAAGGCTATCTCTGGAACTCCGGCAACTTCGTCTTCCGCGCCGACGTCATGCTTTCCGAGATCGAGCGCTTTGAGCCGGAGCTTGCCTCTGCGGCGCGCGCGGCGGTCGAGCGCGCCAAGCCCGACCTCGAGTTTCTGGTCCTCGACCGCGAAAGTTTCGCCCGCGCGCCGAAGAAGTCGATCGACTACGCGGTGATGGAGCGCACGAGCCGGGCCGCCGTCATCGCCGCCGACGTCGGCTGGTCGGACATCGGCGAATGGGGGGCGGTGTGGCGGGCGAGCCCGCGCGACGAGGACGGCAACAGCCTCATCGGCCATGTGGTCGCGATCGACAGCAGAAATTCGCTCATTCGTTCGCCCGACAAGCTCACCGCGGTGCTCGGCGTCGACAACGTCGTCGTCGTCACCACGCAAGACGCGGTGCTGGTCGCCGACGCGCGGCAGGCGGACAAGGTGAAGGGGCTCGTCGACGAGCTGAAGGCCAAAAAGCGCAGCGAGGCGAGCGAACACAAGCGCAGCTATCGGCCGTGGGGGTTCTATCAGAGCGTCGACTTGGGCGAGCGCTACCAGGTCAAGCGGATCACCGTTTATCCCGGCGGGCGGCTGTCGCTGCAGAAGCACTTCCATCGCGCCGAGCACTGGATCGTCGTGCGCGGCGCGGCGGAGGTGACGCTGAACGGGACGGTGACGCTGGTGCACGAGAACGAGTCGATCTACCTGCCGATCGGCAGCGAGCACCGCCTCGCCAACCCCGGCAAAATCGCCCTCGAACTCATCGAAGTCCAAACCGGATCCTATCTCGGGGAAGACGACATCGTCAGGATCGAGGATATTTATAATCGCGGCTGAGGCGCGCCGACGTTGACAGCAAAGACCCGCGCCGCTAACAGCACGCGCTCAAAGCGCCCTCGGCATCGACGAGGGCGTTTGCATTTGACGCGACCCGCGACCGCGGCGCCTGGCTCGGCCTGCAGTCTGTCGGCTCACTTCAGTTGGGCGGCCGCCTTGGCCGCCCGATTTAAGTGGGCAGAGGAGGGCGCGTTCCCTTAGATTGAGACAACGAGACCGGGAACAGCGATGACGAAGCGACTGCAAGCCAAATACAAGATTGATCGCCGCATGGGCGAGAACATCTGGGGGCGCCCGCGTTCGCCCTTCAACAAGCGTGAATACGGCCCCGGCCAGCACGGCCAGCGCCGCAAGGGCAAGGCCACCGATTTCGGCACGCAGCTTAAGGCCAAGCAGAAGGTCAAGGGCTATTACGGCAACATTTCCGAGCGCCAGTTCCACAAATATTACGTGGAGGCGATCCGGATGAAAGGCGACTCAAGCGCTCATCTCATCGGGCTCCTTGAGCGGCGCCTCGATGCGCTGATCTATCGCGCCAAGTTCGTGCCGACCGTCTTTGCCGCCCGCCAGTTCATCAATCACGGCCACGTCAAGGTGAACGGCAAACGCGTCAATATCGCCTCTTATCAGGTGAAGGTCGGCGACCTCGTCGAGTTGAAGGCGTCCTCCCGCCAGCTTGCGCTCGTGCTGGAGGCTGCCGGCCTCGCCGAGCGCGACGTTCCCGACTACCTTGAGGTCGATCACGGCAAGGGAACGGCGAAGCTGACGCGCGTGCCGGGCCTCTCGGAGGTTCCCTATCCGACGCGCATGGAGCCGAACCTCGTCATCGAGTTCTACTCGCGCTGACGGGCGCCCGCGCGCCCTCCCGGCTTGGCGCCGAATCACTTCGTAAGGCCACGCGGGCCGCGCAGCTTGATCCTGAGCAATTGACCATTTGGGCCAAAAGGCGGCGCGAGCAAGGCGTCGACGAATGAACGCCGCTCGCCGCCATCCGGAAAACGTGTAGCGAAATTGTTAGCGTTCTGTTCATAAGTATTTGGCGGATCGAGAAAAAGCGACACATTCTCCACTCGCCGACCGATATTCAGCATATGGAGAAATCGCGCCCTTCAGGGCTCGCGATTAAGGTTGCGTTAACCAACACAACCTAAACGTGTCCTTAGCGAGTGGTGCAACCGACAATCGGGCGCCTCGCGCTGGGGGACGTTGAACATGTTGATTTCCATGAACCGCCACTGTCGCCTTCGGCGCGCCGCGGCGACCAAGACGTGGGCCAACAGGGAGGAGCGCTGGGCTGCGGCTTTCATCGCCGCCGCGGCTCTTCTCCTGGTCTTCAAGCCCATTCCCGCCCACGGCCAATCGGCGCCGGCGCAATCGAGCGCGACGGCGGTCAAGGTCCTGCGTCGCGATTCGGTCGCCTACGATCTCTGGACCGTCGGCTGCGCCTATCTCTCGCAGCCCGCCGATTCGAAGAGCTGCACGGCGAGCCTGCCCGTGCGCCGCCCGGATTCTCAGCAATTGCTGGTTGTCCTGACCGTCGGCCCCGACGGCAGGGGTGAGAGGCGCATTCAGGCGACGGTGCCGACCTCCACCATGGTGCAGGACGGCGTCACGGTCAGATTCGAGCCGGCAGGCGAGATCAAGCTGCCGATCCTCTCCTGCTACCCGGCCGCGTGTCTGGCGAGCGTCCTCTACGACCAGGCGAACGCCGCGCTCATGGCGAGCGCGACCAAGGCTGAGGTGACGTGGACCAACGCCGCCTCCGGGCGGGTCAAGGTCGAATTCGCGGTCAACGGGGCCAAGCAGGCCCTCGCCGCCCTCTCTCAGTGACCCCCTTCAATAAGCGCCGCGCGCGCTGAAAGCCCCTTCAAACCTCATCGATCGGATGGCAGTCATGACCAAGATCAACAGCCGGGCCCGCCAGGCGAACGCCAACTCGAACTGGGACCAAGCCGACCTCTCGCATGCCGGCTGGACGCTGCGCCGGCGCGTCGCCGCCATCCTGCGCCTTGCTGTCGAGACGCTGATGAAGGGCAAGAAGCGCAAAGTCGGCGCGCTCGGGCGCGGCGCGGCGGTGGCGGCGGCGCTGGCGATGTTCGGCTTCGCGACCCCGGCCTTGGCGCAATTGGCGCTCGGCTGCGGAGACGCCGTCAACTCTTTTGACCTCGCAATTTCGGTCTGCGGCGCGCCGGCGGCGGTCGCAAACGGCGGCGGCGCGGGCACCAATGCGATCGCCATCGGCAACGACGCGCAGGCGGTGGTGACCGGCGGCCTAGGCGCGCCGATCGCGATCGGCGGCGACGCCAATGCGACCTCCCCTTCAGGGACTCACCTCAATGGCGGCGGCGGCGACAACGCCATCGCGATCGGCAACGAGACCGTGGCCTCGGACACCGACAACATCGCCCTTGGTTACGGGGCGAGCGCGACCGGCTCGTTTGCGACCGCGCTCGGTCAGGTGGCGAATGCGTCGGGGGGCGAGGCCGTCGCCGTGGGCCCGATGTCCTCAGCGGCCGCCTTGGACGCCATCGCCATCGGCTACAACTCAGGCGCCAACGGGTTCAACTCTGTCGCCATTGGCGGCAATCAGGCCGCTAACAATGGGGCGCAGACTTCAGGCTCCGGCGACGTAGCGATTGGCGACGCGAAAACGGCCGGCGCCGGAATCGGGAACGGGACCGCCCCGACCGCGGTCGCGATCGGCTGGGCCGCCAGCGCGCTAGCCGGCGGCGCCAGCGCGGTCGGTAGTCTTGCGACCGCCAACGTCGCCAACGGCTTGGCGCTTGGCGCTGACGCAACAGCGAACAACGCGAACGACGTGGCGCTCGGCGCGGGCTCTAGCACGGCAGCCGCGGTCGCCACCTCGAGCGTGACAATCCGAGGCACAACCTACACTTTCGCCGGCACGGAGCCTTCGAGCACGGTCAGCGTCGGCTCCTCCGATGCCCCGCGCACCATCACCTACGTCGCCGCCGGCCGGCTCGCCTCGACCTCGACCGACGCGATCAACGGCAGCGAACTCTACGCCACCAACCAAGCCCTCACCGCAATCGGCGACGGCGGCGCCGGGCCGGTGCAATACGCCAACGCGGCGACGCCGACGACGCCGAACGGCGGCGTGGCGACGCAATTCGAGACGCTGGTCGGCGCGACGCCGGGCTCGACCGTGACGTTGAGCAATCTAACTGGGGGCTTGCTGACGAGCACGTCGACACAGGCCGTCAACGGCGCGCAGGTCAATACGTTCGGAACGTCGGTCGCCTCCATCATCGGCGGAGCCGCGACCTTCAATTCGGCGACGGGTACGATTATGGGCGAGAGCTTCACGATCGGCGGCGTCCCTTACACCAACATCACGAGCGCCTTCAACGCGATCAACAACGACCTCAACGGCGGCGGCATCAAGTACTTCCACGCCAATTCGACGCTCGCCGACTCGACGGCGACGGGCGTGAATTCTGTCGCCATCGGCCCTGCCGCCAACGCGATTGGCGCGAACAGCATCGCGGAAGGCGACGGCGCAACGGCCAACAACGCCGGCGACGTGGCGCTCGGCTCGAACTCGACGACGGCGGCGGCGGTCCAAACGTCGAGCGCGACGATCGGCACGCTCGCGCTGACAGGCTTTGCCGGCACGACGCCGACCAGCACGGTGTCGATCGGCGCGCCGGGCGCGGAGCGGACCCTGACCAACGTCGCGGCGGGACGCGTGACCTCGACCTCGACCGACGCGGTCAACGGCTCGGAGCTCTATGCAGTGGCGAGCGACGCGAACAATCTCGGCGTGAGCGTCGCCTCGATCTTCGGCGGCGGCGCGACGTTCAGCGCCAACGGCACGATCAACGATCCGAGCTACATCATCAACGGCGATACATACAACAATGTCGGCGCGGCGCTCGAAGCCATCAACAATGACCTCAACGGCGGCGGCATCAAGTACTTCCACGCCAATTCGACGCTCGCCGACTCGACGGCGACGGGCACGAATTCCGTCGCGATCGGCCCGGTCGCGAATTCGGTCGGCGCCAACAGCGTGGCGATCGGCAACGGCGCGACCGCCAACAACGCCGGCGACGTCGCGTTGGGTTCAAACTCGACGACGGCGGCGGTCGTCAAGACGACTTCGCTCACGATTGCCGGCACGACCTATGCCCTCGCCGGCACGGCGCCGACGAGCACGGTCAGCGTCGGCACGTTCACGCAAACGTCCACGGGCACGCTGGACGTGCAATTGGGCAGCGACCCTTCCGTGGGAGAGATCGGTTCCCTCGAGGCCTCGGGGGCCGCCACGCTGGCCGGCACGCTCAAGTCGGACCTTCTTTACGGCTATTCGCCCGCGACGACCGACAGCTTCATTCCGGTCGGCTTCGCCAGCGAATCAGGGAGCTTCGCCACTGAAACCCTGCCCAGCGGCACGGGATACAAGTTCAACGCCACGGTGGCCTCG
>Ga0187782_10002870_pt1 | contig 12805 bp, 10 predicted proteins | sample 0715_SJ02_MP15_2_FD_132454 | JGI IMG/M metagenome (GOLD analysis project Ga0187782, IMG submission 132454) | Tropical peat soil microbial communities from peatlands in Department of Meta, Colombia - 0715_SJ02_MP15_20_MG | ecosystem: Environmental > Terrestrial > Soil > Wetlands > Peat | place...
CGCTCTTCGCTCATTGGCAGCTATGTTATGGCAACGGCCGAACATCGGGAGCCGTGTGAATCGAGAGGTTCATGCACGGTTCTGGGAGCGCGCGGAGGTGAAATTCCTCCGCGCGACTCGACAATATCTACCGAAATCAGACGTTTGCGGAACGCCCGATTATGGGCGGATCACGGACATCAGGCGCGGCTTCTTGGACTGACACATTGGCCGTCTTCACATGCAGTGGGCACGACCGTCTCTCGTCCCGTCGCGCCCCGAGGCCAGCCTGCAGTTTGTGTGACGGCTAGCTCTCGCCGGTGAGCGCCGCCAAGTCTTTCGCTGGGGCTGCAAACAGCGATTGCGGGTCGGTGTGATGGCCGAAAAGCCTAATGACGTAGCTGCGTTCCAGGTCTTGTAGCGATTGGCGCATCTTCTTTACGCCTTGCTCGAAGGCCTCAAGTTGAGCGGCCTGCGGATTTTGCCAAGACCGGCTGAGGCGCGCGGCTGCCGGCGAGCTATTCGGCCGACGCCGCCAGGCCGAGATAGGTCTCGATCACTCGCGGATTAACCGCGAGCTCGGCGGCCGGGCCTTCGAGCACGAACTCGCCCATTTCCAGAACGTAGCCATAGTCGGCGATCTGCAGCGCCGCGCGCGCGTTCTGCTCGACCAGGAGGACCGACACGCCGGTCTCTCTCAGGCCGGCGACGACGTGAAGGATGTCGCGCACGATGCGCGGCGCGAGCCCGAGACTCGGCTCGTCGAGCATGAGGAGTTTCGGCCGAGCCATCAGCGCGCGGCCGAGCGCGAGCATCTGCCGCTCGCCGCCCGAAAGCGTGCCGGCAAGCTGCGCGCGCCGCTCCTTAAGCCGCGGGAAGCGCGCGTAAACTGCTGCGAGATCGTCTGCTACCGTGTGATCGCGCCGCGACCGGGAAAAGGCGCCGAGCCGCAAATTGTCCTCGACCGGCATGTCGCCGAACAACTCGCGCCGTTCGGGCACGAGGCAGATGCCGCGCCGCACGCGCGTCTCGACCGCAAGGTCGGCGAGATTCTCGCCATCGTAGCGAACACTGCCGGAAGCCGGCAGCAGCCCCATCAGTGCCGCAAGCAGCGTGGTCTTGCCGGCGCCGTTCGGGCCGATCACGGTGACGATGCGGCCGCGGCCGACATCGAGGCAAGTGCCGCGCAGCACGGCCACCTTGCCGTAGCCGACCTCGAGGTCGCGCACCTCCAGCATGTTCATGCCACGCTCCCGAGATACGCCTCAACCACCATTGGATTCACCCGGATCTCGCGCGGGGAGCCCTCGGCGAGCTTTTCACCGAAGTTCATCACCACGATGCGGTCGACCAGCCCCATGACGAAATCCATGTCGTGCTCGACCAGAAGGATGCTGACGCCGCGCCGGCGCAGCGCGCGCAACAGCTCGGCCAGGGCCTGCTTTTCCTGGTAGCGCTGGCCGGCCGCCGGCTCGTCAAGGAGAAGCAGCAGCGGATCGGCGCACAGCGCGCGGGCGATCTCGACCATGCGCTGCGAGCCGAGCGGCAGCGTGCCGGCGGCGTCGAACAGCCGTCCGCCAAGGCCGACCCACTCAACGCGGTCGGCCGCCTCCTGCCGCAGCCGCGCCTCTTCCGCCCGATCGAGCCGCAGACTCGCCGACCACACGCCTCCGCGGCCGCGCAGATACGCGCCGATCGCCGCGTTCTCCAGCACGCTCATCGATTCCAGAAGGCGAACGTGCTGGTAGGTGCGGGCGAGGCCGCAGCGGGCGATCTCGCGCGCGGCGCGATCGTCGATGCGCGCATCGCGGAAATGGATTTCGCCGTCGTCGACCGCAAGCACGCCGGTCATCAGGTTGAACACGGTGCTCTTGCCGGCGCCGTTCGGACCGATCAGGCCGAGGATTTCGCCGGCCCGCAGCTCGAACGACAGGTCCTTCACCGCCGCAACCGCGCCGAAGCTCTTGCTCACGCGCTTGAGCTGCAAGATGACCTCGCCGGGCTGAGGCTGCGCGCGCTGCGGCAGCGGCGGCGCCGGCGGCGGCCGCGGCCGCTGCGCATCCGCCGGAATGAGCCGGGCGAAATAGGGCACCAGACCGTCGCGCGTCCGGTGCAGCATGGCGATGACCAGTAGGCCGAACACGATGATTTCGAAATTGCCGCTCTGTTCCATGACTTTCGGCAGCAGATCCTTGAGCCATTCCTTGAGCAGGGTGAGCAGCGCCGCGCCGATGACCGCGCCCCAGAGTTCGCTCGAGCCGCCGATCACCGCCATGAACTGATAGTCGATGCTGCCATTCAGGCCGAACGGATGCGGGCTGACGAAGCGCAGGAAATGCGCGTAGAACCAGCCCGACATGGCGGCGAGCAGCGCCGCATAGACGAAGATGACGATCTTGAGCCGCGCAGTGTCGACGCCGAAATTCTCCGCCATCATGCTGCGGTTGCGCAGCGCACGAATGGCGCGGCCGGAACGCGAATCGAGGAGGTTGCGCATGGCCAGCAGCGCCACCAGGGTGACCGCCCAGATCAAATAGTAGAAGGCGCGGCTGTCGCCGAACCTCCAGCCGAACAGCGTCAGCGGCGGGATCTCGGCGAGCCCGGAATACTTGCCGAGCAAGTCGAGATTGCCAAAGACGAAATAGATGGCGATCCCCCAGGCGATGGTGCCGAGCGGCAGATAATGCCCGGACAGCCGCAGCGTGATGAACCCGAGACACAGCGCGACGACGAAGGTCAGCGCCAGCCCCGCCGGCAGCGTCAACCATGGCGACACGCCGTATTGGGTGGTGAGCACCGCGGTGGTGTAGGCGCCCAGTCCAACGAACGCCGCCTGCCCGAACGAGGTAAGACCGCCGATGCCGGTCAGCAGCACCAGGCCGAGCGTGACGATGCTGGCCAACCCGATATAGTTCAACAGCGTGACGTGGAACTCCGGCAGCACCAGCGGCGCCGCCGCCAGCAGCACCAGCGCGGCGATGAGCAGCACGCGCCGCGTCATGGTTCGTCTTCCTCCTCGACGCGATGCGTCGCCAACGAGCGCCACAGCAGCACGGGAATGATGAGGGTGAAGACGATCGATTCCTTGAACGCGCTGGCCCAGAATGAGGAATAGGATTCGAGAAAGCCGACGGCGAGCGAACCGACCGCGGCAAGCGGATAGCTGGTCATGCCGCCGATGATTGCACCGATGAACCCCTTGAGGCTGATCATCAACCCGGTGTCGTAATAGATGGTGGTGATCGGCGATACGAGGATGCCGGACACCGCGCCGATCAGGGCGGCGAGCGCGAAACTGAACCGGCCCGAGAATTCGTTGGAAATGCCGACCAGCCGCGCGCCGATCCGATTGATGGCGGTGGCCCGCAGCGCCTTGCCGTAGGTGGTGCGGCCGAACATCAGCGCCAGCAACACGATCAGCGTCAGGCTGGTGACGATCACGCCGATGCTCTGGCCGCTGACGTTGAGGATGCCGACCCGGAACTTGAGATCGGGAAACATGTGCGCGCGCAAGCCCTCACCGCCGAAGAACAACAAGCCGAATCCGGTGAGCACGTAGTGCACGGCCACGGCGATGATCAACAGCACCAGGACCGAGGCGTTGGCGAGCGGCTGGAACGCCAGGCGGTAGAGCATCGGCCCGAGCGGCGTCACGATCGCCAGCGTCACGGCCACCTGCAGCAGCAAATCGTCGGGGCGCGACGCCGACCACCAGGCAGCGGCGGCGATCAGCAGCGGCAGTACCAGGTTGGCGAGCACGCTACCCGGCAGCGGGTTCAAGGATTTCTTACGTAGCGCCGCGAGGCCGTCGAGCGCGGCGACGAGGATGCCGCCGCCGATCAGCACGTAGATGGTCCCGGGCACCTTGCCGGATTGCAGCGTGGCCAGCGAAAGGGCCGCGTAGGAGATGAACTCTCCCTGCGGCACGAAGATCACGCGGGTGACGGTGAAAACGACGACCAGCGCCAGGGCGATCAGCGCGTAGATCGCCCCGTTGGTCACGGCATCCTGTGACAGCCACAGCGCGATCGCGAGATTCATCGGCTGATCCGCGGGAAGGGAAACGGAGGGAACGGGCCCGTTCCCTCCCCGGCCTGATCGATTGCCCGGCCTATTTCAACAGCGTCCACTTGCCATTGTCGACGTGCACCAGAACACGCGCCCGCGCATCGAGGCCGTTATGGTCACTCGGGCTCATATTGTAGACGCCGTGCGTGCCGACGACGTTTTTCACGTTCTCCAGTGCGTCGCGCAGCGCCGGGCGAAACTCCGGCGTACCCGGCTTCGCCGTCTTGGCCGCAATGGGAACGGCGGCGTTGAGCAGCAGGAAGCCGTCATAGCTGTAGCCGGCAAATGCGTTGCGGGTACCGGCTCCGAACTTTGTCTCATAGCGGGTGTCGAAATCCAAGGCGACCTTCTTGATCGGATTGTCCTCCGCCAAGTCCTCGGCAACGATCAGCGGACCGGTCGGGGCAATGGCGCCCTCGACGGCCTTGCCGCCGACCTTGATGAACTCGCGGTTGACCGTGCCGTGGTTGTGGTAGATCTGCTTCTGGTAGCCGCGCTCGACCAGTCCGATGTGCGGCAGCGCGCCGCCGGTGCCCGAGCCGCCGACCACGACCGCGTCAGGGTTCGCCGCTATCACCTTGAGCACCTGACCGGTGACGCTGGTGTCGGCGCGCGCATACCGCTCATCGCTCACGATCTCAATGCCGGCCGGCCCAGCCAGCTCTTTCAGCGACTTGAGCACGATGTCGCCCCACGAGTCGGAGAAGCCGATATAGCCAACCGTCTTCACGCCGTGCGCCTTCATGTGATCGACTACCGCGCCCATCATCAGCGTGGTCGGCTGCGGCACGACGAAAGTCCATTCGAGCTTCTCCGGCGGCAAGGCGACCGGCGACAGCGCCATGTGCGGCGTCTTCAGCTCGCTGGCGATCAGCGCCAGCTGGGTCGTCGACGGCACCGCCACCGAACCCATGAACGCATCCACCTTGTCCTCGGTGACCAGCTTGCGCGCGTTCTTTGCCGCCTCGGTGGCATCGGTCTTGTCTTCAAGAATGACGAACCTGACCGGAAGGCCGCCGATCGTATTCGGCATCAGATCGAAGGCATTTCGATAATTGATGCCGAGCGAGGCGCCCGGACCGGTCGTACCCATGGTGAGACCGATGGTGACCTCCTGCGCCGTCGCGGCTCCAGCGAAGGCGACCGACAGCGCCAAGAGCAACAACACCTTTCGATACATGACACTTCCCCCTTTGCTTGATCCGCGCTCCCATCACCGCCCGCACGCGGCCCCTGTCGGCCACGCCGAGCTTCAACTCAAGCGACTATTCCATCAGCGGCCATAGTCGCGATCTCACTCTGCGTGTAACCCGCCTGCGCCAGCACCCGCTGCGTGTCCGCCCCGTATTTCGGCGCAAAGCGCAGCTCCGCCGTCGCGCCTTCGACATCGACGGCCATCGGCTGCATGCGAATGGTCTTACCGTTCGGCATCACGGTGCGGGTGAGCTTTCCCCGCAGCTGCGGCAGCGCGCTCACCTGCCGGATATCGAAGATGCGCGTCGACGGAACCGTGGCCGCGCGCAGGTCGGCGAGGATTTCGTCGACGCCATAACGGCCGGTTACCGCCGCGATGTCGCGATGGATCGCCTGACGCTCGCGGTGTCGGCCCTCGTTGGTCACGCGCACGTCGTTGGCGACGGGCGCGAATTTCGGCAGCGCGGTCAGCCGCCGCCACTGTACGTCGCTGCCGATCGCCAGGTAGACGAAGCCGTCCTTGGCCGGATAGACGTTGGTCGGAATGAACTTGCGGTGTTCGTTGCCGGCGCGCGTGATCTCGCTCGGCTCGCAATCGAAGTCGATCAGCGGCAGCACAGTGATCAGCCATGACGCCGCCGCCTGCAGCATGGAGACGTTGATTTCTTTGCCGCGGCCGGTCTCGTTGCGCTCGAGCAACGCCAGCATGACGTTGGCGAAGACTTCATCGCCGGCCTTGAGGTCGATCACTGGCAGGCCCATCTGGGTCGGCGCCCCCTCGGCATCGCCGGTGACCTCCATATAGCCGCACATCGCCTGGATGACCGGGTCGTAGCCGGGGACGTCGGGATAGTCCGGTCCCATCGCCGAGATGCCGGCCCAGATCAGGTCCGGCTTGACCGCCGACAAGGTTGCATAGTCGATGCCGAGCGAGGCGTAGCGCGAAGGCACGGTGTTGCAGCAGAACACATCGACATCGAGCGCGCTGATGAGCCGCCGCAGGATCTCCTGTCCGCGTGGATGCTTGAGGTTTAGCGCGATCGCTTCCTTGCCGACATTGGGAGCGATGAAATAGCTGCGCCGGTCGTCGTCGGCCACCCGGCCGCCAATGTAGCGGTTCGGATCGCCGGGCAAGGTGCCGTCCATTTTCGTCGCCTCGATGCGGATGACACGCCAGCCGAGCTGGGCGAAGCGCAGCGTCGCCGACGGTAGCGACAGCGCCTGCTCCAAGCTGAGGACGGTACGCGGCGTCATGCGGCGATCCAGGTCGGCGGCTGCGAATTCGAGTGCAGGGCGCGGTAGACGTTCTCGGGCGTGAACGGCAGCGCGGTGATGCGCACGCCGGTGGCGTTGTAGATGCCGTTGGCGACCGCGGCGGCGACGCAGATCGCCGGTGCCTCGCCGACGCCCTTGGCGCCCTGCGGCCCTTCCCCGTCCATCGTCTCGATGAACGAGATGTCGATGTCCGGGATTTCCGGCGCGGTCACCAGCTTGTAGTCGCGGAAGTTCGGGTTGCGAATGACGCCGTTCTCGACGATCAGGTTCTCGGTCAGCGCGTAGCCTTGACCCATGACCACGCCACCCTCGATCTGCCCCTCGATGCCGAGACGGTTGATAACGCGGCCGACGTCGTGCGCCCCGGTGACCTTCAACAGCTTGACGATGCCGGTCGCAGTGTCGACCTCGACCTCGGCCACCTGCGTCGCCCAGGCGTAGGCGGCGGAGACGTCGCCGCGGAACTCCTTGTCCTGCTTCTCGCTGGGCGGCTCGTAGTAGAACGTCGTCATCACCAGATCGGCCTTGTCGGAGAAGTGCAGAGACCGGATCAGCTTGTCGATTTCGATCAGCTTCTTGCCGCTCGACTGCTCGACCACGCAGCCTTCGCGCAGATCAAGCGTCTCCGCCGGCCGCTCGAATTTCGCCGCGGCAGCGGCGAGAATCTTGGCCTTGGCCTTGCGCGCGGCGCCGACCGCCGAGTTGCCGGCGATGAAGGTGGTGCGCGACGCATGCACGCCGACGTCCCACGGCTTGATGTCGGTGTCGTTGTTGACGACCGAGACCGCTGACAGCGGCAGGCCGAGCTCCTCGCAGGCGAGTTGGGCGAGCACCGTTTCCGAGCCCTGGCCGATCTCGGAGGCGCCGGTGATCAGCGTCACATGCGCGAAATCGTCGATCTTGATGATCGTGCCGCAGCCGTCGGAGGGATAGATCTTGGCGCCGCCGCCGACATGCAGCATTGACGCCATGCCGACGCCGCGCTTGATCGGGTTACCGTCGTTCCACTTGGCGCGCGCGGCGCGGAATTTCGCCTGGTAGTCGCTGCGCGAGGCGGCCGTGCGCAGGCAGTCCTTGAAGCCGCAGGATTTGAAATGCATGCCCTGCTGCGTGATCTCGCCAGGCTCCTGGGCATTGAGCAGGCGAAATTCCAGCGGATCCATGCCGATCGCTTCCGCGAGCTTGTCCATATGCGCCTCGACGGCGAAGGTGGCCTGGAGGTTGCCGTAGCCGCGGAAGGAGCCGGCGTAGGGATTGTTGGTGTAGATGGCGCGCGTGCGGTAGTTGCAATTGGGCACGCGGTAGAGCGAGGAGATCGTCTGCATCATGACGAACGGCGTGGTCGCGCCCCATGAGGTGTAAGAGCCGTTGTAGTGCCCTGTCTCGACGTCACGAAAGGTCAACTTGCCGTCCTTGCGGCAGCCGGAACGCATCTTCAGCAGCACCGGCTGGCGGGTCGGCGAGGCCATGAACTCCTCTTCGCGGGTGAAGATCAGCTTGACCGGCCGACGGGTGATCTTGGCGAGGTAGATGGCGATCGGCTCGAATGGATAGATGTCGAGCTTGGAGCCGAAGCCGCCGCCGATCGGCGGCTGGATGATGCGGATGCGGCCGGGGTCCATGCCCATCAGTTCCGCGAATTCGCGTTTGTGCAGGAACGGAACCTGAGTGTTGGAATAAAGCAGCAGGTTCTCGCTGGCGTCGAATTCGGCAATCACGCCGGAAACGCCCATGCAGCAATGGGTGACATAGTGCAGCCAGAACACGTCCTCGACGATGGCGTCGGACTCGGCCTCGCCCTTGGCGATGTCGCCCTGCCCGTAATTGAAGGTCATCGCCACATTGTCGCGCGACGCCTTGTGCACGACTTGCCGCTCGCCGTCCGGACCGGGGACGGCCAGATCCTCGCCGTGCACGAGGGTGGCGCCGGGCTTGAGCGATTCCTCGGCGGTGACGACGGCCGGCAGCGGTTCGTAAGTGACCTTGATCAGTTTGAGCGCCGCGCTGGCGATTTCCTCGCTTTCGGCCGCGACCGCTGCGATCTCGTCGCGCGGGCTGCGCACGCGGTCGGCCTTGAGCGGCAGATGGTCCTTGGCGACGCCGATCGGCCGTTGCCACGGCACGTCGGCGGCGGTGATGACGGCGTGCACGCCGGGTAACGCGCGCGCCGCGCTGGTGTCGATCGAAACGATCTTGGCGTGCACCTCGCTCGAGCGCAGGATCTTGGCATGGAGCTGGCCGGGCAGATTGATGTCGTGGACGTAGCGGGTCTTGCCGCTCGCCTTCTCCGGCGCGTCCATCTTGGGGATGCGCTTGCCGATGAGCGAACCATCGGTCGCGGTCTTGTTCATCGTTGCCATGGGGGTCCTCCTAGGTCGACGCTGCACTCGCCGCGCTGATCGCTTCGATGATTTTCTTATAGCCTGTGCAGCGGCAGAGATTGCCCTCGATGCCCCGTCGAATCTGTTCCGGCGTCGGATGCGGCGTTTTCTCCAACAGGTGCCGGGCCTGCATGATGATGCCGGGCGTGCAGAAGCCGCACTGCACGGCGCCGTACGCGACGAAGCTCTTCTTCAATGCCTCGGTGCGCGGATCGGATGCCAGCCCCTCGATGGTGACGATCTCGCGCCCCTCGCAGTCGGCGGCGAACATCAGACAGGAATTGATCGACACGCCGTCGACATTGATGGTGCAGGCGCCGCATTCACCCTCGCCGCAGCCGTATTTGGAGCCGGTAAGGTGCAACTCGTCGCGCAGCATTTCCAGCGCGCTCATGCCCGGCGAAACCTTGGCGCGCACGTCGATACCGTTGAGCCTGAAAGCGATGTCAATGCTTGCCGACATGGTCCAGCATCCTTCGCAAGATATTGCGCGCGAGCTCGCGCCGATACCAGGCCGAGGCGCGAATGTCGGAGATCGGACGGATTTCGGCGTCGGCCGCGGCTAGCGCCTGTTCGATCGCGGCCGGCAGCGGCTTTCCCTCGAGCGCGGCCTCCATCTTCGGCGCACGGATCGGCGTCGGGGCCACCGCGCCGAACGCGACCCGCACGTTGCGCAGGCGCTCGCCGTCGCGTACCGCGCCGAGGCCGATGGCGATGGCGGCGATGTCTAGTGCCGGACGAGTGCCGAACTTGTAGTACTCGCTGACGAATCCGTCCGGCGGCAGCGGTACCTCGACCGCGGTCAACAGCTCCGTCGGCCGCCGCCGCGTGCGGCCGGGCCCGACGAAAAAGTCGGCGAGCGGGAGCGCGCGCGTGGTCACGGCGCCATTCTCCTCGCTCACCAGCGCCACCCGGGCGTTGAACACGAGCAGCGGCACCAGCGTATCTCCGGCCGGCGAAGCGTTGCAGATGTTGCCGCCGATGGTGGCGGCGTTGCGCAGCTGATCGCTGGCGAAATGATCGGCCGCCTGCCACAGCGCATTGAAGCGGGTCTTCACCATGGCACTGTCGAGCAGTTCGGTGATCGTGGTCAGGGCGCCAAAGCGCACGCAGCCGTCCACTTCGCGGATCCCACGCAGCTCGGGAATGCGCCGGATGTTCATCAAGACCGGCTGGAAGCGGGCGCGGCCGGTCTTGCTCTGCGGCAAAAGGTCGGTGCCGCCGGCGAGGACGGTCACGTTGCCGGCGCGCAGCAAGGCGACCGCCTCGGCAAGGGAGCGCGGCGCCGCATAGGTCTTGACCGCCGTGATGTCCTCTGCCGGCGCGGCCAGCGGCCGTGCTGTCGTTGCGAGTGGCGCGTCCACCTTACGCTCCATAGCGCGCGGCCGCGGCCGCGGCCGAAATCAGCCCGTCGCGCACTTCTTCCTTGAGCTTGGCACGGCTGCGGAGCTTGGGATCACCATAGCCGCCGCCGCCGCCGGCCTGCTGATGATAGATGGTACCGAGCGGCACGCCGGTAATGAGATCCTTGTTACGCGGCGTCACCACCGTGCCGTCCGGATAGGTCAGGCGGATGAAATTGAGGGTGCCGTCGCCGCCGCCAAACAGGCCGAAGGCCGGCTCGAAATCGCCGTCGCCGAAGATCACGACCTGGGTGTCGTCGGAGCCGATCCGGAAGATGGTTTCGACGCCGAGCCCGCCCCGCCACTGACCGGGGCCGGCCGAGTCGGTCAGGTATTCGTGGCGGATCAGCCGATGCGGGGTCTGCTGCTCGAACATCTCATAGTCCTGGTCGAGCACTCCGCCGGAAGCGTCGATCATGCCGATATGGTCGTAGCCGTCGGTGCCGCGCAAGGCGCCCGATCCGCCCTTCAGCCCCATGAAGCCGATGTCGACGTATTTCTCGCTCTTCTGCGGATCGAGGCCGGTCGTCAACGAGCACAGCAGATTGTTCCAGCCGGCGGTGACGCGATCCGGCATCACCGGCGCCAGCGCCCGTTGGATCGCTTCGGCGTTGGGCGGACACAGATGATTGCCGAAGGTCGTCGCCTTGGGATAGCCGGCGTTGAGAATTGTGCCTTCCGGGATCACGATCTCGATCGGTGCCACCATTCCTTCATTGTGCGGGATGTCGGGATTGACCGTCTGCAGCAGGGTGAGAATGGTCGCCGAGGCGCTGGAGGTAAAGGTGCCGTTGACGAAGCCGTTGGTCTGCGGGTCGGTCTTCGAATAGTCGAACTTGATGCGCTTGCCGTCCACCGTGATGGTGACGCGGATGGTGAAGGTCGACCCGTCGTGGCGGCCGTCGTAATAGACGCGGCCCTGCCCCTCATAGGTGCCGTCGGGAATGGCGGCGATCTCGCTCTCCATCATCCGCTGCGTCGCCTCGAACAGCGCCTGCTTGTGCGCCGCGAAACTGGTAAGCCCGTATTTCTGCAGCAGCGACAGCATCCGCCGCTCGCCGACGCGGCAGGCGCCGATCTCCGCCTTCATATCGTGCTGGACGATGTCGAAGCGGATATTGGCGAAGATCAGGTCCCAGACATCGCGGCGCAGCTTGCCGCGGTCGTAGATCTTAACCGGCGGGATGCGCAGCGCCTCCTGCCACACCTCAACCGCGGTCGGATTGTAGCCGCCGGCGACCGCGCCGCCGATGTCCGCCTGGTGACCCTTGACCGCCGTCCAAGCCACCAGCTCGTCGTCGAAGAAAATCGGCTTGTAGACGGCGACGTCGTTGTTCTGATTGCCGAACGAGAACACATCATTGTGGAAGATCACGTCGCCAGGATGGATATCGTCGCCGAAATACTGGCGGAGGTATTTGCACACCGGCGCCAGGGAGAAGGCGAGAATCGGCAGGTTCTCGGTCTGCTCGAGCATGCGGCCTTCGGCGTCGTACAGGCCGGTGACGTAGTCCTTGGCTTCGCACAGGATCGGCGAGCGCGTCGTCTGCTGCATCGAGATCGACATTTCATCGGTGATCGAGCGGAACGTGCGCGCGTAGACCGACAACAGGATGGGATCGATTTTCATGCCGGCACCCGCTCACGTTCGACGCAGCCCCGCACCAGATCCTCGCGGCCCTTGCGATAAAGAACGAGCGACCGATGGCGGTCCATCAGGCAGTCGAAGCTGTCGGAAACAAACACCGCTGCGGTCACCGTCTCGATCACGGCCGGTCCCTCGATCAGGTTGCCGCAGCGTAGCCGGTGGCCGTCGTAAATATTGGCATTCTTGAACGACCCGCTTTCCGGTACGTAGACGGTGCGCCGACCCTTCAGCGCCTGCGGCGCGTCTTCGCCACTATAACGCTCGAGCGCGTAATTCGGCCGCTCGGTGGCGCCAATCGCCTGCAGTCGCACATTGATGATCTCGATCGGCGTCTTTTCCGCCTCCAGGGCATAACCATAGAGCCGGTTGTGCTCGGCGTGAAAGGCGCCGGCGATGGCGGCATGATCGCGGGTGTCGATCACCGCGGCGGGAACCTCGAACGAGACCTCGTGGTACTGCTTGATGTAGCGGCAATCGAAGCGCACGCGGAAGCGTCGCCGCGCGGGCTCGACGCGCTCCTCTTCCAGCAGGCGCTCGCCCTCGCGCCGCATTTCGCCAAGGATGTCGGCAAGGCGCGTCCAGTCCAGCGCGTCCAGGCGGGCGACAAAGGTGCGCACGAAATCGTGCTGCAGTTCCGACAGCAGCATGCCGAAGGCGCATAGCACCGAGGCCGACGGCGGTACGACCTGCAGCGGGATTTCCAGCTCGTTGCATATCAGGCAAGAATGCATCGGGCCGGCACCGCCGCCGGCGACGAAGACGAATTCGCGCGGATCCAACCCGCGCTTGATGGTCACCTCGCGCACGCCGTGGGCCATGTTGTTGCAGGCGATGCGATACATGCCGGCGGCCGCCTC
>Ga0187782_10002871_pt1 | contig 12802 bp, 8 predicted proteins | sample 0715_SJ02_MP15_2_FD_132454 | JGI IMG/M metagenome (GOLD analysis project Ga0187782, IMG submission 132454) | Tropical peat soil microbial communities from peatlands in Department of Meta, Colombia - 0715_SJ02_MP15_20_MG | ecosystem: Environmental > Terrestrial > Soil > Wetlands > Peat | place...
ATCTTGGAGAGGCTGTCAACTTCTGTTATAGAGGGTAATTCCGAGGCCGCAAGAAGCGCGGCAACGGAGGCGCTGGCTTTGCATCTCGACCCTCTTGTACTGATCGAGAAAGGTCTTGCCAAAGGGCTGAAAGAAGTTGGGCGGAGGTTTGAGTGCGGTGAAATGTTCTTAATGCAACTCATTCTCAGTGGGGAGGCGATGAAGACTGGTGTTGAGTTGTTGAAGCCGGAGATGCTAAGGCAGAAGAAGCAGCTCGCTGCATCTGGGAAGTTCTTGATAGGAACCGTTGAGGGGGATATTCACGATATTGGAAAGTCGATTGTGGCTGCGATGCTTACGGCTGAGGGATTTGACGTCGTAGACATGGGCGTCGACATACCTGACAAGGTCTTTGTTGAGAAAACGAAAGAACTTCAGCCCAACATCCTAGGCCTGAGCGCTCTGATGACTACTACAAGAACAAAACAGATGGATGTGATAGAAGCACTAAGACAGGCTGGGAACAGAAATGCGGTAAAGGTGATGGTGGGTGGCGCAACGGTGACACCTGAGTGGGCTCAGCAGATAGGTGCCGATGGCTATGGGGAAGACGCCATCGAGGCGACGAAGAAAGCTAGGCAGTTAATGAGCGGCTAGCGACAAAAGTCAACGAGCGTATTGTGACCACTCCATCAGGATTTGCCTTACTGCGAGTTTCATAGTTTCAAGTTTGCCAACTGCAGTTCTTTTTGTTCATTGACCCATTTTGAGTATGATTTCTGCGAGGCGACTTTTAGGCCCAATCGTTCTATGAACGGCCTGACGCTTTCAACGGTTCTCAGCCCTTCATCAACGCCCAGATGTGGTTGAGCTACTCCTGCGAGTCCTGAACTAGGTGGTATGATAGAGGAAACAACGTTTGCACCTGATGCCAGGCGCAGTTCCAAGCCTTTGAGGCCATCGATATCAAAAGAGGCTGGCATCAACTTGTTCTGATGAACCAGTCTCATCACGGCCATGGTCTTCATTTCGTCGATGATGGGTGGAGATTCCTCTCGTTCCATTGGAGAGCCCTGCTGCGGAATGAAGCCCATGGCTCTGACTTGGCTGACTCCCATGCGTCTCATGGCGATGATAGCGTCCACTCTATCCTCATTGCTCTCGCCAACTCCCAGTAGGATTCCCTCTTCAATTAGTAGGCCTTCCTTTCTAGCCTGAATCTTTGCGTTGATTCTCTCATTGTAGGTTTGACCGAGTCTAAGGGTAGAGTATAGTTTCTTGTTGTGGGTTTCTTGGTATAGGGCGTACCAATCCGCGCCAGCCGCCTTGAGGGACTTCAACACTTTTCTTGGCAGAACGCCGGGAGAGACCATTATCGGTATGCCGACCCTGTCATTCACGGCTTTAACCATCTTAACGAGCAGATCGTATCGCCTTCCATGATGAATGAGCGGGTCCTCACCCATCGTGAGATCAACCAAATGCACACCAGAGTTCTGAAGTCGTTGCGCCATTTCGGCCACCTCTTCAGGGTCTTTTCGATATCGTGGTGCCTTGGTGTTTGTTTTCCTGTACAAACAGAACGAGCACATTTTCCGGCAGTACGTGGAGAAATATATGAACCCGTAGAGAAAGACTTGGTTGCCGAAATGCAAGGCGTTGACTCTCGACGCGGTTGCAAATAGAGAGAACGTATCTTCGATGTTTCGGCATTGCATCAGGCGTAATGCTTCTCGCTTATTGAGGTAGTTTCCTTGGAGCGCCTTATCGAGAATGTACCTTATCCCAGCCTCAGTTAGTTGCTTGGGCCGCTCCGGGAACTCATCGCGGGTTCCTTGGGCTTTGAGAGTAGTCTGAATTCTTGGCGTTTCTATGTGGCTGCTTGGGGAATACAAGTACTCGACCCAGAGATTTTGGTGGGTAGCACTTTGATATGGGTTAGTCTCAAAACCTGTGTGCCGAAATCATCGTTGCGGACAGCCGGTGCTCTTTCCGTGCCGACTCCGAAATCAAGCGGATAAGTCGCAGAATAATATCAGCGACGGCGGGTGCATATTGAAGGTTGCTGCTGATTTTCCGGAACCGACTTCGAATCGCGCCTTATAGATGCGCTCGTTGGATGAGGCACGCGGTCGGAAGTTTCCTTGGCAAAACCATATTTTGAGCAGCCAATGCTACAGTTGTTGTCAACAGAACAGAAAGAACGCATTCATCTTGCCTCTCTAAAGATCTTGGAAGAGGTCGGCGTCATGATTCAGAATGACGCCGCGCTCAAATTAGTTGCTAGTCACGGCGCGGAAGTCGACACTAAAAAAGGAATTGCGCGCATACCGCAAAACCTCGTGAATGAATCTTTAGTGAAGGCACCGTCAACAATCAGCATGTTTAGCCGCAATGGCAAACATGACTTGATCCTTGAGAGTAACCGGGTTCACTTTGATCCCGGTTCGTCTACTTACTACATATTTGACTCTGATACATTTGAGATCAGACGGCCGATCTCAAAGGAACTTGCAGACTTCGTGAGGCTCACTGATGCGTTGGAGCATATCCAAGCGCAAAGCACGGCGCTCGTGGTTTCTGACGTTCCTAACGCTGTCGTTGACCGATATCGGCTATACATAGTTCTGAAGAATTCCCCTAAAACGATTGTAACAGGGTCATTCGGCGCAGGTGGTCTTCTGGACATGAAAGACATGCTTGCCGCCGTGGTGGGTGGAGAAGATGAGTTGGCCCGAAAACCTTTGGCAATATTCGACGCCTGTCCATCCGCCCCCTTGAAATGGGGAGACTTCATCATTCAAGATGTGATGGATTGCGCTCGGTACGGGATTCCCGCGGAGATACTTCCGATGCCCCAGCTTGGCGCGACTGGCCCCGTTACTCTAGCTGGTTCGTTGGCCCAATTAAATGCCGAATTTCTGAGCGGGCTAGTCGTTTCGCAACTCACTAAACCTGGCGCGCCGATAATTTACGGAGGTTCACCCACGACCTTTGATATGCGCCACTGCACTGCTCGTTTGGGCGCTATTGAAACCGTCATGCTTGGTTGCGCGTATGCGCAAATGGGAAAATTCTATGGCTTTCCGACGCACATGTACTTGGGCTTGACTGACACAAAGGTTGTTGACGCTCAGGCCGGGTTCGAAGCAGCGACTGGCATAATGTTGGGAGCTGCTGCTGGAATAAACGTGATTTCGGGCCCGGGCATGTTGGATCTTGAGAACTGCCTGAGCTACGAGAAGCTTGTGATAGATGACACAATATGTGGGATGGCCGAGCGGCTCATTCGAGGAGTAGATGTCGATGATGAGACGCTTGCCATTGACGCTATCAAGAGAGTGGGCGCGGGAGGACACTTTCTCGCCGACAAGCATACCGTACAATGGTTCAAGAAGGAACTGTTCATTCCATCTGAGCTGGTTGATAGGCAGGATTTGAAGCTTTGGAAGGAACAGGGATCAAAAGACACGTTCAAGAGAGCCAAAGAGATTGCGCGTCAAATAATGCGAGATCACAAACCAGAACCGTTGCAGCCAGATGCCGAGAAGAATCTGGACAATGTAACGAAGAGAATCATGAAAGCAAAGGGAGTAGACAAGCTACCACTAGGTCCATAATCTCACAGTTGCGCTCGTCGAGGCGTCAATTGCTCCGAGCGCAAGAGGCTTTCTCGCTATAGATCGTTCACTGTTTCCCCATGACGTGTAAGATGTATTGGTCGAAGTCGTGAACGGTACTCTCAAGCGATGTGTACCGCCCTGGAACGAAGGCTCTTGACTTGACGCCTTGCTGCGTGAGTTCGCACACATGCCAATCTTGTCTGTTGATCAGGTCCCAGATCCTGATGGCATCCTGCGGGTCGAAGTCTGGCTTGGCCATCGTCTCGGGTTCGAAGTACCATTCGGAGAGAACTCTGGAATGTGTCGCGTCTACGGGTTGTACGATATGTATCAGCAGGTAGTCTGGATGCAGGGAGAAGAACATGTTAGGAAATACAAGGAAGTAGTAGATCCTCCGCTTATCGGCATCAGATGTTCCTTTGATCGGTGGCCGTTTGGTCTTTCCTGTCCAAGTCATGGAGTCAGTGTCTGCTGACAGTTCCATCCAACCGCCGCTGATATCCCCCATTGACTCTTGGTCCATCAAGAAGGCGTAGTTGTAGCTTGTTCTGTAATATGTTATCCTGTTCAACTCAGGGTGTATAGTTGGACAGTGATAGCATTCGGAATAGTTTTCGCATATTATCTTCCAGTTCGCGGCCACATCGTATTCGGTTCTGCCTCCGCGTCTCAGAGTCTCCAGCGGCAGGTTCGCGCATTTTTCAACCAGCCGCTTCAAGTGTTCCTTCAGAGGCGGAGCGTCGTTGTCAAAGTTGACAAATACAAAGCCTGCCCAAGTTTCGCACCTTACGGGGAATAGGGAGTAATTGTTTTTGTCAAACTCAATGAGGCCATCAGTATGGGGCGCGCCAATCAGCCTCCCTTCCAGCGAGTAGGTCCAAGAATGATAAGGGCACTTGACCGTCGACAGTTGGCCCGTAGTCTCCTCTAGGATCCTACTTCCGCGATGGCGACAAACGTTGTAGAAAGCATTGATTTCTTGCTCCTTGCTCCTCGCCACAATTATGCTCTCATCCCCTATTTTGTGAAGCATGAAACTGCCGACATTAGGGAAGTCCTCGATCCTGCCGACACATAGCCAGCTGCGATAGAAGATGCGCTCGCATTCTTCTCGATAGATTTCTTCGTCGCGTAAATATCGTCCCGGGAGGCTGGAGGCTTGAGTGAGTGGAAGAGACACGCCTCTTTCTTGACTGGGGGCAGACGGTTCGGCTATCATTTTTCATCGATGCAAATTTGATGTTTCTTTGAACTAGAAAAATGTTCGCGTCAATACGCGACTTGCAAAAGGGCTTCCACCAATCCAAGGATAGAGGTGCGAGCCGTGAGGCAAATTCCCAGATTAGCTAACGCGTGCGCTCTGGAAGCATCGACGTACAGGCTAGGTTGGTATGACAAAGGTTGATGGAAGACTCATTATAGAGAAACGAGAACACGTTGCGGTGCGAGAATTCGTCGAAGCGCCTGGGGATTGCGATGGACCCGGCCGCTGCTAGCACGAAACTCGACTCAGAGGCTTACACAATTGAAACTAGTCATCTTGGGCTCAGGTCTAATGGGAACGGCTGCCGCTAAGTATGCGGTGGAAAGGAACGAGGTTAGGGCTGTTCAACTGGTTGATAGAGATAAGGCGAAACTGGAGAAAGCGCTGAGATCTGCGAAGAGCAGAAAGTTAACTGGGCGCCTCCTTGATGCCAGCGACAAGAAAAGCATCACACGGGCATTAAGAGGGTTCGACGCAGCTCTAATCGCGTTGCCTCATGCTGCTTCCTTTTCCGCCGACGAGGCAGCTATCGACGCTGGCGTCAATGCTGTAGACCTCGTTTTCGAAGATGTGCAAATGAAATTGCACTCAAAATGTCTGAGGGCAGGTATCACCCTTATTCCAGGTTGTGGAGTTGCGCCAGGTGTCGTTCAAATCTTAGCTGCAGAAGCGGCTAGGGAGATGAGTTCTGTTGAAGAAATTCACATGTTGGTTGGAGGCCTCCCGCAGGTTCCCCAGCCACCTCTGAATTACAGGGTCGTATTCTCTTTTGATTCAGTCCTCGAGATGTATGCGAATGGTCATGTTAGAGTAGTAAGGGATGGGAGGGTCAGGACCACACGGGCACTATCCGAAGTTGAGAGAGTGCGGTTCCCACCGCCATACCATGAAATGGAAGCTTTCTTGACAGACGGTCTCGCTACTCTACTCTACACTATGAAAGGGCGTGCCAGGGTTATGGATGAGAAAACAATTCGATATCCCGGCCATGCAGAGCAAATCAAGACTCTGATTGAGACCGGGTTAGTTTCAACTAAACCACTGAACGTCGATGGGACGAGGGTGGTTCCTCGCAAATTGCTCTCAGCCATTGTTGGCCCAAAGTTGGCTCTAGGCAAAGAGAAAGATGTGACGCTCTTGAGAGTAACAGTCTCCGGAACCAGAGACGGGTCTGATGCATTGTACGAATATGAGATGGTCGACCGTTACGACGAGATTGAGGATGTAACGTCAATGGCACGAACCACGGCGTACACCGGTGCCATAGCCACAATGATGCTAGCGGATCATCGGATTGAGAAAGGAATCCTCGCGCCCGAATCGTACTTCACGGGCTCAAGGTTCAAAACACTATTTCAGAGATTAGCAGAAAAGAATGTCAAAATCTCAAGAACCGTGACGTCGAGAACACCAAACCTTGCAATTCCTAAGCAGAGGGCTTCGTGAGCGAAAGATGACCGGACAAAGTGGAAACAGAGGAACTAAAGAAGAACTCTGGCCTAAGAGGAGGATCTGACGCTTTGTCGACTCGCTGGAACAGAATGCTCGAGGTACTCGACAGGGCTGAAACGGGACCAATCTGCACAGAAAAAGACTTTGATCTTAAGATATTGGCGCCCCAGATCAAGGAACTCACAAAGACATACGAGATCAAGTACGATCCGGAAACCCCGGTTCCTGCAGATGACAGCCTAGCAGACGCCGTTTTCAACGCGGCCCTAGAGCTATATTTGAAATCTGGAACACTTTGTATCAGTAGCCAACGTCGAATCATCTTTGAGGAGAATGAGATCAAAGAGGCGCTCAGAAGCGCGCCCCGGCAAGTAGCTTTCGGAACAGGCAGAGATCTTCGTGTAATGACGAACCGACGTATTCGCGACTCAATTCCTCCATTCTGCCTCAATTCCGGCGGATGTTCCATCTCGGAAGATGTGTACGTCAAGGTAATCCAAAGCATAGTACAAAATCCGTTGGCCGACACTGCAAGCGGGGGGCTAGGCTTGGACACAATTTACGGTGTCAAGCCAAAAGCTAACTCCCCTATGGAGATCCTAGCGTCGATCTGGAATGTAATTCTAATCAAGGAAGCGGCAAGGAGGGCGGGTAGACCGGGAATAGGTTTCCATAACGTGCATGGGACTGGATTAACTGATGCTTCTTTCATAGCTGCCTACAGGCCTGAGTTCGGTGTCGGGCCAGGTGATGGAGCTGCTATCGCGTCGTTGGCTGAACTGAAGACAGACTATAACACGTTGAATAAGGTAACGTGCTTTTTGCAGTCTGATTGCCACATGGGCAACATCTACGTGCCCTTGATGGGAGGTTACGCTGGAGGAGCTGAAGGAACTGCGATCGTTAGTCTAGCGCATCACCTCGAAGGACTGGTCGTTCATCAAGCCGATTACTCGGACTTGGCCCCACTCCACATAAGGTACTCATGTACAACGGCAAGGGAAACACTATGGGTTGCGAGCGTTGTGGGACAGGCTCTGAGCCGAAACACGCATTTGCTTACGGCTAGTGAAGCCATAACTGCAGCTGGACCATGCACGGAAATGGTTCTACTGGAGACGGCTGCAATGTCAACGGTAGGGACCGCCTCGGGAATTAACATCAACAACACGTCAGCCGCAAAAAGTCAATACTTGGACCGTAACACGGGAATGGAGTGTAAGTTCGGGTCCGAGGTTGGTCACGCAACTACCGGCATGAGTCGAAACGATGCAAATGAGTTCGTAAGAGAACTCTTGGTTAAGTATGAGGATAAGATTGAGAAACCGCCTCTCGGCCGCACGTTCCAGGAATGCTACGATCTGAAAACTGTCAAGCCCACCGCGGGACATCTGGAAATTTATGATAGAACAAGGAGACAATTAGAGGACTTAGGTCTCAACTTTAGTGTAGGCCGAGAATAGGCTCACTTTTCTTAGATGGTCTATGAACTTCTTGCCAGAACCGCGTGAGAGTCGTTCGCCGGAGGAGTTCAGTCAACGCTCCTCTCTTTCATGCTTGCCTCAGCTACCCTGACGGCTTCCTCAGCCGTCTCCGCCCAGCCGTCGGCACCTATTTCCTCAGCCCATTCGTTCGTCGTCGGGGCTCCACCCACCATGACAATGTACCTGTTCCTGACGCCCATGGCCTTGAGTAGATCTATAACATCCTTCTGAGCTGGCCTCGTCGTCGTCATAAGCGAGGACAGAGCTATTATTCCTGCATTGACTTCCTGAGCTTTCTCTACGAAGTTCATTGTCGAAACGTCTTTTCCGAGATCGTGAACTTCAAAGCCGTTCGCTTGGAGAAGCAAGCTCAAAATGTTCTTTCCAATATCGTGGATGTCTCCGGCAACTGTTCCAACGACTACAACGCCTTTTGTCTCGTCCTTGAGTTTACCTCGTGCTTCTTTGTCCATATCAGCCGTCAGGATTCCTGTGGCTGACTTCATGGCCTCCGCAGAAAGCATGAGGTTGGTAAGGAAATACTCGCCCTTCTCGAATTTCTGTCCCACATGTTTCATAGCGGGCGAGAGGTATTTCTCTATCACTTCGAGGCGATCAGCGCCACACTTGGCGATCTCCGCGGCCACTCTCTTCGCGGTCTCCTCGTCACCGTTTACGACGGCCTCCGCGAGCTCTTCGAACATGCCTTCTTTCGGCATTTGTCTCACCAGAATGGGAAAACATTGGGCATGGATTGAGTAACTATTACTTATCGTTTGATGTTCACAACTGCATTCGTGTCATGTGGGATAGCTCACTTGTTTGGGGGGACTCGGTCGACAACTCCGAAATCTCTTGAGAATGATTATTTGCCCTGGCTAATTGCGCATCTAATGCCCTAGTGTATCAATCATTTCAGAACCGGTATCTCGGTGAAGGATTGGATGGTGCTGATGAGACGATGATGAGACGATGCGCTTCGTTACAGAATATCGAAACAAGGTCCGTTTCTAGTATGCGAAGGGAACGCCGATGTCTCGGAGCTCGGCCTTTACGGTTGCGTAGAGTCTGGTATATTCTTCGGTTGGTGTTACTTTTCTTGCGTCGTAGCACTCCGGGAACGTTTTTCCTAGCGGGGCCTCTGCTATCTGGTTCTTGTACTTGTTGATTACCTTCTTCGCCAGTTTGTTCGCTTCTGATCGTTTGATGCCAAGTTCGACGGCGCCGTTGGCGACTTCGCACGCCATTCTGGCTTCCATGGGTGTGGCTCTGTTCTTGTACTTGTTTCGGGCAACAGCTATTTCCCATAGGTTTGCGCCTGAGACAACACTCACTAAACCGTGTGCCGCGGCCTCGTACAGAACCATTTCAGTGCATGGGCCGGCTGCTGTGAATCCGTTTGAGAAGGAAAGTAGGGGAGTGTTTCTGGCGAGAGCTTGGTAGGCTAGGCTTATTCCCCATAGAAGGTCTTCGCCAGTATTGTTCATGTGCCTCATGTGGATTGGAAAGTAGTTTACGTAATGCGCTTGGTTCACCATCAGGCTCTGTATATGGTATGCTATTCCCACTATGGCCGTGCCCTCCGGGCCTTCACAGAGGCCGCCTAACATTGGGCCCGCTAACGCACCTACAAAGCAACCGTACTGGTGGAAGTGTATCATCCGATTAAGCAGGGAATAGTCAACTTTCAGTTCGGATGTTGTAGGAACAAACCTGCCATCGGTCGGTCTCTCTCCCCAGATTTCGTTGCTGGCCGCGATTTGAGCGGTGTCGCCCTGCGCTGTTCCGACTCCCTGTAAGAAGATTCCAGGTCTGCCTACCCTTCTTGCGGCTTCCCGGAACATCATCGCATGTGCGACTGCGCCCTTGATCTCGATCGGCGCGCCCGCTTTGATACTTCCTCCTTCAACGGACTCTAGGATTGGGGCGCAAACGCCATCCGCAAGCGGTTCCTGCAAGTACGCCATAGACATGGGGACGAACAGTTCCTCATCGCATGTGATGTCGGGACTAAAGAGACAGAAAGGCTTTCTTGCATCCTCAACGTTCCTGTGGACCATCTCTCTTGAATCTCTGCCCTCGCCTAACGCGAATTTCCCTGGATGACTCTTCATAGCCTCTTTTACCTCACTTTCGTCGAAGAGGATCCGTCTGTGCGTGCTCGTGCAAAGCGTTCCAACCTCTAGATAGAGCTCGAGCGCAGCTTTCCAAGCTTCGTCCGCTAACGTATCATCCGTTAGAACAATATTCTCAGGGTCGAATTTTATGCTGTGCTGTTCTATGACGTCTCTCAGTTTCGAACGTAGGATTTTGAGGTCGTAGTCCTTTTCTAGACAAAATGGTCCGGTCTCTGCTCTGTCTAGTACCTGGCTTATTCTCCAAGGAGGAGTCATTCGATCATCCTTCGAAACACTGTTAGAGTGGTTTTCGTCAAATTCCAGAGCATCGACTCTTTGAATTCATCTATACATCGTCCATTACGCTAGCGTACTACTCCATGAATAATGCATCATTTCGGTCAAACTCAGGACTAAGTCATACAAAAAAGGAGGAGAGGGGACAATGCGTGTCGTTCTTGTTCGCTTATGGTGGAGGTACTTCGCCGAAGATATCGACTACTGAGATGCCGCGTTTGGAGTTCTTGCGTGCGTAGTAGACGAAGACGAAGATGCCGAGTATCATCCAGATCTCGGACACGTTCCAAGCTTGTAGTGAGATTCCGATGGTGCTGAGGGCGAGCAGCCATAGCATGCCCATTGCGGAGAGGGCACCGAGAACTGTCACGAGCGGTACGCCAGCGACGGTCTTGATGATTCCCTTCTTCCAAATGTCCGGGCGCTTATACGGAAGCATAATCGCGGCTGCGCTGTACATTAGGTAGAAGAATGCGGTCCAGAACACTGTATTTGCGGCGGTTACGAGGTAACCCCACAGCGTGAATGACACGATTGCCATTATGATAGCCACTACGATGGTGACCAATGTGGCCTTTACCGGGGTATGGGTTCTGTCGTTTACATCGCCCATCACTGAGGGGAACATTCTGTCAAAGGCCATGCCGAACATGCTGCGTGAGCAAACCATGAAGCTTCCCAGAGTCAGTGTGATTGGCCAGAACCACCAGGCTGCCAGAATCTGGAGGATAGGCACGTTTGTCAGGCTGGCAGAGAAGACAGGCATTGAAGGCGTAAACATGTAAGGCGCGACTGCAGCCGTTTCATTGGCCGCTAGTTTTCCGGCAGAGTAGAGGTTTTGGACGAAGCTGTATTGTAGTATGAAGTTGCCGTATGCATTGTAAGCTAGCCAGGTCACGAGCGAATACCAAATGACCGTTGTAATCATGCCGGCCATGTACAGGTATAGGAAGGAGGTCCTAGGATTCCGGACTTCTCCGGCTACGTAGCCCATTGTCTCGTAGCCTGAAATTGCCCAGAATATGTAGACTATCATAGATAGTGTGTCGCCCCAGAAGCCAGTTGTGGTGGTTGAGACGTAATTGGCCAAATTGTATTTCGTGGCGAGATTAACGATTGTTTGGTAGGAACCGGCGCCCCACACTGAATTCCATGCGCTCGGGATGGTGCTCGGGTTGTTCATGGCAAACAGTACACATGAAACAATTAGACCTAGGACGTTGAGAGCCCAGACTGCTATGAAGATCTTCATGAAGTGCTTCATTTCGACCATTGACACCAGTCCAATGATGACTATCATCAGAATGATGAATGCGTCCTGCATCGGACCAGTTACGGACAGAGCCATTGAAAAGTTCACGAGTCCCGCGGAATGCAAAGCCGTTCCAATTACTGCGAAGATTGTTGGGAAGACTGTTCCCATGACATAGGTGAGCAAAGCAATAGTCAGGATGTAAGAGAAGTAATAGATCCACCCTCCTGCGAACCAGCCTAAGAATGGGTCAACGAAACGCGATGACCAGACGTAGCCGCCCGCAGAGCGAGGTGTGTACACTGCCAACATGGCGATGATTGCGGCATTGAAGATGCACGGAACGCCAACAATCAGGAATGATAACGGAACGCTGCCTTCTGGGTAGTAGTATATGGCGTAGATTGAGTAGAAGGTGATTCCGCTTCCTGCCATGCCTGCCCAAGGTAGAATGAAGGATGCACCGGGGCCAATTTCTTTGACGAGTCCTGTTGCTTTTCTAAGAAATAGTTCAACCTTTACTTCTTCAGTCAATGCAATTTTCCCAATCGATGCCCTTCGAGGTTTAATGTATTTAATGTCTGTGAAAATACTATTGCTACCTTGACTGCTGGATCGGTAGAGCGCACTGCAAATTTTCCTTATGCGTCACAAAAAAATATCAGACATTTTAGGATTTAGATTAAACTTCTGGGTGTTTCTTGTGTAAAGAGGTTAGCCGGTCTTGCAAGCATGTTCTGAATAAGAACTTACATTACGTGACCATACTATCCATGTAAGAGAGAATGAGGGCTGGTAAATCGCAGAGTTGAATTCCGCCGCTACCCGCCGATCAAAGGTTGCTGGTCTAGGCCCTCGGGTGTTAGCTTCAACAGGTAGCCGTGCATTGTACCTTCGAGGTATTCAGAGCCTGGGTTAACGCATACAGTTCTACCGATTTTGCATATCCCCGCTGATTCGTGAATGTGGCCGTGTAGCCCCATCTTGGGCTGGAATTCTTCAATCACTTTTCGGACTGACTTACTTCCAACGTGTTCGAATTCTGGTTGGCCCGTGAGCAATGCAATTTTCGGTTGCATGTTCTTTCCAAGTTTCGGTGCTGAATCTATTGGGGTATTATAAGGCGGAGCATGGAAATCGCAAATTAGATGGTCCATGTTCGACGCCTTCTTGATCTCGGTTCTAAGGCGCCTATCAAGTTCCTCCTCGGAGCATTCTCTTGGCGAGTTCCAGGGTGTCGGGTTGACCCAATCACAATTGATCATTTCGTGAATGTCATCTATGTTGTAGGCCCTACCGATTGTGTACTCGATCCTTGGTTCCTTCTTCAATAC
>Ga0187782_10002872_pt1 | contig 12802 bp, 10 predicted proteins | sample 0715_SJ02_MP15_2_FD_132454 | JGI IMG/M metagenome (GOLD analysis project Ga0187782, IMG submission 132454) | Tropical peat soil microbial communities from peatlands in Department of Meta, Colombia - 0715_SJ02_MP15_20_MG | ecosystem: Environmental > Terrestrial > Soil > Wetlands > Peat | place...
CGTTCACCACGTCCCATGCCCAAATCCTTCCACGATAGCGCGACACCAGCGTCGTAATATGGCGCTCGAGCGCCATCTCGGCGTCTCGCGCCGAAGCGATTTGCAAAACCCACGGCGGGAGTGCAAAGTACCAGACGAGCGGATGTCCATGGACCAGCATGTCGTGGCGGGCTGCAAACGCGGCAATGCCGTCGCAATCGGAAAAATCGAACACACCGGGATGAGGCTCCGTCTTAAACCATTTCATCCCCCATTCCGGGGTGAAAATGTCGGCCTCGGTCGCTAGCTTTTCAAACAGGACTCCGTCCTGACGCTCGCCGGGGGCGGCCTCGGCGCAGCCGAATTTGATCCCCGAGGCTCGCGCCAGGCTGCGAAGCGGCGGCCTCAGTTCCATGTCGAAATCGGATTTCGCCCGACCGGCCGGCATGGCGGCAGCGGCGGCGCCGATTGCAAGACTCGCGAGCTTCAGCATCGCCGAGCGTCGAGACCAATCATTTTGCATCAGCGATCTCCTCTTGCCCTGGCGGCAAGCATGCCAAGATCATCCCGATCAGCTGCGCACCGGCCGGATCGCCGGTCGCGGCAGATGGCGCTGTAGTCCGCGCAGGAAAAGATAGACGAGGCGCGGCCTGAGAACGCTGTCGGGATAGCGCAGAGTGCCGATGACCACATACGCCAAGAAAGCCATCGTCCTGCCTTGAGCATATTCATTTCGAGCGCCGGCCCAGAAGGCGTCGATTTCGGCCAGCCGTCGTCGGCGGTTCAATTCCGCAGCCGCGAATCGTTGCCGAATCGCGGGGTTGGAAAAAACCGCGTCGATGGCGTCGAAGTTCGGCCGCAGCGGCGAGCTGCGCAGACGGTAGTTCGCACTGCTTGAGCGTTGCCGATAGAGGAGGACAACATCATCGGGCATGGCAGCGAAATCACTCAGCACGGCAAGGCGGCACCAGAAATCCCAATCCTCGCCGAATGTGAGTCCCGGATCGAAGCCCCGAACGGTGCGCGCGGCCTCCGTTCTGATGCAGATGGTCCCGGTCGAGATGAAATTCTTCGCAATCAGATCGCGGAGCGTATCTCGGGCCGGCAGCTTCTTGCGATGGAGGTCAGTACGGCTCGACAGTTCCGAACCGTCCTCGGCAATCTTAACGTGGTGTCCGAAACATGCGACCCGTTCGGGCATCCGGTCCAGGGTGGCGACCATTCGGTAAAGGGCGCCTTGCACCAAGACGTCGTCTGCGTCGAGAAAGACGACATACGGCGCCCGCGCGGCGGCGAGGCCCGTGTTTCTGGCAGCACTCACGCCGCTGTTTTGCTGATGGATGAGCCGGAGGCGGGGATCGGCGAACATGCCCAACAACTGCCGGGTGTCGTCGGTCGAGCCGTCATCCACGACAATGACTTCGATATCCTCCAGGCTCTGCGCAAGAACGCTTTGCACGGCCTCTCGAATGAACGCCGCCGCGTTATATGCAGCAATGACGACTGCGACCTTAGGTGACATGGCTAGCTCCCGAGCGTCGCGCCCTGATCTTGGAGGTCCGTCTGCCACCGCGAAAGGTGAGCCTGGCGACTGCCGGCCGCGGGTCCCCCGCCGATAAGTTCAAGAGCACCAGCGACGGTGGTGACGACGCAGCCGCTGTTCCTGGCGGTGCGGACCGCCCACTCGAGCAACGCGGGAGTGACGCCGTGCCTGCTCGGCCGTTCCGCCACGTCGTGACTGTAAAAGATCAGCCAGCCGCGGACTTGAAATGTGCGGGCGATCAGCGCGGCGATTCCGCTACGATCAATCGATGCATCCTCCAGCGGGCAGGCTCTGAGCGCGCCGAGATCCGCTATCCCGCTATTGATGCCCGCATGCACGGAGCGACAGGAATCGAAACGGTTTTCGACGTAGTACTTGGTGCCGATCGACATGTCGCCGTAGGGATAGGCGAAATTCCGCACCACGACTTTGCTGTTGATTTTCTTTAGCTCGCGTTCGTTGCGGTCGAGTTCCGCGCCGAGTTCTCTGAGACTGATTTGCGGGACCGCCCGATGCGAGTAGGTGTGACATCCGATCTCATGTCCGTTTGCCCAGATTGCCCGCAGCTGATCCGCTGAGGCGAGAAGTCCGCCCGGGCTCGGCGCGCCATAGCCCGCGCCGGCGACATAGAACGTCCCGCGGATGCCGTGCTGTTCGAGGATGGGTCCGCCGACCGTGCAAGCCGAAGCGGCAACATCGTCGAACGTAAACGTTACAATCGCGGGCGATTGGCGAAGGGCCAGCGTTTTGCGACGGATGCTGCGTGCGAGAAACCGCCGGGTTTTAGCTCCGACGGTCGCGAAGAGTGACTCGCCGTATACGTCTCCCAGGCGCGGCGCAAACATAATCCTGGAGGGCCCATCTGATAAGCCGGAGGCCACTCGGAGCGCAGTGGCTTCGCGCCAATCTGTCGATGAGCGCCCGGTGATTTGTACTAACGCATTTGACTCTCCCGTGCCGCCGATTGGTGCCGGTAACCTTAAGAGCCTAGCCGCGGATGCGTTAATGTGCGGCAATGCGTCGCGAACGGCCTGCCATGGTGGTGGTCGAGGCGTGCGTGTCGCCGTCAGGATACGCGCAGGACCTTTCGGTCAGATCGGCAGCGTGTGCAGGTGTCGGCGGGGAGCGGTCGAGAGGCGCTGCCGCGCGCGTTCGAGGTTGCGCACATAAATCGTATTGGAAACGCCCAACTTGTTCGAGCGTTTCCACGATTCCGCCGGCGTGAGAACCCGGGTCAAAGGATTGTAGGTAACCGCTGTAAAGCCAAATCCGGTGATGAATTTATGCGTGTCGTCAGGAGAAACTCCGTAGCGGGACGACATGTCGGCAATTTCCACAGTGATGGCCTCAAGGTTTTCACTATCCAGAAGCTGCGTTGCTCCCATCAACGCCTGCATCTCGAAGCCTTCGACGTCCATTTTCATGAGGCAGGGGGATTTGCCGTCGACGACGTCATCGATGCGGATCATCGGCGTTTTGGTCATGCCGGGTTGCAGGTCGGCGTCTTGCAACACGACGAAGTTGGTGGATTCGATTGTGTCCATGATGAAGGCGCCGCCAGTTGAATCGCCGGCGCAAGCCTCGATCAATTTGATCCGATCGGTCAGGTCATTCAGGGCAATATGGCGCTTGAAGACACGCGAGGAGCTTGGTGACGGCTCCACCGCGACAACGCGAGCGCCAGTCGTTGCCGCGACCATGACCGAGAACATTCCCAGGTTGGCACCGATATCGATGAAAAGCTCATCCGGACGAAGAAAATCAATGGCAAACAGCTCGTCTTCAAATTCCAGGACACCGAAGAAATAGTGACCGCGCGTTCCGTGATGGCCTCTTTCGACGATGAGAACAACACCGAATTCGTGGTTGACAAGGAAGGGATATCCGAGCCACGTGTTGATGATTTCCGCCTTCATGAAGCGCAGCAATGCCTGGATGGGCTGGCGGCGGCCAACCGGATGATCGCGCAGACGATCAAAGCGGCGCCGGAAACTGTCGAGCATCGAACATCCTTCCCAGCCTGGAGCGCGCCATCCTGACGCCCCTATTGGCCCATTCGTAGGCGACGAAGGCGTATTATCGCGTTTATGGCATGGCGACGATCGACGGCCTCATGGTCGTATCCGCGACTGTGGCGCCGACCCGATATCATTGGGTCCATGAACGAAGTTTCGCGGATCGCAACATATCATCCAGCCCGACTGCCGGGCCCGAAAAAGCCAATCAAGGTGAACGCGCGCGCACCGCCGCGCTGCTTGTAAGAAGCACGAAAATCGCGTGCGGGCTCGTGGTCATGTAACGGTAACCGAGCCGTCGCGGCTCGAGCACAAGCCGGTGCAGCCATTCGAGCCCCGTCAATTGCATCCATGCCGGCGCCCGCGCGTTGCGACCGGCCAGAAAATCGAATAGGCCGCCGGCGGTCTTAGCTAAGCCGACGTTCCTCAAGCGCTCGCGATTGCGGACCACAAAAGAGAGTTCAAGTGGAGCGCCCATTCCGATCCAAAGAAGGTCTGGTCGCGCGGCGTTAATGGCGCCAATCACCTGAGCTTCATCGTCGCTGCGGCGGCAGTAACCGTGTCGGTGGCCTGCGATGACCAGACGCGGATACAATTTCCGCACATTGGCGACCGCGGCCGCGTTAGTGGCGCGCGTCCCGCCCAGCAGATAGAAGCTTGCGCCACTTGTTTGCGCTCTGTGCGCGACATCGTGGAACAGATCCGTGGTGGCAACGCGTTCCGGCAGGCGTGTTCTATGCCGCATGCGTGACGCGAACACCAGCGACATCCCGTCGGCATGAATCAGGTCGGCTGAAAGGAAAAGCGAACGAACAGCGGGGTCGCGCGCGCACATCGAAACCACTTGGCCATTGGCCGACGTGAACACCGGCGGAGGCAGATCGGAGCCGCGTCGCGCCAATGCCAGATCGATCATAAGCTTGGCCGACTGCTCGCGATCAATCACGGCGATGGGCAGGCCGCCGACGAAGGCGCTGGAAGCCGGCATGGCTCCGCCCGATCGATCGATCGGGACCGGATCTGCCGAGCCCTTTCTATGCAACGACGTCATGTGACGTCTTACCCAATCGGTTTCATGTGGCGAGCCGGCGGCGGATGGTCGTGCAACAGGCCGAACCGGACGACGGCGAATCCGCCCAAAAGAGCGAACATCGCCCCGTCGGCAATGAGCGCTGCAAAGCCGCCGCGAAAGAGTTCGGCCGTTGCGTGCGCACTGAACACGAACAGAGCGGCCAGGGCCACCATCACGGTGAATGCCGTGAGATCGATCGGCATCTTGTACCAGCGCCGGCCAAGCAGTATGAACGCTAGGCACGCGACGATGCACGACACCATAAGGGCGACGGCGGCCCCATGCGATCCGTAGGACGGAACGAGCAAAACCGAGAGCGCGGCAGAAACGGCGAGAAACAACAGTGAGACGACGAGTTCGAGATAGCTTGTTTTCGTGAAATAGATCACCTGCGCGAAATAGAAATTGCGCATTGTCATGAAGGCGAATGCGACGGCAAAGACCGGAACGAGACCGCGGATCGGTGCGATGAATTCGGGTTTGAGCACGGCCTGCAGGAGGAAGTCCCCGAACACCACGAAGAACGCCGCGCCGAAAATCGCCGTCGCAAGGCACGCGTTGAAGGCCTTCTGGAGCGCAGCGCTGGCGGCGGCGTGATTGCCGTCATTGGCATGCTGCTTTGCCGCCGTCACTAGCGACAGCATGATCGCTTCGCCCAGCACGGCAAAACTCTGCCGCAGCATGTCGGCGACGACGCCATAGGGGCCAAGCGTTGCAGCGCCGAGATATTGGGCCAGCAGGAGCCGGTCGATGCTCTGCCCCACCGCGGTCACGCCAAAGGAGAGAAAAAGCGGCCAGCCGTAGCTGACGAGATGCAGCGAGGCGGCGCGCGAGCCGTGCCGCAAGCGAACTCCAGAAAACGTGGCCAGAGACGGCGTGGCGGCGATGAGGTGCGCGATAGCGATGGCGATGGCGAGCCCAGACGCGCCGCCGCCGAGCCAAAGGCTTGCGCTGCCGAATGTTAGCGTGAGCGAGGTGCGCAGAAGCATCGAGAGCGCGGCGCTACGTGCATCGAGCCGCGTGCGGGCCACCTCGAACGAAGCTTCATAGATGCTGATCCCGCAGACCAGCGCAAAAACGGCGCCGAGAAAGCCGGGACTGAAGAATCCGGCGGCGCCGAGGCCGCCAAGCACGAGCGCGACGATGATGAGGCCGTAGCCAAGAAGCCGCGCCAGCGACGCGACATACTCGCCAAAGCGACGTTGATGGTAAACGCCGAAATAGGCAAAACGCATCCATTGCGCGCCGAAGCCATAGACGATTAACGACCAGGCGAAGATCAACACGTACTGGCCGTATTCGGCCGGGCCGGCCATGCGTGAAAAGATGGCGACGGCCAGCAGGTTGCCGGCGGCCGATACGATACGCGCGCCGAGATAGAGCATGCCTGCCACATTGAGCATGACGCGTGATAAGTCGGCGCCTCAACGAAAAAAAGAAGTGCGCGAAGCTTTCGCCGGATATCGTTAAATCCGCCCAAGGCGATGACGTGAGACCAGTCGCGTTGAAGTGTGGCGCGCTGTCACACCGCTGGCCGGTAGACCGAAAGATAGCGAATGCCAAAAACTGCGGCGATTGATAGAAACCGCGGCCCCCCGACGTGCATAAAAAGCGCCGTTTCGTAGCAGGAGGCGTAGATCGCGAACAAGCACACGCGCAGGAAAAACAGCTTTACCGGATCGGAATCGGGTTCATGCACGGCGCGAGCCCGGAAATAATCGACGAGCGGCAGAACGACGATCAGGACGATGACCAATACGAGTCCGGGTATGCCGATGGCCAGCGCGATATCGAGATAGTCGTTGTGCGCGTCCGTTGCAGAGTTCGCCCAGTTGGAGGTTCCCGCCAGGCCGTAGACGACCTGGGCAGTGCCCCAGAAGGCGGCGAAGCCGTATCCGATGATCGGGCGTTGGGCCAGATGCTGCACGGCAAACTGCCAGATATCCGTGCGGCCGGTAAAAGACGGGTCTGGCATGATCGAATCGATCAAATTGTGCAGTGGCTCGAAATAGACCGAGCCGACCGAAAATGAATTTTGGGCGATCAGAACTGCAATAGCCAGCGCGATCGTTACGAGCGGCCGTCGCGTGTGCTCGAACACCGCCGAGACGATCAACACGAGCGGCAGAATACCGATGGCCGTTTTCGATTGAGCAAAAATCATGAAGATCGCCGCGAACACGACGATTGTCATGCCAAGCAGCTGGCTGCGCACGCGGGCCACCAGCAACCCGACAAAGATGAACTGCGCCATAACCGCGCCCGCTATGTTCTTGTGATCGAACACGCCGCGCCAGCTTCCAGCGTGTTCGGGTTCGAGGAAATCCGTCGCCTGATGAACGGCGGTCTGCGGCGTGAGAAGAACGCCCAGATAGCACACCACCAAAACAAACAGCACGGCCGCCGCCATGAGATCGCAGAAGTGGCGTGTGTTCCTGGGCAGGAGAAGCACCATGGCCGCCATGCCCATGTTGCCGAGCGTGACGGCAAAGCGCGACGCGGCGAGGGAAGGCTGCCAGGAGGCCAGCACGGAAAGCCCGCACCAAATGAGTGTCGCGATCATAACCGGACGCAGCAGGACTTTCATGCGGCCTGCGCCATGGAACATGCTCCACAGTGCGAGCAGGACAAACAGAAACGAAAAGCCGATCTCCTTGGTGCGGTCGATCTCCTCGGTGATCTGCAGCGGCGGCTCGGCGAGACTGGCGAAAGGATGGAACGAGATCCAGGCCGACAGAAAGACCGCAAGGAATAGAGCGCTGCGGACAACTAGATCGGCATCAACTCCCTCGAACGCGGGGGCCTCGGCCGGGATCAGGGCGGACTTCGTCAACGTTGCCTTCCTTTTCCGGCTGCCCGGCTAAGCCAAGGGCCAGTCCGCCTGGGCGCCGGTCAGGACCACGCCGCGGATCTTTCGGGCGTCGAGGCCGAGCAGCGAGACGGTCTCAGCGATAGCGCCTTCATCGGCGCTTGCGGATTTGCATGCCAGCACGATGTGATCGACCAGTCCGGCGAAGAAGCGCGCGCTCGGATCGTGCTCACAGTCCATGGCCGAGACAATCACGACCTCGAAGCTTTTGGTTTGCGCGAACGCCTCCTTGATGTCTTCGTCCTTGATTTGGCGGTCGCGGCGGCTGTCGGGGCAAACAAACGGCAGGAAATTGATTTTGGTTTCGGCATCGCGGACAACCACGTCCGATAAAAACCGGCGTCCGAGCGCCACGTCGACCAGACCGGCGTCGCTTCGCTCGGCGTCGACCGCCGACAAGGTTCGTTGCTCGAGATCGGCGTCGATCAGCAACACACGGTGGGTCGCGGCAGCGACGGTAGCAAGGCCGAGAGCCACCGCCGCGGTGTCGTCCTCTTCGCCGCAGGCAGTGACAAGAATGCAGGGACTGCCGCGCCTGCTGTGGTTCGCCCACACCGCGTCATAGACTTTGCGGATTTCCTTCGCGACAGGCGACACCGGCTCGGTCGCCGCCTCGACCGCAAAGGCGGCGTCGAGGCGGGGCAGGGTCGCCAAAACCGGAATAGCGGCCGTCGCCGGGGCTGGGGAAACAAGCTTGGCGATTTTCTGCGGGTCTCGAACGGCGCCGCCGGTGCGCGCTCGGGTAGTTAGCTCGCCGTCCGGCGGACGCGCGATGACAATGCCGGCGCCGGCGGCGATGCCAAAGATCAGAGCCCCGACGGCAATGACGAGGTTCGATGGCGGAAAACTGCGGTGCAATGGCAGGTCGGCGCGCGAGATCACCCGGATGTTCTTGGTGTCGAGCCTCTCCTGTTCTCCGGTCTCGCGTGCGCGGACCAGGAACGCCTCATAGACCGCGCGGCTTGCCTGCACGTCGCGCTCCAGTTCGCGCAACGTCACCATGGCCTCATTGGTCGCGATAGTGTTGTGTTTGAGCGTTTCCAGATTGCGGGTGAGCGTCTCTTCGTTGGCCCGAGCGCTCTCGTATTCGCTCCGCGCCGAGAGGGCGATACGGTTGACCTCCTCCTCGATCATCCGCCGCAGGCGCTCGGCTTGCGCCTGGATTTCGATCACGGCCGGATGGCGGTCCCCCAGCGACGTCATCTGCTCGGCTTCCCGGCGCATGACTTCGGCATATTGGGTGCGCAGTGCCGTGATGGTCTGCGACTGCACGGCCTCCGGGAAGGCGCCGACTTCCACCTTCGACTTTTGCACGCTTTCGACCTGGTCGAGGCGGGCCTTGGCTTGCGCCGTGCGTGCACGCGCCGCTCCCAGCTGGTTGTTCAACTCGGTGAGCTGCTGCTCGTTGACCAGCATCCCGCTGGCGCCGACGATGTTGTTGCGCGCCTTGAATGCTTCAACCCTTTCCTCGGCTTGGCGCACGTGGTCCTGCAGCTCCGTCAGCCGCGCCGACAGCGAGTGGGAGACCTGCCGTGCGGCGTTCGACCTGACGTCCGTCTGCTCTGCGAGATAGGCTTGCGCCACGGCGTTGGCGATGCGCGCCGCCTTCTCCGGGACCCGGCTGCTGACGCTGACGTCCACGACGTAAGTGCGTTCCGCGCGTTTGACGGTGACGTTGCGCTTGAACGCGGTCAGCGCGGCAAGCGTACTGTCGCTGCCGGAGTAGCTGCCGACGCCAATGACGGCGAGAACGGCGCGCAGCGGCGAGGCTGGTCCGGCGAATTCCGGATCCCGATCGAGCCCCTCGGTGGCGATCACCCGGCGCAATACGCTGTCGGAGGTCAGCACGCGAACCTGACTTTCGACCTGCAGAACGGCGGCGTCGCTCATCTGATTGGGCGGGGTGAGATCGCTGCCGACTGCGTGCAAATCAGTCGGATCGATCAGGATCTGCGTTACCGCGGTGTACCGGTGCGGAACGAGGATGATGAACAGGAATGCCGCAAGCAGCGAAAGCGCCGTGGTCCGGAGGATCGTTGTCCTGCCCCGCCAAAGGAGGGTCAGGACTCCACGAACGTCTATTTGGCTGGGAGGCGCAGGGCCGAGGGCGACATCGCCTGGTCCCAGAATTGCCGATTTAATCTGACGCGGCGCTTCAAACATTCAGCACTCGACTGTGTGGGCGGCGAGGCCCGACAACCCAGGCGGTGCGATAAATCGCGGCACGCGGCTCGCCTAACGGGCACTTAACGACATGCCGCTTGGCATTCTAGGCATTCGTGTGGGCTCGCGAGATTCATAGACGATTAAAGTTAATGTGGGGTGTATGCGCAAATCGCCGATGCTGCGCAGTCACCATCGGCGCAGCCGCCAAAGGCCGGAAAGGAAGGCAACAAGCACGACGAGTGCGACGACCGGAATCCAGATCAGAAGGGCGCCGATGAAAGCCAGCAATATCACCGCGGCCAGCGCCGCGATAATCAGCATCAGCAGAGCGCCGCCGAGCGGCCCAAGCCGCGTCACGTAAATACGATGGGAGCCGCCGGAGTAAGGCTCAAAATTCCAGCCGGGTCCATGCCGCTCGCCGGGCGGAATGATTTCCGGCTCTACCTTTGGCCGCTCGGGAACGTCTGTTTTCTTGGCCACGACGCTGTCACCTGCACCCGCAGTGCAAATCCATGTACGCAGCAATGTAAGCGTCGCCGCTGCAATCTGCCAAGGTTCCTGTCGGCGACGAATGCACGGGAACCCCCGCGCTTCGGGCCATGACGGCGCCCCGTGAGCGTGATAAGCATTCACGCATGATCGTGAAGGGTTCGGCGGCCCGGGGCGCGGTTATCGGTGCGATGCTGGCGGGTTGTCTGTTGAGTATGGCGTTTGCACAAGACGCGCAGCCGCCCGCGCAGGCGCCGGCCGATCCAGTCACGGCCATGATCGGCACTTGGGAATTCTCCAACGCCGATCACGACAAGATCTGTCATTTCAACTTCCGCGTCGATGCCGCGCCGGGCGGCCACAAGGTCGACATCGAAAAGAATTGCCCGAGCCTCTTTCCCTCGACCAAAGACGTCACCGGCTGGTCGGTGGACAATTTTGGCGCGTTGCGTCTGCTTGACGCTCACGGCAATCCGGTGATCGAACTGACCGAAGCCGAAACCGGCCTGTTCGATGGCTTTCAGCCGGGCGAAGGCCGTTACGTGCTGCAGAGCGCGGCGAGCGCGCCGGTCCGCTCGGCCGACGATATGGCCGGCGATTGGGCGATAGCACGCGGCACAGGCAAGCCGATCTGCACGCTCAGCCTGGTCAACGCGCCGACCGGCGCCGATAATCTAACGCTGAAAGTCAAATCCGGCTGCGATGCTTTCGTGACGCGGTTTGGGCCGGCTTCCTGGCGCATGGACCGGGGCGAATTGGTCCTGCTGTCCGCGCGCGGGCAAAGCTGGCGGTTCGAAGAGAACGACGCCAATACCTGGCAGCGTGTTCCGGAAACCCCCGATCCGGTCTTGCTGGTGCGGCAGTAGGAGGGTGGGACCGCCGGCCCGGTGACCGGCGCCCGCCATCGCAGCTCGGGAGATGATGATGAGTGAGGGAGCCGCGGCCTTTCGCGCCAAGCAAATCGGAAGCCTACCCGGGGTTCTGGGGTTCGATTGGATCGATGTGCGCAAGGGATTTGCGCACGGCCGGTTCGAGATCGGAAAGCAGCATCTGGCTCCCAATGGCTATCTGCACGCAGCCACGGTGGTGGCGCTCGCCGATACCGCATGCGGCTATGGATGCATCATGTCGCTGCCGGAGGGCGCGGCGAATTTTACGACCGCCGAACTCAAAGCCAATTTCATCGGCACCGCACTCGAAGGCGCGGTGAGCTGTGAGGCGCGGCTGCTGCACGGCGGACGCACGACCCAGGTATGGGATGCTGAGGTGAAGAGCGAAGCCGCCAGCAAGACGATCGCGCTCTTTCGCTGCACGCAGATCGTGCTGTACCCGCCGCGTGGCGCCTAGCGGGCGGAGGCTGACACCTCGCGGTGGGAGCCTGCAAAACGCGGCCGCATTTGATCGGCCGGTAGCGAAAAAGGCGCTGCGCTGATCCGGGTCCGACGACCTCTTCCGGTTCGCGCAGTGACAACATCGCGAAACGCCAGTAATGGTTTGCCGGTTCAGCCTTCAGGGCACCGCCCGGCGAATTCGCCGCGCCAGGAATGAAGGGGAGGAAGGCCCGTGAAACGCAGCACCGATCGCATTCTGACCACCCACGCCGGAAGCTTGTCGCGGCCGCCGGACCTGATCGCCATGAACCGCGCGCGCCTGGAGGGACAGCAGGTCGACGATGCCGCCTACGCCAAATGTCTGACCACCGCGGTGGTGAATATCGTGCGCAAGCAGCGCGAGGTCGGCGTCGATATTCCCGACGACGGCGAATTCGGCAAGCCGATGGCGGCGAACTACGACTATGGGGCCTGGTGGAGTTACGCTTACGCGCGGATGCAGGGGTTCGTCCCGGCCGACACGGTCGCCGAGTCGAAACACAAAAAATCAAGCGTTGCTGAGATGGCGCTCACCTCCATGGCCAATCGCCGCGACTTTCAGAAGTTTGCCGAATTCTATCAGGACCCGGAATCGACCGGCACGTTGCTGGGAAGCGCCGCACGCCGGAAGGGGCGGCGGCCGGTCTGCATTGGGCCGATCAAATACGTCGGACAGGCGGCGCTAGCCGCCGACATCCACAATATGAAGGTCGCCTTGGCGGCCGCCGGCGTCGACGAGGGCTTTATGTGCTCGATCGGACCCGGCAGCTTCGCGCGCAGCGAGAACCTGCACTACGGCAACGAGGAGGAGTTCGTTTACGCCACGGCCAACGCCATGCGGGAGGAGTACAAAGCGATCGTCGATGCCGGGATCATTCTGCAGATCGATGAGCCGAGCCTTTCCGAGAACTGGGACATGATCGATCCCGAGCCGCCGCTGCAGGAATTCAAGAAATTCGAGCGCGCGCGCGTCGACGCGCTCAATCACGCGCTGCGCGGCCTGCCGCCCGAGCGCATCCGCTTCCACTTCTGCTGGGGCAGCTGGCACGGGCCGCACAGCACCGACATTCCGCTGCAGGACATCGTGGATCTGGTGCTGGCGGTTAACGCCGGCGCCTATTCGGTGGAGGCCGGCAACGTCCGCCACGAGCATGAATGGCGCGTGTGGAGAGATGCGAAACTCCCGGACGGCAAGATGCTCATTCCCGGCGTCGTCAGTCACGCCACCAACATCATCGAACATCCGCAAGTGGTCGCCGACCGGATCGTGCGCTACGCCAACGTGGTCGGTCGAGAAAA
>Ga0187782_10002874_pt1 | contig 12798 bp, 10 predicted proteins | sample 0715_SJ02_MP15_2_FD_132454 | JGI IMG/M metagenome (GOLD analysis project Ga0187782, IMG submission 132454) | Tropical peat soil microbial communities from peatlands in Department of Meta, Colombia - 0715_SJ02_MP15_20_MG | ecosystem: Environmental > Terrestrial > Soil > Wetlands > Peat | place...
AGAACGCGGTTGCAAATTCTCTTGCCGCGATTCGGGCCGGCGTGCGTCAGATCCAGGGGACGCTGAACGGGTTGGGGGAGCGTTGTGGCAACGCGAATCTCGTTTCGCTTATCCCGACACTGTTGCTGAAATCTGACTATTCGACGAAGTTCGAAATCGGCGTCAGCAGCGACCAGCTCCGTGAAATCACCAAGATTTCCCGCACCCTGTCCGAGCTGCTCAATGAGGAGCCGGATCGCCACGCTCCTTACGTAGGCGCCTCCGCATTCGCGACAAAAGCCGGAATTCACGCCTCCGCGATCGCCAAGGACGCCCGGACCTATGAGCATATTCAGCCGGAAAGCGTCGGTAACGCGCGAGCGATCTTGGTTTCCGATCAGGCGGGCCGTTCGAATCTGGTCGCCAAACTGGCGCACATAGGTCTTCAGGCGGAGATCGACGATCCGCGGCTGTCGCGTCTCCTCGATGAGGTAAAGTCTCGCGAAGCGAACGGATTCGCCTTCGAGGCCGCCGATGCGTCATTCGAGCTGCTAGCGCGACGGATTTTCGAACCGGTCCCGGACTTTTTCCAGGTCGAGAGCTTCAACGTCAGCGTCGAACGAAAATACGACTCGACAGGCGCGATCTATCTCGAATCTCTCGCGGTGGTGAAAATCAATATCGGCGAGCAGGTTCTCATCTCGGCGGCGGAGGGAAACGGCCCCGTCAACGCTCTGGACCTCGCGCTCCGCAAAGATCTTGGTTTTTACCAGAAATACATTGAAGATCTCGAGCTGATCGACTACCGCGTACGAGTATTTCAGGGCGGCACGGACGCGGTCACCCGCGTGTTGATTGAGTTCGGAGACAATTCTGGCGCCCGCTGGTCGACGGTTGGCGTGTCCGGAAACATCATCGACGCGTCTTTCCAGGCCCTGGTCGACGCAATCGTCTTCAAGCTGATCCGCTCGGCCGCGCCGCCTCAATGACGACTTCGGCGCGCGTTTGTCTCGGTCGATCGCCGTCCGGATCAAGGTCAATTGCTTTAAAGTTCGAGGATCCCAACGGTTTGCCATGCGGGGAAAGCGAGGCCGCTTTGCATTCTGTGTCCGCAACCCTATATTCCGAGGCGCCGCCGCAGGGCGGCTATGGCGATAAACGGACGTCTAAATAGGTCTTTCGGACCCGGGGGCGGTACCCGGCGCCTCCACCAAAGCCGGAGCACAGCTGGCTTTGACGGGGGCGAAATAGGTTCGACGGAGGAGTGAAAGGACGCGCCTTTTGCCCGGCATGATACCGCCGTTATCGGGTCAACCCTATAGTTGCGAATGACAACTATGCTCCGGTGGCTCTCGCTGCGTAATGCGGCGCGGAAGCCGGAAATCAAGTCCTAGAGGTTAGCCCCTCAAGGCGGGGTCCGGAGGCGCCCGGCAACAGAAGCCTCCATTTCTCTCCTCGATTGAAAATGGAAGTCGGCTCGACTAGCATTTAGGCGCTAGTTTGTCGGCGTGATCGATGGCGACCGATTTCATCCGTTACGATTTGCTTGTTCAGGACGCGCTTCGCTCCGTCGTGCGAAAGGTGCTCAGCGACGCCGCCAGAGAAGGTCTTCCCGGGGACCATCACTTTAACATTTCATTCAAGACTCAATCGGAAGGGACTATAATTCCCCCGGCTTTGAAGCAGCGCTATCCCGAGGAGATGGCGATCATACTGCAACATGAGTTTTGGGACCTCGTCGTCAGCGACGACCGGTTCGAGGTGAGCTTGAATTTCTCGCGAAAGCCGGAAAGGCTGACCATCCCCTTTGACGCTGTCACCGGCTTCAGCGATCCATCGGTGCCATTCGGCTTCAAACTCGAACCGAGAGTTTCGGAGCGCAGCTTGAGCGTGTCAACACAAATGGCGGGTTCCGCCACGACTCAGGCGCCGCCCGCGCGGGCTACGAAAGTCGAAACTTCGCCGCCTAAAGGTCTCGAACCTCGCGTTGCGCCGCCGTCGGAGAGCGCCGCGCAGCCTGCGGCGGGAGCGGCGAAGATCGTCTCGATCGACGCCTTTCGAAAGAAATAAGTCTATCAGTCGCTACAATGGCGGAAGTTGTCAGTTTGCGCATGGAGCGACGGAAGTGGGCCAGAGTGAAGTCGCAGGCCGTCGCGACAAATGTGCGCGTGAAGCCCTCTGCCGACACGTCTCCATAAGCCTCAACGTGAACTTCGCGCGCTCGAGGCGGCGGCCACCGAGGCGACCGCGTGACCGTGGTCGCGAATGAAGCCAATGGTCGGACCGATGAAGGAGCAAGTCGAGCGTCCCCGATCCGCGTCGAAGCGATCTCTGACAATCTCAGGGCACCGGACGAGCATCTCGATGGAGGACGTGTTTTGGGCCGAATTGAAGCGCATCGCTCGTGCCCGGGGCGCGCCGATCAGCCGAGTGGTGGCGGAAATTGACGCCAATCGAGACCGATCAACCCTGTCGTCGGCGCTTCGAAAATTCGTTCTCGAAAGTCGCCGTCAGTAGAGCCCTCCCCCCGTGCTGTCGGGGAGTCCCTTTGAGATCCGCGACGGGGCCGGACTGGGCGGGAGCGTTGCGCCACTTTTCGCCGAGCTGTCGGAAGACGACGGAACTATGCCGGGAGTTGGCGGAATAGCTCCGGGGTTTGAGGCCCGTCCGCTCGCATCTGACGCCGAATCCGCCGGAGTTGCATTCTGAGGCCCAGGACCTGACCTGTCAGCGTCTGTCCTTTGAAGAGCCTGTTGCTGAGCAAAGGCCGCGAGCTCAGCTTCGCGTCTCAACATGAAGAGTTCCGCTTTGAAGCGCCGATTGAAATATGCGCGTTCTCGCACGTCGGCCTCAAAGTTGGCGATTCGATCCGATTCGCGTGCGATCGCTTGCGCGGTCAAGCCTGCGGCTAGCGCGCCGACATCGACGTCGCGTTGGAGCGCGCCAGTCGTTCCAGTCAGCGTTACAACGGCGCTCGGCGGGGCCCCTGACCAAAAGGGCAGCGGGGGCGAATAGGCCAGCACGACACGCGCCTTAGCCAGTTTCGAGCGGACATCATAGGCTTCGCTCAGAGCTCCGCCAATCTTCTCGTCGGAGAGCGGGACGTTGGCGAGGCTCAACTGACCAATCGTCATTGAAATTGGCGCGGACGCGTTTGGAATTGTAAGCTTTCCTTTGTCGAGCTCCTCCGAAAACAGCTTCTCGAGAGAGTCTTGGTCAGTTTTGAGCTCCCGCTCTTGCACCCGCTCCACGAGTCTTTGCAACGCGCCGATATCGAGTTTGGGGATCGTGCTCCCAGAGAGCGTCGCTGCGCCGGCGCCGGAAAGATTTGCAATAACCTCGCTCGGACTTGATCCACTGCTGGCGAAATCAAGTTTTCCGGCGATCGAGCCAACGAGCGTAGGGAGCGAAAGCGCAAACGATTCCGTCGAGATGGAGCCTGTCAAGGATATTGTGTCCCCGCTTCGGCTGGCGGTCAGCCGACCGGCCAAATTTCCTCCAGGCAACGTCACCTCGCCGTTCTCGATCGCCAGCATTGACGCGTTGGCTCTTAACCGTGCGCTCGCTAGGCGCCCCTCGATCTGTTCGCCGATCTCGAATTTGTCGAAGGATATCTGGATGTCTGCGCTCGGCGGCGAGAGCGTTGGAGGAGCGAAACCCGCTGAGGACCAGACGGACCCTGCGGACGCCAGCCGCAGGGGGCCGGTTTTAAGCGCGAGAACGTCAGCGAGCGAGCCGACGTCGAATTTTAGCGAGCCCGTTATCTGTGGTTGCGCTTCTGCACGGATCGCGCTGGTAGCGTCCTCGGCGGCTCTAATGTCCTCAGATCCGCTCCCTGCCAGGACGCCGCTCGGCGGGCCGCTGTAACGCAGACTTCCCGAGAACTTTGATCCGCCGATAGTGCCAGTCAGATCGGAGAGCGCGATCTCGCCGTCATCGAGTTTGACTAGGGCTGACGCTGCGATCGCCGAGGCAATCGGCGTAGCTTGAGAGGGGGCAAGAGCCACGGCGGTAAGAAAGGACTCGGCGTTCGGCGCACTGAGCGTCGCAGACCCCTCAAGCGCAACGACGCCACTTGCGACACGCTGCAAGTCGACGCGCCCCCGCCACGCAAAGTCCGCGGTCATGAACTTGGCGGTTGCCGACGCTTCAAGACCGTCAGTTGTGCTTCCACGTGCAACAATGTTTACCTGCGCCGGCCCTCCGCCTTTCGGAAGGCTGACTGGCAAAAGTTGTCCTAAGAGTTCTCCCGAGTTTTGTGAATCGGCGCGCGCCTCGACTTCGAGACTCCCTTGTTCAGAGCTTGCGACAGAAGCGTCCAGGCTGGCGTCCGCGACACGCCCTTTGATGACGGTCGTCAATGATCTCGGTCTCTCAGTTTCGGCGCTCCAGACGCCCCGCCCTTCAAAATCTAGCGAAAGCGGGAACAGCCTTGCCGCGCGCCCCGCGATTAGGTGGGTCCAAAACCCTGGCGCGGCGCGCTCGACCAGGGAAAGCACTTCTCGGGACGTTCCCGAGTCAATGCTTCCGTCGAACTGGAAAGCGTCGCGATCCTTTGAGCCGTGGAACTCGAGGGCGACGCCTCCCAACCCGTCAATCGAAAGCCGATCGACGCTCAATCGATCCCCGGTTCTCGCAATCCTGGCAATCAGCGACCCTCCAGTCAGCTCCGACTCGCCAACCCTTGCTATTTTGAAAGCTTTGGACTTCACAGCCAGCGAAAAATCGGCGCCGCCGAACATCCGCGACGACGCCTCCACATCGGGGACCGCGTCCAAATCCAGTTCATCGCTGTCAAAGTCCGCAGCGACATGGGCCGGCGAATCGCCGCGCGGCCTCGTCCACCTGAACGCGCCGTTTAGGAGCGAGCGGCCAATTGCAACGCGCAGGTTGCCGAGCGAAACGCCGGTCGGCGACGCCGCGATTTCGCCGTTCAGCTCCAGACCGCGGTTGGTCAAGGCGCTCAAAAGTTCCGCCACCCAGTCCTCCGCATTCGGCGCGTCCGACGTCAACCAAATCCGCCACGGCGTTATGTCGCCGATTTTTAGTCCGACTTTGCCATTGAATTGCGGATCATTCGCAATACTCGCTATGCCGTCTGCGTCGAATTGGCCGTCTCCAGGGACGTCGGCTCGCACGGATATTTTCGTTTCGCCGTCAGGCAGCGATTCCGCCGAGAGATCGAATGCGGAAATCGACTGCGAGCCCACAATCAACGAGTTGCTCTTTGCCGCCAGTCTCCAACGAAAATTGGTTTGGTCGGCTGACGAAAGATGGCGGCGAAGCGAATTCGCCGCGGAAAGTAAATCTTCGACGCTCGCCGTCGACTTTTGTTCCGTCCGGAAGAATGAGTCGAAATCGAGCTGGTCCGCGTCAAGGCGTAGGCTCAGAGTCGCAGGCTCGGTCACGACCAAGCGAGCTGAGCCAGACAATCTTAGGCTGCGTTGGTCGATCCCAACTTGCAGTGACGCCGGTTCAAGCGCGGCCAGGCCGGACTCAAGCGTAAGCGGACCGGCAAGTCTCCACGGGACGGCGGTTTCGTTGGCGAGAGGAGCGAGTCCCAAAAGTTCGAGGCCGCCGACAATTCTCGGTCCCGCGCCGCCGGCCCGTCCTGAAAGAGAAACATCGAGTGAGCCGTCAAATGCCGCTCGCATCTTGGCGCCTGGAAGAACAATCGACGCTTTCACCGGAAGGACGTCGCCGGAAAATGGCGCGATTGTGAGGTCGGCGCTCGAATCGCCGAAGGGCGATCGCGGCCAAGAAACCGCAATCTGCAACTGGCCGGACGAGGGATTGCCAGACGCACTGACAGACAGTCCCGTAAATTCGCTAATCTTCGAGCCGTCGGCGTCAAGGACTTCGACCGTCAAGTCGTGGCCTTCAAGCGCGTCGAGCGTCACGGACCGCGAAGCGAACAGGCGACGAGCGAGCTCCCGCACCGTTTCGCCGGACTTTGGAAGAGAAACTCGGACCAACGGTCGATAAAACTCTGCACGGGTGATCCGCAAAGAACCGGTGACTAAGCTTGGCGCGGAAACCTCGACTGTCGTCTGCTCAGAATCGAATGATCCGGCGCCGCCGGCTACTGAGAGCTTTTCGATGCGGACGAACGGGGTTGGCAGAAGTCTAACTTGGATTCCCCCGACAATTCGAACATTAGCGCCTAGCGCACGCCCCAGCGTTGTCTCAAGCTGCGATCGATAGGCGTTCCAGTCGATCCAATACGGCGCGATAAGCGCCGCGCTCAGGACGACGACGACCAACACGGCAAGAAAGGTCAAAAGAATCCGCACGGCTGCAGCGACGTAAGAGCCTCAATCCCCGAAATCAGAGGAAACTCCTGTTTCATCATCGTGGCGGCACGGTGACGAGTCCAACTTTCGCGGCCTAGGGCATGTCGCGGGTAGCTCCCTCATGTCGTCCGACCTACGTCCCCGAATGTCAGAATCTCATCCCTATCCGGACACCGCTCCGCCGATCATGAGGATGGCGCCGTCAACAGCGTCGTAGAGGGGGGCGTTCACCAACCCCCTATAGGGCGGATCGAGCCAAGGGAGCAGAGAGTCTGCTAGGCCCCCGACGAGGGAAATTCTCTCGGCGCCCGCTCGTCTGACCGCGTCGATCAAGTCCATGATCGCGACAGCAGCTCGCCGAACAATGTCTTTTGCATGAGCGTCTCCTTCGCCGGCGAGCGCAAGGACGCGCGGCGCAAGGTGACCGAAATCCCCGGGCGTCGCTTGGGAGGCCCATCGAACGACCTGAGCCGCATCGTCCCCATGTCGAGCGAGAAATTCGCGAGTGAGAGGTGAGCTTGGCTCCAATCCATCGTGGGCGCGCAGCGCCAAGCGTGTGGCGTCGAGACCGATTTTCGCGGCCGAACCGTCGTCCCCGGCAAGGAAGCCATGCCCGCCAAGAATTCGCTCGACCCCGCCGAAGCCAACGGCCGCCGCGGAGCCCGTTCCGGCGATGATCAGGGCCCCGTCGCCGCCGTTTGTCGAACCAATCCGCGCCGTCGTCGCATCGTTGGCCGCCCGAACCCTCGCGAAGCCCGCAAGAGCAGATTCGACTCTTTTGGAATCTTCCGGCGTCATCAATCCGGCAAGGCCGAGGCCGATCGCGCCAGTTAAAAGGGCCGCCGGGTCAATTCCGCCTGCTGCCGCAGCACTGTCGAGCGTATTAAGGATCGACGCAATCGCGCCATCGAAATCGACATGGATGTTTGCGGCCGGCCCCTCTGCTTCACCCAGGTTCACCCCTCTTTTGTCTCGAATTCGCGCGCGACACCGCGAAGCGCCGCCGTCGACACCCAGAAAGAGTTTCGGTTCCGCCATGCAAGTCGCCCCTTCGCGTTGGGCTCAACGTGTGGCAATTTATGCGGTCGCGAAGAGGCGCAAATTGGTAAGGCAAGCGCCTTTTCAGCAATCTCCCGGGCGCGGCTAGCACGCGTCCGGTGAACGAACTCTGTTGGGCCGCCGAGTTCGACCGCCTCGCAGGCGGAGTTGTATCCGCCCAAAAAGTCTCTAACTGCCTTGCATCGCCTCGCCACCGTCGGCGATAAGCGAGCGCACCACAATTGACAACACTTGATCATGAAGCCTTTGGTAGGCGTCCAAGTTCTTGAGCTCGCGCGAATTTTGGCAGGCCCGTGGGCGGGACAATGCCTTGCAGATCTTGGTGCGAGCGTCATCAAAGTCGAGCGCCCGGTCACTGGGGACGACACCCGGGCTTGGGGACCGCCTTTTCTCGAGGAGGTGGACGGAACCACTGGCGATGCCGCCTATTTCCATTGCTGCAACCGCGGCAAGCGCTCGATCGCAGTTGATTTCGACACTCCTGACGGACGCGCCGTTGTTCGCAAAATTGCGGCGAAATCTGATGTCTTGCTGGAGAATTTCCGACCAGGCTCCCTATCGCGGTTCGGCTTCGACTACGAAAGCCTCGCGCGGACCAATCCAGGGCTCGTCTATTGCTCAATAACAGGGTTTGGCCAGACGGGTCCCTACGCCCATAGGGCGGGCTACGATTACGTCATTCAAGCGATGGGCGGAATCATGGACTTGACCGGCGAGCCGGGCCGCCCGCCACAGAAAATCGGCGTCGCCGTCGCCGATATCTTCACGGGCGTCTACACGGTAGTTGCTATCCAAGCGGCCTTGCTGCGCCGTCAGAGGACTGGTCGCGGCGCCAAGATCGATATGGCCCTACTGGACACGCAAGTGGGCGTGCTTGCAAACCAAGCCATGAACTACCTTGTCTCGCGCACGTCGCCGAGTCGGCTTGGGAACGCCCACCCGAACCTTGTTCCCTACCAAGTCTTTGAAGCTTCCGACGGCCCTTTGGTTGTGGCGGTTGGGAATGACCGGCAGAACCTCGACCTTTGCCAAATCCTTGGCATTGCGGACCACGCCCGGGACAACCGATTTCGGGAAAATGCCGGCCGCGTTCGAAACCGCGAGGCTTTCCTCGCCCCGCTCGCCGCGGCGATCGGGAAGTGGAGGCGAGAGGAACTGCTGGCCGCGATGGAGAAGGCTGCAATCCCCGCCGGTCCGATCAACTCCGTGGCCGAAGTTTTCAATGATGAGCAGGTCAGATATCGCGCTATGCAAATTGGCGTGCCAAACCGTTCGCATCCTGGCGGATTGTTTCCAGGCGTCAGGACTCCAGTCCTCATCGATGACGAGCCAGCCGCGGCCCCACATGCCGCCCCACGGCTTGGCGAACACACGAACGAGATTCTCGCTGAGCACGGCTACGCATCCGACTCGATCGCGAAACTGAGAGCTGCTGGCGCCGTCGGCTAGCCGTCTCCGCGAACCGATCCCAAATCCCCTCTGACCCACCCGCCGACCCCTTCAAAGGCCCCTTCAACCAGCTCCCGGTAGAGCAGACGCCTAGAGTCGACCGGTCCGGGCATCGCGATTCTCCCGGTCGGCGCATTTCGAAAGCCCAATCGGCCGTAGTAGGATTCGTCGCCCACCAAAATCACCAAGGTCGCGCCGGCAGCCCGGGCAGCTTCCAGCGATTTCATGACAAGCGCCTCTCCAATCCCTTGACTGCGAAAGACAGGCTCAACGATAAGAGGGCCGAGCAGGTAAGCGGGAGTTTTTCCAATCGTCACCCGCGTCATCCCGTTGGCGCCGACCAAAAGCGACCCGACGCGCGCGACGAAGCTTAGCGACGGATCGGGAGGCGCCTGTTCCCTCAGCCTGTAAGCGGCGCGTGCGAATCGTCCTGGTCCGAAAACGCGCTCGTTCAGACGCGTAACCGCCTCGGCGTCTTCCGGACCTTCCGGTTCGATGAGAAACGGCGTATCGGCCATGGCCTCTCTTGACGCGGCCGCCTACCACGGGTCGGAGCCAAAGCAAAATACTGCAGTCACCAATGCGCGGAAACTGGCTTCGCCAGGTAAATCTCATCGAGTCTTCGCATGGTGGCGCCAGAAACAGCCTTTGGCAGCGCGTTGATCGGAAAGAACCGCGCTTCAGCGATTTCGCCATCCGGGACCCGCGCCCCGAGCCACTCATATTTCTCGATTTTGTAGACCGCTACATGGTCACGACGCGAAAGAGAGACATTCAAGAAGATTCCGTGGAGAGCTGGCGGTCCGATGAGCTCCACATTTGCCTCTTCGAGCAATTCGCGTCTCAATGCCTGCACAAGAGTCTCCCCGACTTCAACGCCACCGCCGGGAAAGTGCCAGCCAGGAAAATAGGTGTGCCGCACGAGCAAAACGCGATGGTCAGGGTCAACGACAACGCCTCTGACCCCTAGGGTCATCGGCCGCGTGATCAGAAAGCTCAAGTGAGCCAAGCGAGCCGCGACGCGACCCGCGAACCTCCTCGAAATCACCCGGCCTCCTTCGCCTAAGCGCTCCGCAGGACCAAAGCGGGAGTTTAGCAACGCTGCGAAACGGTGCTAAAGGAACTCGTCCGATGCAACCCGTCTGGAGACGGATACGCGGCTCCCTGCCGCCGCCAACCAATGGTCTTTCGACTCGCGCATGTCAGCGACCCGCACCTGGCGCCCACCCCTTTTCCTCCAAGGTCTGAATTGGCGCTCAAGCGCGTCCTAGGATTCGTCAATTGGAAACGGTCGAGAGAGCGATCGACGGACATGGGGTGTTTGGACCGTCTCGTCGCCGATCTTAGGGCCCAGCGTCCCGACCACGTGGCGATGACGGGAGACAGCGTCAACCTCGCGCTGCCGGGTGAATTTCAGCGCGCCAAACGGTGGCTGTCGACGCTCGGCGCCGCGCGCGATGTGTCCGTCACGCCCGGGAATCATGACGCCTACGTGCCGAGGGCCATAGCCCTCATGCAGTCTTCGTTTGCGCCGTGGACGACCAGCGACTGGCCGCGCCAGGGCGAGGAGATTTATCCGTTCGTCAGAATACGGGGCCAAGTTGCAATCGTGGGTTTGAACTCGGGCCGTCCGTCTGGTCCTTTCCTGGCGACTGGCTCTCTCGGACATGAGCAACTGCAAAGGCTTCGCGTCGCCTTACGGGAAATTCGAGGTCAAGGATTGGCTCGCGTCGTGCTCGTCCACCACGCGCCTGTCCCCGGAATGCCTGTTTTCCGACGCATGACCGACTGCGACGAACTCGTCGACGTCGTCGCCACGGAAGGCGCCGAGCTGGTCCTTCATGGACACCATCATTGTCGAATGGTCAACTTCATCGAGACGAAGGCCACGCGCGCCGTCGGCTCGCGGATTCCGATTCTTGGCGCGCCGGCAGCGTCCGCGACACGTCGGGACGACGCCCATCGAGCCGCATATCACATGATCACGCTTTCCGACTCCGGCGGCGCAATTGAGATCACGGCCCGCGCCCGCGGGCCCTCGCGCAACGGCCGCGAAGTCATCGACCTCGGCGCTTTGCTATAAGGCGGCTATGACGTCGGCGCAAAATTGTGGGTTCCTTTTCAGTTCGATGTGCGACGAAGGCGCGCCCCGGCATGCGCGAGCTGCATGCGCCGCCCGCAAGCCATTGCCTGATCGAGAATCATTGCGGCGTCGCCGATCCGAGAGACCAAAATGCCGCGGGAGAAATGGCGGCCGCACACTCGAGATGCTGCTTCTCCAGCCAATCGGGACCCACTGGACGATGGGGCGTAGCGCGCAGTAGATCGATCATGAGCGCAATGGATCTCGTCGATTGTTCCCCCGAGGTCGCCGATGCCCTGAAAAGTGGGTCGGCAGTCGTTGCCCTCGAGTCAACCATAATCACGCACGGCATGCCGTACCCTGAAAATCGCAAAACCGGCGAGCGACTCGAGAAAGCCGTGCGCAACGCCGGCGCAACGCCGGCGATGATCGCAGTCTTGGAGGGACGTTTCAAGGTCGGGCTTAATGGCGACGCGATGGATCGACTGGCGCGCGGGGAAAACGTCTCCAAGGCATCTAGGCGCGACCTCTCCTTCCTCGCGGCGATGGCTAAATCCGGTGGGACGACAGTCGCCGCTACAATGGCGATCGCCGACTTTGTGGGCGTTTCCGTCTTCGCCACCGGCGGTATCGGGGGCGTTCACAGAGGGGCCGAGCAAAACTTCGACATTTCCGCTGATTTGATCGAGCTCGCACGCACGCGCGTCGCCGTCGTCTGTTCCGGCGCCAAGTCCATTCTCGATATCGGCAAGACGCTCGAATTTCTCGAGACACAAGGCGTTGCGGTCTGCGGGTTCCGGTGCGACGAATTTCCCGCGTTTTACACGAAGTCGAGCGGCTTCAAGTTGGATTGGCGGTGCGACTCCGTGCGCGATCTTGCGCGGGTCGTGCGTCTTCAGCGCCAAGTCGGCCCCGGCGGCGTATTAATCGCCAACCCCGTGCCCGACGAGGCCGCCCTCGCCAGCGCCGAAATTGACCGCGAGATCGAACGCGCTCTTTCCGAGGCTGCCTCGAGCGGCGTCACCGGCAAGTCGGTCACGCCATTCCTGCTGCGGCGAGTGCTCGAATTGACAGGCGGCCGAAGTCTTTACGCAAACATGGCGCTCGTCGAGGCCAACGCGATCCTGGCGGCGCGCTTGGCCGTCGAGCTCGCCTCCCGTTGATTGGCTTGCGCTCCGTTGTCTCCGCCGTCAGTCACATTGGCGCCGCGCAACAGACCGCGCGCATTGGTGATTGGCGACGTCATGGAAGACGTCATTGTGCGCGCGTCTGGGCCGTTGTCGCGCGGCAGCGATCGGCGGGCGCAGATTCATATCCGTCCCGGCGGCTCCGCAGCGAACCAAGCGGCGTGGATGGCGCGTTTCGGACTTAGCGTCGACTTCATCGCCCGGGTCGGGAAGGCCGAACACGGGCGATGGAGCCGGCGTTTCGCCGGCGTCGGCGTGAACGCTCACCTCGTTGCTGACGCGCAGAAGGAAACGGGACGTCTTGTCGCGATCGTTGATGAGCGCGGCGAGCGCAGCTTTTATACCGATCGAGGCGCAAACGAAGGGCTCTGCGGCGATGACGTCGATTTCGAGCTCGTCGAAAATGCTGACCTGATCCACTTGACGGGCTACAGTTTTCTGGTCGGCCGCACGCGGAAAGCAGCGAGAGAAGTTCTCAAACGCGCCAAGAACGGGCTTTTAGCGGTCGACCCGGCGTCTACCGAGTTCTTGAGAGAGATGGGCGCAAAGGATTTCCTGAGATGGACGACGGGAGTCGTCGTCTGCCTCTGCAACGAAGAGGAAGCTCGGATGCTGTCCGGCGCCCGCGACGTTGAGCGTCAGCTTAAGATCCTTGCAAGCCATTATCCGACAGTGGCGATCAAACGCGGCAAAGAGGGCGGCGTGGCGGCGTGGGAGGATCGGATTTGTAGCGTCGCCGCACCAAGCA
>Ga0187782_10002876_pt1 | contig 12795 bp, 12 predicted proteins | sample 0715_SJ02_MP15_2_FD_132454 | JGI IMG/M metagenome (GOLD analysis project Ga0187782, IMG submission 132454) | Tropical peat soil microbial communities from peatlands in Department of Meta, Colombia - 0715_SJ02_MP15_20_MG | ecosystem: Environmental > Terrestrial > Soil > Wetlands > Peat | place...
AGGAACCCATGAACAAAGATCGTGTCAAGGGAAAGGCCAAAGACATCGCTGGCCGCATCGAGCGGCAAGCCGGCGAGTGGACCGGTGACACGGAAGCTCAGGTAAAAGGCGCGGTTAAGCAGGTGGAAGGCAAAGCGCAAAATGCCTGGGGCAAAGCGCAAGACGCGGCGAAGAAACCGACTCGAAGCGAGCAACACGGTGACGAACGGGTCGAAAGCGCGGAATTGGAAAACCAGGAAGAAGAATCTGAGGCGTTACACCGCCGCACTGGTTCCTAGACTTTCTTGAGCCGGCCAAAGGGTGAAGGGACTTGCCAGTCAATCCCTTCACCCCTTTTTTGCCTACATTGCACAATTGATGTGCGCACGAACTGATGTGCGCAGGAGTTTCTGCGTCTACCCGTGCCTACCAGATGCGTACGCGCTCTGGCGGCGCGAGATAAAGCTTGTCCCCGGCTTGCACCTCGAACGCTGCATACCACGCGTCAATGTTGCGGACGGTCAGCACGCGCCAGTGGCCGGGCGAGTGCTCATCGGTCAGCACCTGCTGGCGGAGTGCGGCGTCGCGCAGTTTCTCCGCCCACGACTGTCCAAAAGCAATAAAGAACTGCTGATCGCCGTTGAATCCGTCCTGCTCCGGCGCGGTCTTGCCAGCCAGCGAGGCCTGATAAGCATCGTAAGCCGCCGCCAGCCCGGCCAGGTCGGCGATGTTTTCGCCCAGCGTTTGCTTGCCATTCAGCGCGAGATCGGGGAAAGGCTTGTAGGTGTCGTACTGCGCCGCGAGGCTGGCTGTCGCGGCTTCAAAGTGCGCGAAATCTTCCGGCGTCCACCAGTTTCGGGCCCTGCCCTTCGAATCGAAAGCACTGCCTTCAGTGTCGAACGTGTGGCTGATCTCATGTCCAATCACCGCGCCAATCGATCCGTAGTTTGCCGCGGCCAGGGCCTTCGGATCGAAAAACGGCGGCTGCAAAATCCCGGCCGGGAAGTTCAACGCATTTTGTAGCGGCAAATTCACGGCGTTGATCGTCTGCGGCGTCATCGACCATTCTTTCCGGTCAATCGATGCACCCAGGCGTGCGGTCTGCCGCTGATACTCCGCCAGCCTGCCGCGCCACAGGTTGCCGAAAAGATCGTCCGACTTCACTTCGAAGTTCGAATAATCGTGCCAGGTCTCGCCGTAGCCGACGCCCACATAGAGCGTGTCCAGTTTCGCCAGCGCTTCGGCCTTGGTCGCGGGACTCATCCAGGTGAGTGCGTTGATTCGCTTGCGATATACGGCCAGGAGGTTGGCCACGATCGCCTGTACCTGCGCCTTCGACTCTGGCGGGAAGTAGCGTTCGGCGTAGATGCGTCCCACATCATCGCCGAGCATACCGTTCACCAGGCCTACGCCGCGTTTCCAGCGCGGACGTTGCTCCGGCGTCCCGTTAAGAATCTTTCCGTAGAAGGCGAATTGTTCCACGCCGAATGCCTTCGGCAGGCCCGCCGACTGGGCGCTGATCAGGTGAAACGCCAGCCAGTCTTTCCACGTTTCCAGCGGAGTCGAGGCCACCAGCCCCGCTTCCCCCGTGAACGCGGTCGGCTGCCACACGATGAAATTGGTCTGCCTGGTTAGTCCGGCTGCACGGAAATATTCCTGCCAATCGAGCCCCGGCGCCTTCACCGCAAAATCAGACTGCTTCCAGGGATTGTTTGCCTTGTGCACATCGTTGTCGTCCGCCAGGCTGATGTGCACTTCCGCGATGGCATGTTCCAGCGCCACGATGCGTGTGGCGCGATTCTCAGTGTCGTCGAATCCGGCGAGCTTCAGCAGGGTTGCCACGTGCGCCTGATACTTCGCCCGGATGTCGCGCATGTTGTCGTTGTCGGCCAGATAATATTCACGGTCCGGCAGCCCCAGCCCGCCCTGCAGCAAATACGCCGTGTAATGCTCGGAATCGTTGAAGTCGGGGGCAACCCAAAGTCCGAACAGATTTGGCGTATAGAAGTTCGTGTTGTTCAGTGCATCCACGTCGGCGCGCAGCGTCTCACCCAGAGCGTGCGCCAGTTCGCGTTTGTCATGGATCGCGGCGATGGCATCCAGGTGGGGCTTCAGCAGACTAAGGCCCTTGGCCTCGACGGCGGCTTCGTTCATGAAGGAGTTGTAGAGATCGGCGATCTTGCGCGATTTGTCGCCCGCGGAAGCGCCCGCCTTACCGGCTTCCATGATGATGTCGGCGACGCGCTTTTCGGTTTCATCCTCGACCGGCGATGCCGGACTGTAATAGCCACGATCGGCCGGGATTTCCGCGTGCTTGACCCACTCGCCGCAGGTGTAGAGAAAAAAATCGTCGCCCGGTCGCTCGCTCTTGTCGATATACGAGGGAACGACCTCTGGCCCCGGGGGCACGGCCGCTGGTTTTGCGGTGTCCTGGGCCGCAGCGAATATGTGCAATGCTGCGACCGCGCACGCGAAAATATAGAGACGGAAGAAATGACCATGAAGGGTTTTCATCAGGATTTGCTCCAGAAAACAACAATGAGGTGTATCGACAGCCGAATTCAGGAACTGGATATCTTCTCACAACTAACGATGGACGATTCTGGAGGGCAAACGTTTATAACCAGTTCGCAGAAAAAAGGGCGGGATGGCTCCCGCCCTTGGAAGGAAATTGCCGGTTACATCTGCACATCTCTTACATCTGCACATCTTTGATGTGCGTCGCGATGTACCACTTGTTGCCGAAGTTATCGCGCACGCCGGCGCTGCGGTCGCCGTAGAACTGGTCGGTCGGTTCCTGGAACGAAATCCCGCCCGCCGCCACGGCCTGCTTGTAGACGTCGTCCACGTTCGGCACGTAAAGATAGAACATCGCCGTCATCGTCTCGTACTTGTCGTGCGCCTCACCCATCTCCACAATGGAGTCGCCGACGCGAATTTCGGCATGATGCACCACGCCATCAGGCGACGCGTACTTCGCCACTTCCTGCGCACCGAAAGCTCGCTTCAGGAAACCGATCAGTGGTTCGGCCCGCCGCGGGTGCAGATACGGATTCACGTTGTGCAGTCCCTTCGGCTTGTAGCTCTCGCCTTTGTGCGTCGCGATGTACCAGACGTTGCCGGCGGCATCCTTCACCGTTGCCTGGCGCTCGCCATAATCCTGATCGCGCGGGGGATCGATCGAAACTGCGCCCGCCGCCAGCGCCTTCCGATACGTGGCATCGGCGTCTTCTACGTAGATGTGCAGCGCCTGCGTCTGCGGCGATGCAGGGAACTTTTTGCCCGGAATTCCGCCGCCAATCATGAGGATGGAATCGCCAATGCGCACTTCTCCGTGCACGCCGCCCATCGGCGTCTCCACCCGCAGATTCTCTTCGGCTCCGAACGCCTGTTTGGCGAAGTCGAGCAGCGCCGGTCCGTCGGTCGCCACCAGATATGGCGTGACCATCCGGAATCCGCGCGGAACGGGGCTTACCTTGGACGCATCTTCGGTCTCGCTCGGCATTCGTCCGCCCTCAGGGCCGTGATGCAATCCCTGCATTCGACTGCGCATCTCTTCCGCCGACATTTCTTCTTTCACCGTGAACACGCCCCAGGAATAGCCAAACGGATCCTCGAGGAGCGCATCGCGGTGCCCGTAGAACTGGTCTTTGGGTTCGCGCACCAGCTTCATCCCCTCCGCGACGGCATGTTTGGCAAAGGCATCCACATCCGGCACCTGGACCGACATGGAAATCGGCGACCCTCCCAGCGTCTCGGCGCTGAAGCGGCCGCCCTCGGGCCATTCGCCCGTGATATCGATGACCGACTCCCCGATTTTGAGTTCGGCGTGCGGAATTCGTCCGCCCACCTCGAACCGGAATGTTTCTTTGGCACCCAGGGCGCGCTGATAGAACTCAATCGCTTTCGCGGGATCCCGGAAGGCGATTCTTGGCGACGCGCTCACCTGGACGGCTGCAACTGGTTCGGCAATGGTAGACATACGCTTTTTCCCCTCTAATTCAGATTTCAATCGTGCCTTGAAACGCTCATTCGGCAGATTGCGCAATTCCGCCGCGATGCGCACGAGAGGTTCAATTTCGCGATCCACCTTGCCCCGCCGGCTGTTCGAGCGAGCCAACATCACGTCGACAGCCTTATTCAACTGCTCGATCTTCTTCGTCTCGCCATTCCCCGGATTTAGAGAGCGCTTAGGCATCGGCACCCTCCATGCGCGCGCGCAAGCTGGTCAGCGCGCGAAACTGTAACTGCTTGACTGCCCCTTCCGTCTTGCGAATTGCAACTGCGACTTCCTTAATGCTCTTCTGTTCCACAAACCGTAAGACCACGACTCGCTTCTGTTCCGCCGGCAAGGTATCGACCAGCCGGAACAGCGTCGCCCGCCGCTCGACTTCTTCAATCTCGGCCGGACTCACGTGCGCCGCATCCATCGCGGCATCGTCGGTCACTTCGCGTCCCGATCGCTGCCAGCGGTCGGTGATCAGATTGGCCGCGATCCGAAACAGCCACGCCGCGAACGGAATCCCGCGCCACTCAAAGCGTTTTACATTGGCCAACGCCTGATGAAAAACCTCTGCGGTCAGATCTTCGGCCTCGGCGCGGTTTTCCACCCGCCGCACCACGTACGCGTACACCCGCTCAAAATGAAGTTCGTAAAGGTCGCCGAAGCAGGCGGGATCCCGCTGCGCAGCTTCCACCAGAAGCCGCTCATCCGCTTCTTTCCTCAGAGCCTTCACTTTCCAACCTTCAAGCAACTCTCCGCGGTTTTGCCGTACACAGGAATAACGAATGAACGCGACCAAAAGTTACGGCGCATAGCATAGGTTCGAACGGGCAGCGCTTGAGTCTATTAGAGGCATTCCGAATGGGTCAACGTGCTGTGTGTGGTGGGAATAGGAAACGCCGTCAGTTCGGGACGGCCCAACAGGTCCCTTAGGTTTTTTGGATACCCACACAGGCGCAAGTCGTGATACTTATCAGACCTATGGCTTCTCCGGCCCCTACAACCCAGGTACAAACTACTTCTCGAATCGGCGGTGTAAAGTACAGCATCCAGCTTGCAAACTGCCTCGAGTGGATGGCCGCGCAAGCGGCCAATTCGGTCCACGCTATCGTCACCGATCCACCCTACGGGCTGAAGGAGTTTACGCACGAAGAGAAAGAGAAGCTCCGAAACGGACGCGGCGGCGTATGGCGCATCCCTCCCTCGTTCGACGGCTGCACGCGAAGCCCCCTGCCACGGTTTACCATCCTTTCAAATGAAGATCGTGCGACTTTGAAAAGTTTCTTTGCCGAGTTTGCTTGCAAGGCCTTGCGTATTCTCGTGCCGGGCGGTCACATATTCATCGCGACCAATCCTCTTCTCTCCCATCTCGTGTATCTGCCGCTTATAGAGAACGGGTTTGAAAAGCGCGGTGAGATTATCCGTCTCGTCCAGACTCTGAGGGGTGGAGACCGGCCAAAGAATGCCCATCGCGAGTTCGCGGGCGTAACGGTAATGCCTCGCTCTGCATGGGAGCCATGGGGTCTGTTCCGCAAACCCTGCGACGGCCGCGTGCAAGACAATCTACGCAAGTGGAAAACCGGAGGACTGCGCCGCATTTCCGAGGGGGCGCCATTTTGCGACGTGATTCCGTCGTCTCCCACACGGCCGGAGGAGCGATCCATCTCGCCTCATCCATCGCTAAAGCCGCAGTCCTTCATGCGGCAGGTCGTTCGAGCTTCGCTGCCGCTCGGGGAGGGGGTAGTGCTTGATCCATTCATGGGCGGCGGGTCCACGATTGCAGCGGCAATCCACGTTGGATATGAAAGCATCGGGATCGAGCATGATCGGACATTCTTCCGGATGGCGGCAACCGGCATTCCCAAACTCGCTGCGCTAAATGGGAAAGGCACTCCCCTTGCCCAGCGAGGTACCCCTGTCAACGGAAACCGCCTACAAGAGCTTGTCCTACCGTTTGAATCGTGAGACGTTTGTGGCGAGATGGGATTCGACGCCGACGGATTCGCTCGCGCAACTCCGCTGCCTCCCGAGCTGAAGATCAGTCACATCCGCGAAGCGATCGAGCACATAGAAGATCGCGCTGCGGAACTCATTGACATCTACTTTGAGCAAGCGAATGTCTTCAGCGGAATCGTTGGCATTACAGGCGTGCAGGCGCTGCACGCCATAAGCCCGTATAAGAAACACAAACACCCCGACGTTGCGCAACAGCGGTTTCCGGATCTCTCGCTCCGCGGACGGCTAAATCCTCCGCCCGAACACGCGCTGGAGTCGAAGGGGTCGACTCGGCCTTGGGCTCTGCAATCTCACTACAATCACCCTGGCAGGTACATCGTCTGGCGGTATACGGTTGACCAAACCAAACGTCTGAAACCGGGAAAGATGGTAGTACTTTGGAGGGTCGACATCCCCTTTCTTCAGGAGGAGGATTGGAAGTACGAAGGTAGCCAAGCGAGCGAAGGGCGCGGAGGACGTACGCACACCTTCGGCGTGAAGAATCCGCCCAAGCGATTCAAGGACTCGATCGTCTACCAAAACCCCAGAATAATTCTAAGGCAAGGTGGCCCTGTGCTGGCAGACGACGACTGATGACTTCTTACCGGTTGCGATCGGTATCCGCGTAATACAGCCTCTCCACCGCACGTTGCACGCGTTGCGACACCGCCTCCAGATCCCTTCCCGTCAGCCCCGCCGTCGGGATCGGCTCGCCCACCCGCATCTCCAGCGCACGCGGCTTGATGTGATACGTGTCCATCGGCAGCAGTTCGTACGTCCCGACCAACGCGACCGGAACGATATCCACCTGCGCCTTGATCGCCAGAAAAAAAGCGCCCGGCAGAAACGGCTTGATCTCGCCGTCGGGCGTGCGGCCGCCCTCGGGAAAAATCACCAGCGGCATGCCCGCCTTCAATCCCTTCAGCGCCGAACGAATTGCACCCACCGAACGGGACGGATTCTGTTGGTCCAGGCAAATTTGCCCCGAGCGCTTCAAATGCCAGCCGATCAACGGATACGCCAGCAACTCTTTCTTGAACGCGATGCGAAACTGAAATGGCAGATTCACGTACAGAACGGGAATATCGAGGGCCGACGCGTGATTCACCGCGTATACCTGAGCCTTCGACGTATCGATCTTCTCCAGCCCCGTAACTTTCACCGGCGAAGAGATGGTCTTCATGATCAGCCACGACCACGTCCTGGCGAACCCGTGCATCTTTCGGCCGTCGGAATCGAAGAACCCGGCCACCAGAGCCCCCGGCCCCATCGCCAGCGTGTAAAACCAGATCAGCGGATCGAAGATGAAATACGATCGCAGGCGGCTCAACCAGCCATACGTCACGCCGGGAATCTTGCGGGGTGTGTGCCCCGCGGCTTCACGGGAAAATCGCGAGGCATCCGCGCTTCCGTGTTCCTCGTTCTGTACCTGGTCGACCGATGAATTCAATTCCGACACGCTCTTATTTTAGGGGAAAGACAGGATTTTCGAACGGCTCAGATTTTTACTCCCAGGATGCTCATCGTCTCGCCGACCAGGTAAATCGACCCGGTGATCACAATTACCTCGTCCGCCGTGGCGAACTGCCGCCCGCGGTCCAGAGCCGAGTGCACATCGGCAACCGGATCAATGTCAGTTGCGGTGCGGCTCGCCGCCTGCTGAATCTCCTCTGGCGCCGCTGCTCTGGGGTTTCCCGGCCGCGTGGCGATCACTCGCTCCGCCAGTGGAAATAAGATCTCGGTCATCTCCGAGATTGCCTTGTCGCGCATCGCTCCGAAAACGAAAATCAGCCGGCGGCCGCCATAGCGCTCCGAAAGGGCGGAACGCAACGCCCACGCTCCTGCGGGATTATGCGCGACATCGAGCACAACTTCCGGCCAGCCGTCGTGGGCCGGCAGAACCTGAAACCGTCCCGGCCAATGCGTTTCGCGAATTCCACGCTCGATCGATTCCGGCCTGATTCCAGCTAACCCCTGCTTGTTTAACTCTTCCGCCGCGCCGATCGCCAACGCGATATTGCGCAACTGATGCCGCCCCACCAGCGGCGTGTCGACCAGAATCTGTTTTCCCATTACCTGCAAAGGATATTGATAATGTAACTGTGTCCCATCTCTCTCAGCGTTCTCTGCGGTGAAAGGTTTTTTCTGGGTACTGGGTACTAAGTACTGGGCACTGGCTGGAGTCGTGGGCGGCACGTACTGCACTGCATTCACGCCCCGCGCGTCAAGATCTAGAATCGCATTGCCGATCACATCATTCGCCGCGGGCTGTTGCGGCAAGGTCACGACCACTCCGCCGGGCCGAATAATCCCCGCTTTTTCCCGTGCAATCTCGCCCACCGTATTGCCCAGAAATTTCTGGTGGTCGAGCGAGATATCGGTAATCACGCTGACCAGCGGCTCAACCACATTCGTCGCGTCCAGACGCCCACCCATCCCGACTTCGAGCACGGCAATTTCCACTCGTTCGCGGGCAAAGTAAGCAAACGCGATCGCCGTCATCATCTCGAAGAAGCTGGGATGCCAGGGCAACTCTCCCCGCGCAACCAGCCGTTCTGCCACAAGATCGACCTCGCCATGCAACTCGGCGAAATCGTCATCGCTGATCGACTCATCGTCAATGCGAATCCGTTCGTTGATTCGGATGAGATGCGGGGACGTATAAAGCGCAGTTTTCAATCCGGAAGCACGCAGAATCGAAGCCAGCGTCGCGGCAGTTGAGCCTTTTCCATTCGTGCCCGCAATCAGTACGGAAGGGAAGGTGCGCTCCGAATGTTCCATGGCCGCCAGCAGCACGCGCATATGCGCCAGATCGAACTTGTGCGTGGGCGTCTGAGCCAGTTCGTGCCCCAGCGCAAACATGTTCGCCACTGCGGTTTCGTAGGACATAAAGGCAGTCGTCAGCTCTCAGCCGTCAGCTTGGTTCTTTAGATTACCAGCAGTTGTCACGAGGTAAAGAAAAGGCAAGCGCAGCCAGCACACGCATCATGAATTTGCTGAAAGCTGAAAGCTGAAAGCTGAAAGCTGAGAGCTGACAGCTGCTTTTAAGCCATAAACTCCAGCGCCCGCGCAATATACGGCTTGAGCTGCTTGCGCGGCACGACGGCATCCAGCATGCCGTGCTGCAGAAGGAATTCGCTGCGCTGGAAGCCCGGCGGAAGCTTCTGCCGAATGGTCTGCTCAATCACGCGTGGCCCGGCAAAGCCGATCAGCGCTCCCGGCTCGGCGATATTCAGATCGCCCAGCATCGCAAACGACGCCGTTACGCCACCGGTCGTCGGATCGGTCAGCAGTGAAATGTAGGGCACTCGCTCCTTATCCAGCTTGGCCAGCGCAGCAGAAATTTTAGCCAGCTGCATCAGGCTGATAACACCTTCCATCATGCGCGCCCCGCCCGACGCCGAGACGATGATCAGCGGCGTTCGCGTATCGGCCGCCCGTTCAATCGCTCGCGTGATCACTTCGCCGACAACCGCTCCCATGCTCCCGCCGATGAACGCATACTCCATTACGCTGGCGATCACCGGACGCCCCAGCAGCTTGCCCTTAGCGTTGATCACCGCATCTTTCAAGCCCGTATCCTTTTGCGCCTGCTTCAGTCGCGAGGAGTACGGCTTCAGATCGACAAAATGCAGAGGATCCGTCGAAGCCAGGTTGCCGTCGAAGGTCTCGTACTGATCGTCGTCCAGCAGTTGCGCCAGTCGCGTCCGCGCGTCGATCCGGAAGTGTTTGTCGCACTTGGGACAGACGTTCAGATTCTCTTCCAGATCCTTTTTCCAGATAATCTGCCGGCAGTTCTCACACTTCACCCACAACCCTTCGGTGCGGACTTTCTTCTCACCCGAAGTATCCAGTTCCCCGGTTTCGCGCCTAAACCAAGCCATAGAAACAGTTCTCAGCTGTCAGTTCTCAGTTCTCAGAAATGCCGGTCGAGGCAAGGTCTTGCTGAGAACCGAGAACTGGGAACTAATACTCGATTCCCCTCTGCGCCATCACACCCTTTTCGTAGGCGTGCTTGACCTGCCGCATTTCGGTCACCGTATCGGCAATCTCGACAATTGTCGGGTGCGCGTTCCGCCCCGTCAAGATGACATGCACCATCTCCGGTCTCCTCTTCAGGCTCTCGACCACTTTCGCCGGATCGAGCATCCCATAGCTGATGGCGTAGTTGATCTCGTCGAGCACGATGAGATCCCACTCGCCCGACTGAATCGCCTTGTCGGCTTCCACCCAGGCCTCTTCCACCATGCGCACATCTTCGGGGTCCGGTTTCTCAGTTCCGACCTTAACAAAACCGCGCCCCATCTGCTTCATCACGAACTTATCGCCGAACGCCTGCACAGCATCGAGTTCGCCATAATGCCAAGAACCTTTCAGAAATTGCAGCATGAGCACTCGCATGCCCTGGCCCACAGCCCGCAGAGCGGTTCCCATGGCGGCCGTGGTTTTGCCTTTTCCCGGGCCGGTGTTCACGATGATCAGGCCACGCCGGATATCAGCCATGCCGAAGCAGAACGATTGATTCTACTAGAAGAGCGGGATGGAATCCCCTCCCGGCCGGCTTTGGTCAACTTGCCATGGATCAAAAAATGCCGTGGATCAATATGAGACGGGGAGTCCGCCCCGAGAAACCTGAACTCCTGCTCCAGCAATCGTGCTCTACCTCCTTGACAATACTTCTCGGGCGTTTGTGGCATGCTGGAGGCACTTCCAGAAGAATGTTTCGCGCGAGGAACTTTTCCACGGAACCGCAGCATCCAATATTCCGTAGATCAGTCAGGCGGATCTCTGTCCCCTCGCAAACCGCGGAGGTCTCATCGTGATCAACAAGTGTTTCGTGTTCTTGTTGTTTGCCGTCTTGCTTTCCCTGCCCGTTTTCGCCGCCCAGCATGTAGCCGTGCATCCCAGGTCTTCGTTCGAGACCGCGGACGAGGCGACCATCCGCGAGATCATCGATATGGAGCGGCAGGCCCGCGAAGCCAGCCTGCACCGTGACCCCGACTTTTCCCAGCGAACCCTCGCCGAAGATTATGTGGCGATTACCCCGCTCGGCCAGGTCACCACCAAGCAGGACACGATTTCCGCCCGCAAGAGTGGCCAGCTTCGCTATGACTCCATCAACGTCAGTGACATGGTGGTTCGCATCTACGGCGATACCGCCGTCGTCACCGCCCGCGCCGACGTGAAAGGCCACCAGCTCGGCGAAGACTTCAGCGGCCCCTACCGCTACACGCGAGTCTGGGTCCGCCGCACCGGGCATTGGCAGGCGGTCAGCTACCAGGCCACCGTCACACAGTAAGCTCTTGGGGTAGAACTGATCCTGCATTCTTAACTTAATGCGCTGAGTTCAATCTCTTAAGGCAGGTTGCTATATGCATAAATTATTCGCGTCCCTCATTTTGTCGGCCCTGGCTCTTCCGTTGGCGGCACAGGATGGTAACAAGGTACAAGTCTTCGGCGGCTATCAATTCCTGCATGTAGGAAGTTTCGATGGCGATGGAGACAGCGCGGCGAACACGAGCGGCTGGACCGAATCCACGACATTCAAGCTCTACAAACGCCTCGGGATCACCGCGGATTTCAGCGTAAACTACAGGTCGGAGGCAATCTCTAATTCGGTATTAAGTAGCACGCCAGCTCCGGCCCAGATTCGGATTTACACCTACACTTTCGGGCCGACAGCCACTTTGTACTCGCACGGTGGCGTAAACCTCTTTGCCCATGGATTGTTCGGCGGAGCCCATATGCGTCCCACCGGATGTGTAATCTTCAGCGGCTCGCCGGATGAATGCGGTTCGGGTGGATATACCGGATTCACGGCGATGTTGGGCGGAGGTGTGGATGTGAAGTCGAGCCCTCGCCTCGCATTTCGGGCTGCTCAATTTGACTGGGTGCGGCTTCCATATCAATTTGCATCCATGGTCAGTACCTCGCAAAGCAACTTCAGGCTTTCGACGGGAGTTGTATTCCGATTCTAGGTACCATCCCAAGCGGACTAATGTCCCGAATGGTAGGGATGTCCCTTGAGAATCGTGAACGCTCGATAGACCTGCTCCAACAGCACGACTCGCGCCAACTCATGTGCCAGCGTCATCTTTCCCAATGAAATCACCTGCTGGGCGGTCCTTCTCGCCGCGTCGCTGAAGCCGTCAGCGCCGCCGACCGCGAATACAAGCGGCAGAGAATTGCGATCCTGATAGTCGCCCAGGTACTTCGCGAACTGTTCTGAAGAGAATTCCTTGCCCCGCGAGTCTACGAGCACCAGCGTAGACTTACTGCCGCCCCTCCGCGTCGCGCCCCATCCACATGATTCCAGCAGCGCCGCTTCATCGCGCAGCGTGAGTCCCTCCACCTGCGCATACCGCGAGATTCGTTTGAGATACTCTTCGGTCAGTGCCTGAATCGCCGCTTCCTTGGTTTTCCCGATCCATGCGATTTTGAGTTTCACGGCTGGTCCCATGTTGCGGTCTCGGCATATCGGGAAGGGCACGACTTCCACTCGTGCCAATGCATGCCGACACGGAATCGGGCTTTAGCCCTTGAGGAATGCTCTGCTGACCGCCGCTAAGCCGATCGCTTCCTTTTCGCAGCGGTGGATTTCGCGGCGCCCGGCTTCGCGGCAGCCTTCCGCTTCTTCGGCGCCGGCTTCAGATCAGACGGTTGGAGCCGCGTGGCCGACTTCCACAGCCGCTCCAGATCGTAGAACTTTCGCGCGTGCTCGGAAAATACGTGCACCACGAAGTCTACGTAATCGATCAGCACCCACTCCGCCTGATTATAGCCTTCTATCTGATTCGGGCGGACACCGGCCTTCTTCA
>Ga0187782_10002878_pt1 | contig 12793 bp, 10 predicted proteins | sample 0715_SJ02_MP15_2_FD_132454 | JGI IMG/M metagenome (GOLD analysis project Ga0187782, IMG submission 132454) | Tropical peat soil microbial communities from peatlands in Department of Meta, Colombia - 0715_SJ02_MP15_20_MG | ecosystem: Environmental > Terrestrial > Soil > Wetlands > Peat | place...
ATGCCTCGGCGCTTTGCGCAGAGACAGGAAGGAGTCCGGAAAACACTCCCGCGCCGCCAGGGACCTCTTCCCGACGGTCGGCCAACGCGGCGCACGAAGCACCGCGCAACACGATATGGGCGTTTGTTCCGCCAAAGCCGAACGAACTTACGCCTGCGAAGCGATCCCCGTTGCCCGGCCAGAGGGCTGTTTCGGTCTGCACCTTGATGGGCAGGCTGGCGAAGGGAATGAGCGGATTCGGGGTCTCGAAATGCAAGCTCGGCACCAGCTTCCGGTGATGCAGCATGAGTGCCACTTTGATCACGCCGGCCACGCCCGCGGCGGCCTCGAGATGACCAATGTTGGTTTTCACCGAGCCGATTGCGCAAGATTGATTGCTGCGCCTGCCGGACTGAAGAACCTTTGCGAGCGCCTCGACTTCAATGGGATCGCCCAGAGAAGTGCCGGTTCCATGCGCCTCCACATAATCCAAATGGGCAGGACCAATTCCGGCATCGCGCAGAGCTCCGCGAATCGCGCTCTCCTGCGCCAAGGAACTCGGTGCGGTCAGGCCGTTGGTTCGCCCGTCTTGGGTAAGCGCAGAACCGCAGATGACGGCATACACCTTGTCTCGCTCCTGCTCGGCCAGAGAAAGCCGCTTGAGCAGGAGTATGCCGGCTCCTTCGCCGCGCACATAGCCGTTGGCGCGGGCGTCAAAAGTCTTGCAACGACCGTCGGGAGCCATCATGCCGGCTTTGGAGAAGTTGGCCGTCAATAAAGGCGAGAGCATCAGATTCACGCCACCGGCCAGCGCGGTCTCGGATTCTCCGCTCCAAATACTCCGGCAAGCCAGATGAATTGCCACCAGCGAGGAAGAACAGGCCGAATCCACGGCCACGCTGGGGCCGTGCAGGTCGAAAAGAAACGAAATCCGGTTGGCAGCGATGCTGGCCGCATTTCCCGTACCCCAGTAGGCATCCTGGACTTCGTCGGGAGAGGCTTGCAGCAAGGCGTAATCATTGGTCGAGATGCCGATGTAAACACCCATCGCGCTTCCCCGGATTTGCTCCTGGGAGAAGCCTGCATCTTCGAAAGCCTCCCAGGCGGACTCCAGAAGCAGTCGTTGCTGCGGGTCCATCTGGGCGGCTTCTCGGTGAGAAATCCCGAAGGCGGAATAATCGAAGCCTTCGATATCGTCGATAAAGCCGCCCCACCGTGTACTCATCTTGCCTTTGCGCGCCGGATCCGGATCGTAGTAGCGCTCAATATCCCAGCGCCCAGCCGGAACTTCACGAATGCCGTCCTTGCCGTGAAGAAGCATCTCCCAGAACGCCTGTGGATTGGGCGCTTGAGGCAGGCGGCAGGCGATGCCGACGATTGCGATCGGCTCGCGCTGCGCGGCTAGGTTCAGCGCCCGGGTGGCGCCTGCGGGGGTCTCGTTGGCGCTCAGATGCGCGGCGAGCCTGCGTACCGTGGGGTAATCGTAGGCCAAACTGGGAGACAATTCACGGCCCAGCCAATCGCGCAGCTTGGCCGAGAGCGATACCGCCTGCATCGAAGACAGTCCATACTCCGCAAAAGGCGCATCGATATCGATCCGGACCGCCGGAAGCTTCAGTTCCGCACCCAGTGCTTCGGTGAGCCACTCCTGGATCTCGAGCGCGTTAATCGGCATAAGCGATCTCGCAATCCGGCTGCCTGAGGCTTCCCTTGAGATACAGTTCGCGGCAGCCAAAGCGCTGCAATTTGCCGCTGGAAGTCCTCGGCAGAGTCCCCGACTCCACCAGTTCCACGGTCCTGCAGTTCAATTCGTGCTCTTCGGCGATGGCACGCATTACCGACCGCCGGATCTCCTCGACCCCACCGGTTGCGGCACGCTCTGCTGCCTTTATGTTCAGCTCCGCTAATATCACCAGGACCTCGTCTCCCGGCGGATCCTCGATGCTGAATGCGCCAATCACGCCGTTGCGCAGCGCCGGGTGGGCGTTCTGGGCAGTCAGTTCGAGATCCTGCGGATAGTGGTTCTTGCCGCCGATCACGATCAGATCCTTGAGCCTTCCGGAGACGAACAGATGGTCTTCGCTCAGGAAACCCAGATCGCCGGTGCGCATGAAGAGCATCCCAGGGTATTGCGGCAGCCGAGCGTGGAAGACCTTTTCCGTATCTTCGGAACGCTTCCAGTAGCCGTCGGCCACACTTTCGCCGGCCACCCAAATTTCGCCGATCTCACGGCTGCTGCACTCCTGCTGACTCTTGGGGTCCACAATCGCCACGCGCATCTGTGCATTCACATGCCCGGATGCCGCGATCTTCCGGCTTCCCGCCTCTGGCTTCGTGGCCACGTTCACCTGGCCTGACTCGAGAGCAGCCATACCGATCGATTCAACACGCGGCTCCATTTCCTTTTTTGTGCCGCTAACCGAAAGCGTAGCTTCGGCCAGGCCGTAGCAGGGATAGAACGTGGAACGCTGAAACCCGCACTCCTCAAATGCCGCGGTAAACAGATCGAGAGTTTCCGCTCGGACGGGTTCGGAGCCGTTAAAGGCGACCTTCCACGAACTCAGATCGAGACCTTTGCGTCTCTCCGGAGGAATGCGTTCCACGCAGAGACGGTAGGCAAAGTCCGGCCCGCCGCTTTGGCTGGCCCTGAAGCGGCTGATCGTCCGCAACCAGCGCAGCGGATAGTAGAGAAACGATACCGGAGACATTAGGACCGCGGCTTGCCCCCGATAGAGCGGCTGCAGCATGCATCCCACCAAACCCATGTCGTGATACAGGGGAAGCCATCCCACCAGCGGGCCGGGTGAGGTAGGAAACATGCTCATATTGCAGAACGCGTTATGCATCAAGTTGCGATGCGTCACCATCACGCCCTTGGGGCTGGAGGTCGATCCCGAGGTGTATTGCAGGAGCGCGATATCGGATTCCCGGGGTGGCTCCGGAACGCAGCGGAAATGGCTCGGCTCCAGGGCATCGGCGGAAATCCACTGATAGCCGGATTCTCCCAGCGCCTTCTTGCCGCGCTCAGTCCACGACTGGAGAGTGATAACCGCAGCCGCTCCGGCATCCGACGACAAAGCTTGCAACCGCTGCGCCTGTGCGCTCATGCGGCCATGCAAATGCACATTGGCTGGGACCGCGATGATTCCCGCGTACAGGCAGGCAAAGAACGCCGCCACAAATTCGAAGCATGTCGGAAGCAGAAGAATGGCCCGATCTCCCGGAACCAGCCGGCGTTGCAGTTCGGCGCCGATCTCGAGTGCCTTGGCGTGCAACTGGCCGTAGGTGAAATCGCATTCGAGCTCGCTGTCGTCGGGAAGAAAGCTGTATGCCCAGCCCTCCGGGTGATGAGCGGCGCGGTATTGAAGCAGCTCCGCGAATGTGCGGACCGCGAGTCGATCGCCGGACTCGATATTTGCATGCGTCTCGATCATTGCCAATAATCTTTCCTGCTATCTCCCGAATTCAAAAAGGCTGCGCTTACTGCAATGCGCATCCGCCGTCGATCACGATGGTTTGCCCGACAATCTGGGCAGCAGCTGCGCTGCACATGAATCCGATCACTCCCGCCACATCCTCGGGAGTGGTCAGTCGGCCCGTAGGAGTCTTTGCCCGCATGGCAAGCAGAAGCTGTTCGCGGTCCGGAAAGGCATCGAGGGCTTCGGTATGAACAAGACCGGGGCACACCAGATTCACCGCGATGCCGCGTTCGGCCAGTTCCACCGCGTAGTGCCGGAAAAGCGCATCCAGCGCGCCTTTGCTGGCTCCGATAGCGCCGTAATGGGGAAGCGTTCGTGTAGCTCCGGCGGAGGTGACCGCGACAATCTTGCTCCCTGGCGGCATCAGCGGAACGAGCTCGACCAGCAACCGATGCACTCCGTACACGTTGATTTCGAAGGTCCAGGCGATGTGCTTGGCGGAAAGCGCCATCGTCTCGCGATGCACACCACTGGCCGCACAGTGAACGATGGTATCGATGCGCTCGTTTTCCGCCTTCAGCACCGCGGCGCAGGCCCGGACTGCTTCTTCGTCGCTCAAGTCTGCGCGCATCGGCCGTATGTCGAGACCATCCTGCTCGGCCCGCCTCTGGAGCTCCTGCGCCGCCTTGCGGTTGCGGGCATAGAGCGCATAAACCTTGGCCCCGCCACGCGCCAACTGCAGACTTGCTGCGCGCCCTATCCCCCGCGTGCCTCCGGTGACGACTGCAACCTGTTCAGTGTTCATGCCCGCCGCTCCCCAGAAATTCTTCCTCTCCAGCCACGCGCTCGTAGATCACGCTGACATTCTGTCCGCCGAATCCGAGGTTGTTGCTCATGATGCGATCCAGTTTCCAGGCGCGTGCGTGATTGGGAACGTAATCCAGATCGCACTCCGGATCCGGTTCGCGGTAGTTAATGGTGGGCGCCATCTTCTGTTCGGCGAGCATCAGTAGACTGGCCACGCCTTGCAGCGCTCCCGAGCCGACCATCGAATGCCCGATCTGCGATTTGAGCGATACCACGGGCATCTTGTAGGCGTGATCGCCAAAGCAATTGCGAATGGCCAGCGTCTCCAAGCGGTCGTTCATCGGCGTGGAAGTTCCATGGGCGCTGATCGCGTCGATCTGATCCGGGACCAGTCTCGCGTCCTCAAGCGCCCCGCGCATCGCCCGGGCCGCGCTCGAACCGTCCGGTCGTCCCCCCGTCAACTGGTAGGCATCCGAGGTGCTGCCGGTGCCGGAAATGCGGCCGAAGATATGCGCCTCGCGCGCCCGTGCATCCTCTTCCCTTTCCAGCAACAGCGTCGCCGCTCCTTCGCCGAGAACGAATCCCGACCGGTCTTTGGAAAACGGACTGCTGATCTCGACCGCCGGACGGCCGGCCACGCTCAAAGCTCCCAGCATGTGAAAGTTCAACAGGTAATTCTTGGCCAGATGCACCCACACTCCCCCCGCTATCGCACGCCGCCACTTGCCTGAGCGGATGTGATGAAAGGCAATGCCAATGGCCTGGTTGGCGCTCACGCAGGCGTTGCTAATCACGATCACATTTTTTCCCGGCACCGTGCCGTTGCCGTTGTATTCCAGTAACCTGCGAATCAATTCGGGACTGGTTTCGGGACGGCATTGATCCCAGTTGAATGCTTCCTCATCGAATTCCCGAAAGGTGTTGACGACCATCTCGAACTCGATACCATCCTCGGCGGCGTAGACGATCGCGTCGACGTTTTCGCCCGCAGGCAAACGTTGAATCGCCTCTTCGGTCGCGCACCCGGCAAAACTCCAGGTTCGCGGCATATTGGTCTGGCTCATCAAACGAAAGCTCGGATGTGCTTCCAGCATGTCATCGGGAACGCGACCCGCCGCGGCCACTGGAAAGTCCTTGGGCACATGGACGCCGCGGCTGTCGGTCACAGCCGATCTTCCGTCGAACATCGCCTGCTTGAAATCGGCTACGCCGATTCCAAGAGGAGAAACGATACCCATTCCTGTCACCGCAACTTGGTGCACGCCGTTTTCTCCGTTCGCGCCTTAAGGCTTAGTGGGCCTCGGCCGGTTGGATTTTCCACGCGAGGTAATCCACTACCTCTTGAACGGTGAAATCCGCATAGTCGGTTCCTTGCCGCGTGTTGCGCTCTTCCACCATTCCGCGCAGGTCGACCTCGCACCCCGTCATGCTCTCTAGTTCGCCTTCGATATCGACCAAGTCGATCGACTCTGCGGACAGTTCTGCGATAAAGCGAGTGTTGGGATCGATCTGGGCGGGCGGAATGCGCAGCGACTGCGCGACCGCTTCGCGAACTTTGTCCAAAAGGCTGGTGTCGCTATTCATGAATGCGTCTCCTTGTACGCCGGCAAAACCGGCAAGGTGTGGTTGAAAGAGTTATGCGGGAGCAATCGCGCTGGTCCTCGCGAAGTGTCTGCTCCGAATGCGCGCCGGCCGATTCCGGTCCGGGCGCTGGCTGCCGCTTGCTCGCGTATCTCATCATCCTTTTCCTCTGCGCAGCCTTGATCCTGTTAACCGTGACACGAGCGGGAGCTAGATAATCCGCTCGTTTGAACCGGTGCGGGCGAGGCAGTACAAGCCTTATCTTTGCCGCGCCTTGCAATATGCACCAAGTCGTTGGCTGTACCGAAAAATACATCCGTACTATCCGGCAACTCCTCCTGCCAATCGGTCATGGTGTTTCCGCGCGTCAGCACCAGGGCCGCCGCGCCTTCGCTCAATAGGCATTCGGGAGCCAGATCGCGGCGGATGCGCAGAGCCAGCAGATACTCCTCCAGACTGAAGCCGCTGCACACGAGCGCGGCCTGAACAATGCCGTTCTGCAAATCCATTTCCGCTTGCTCCAGGGCGTGCAGGCACGCCCAGCGGGAGTGGCTGAAGACTTTCTGCGGACCCATGATGCCCATCGCAATACCCAACTGCGACGGAGGGATATTGGTGATCTCCTTGAAGAAGGTCTTGCTGGTGCGCGCTGCCTTATAGGCGGAGGCAAAGCGATCGTCCGTCACCCAAGCCATCTTCCTTGCGCTCTCTTCTCCCTTCGGCCCCTTTTGCGTGGCGCAATAGATGCCGACACTGTAGGGATCGTCGAGAAGATAGGGCTGAAGCTCGGCAGAGCCCTGCATGGCGGCTGCGATCATCAACAAGCCGGAGCGGTTCAGAACCTGATAGTGCCGGGGCTCGGGAAGACGGACCAGTTCCTCTAGGTCTTGATGAAAGCAGGCGACGCGAGGGATCTTGGTGTCGCAACCCCAGAGCTCATAAACCCTGCACTCGACTGGCCCGTCGGCGGGCGGATGCAGCGCGGCTTTCCAGAGAATGTCACTCATGCTGGTTTCCGTTCTTGCGGCGCCACTCCTCAACGAGCGGATCGCTTTCGGTTTCGGCGGCCGTCGTTGCCGTGATAGCCAGCCCCACTTCGACTTCCGCAACGATCTTTCCTTCTATCTCGATACTGCCCGCGGCCTTGACATGACCGGTCTTAACCGAGACCAGCTCAGCGCGAACGCGGCACCGATCCCCGGGCCGCACTGGCCTTATAAACCTGGCCTTGTGTACATGACTGAGAACCGCCGTTGAGCCGGGGCGTTCCAGCTTCAGGCACAAGCCTGCGGTTTGCGCGATCATCTCAATTTGCAGCACACCCGGCACCAGGGGGTTGCCCGGAAAATGATCCATAAACATCAGGTCCGAGAGCGGAAATGTTTTGTTCGCCACGGCCGCCCCTTTCTGTTCCCACGCTTCCAGCCGGTCCAGCATCAGCCATCTCATGTGCTTCCATTCCTATCCGCGATAAAGCCTGCGTCCCTTCCGCGCTTGCCGCTTAACTAATTTGCACGTCAATGGCCATTGCAACGGACCAGGACGCACGAAACCAACTCGTATTTAGCTTCTTTCTTCAACCTTTGCGGGCTCCGATTCTTTTGCTTTCGCGGCGATACTTCTCCGCGCATGGATGCGTTCTCAAATTGGCTCTTCGCGGCAGAAACAGCGAACCAAAAACGGACCCGGGAAAATGCGAGAACATCGCCGAAGCTGCCGCTCCTATTGCGCGAGCAACAGCTCCTGCTCCAACAACGCCCCCTTTTCCAGATGAAGAACCGTGCGCGCGCAGTTTGCCGCTTTCGGATCGTGAGTCACCATCACGATGGTCTTTTTCAATTTCCGATTGCATTCGGAAAGCAGTGTGAGACAATCTTCGGCCGATGCCGCATCGAGGTTACCGGTCGGCTCGTCGGCGAGAATCACATCGGGATCGGTGACAATGGCGCGGGCGATGGCGATGCGCTGCTCCTGCCCGCCGGAAAGCTGCCGCGGAAGGTGATGAAGCCGGTCGCCCATTCCCACCAGATTGAGCGCGTTCGCAGCGTGATCGAGTCGCTGTTTCTTGCTTAATTCGGTTAATTTTAGGGGCAGTTCCACGTTCTCCAGCGCGGTCAGAACCTGGACGAGATTGAAGGACTGAAATATGAATCCAATATGCCGGTTTCGCCACCGGGCCGCTGCGGCGTCGCTCAGTAAGTGAGGATTTTGACCCAGCACCCGGATCGTTCCCGCATCGAGCTTGTCCATGGCCGCGATCAGGTGAAGAAGAGTCGATTTTCCCGAACCGGAAGGGCCCATTACGGCAACAAAATCCCCAAGCTCGATCTCCAGATCGAGCTCCGAAAGAACCTTGATATCGCCGCTATCGCGTTTGAACGATTTGCTGAGCCGCTCAATCGATATTGCAACTTCTCTCATATTGCCTCGCTTATTTGCTTTTGACCGATTCTTGATCCTGCAATGCGGCCGATGCGCGGACGATAAGTCGATCGCCCGCCGAAAGGCCCTGAAGAACCTCGACGCGATTCCCGATTCGATTTCCCAGAACCACGCTGCGCTCCAAAGCTCTGTTGTTTTCGTCCACAAAGACAACACCGTTCTGGATCGCGCTTTGCGGCACAAAAATAGTCGCAGCGGCGGTTTGCTCCGTTTTACTCTGCGTATCGCGGAGGAATTCAACTGTCGCACTCATATCCGGGAGCAAGTCTTCTTTCGGCTTTTGCACGCTTACCTTCAGGTGCACCGCAGCTTTGGCGCGATCCGCTTCAGGGGCAATTTCCGTGACCACGCCATGGAACTCCACGCCCGGATAGGCATCGGTGGTGACCGTGGCAGGCTGGTTCAAGGCGATGCCCGGCAGCAGTGACTCGCTGATATCCACCTCGGCTTGCAGGTCGTTCAGATCGGCCATAGTGACTAGATAACCCTTGGCGCCCCGGTCGCCAACGAAGCCGGTGGTAACAAATTCGCCGCGCTGCACATTGCGATCGAGAATCGTTCCATCCACGGGCGCCCGGATCACGGTGTTATCGAGCTGCGCCTGCGCATAGTTCAGCGCGCCTTTGGCCTGCATCACTTTTCCGCGCAAGCTGTCGATCTCTTCGGCGCGCGCTCCCTGCTCAACCAGGTCCAAAGCGTTTCGCAGGCTCGAGACCTTGCCAAGATCGCCGTCATAGCGAGCCTGGGCGTCGTCGAGAGCCTGTTTGGCAAGCACACCCGCGTTGTAGAGAGCTTGCATGCGATTGAGAGAACTGCGCGCGTTGGCTAGTTCCGCATTCATCGATTCCAGGTCGCCGCGGCTGCGCGCGATCTCAGCTGGGCGCGATCCATGCTCCAGCTCCTTGAGGCTCGCTTCCATACTTTCCAGCTGCCCTTGTGCTTCCTGCTCTTGCGCACGGTATTCTTCGTCTTCGAGCCGAACTAGAATCTGCCCCTGCTTGACCTTATCGCCCGGTTCCACTCCGATCCATTGCACGCGGCCGATTACTTTAGAAGCCACCTGGATCTTGTGCGCGGCCACAATATAACCCGAAGCGGTAAAGGACGCTGCCGATGCGTACTGGTCCTGGGCCGGTTGCACCGTCTCGGTTTCGACCAATGGAATGGCGCGGCTATGGCTGTATGCCAAGCCGGCGATCGCAATCCCCAGAACCGCCGAGCCGAGCAAGGTTGGGAACACCGCCTTAACTGCCGCAGGCCGCACCTTATGGACCGCCGGCTCGCTCGCCGCGCGGCGAGGAATTCGAAGACTTTCGATGTCCATTGTCGGCATGATCTTCTTCGCTCTTACTTTTCAACCTTCGCGCAGCGCAGCGAGAATTCCCTTGCGCGACGCTTGCCAGGCCGGTAGAAAGCCACCTGCCGCACCCAGCAGAATGGAGAATCCCAGGCCCGCCATCATCGGCAGCGGCCCGATATCGATTTTGAAGATGGATTGGCTGAACGTAGTCACACTTCCCAATTCGGTGGTAATCAGGTTCAGCGGAAGCACGAGCAGGCAAGCCAGAATACCGCCCGCCAGCGAGAGAGAAGCCGCCTCGAATACGAAACTGAAGAGAATGCTCGCGCGGCTGAAACCGAGAGCGCGCAGCGTGCCGATCTCCCGGTTGCGCGCGGAGATCGACGCGTACATGGTATTCATCGCGGCAAAAGAGCTTCCCACGCCCATAATGAGGCAGATGGTGTAGCCGAAGAACTCGATGGGCAGCGCGGATACCATCTGCGCGGCGTAGTATCGATCCTCGCGCAAGACGGTCACGTTGAGGCGAGGATCGCCTTCCAGGATGGCCTTGATTCGTTCTTCCGCGTTCTCATCGGCGGCGCGCAGCAGAGCGGAGCTATAGATCGTGTCCCGCTTGAGATAGCCGGCCACCTGCGCGCCATCGGCCAGTATCTCGCTGCCCAGCGAGCTGCCTTTCCCGTCGAGAACGCCCACTACAGTCCAAACGCCGTTTCCAAAGTGAATCTGCTTGCCCAGCGCCGCGGCGGGATAGCGTCCCGCGACCGCGTCTCCGGCGACAATCTCGCGCGTGCCCGCCTGGAACCAGCGGCCTGCGCCGAGCTTCAAGCGGCGCACCTCGATGCCCTCCGTCGAGATGCCGCGAAGCATAATATTGACGCCGTCCGGATTCGACGCGCTGGGAAGAATGATCGTTGAAACGATTTCCAGCGAAGCCATGGGACGTCCGTCACTCGCCGTGGCAATACCCGGCGTGGAGCGGATGATTTGAAACTGCTCCGGACTGAGCACGCTCGTGGTTTCCGAGTTGCCTCCCTTGCGCAGCACAAGCAAGCGCAGCGGGTCGGAAGCGGAAGCAAAGGTCGAGCGCAACCCGGAAACAATGCCCAGCATGGCCAGCAACAGAACCACGGTCACGGCGATCCCGATCGCGGTCAGCGCCGTGGTTGTGCTTCGGGTTCGAAGATTGCGGAGGTTATACGAGAATAGAGATGTCATTGGCGCGCTTACCCCACCGACCGGATCGATTCGATAATCGATACATTGGCTGCCGACCAGGCAGGAAACAGCGCGCCCAGAAGTCCTATCGAGCCTCCCATGAGCAGGGAAAGCAGCGAGGCCGCAAGGCCCAGCGACATTCCGTTCAATTGCCCTAGATACACGGCGCCGACTTGGGCGATCCCGGCCGTTAGCATGCTTGAGAGAATTACCCCAATCGCCGCTCCGATCGTCGCCAGAGCCACCGATTCGCCCAAAATCAATGTGAGGATCTCCTGCTTGCGGAAGCCGAGCGTCTTCAAAATGCCGATTTCCTTGATACGCTCGCGCGTCGACATCGCCATGGCATTGGCTGTGACCAGCAGTAGCGCCACGCTAACTGCCGCGCAGATGGCGATCAAATAGAGCTTCACGTTACCCAGCATGGAAAGCACGCTGAGCCCGAACTGCTCCTCTGACTCGGTCTTGGTCGGAGGCGAGAAGTTGGCAAATACTGCGTCGATCGACTTGGCGATCTTCGGAGCCGCATCGCTCGATTCCGTCAGGGCCACAAACATTCCGTCGCTGTTGCGCCGCGCGGCCGGCAACTGATCGCGAAGATAGGCCATATTGAAATAGAGTTCGCTGATCGAGTCGGGGTCCTTGAAGATGCCGCGCACCGTCAAATCGAGGTTTGCCGGCCACACATCCCCCTCCAGATACACGCGATCGCCAATCCTCAGTTTCAGTTTGTCCGCTAGATCCTGCGTGATGATGCAGGCGGTTCTTTCCGTCAGGAAGGCTTGCCGCTGCTCTTCCGGCATCTGCAATTGCGGACGCAGCGTAAAGAACGCGTCCGGCTCCACCCCATAGCGCCCGAACACATCGTCCTGCGTCTGGTTGTCTTTATACCTGCCGTTGAACCAGTTCCAGGAGGACACAGACGTAACCCCGGGCACCGCACGGATCTTGTCTTCATAGCGTGAGGGCACCGATTGTGCAATAGAGATCCTGTTCCTCACCACCAGCCGCTGGGCCTGGGCAGGCGTCTGCTGCTTGAGAAAAAGGGCATGAAAAATCGCCATAAGCACGCCCAGCAGACAGATCGAAATAGCGACACTGGCAACGGTGAGCGTGCATCTTCGCCGGTTGCGGGTCGCGCTTTTCACCATCAGCATGAAGTAATCGAACAATTACCCGCCTCCCGGTTGCGGCATTCGCCTTCCTGCTGTCTTCGCTCTGACAAGGAGCGGCTGGCGATGCGGACGTTATCCCCGTTGCAATTGATCTTCCATTTCGCACAGCAGGACTCCTTTCTGGAGAATGCGCGATCCTCTGGCTTCCTCGCACATTCATATCCACGCTTTAGCCATCGTTTGCGACCGGCATGACCATTTTTGGGTCTGCGCTAAATGCAGGCCCGGCCATTCTTGGCACCGCGCTCTGCTCGATGAATGGACTCGCGCATTCGCGTTTCCACCTCGATCGCGAAGATTCATCCGATATTCGTATGCCCCTAACAAACTTGTACCAAGTGAAGATGCGGTGCTTACCGAACGCAGCGCTCTCCTCCGTCTAAGCTGTCTGCGCGCAGGGCCATCCGGCTTCGTCCCCATGCCATTTGAGGTGACAGGTTTGGCATATGACTTGCACTGAGTAGAGCGCAACAGTAGGCGAACTTCAGGAGGAACCTTGAAAGTCAAGAATGCTGTTCTCATGTGCGTATCTTCGCTAGCCATTCTGCTGGCACTATCTGTAACCGCCATTCGCGCGCAAAACCAGGGACAATCGTCCGATCCCTGGGTCGGCACTTGGAATCTCGACATTGCCGGCTCGCAGTTCAATCCCGGGCCGCCGCCGCAAAGCGAAACCATTGTCATCGATAAGGACGGGCATTTTCAGTTGAGCACTATTGAGGCCAACGGGCAGAAGGCCGGTTACGAAGTCGATCTGCGGGAGAACTCGGATGCGCCGATCCCCGGCATTCCATCAGCCAGCGTGCGTCACCGCATCATAGATGCCCGCACGTTTGAAGATACTTGGAAGTTCGGCGACGCTACGCTGGTCG
>Ga0187782_10002879_pt1 | contig 12788 bp, 13 predicted proteins | sample 0715_SJ02_MP15_2_FD_132454 | JGI IMG/M metagenome (GOLD analysis project Ga0187782, IMG submission 132454) | Tropical peat soil microbial communities from peatlands in Department of Meta, Colombia - 0715_SJ02_MP15_20_MG | ecosystem: Environmental > Terrestrial > Soil > Wetlands > Peat | place...
AAAAAATGACTACGAAGTTGCCGAATGAAGACAGAGCGCCCCAGGGAGAACAGGAAGTAAACACGCAGCCTTGCCTTTTCTCGGACGAACTCGCGAGTTCTTCGGAAAAGCGGAATTTACGGCAGGGATTGCTTCTCAAACAGGACACCTAAAACGAGCGGCAACAAGCAATTACACAACATGGCCCGCGAATAAGAGATTCGTCGTATCTAGGGCGCTTCAGTGCACTTTTGTTACGAAATTGGAACAGGAATTTGATAAAGCGGCCGAAGGTGCTTCGTACTACGTGAGAAAGTTGGAGGAAGGCCCAAATCCCTAAGTGCTGCCCAGCAGTCGCTTCACCACCGCGATAACTTCCTCCGCCCCAATTGTCATCATCCCTGCCTCAGGCGAGGCACGACGGGCGTGCGTCGTGAGACTCTCCGGGCTGCGCAGCACAAGGCAGCGCGTGCCATAAGGGCCGTTACGCGCAGGATCGGTAGGACCATAGATGGCGACCACTGGAACGCGCAGCGCCGCGGCCAGGTGCAGCGGTCCAGTGTCCCCGCCGATAAACACGCAAGCCCGGCGCGTGAAGGCAATCAATTCGGAGATCGATCCGGTCAGTGGCTGGGCGCGTCCTTCGCTCGCGCGCAAAACCGCTCGGAAAAGATCTTCTTCGCCGGGACCATAGTTGACCAGCGGTGTGATGCCCCAACCAGCAAGTACTCGCGCCACTTCGCCGTAACGTTCGGCCGGCCAGCGTTTGGCTCCCCAGCCCGCTCCTGGATTCAGAATGGCAAAGTCACCGACGCCACTTTGCCCAAGATACTGTGCGACACGCGCCTCCGATTGCGGATCGCGGGGAAGCTCGGCAGTCACATCGGTTGGACTGATCCGTAAGCGGCGCTCAGCCACCGCTGCAGCCACCGAAAGGTTTTGCTCGATGACGTGCCTGCCGTGGGCGACCGCCTTCCGCGAGTACCACAGGCTGGCAGGAGATTCCCGCGGCTCGGCTGCGCCATATGTCATCCGCGCCCCTGCCAGGCGCGACAAAATAGCCGAGCGCATCGCGCCCTGAAGATCGATGGCAGCGTCGTAACGCGGATCACGAACATCGTTCCAGACCTTGGCCACCTGCTGGAGCGTTGAGAGTGAAAACAGAGACTTCCGCCACGCTTTCAAGTTCACGGCATGAACCTGATCGACCAGGGGCCGCTGTGCAGAACGGGGGCCGCGCCGCGCAGATCCCGGGGCGCACAGCAGTTCGGCCCAGCGCTCTTCAATCAACCACGCGATGTGCGCCTGAGGGTATGCGATCCGAAGCGCGTGAACCGCAGGCAGCGTATGAATCACGTCTCCCATGGCGCTGAGCCGCACGATCAGCAGGCGATCACTATTCGTGCTGGAGGCGCGAGCGACCAGATGCGATTCGCGCCGCTCAGAATCGAGACTCGTGGATGCAGCGCTCACGATTTCCTCGGCGTTAGCCGCGAGCCAATGATTGCGCTGCTGGAGTGATCCTTGGGGTCGCCCACGATGGCGACTCGTCCTCCGTATTTGGCCACGGCGTCGCGCTCGGGAACGGAATCTTCGGTGTAATCGGTTCCCTTGGCCTGGATGTCGGGGTGAATCTCGCGAATCAAAGCACGAACATCGAGCTCGGGAAAAATCACGACCGCATCGACAGCGTCCAGCGCCGCAACGATCTCGGCGCGCTCTTCCGCCGACATCACGGGACGGCCTTCGCCCTTGAGCGCACGCACGGAATCATCCGAATTGATGGCCACAACCAGCCTGCCTCCGAGAGCTTTGGCCGCGCTAAGATAACGCACATGGCCGACATGCAGCAGATCGAATGCGCCGTTGGCCAGGATGATGCGATCTCCGGCGCGCCGCCAGTCATCGACGCGTTGCTGGAGCTGCCGGCGGCTGAGGATTTTGGTGTCGGTCATGATGCCATGAGTCCGGGTCAGTGAGGACGGGTGCAGGGTGGCGACTGATCCAGGGCGCGCAGCAGTTCTTCGCGACTAACCGTGGCTGTCCCGCGCTTCATCACTACAATTCCACCCGCGTAATTGGCGATCTGGGCCGCCTCTTCGGTGGTCGCGCCCGCTGCCAGCGCCGCGCTGAAAGCCGCAATTACGGTATCTCCCGCGCCGGTCACGTCGGCGACTTCATCCGAACCAAAAATCGGGATGTCGACCGGCGAATGTTTCTGATCAAAGGCCACCATGCCATCGCGCCCGCGGGTGATCACCAGCGATTGCAATTTCATTCGCTCCATGATTTGCCGGCCGGCTGCGGTCAACTTATCCCAGTCCTGGCCGATGCGCACACCCAGCGCCGCTTCCACCTCCGGCTCGTTGGGAGTGGCCGCCGTAGCCCCGGAATATTCCAGCAGGCGATAGCGTGAGTCAACAATCACAGGCACCGACACGGCCTTCTTCCGCCCCGGCTGACGCAACGCATTCACGATGGCCGGCGTCGCCGACCCATAGCCGTAATCGGAAACCAGCAGCGCATCGGAGGCAAGCAAATATTCTCGCGCCGCCAGAAACAGTTCGCGCGTGAGGTGCTGGTTGGGCGGACTCTCCGGCTCGCGATCGACACGCACCACCTGCTGGCGCGCGTTGTGGGTCATGCCGGCAAGAATTCGGGTTTTAGTAACGGTCGTATAGGACTTGTCCCTCAAAACGCCGCTGACAGGAACGTGTTTGTGACGAAAGTATTTGAGCAGCAGTCGTCCCGGCTCGTCGTCGCCGATGGCGCCGACGGGCAGCACGTTCACTCCAAGGTCAGCCAGATTATTTACGGCATTGGCGCCGCCGCCCGGCACGACCGTGCGTTCACGATGCTTCAGAATAAGCACCGGCGCTTCCCGCGATACCCGCGAGATTTCTCCGAAGACAAATTCATCGGCCACCAGATCGCCCAGCAGCGTGATGGTGACCTTGGGAAACGCTTCGATGATCTTGCGCAGCCGTTCGGCTTCTTTGAAGTGTTTCGTCATCCGGATTCGTTCGTTTGCGCCGTCTGGGGCATTTTCTCACGACCGGCGGCGCCGGTCCTCAATCACCCGCAGCATGGTATCCATAGCGTTAGCCGCATCAGCCAGTTCCATTCTCACCGCAATCACAGCCAGCGGTTCGAGCGCGGCCAAATATCCGCCCAGGTTCACCGCATCCTTCTCGGTGGTGACAAAGCCGCCGGCTTCGCTGCGCTCACGCAGTTGCAGCAGATCGCGAATATCTTTTTCAGTGTAAGCATGGTGATCGCGGAAAAACGCCTCGGCTACAGGATCAATTCCCGCGGCACGGAGCTGAAGCAAAAAATTCTGCGGCTGGGCGATGCCGCAGAAGACGACAGGCCGGGGTGGAATGCCGGACGCAATGTTTTTCGGGTCGATGCCGCGCCGCACTCGCCAAACAGTCTTGCCTTGAAGTGGAAACGAATCCGCGGAAGCACCGCGGGTGAGAACTACCGCGTCGGTACGCTGCAACGATCGCAGGGGCTCGCGCAGCCGCCCGCCGGGAAGCAGGCGATCGCGCGCGTCGTCCGGCGTAACCAGCACAATATCGAAATCACGCGCGAGCGCCCGATGCTGAAAGCCATCATCCAGCAGATGAGTCTGCGCGCCAAATCGCGACTCGGCCAAACACCCCGCCTCATATCGATCCTCGCCGACGATCACTGGAGCACGCAGGCGTCTCGCCATGAGCAGCGGCTCGTCGCCAAACTCCTGCGCCAGGCCGCCGGGATCAACCACCCGAACGCCTTTGCTCTTGCGCCCGTAGCCTCGGGAAAGGACATCAAACCGAATCCCGCGCGCCTGCAACATTTCGCCCAGCAAAATTACAAATGGAGTCTTACCCGAGCCTCCGATCGAGAGATTTCCAACGCTGATCACCGGCCCCTGCAAACGGCGCAAAGGCAACCACCGGTGATCGTACAGGGCGTTGCGCGCCGCAACGACCCCACGGAAGATGCCAGATAAGGGATTCATGGTCGCGCCAACAGCTTCTGGAGCTCATCTGCTGTCCGCAGCGTTGCGCCAAATTGCGAGCGCAATGTAGCGGCGGCTCGCTGGCCCAGAGCCTTGCGCTCGGCGTCGTTCCCGAGCAGGTCCATCCACACCAGCGGCAATTCGGCTGGACTAACGATGGTCACCGCGCTCTGGCTCCAAAACAGGTTCACGATGTCGCGGAAGTTCTCCGTATGATTTCCCACTACAATGGCCACGCCGTACTGCGCCGGCTCGATGATGTTATGCCCGCCGCGTGGGACCAGGCTTCCGCCAACGAACGCAATGTCGGCGAGGCCATACAGGGCAGCCAGTTCCCCGATCGTATCCAGCAGAAGCACCCCTCCCGCCAAAGATTCAGCGCTCCACAGCGAGCGCTTGCAGAAGCGAATTGACATCTGCTCAAGCAGTGCGGTCACCTTTGCGGTTCGCTCGGGATGCCTGGGCGCGAGAATCATCACCGCACGCGGATGCTGCACCAGCAGATTCTCAAAGGCCTTCAGCAGTATCGGCTCTTCCCCATCGACCGTACTGCCACAAACCAACACCGGCCCGGCACTGCTTTTTTTGAGCGATTCGCGTAGTCTCTCGACAATTGCGGGTGGAGCGGGCAAAAGAATATCGAACTTTAAGTTCCCGGCAACATGCACGCGCTCCGGGCTGGCTCCGATGTCGCGCAGCCGGGCGGCATCCTCTTCGGTCTGCGCCAGAAACAAATCGACATGAGCAAGCAATCTGCGAATCAATCCGTGAAAGCGGAGGTAGCGCGGCAAAGATCGGTCAGAGATTCGCGCATTCACGACTGCGATGCGCGCTCCGGCGGCGTGCGCCAGCCGAATGCAATTGGGCCAAAACTCGGTCTCGGTGATCACCACCAGTTGCGGATCAAGCGCCCGCAACCAGGGACGGATGGCGAACGCGAAATCCATGGGAAAGTAAAATACCCGGCCTTCGCCGAAACGCTTGCGGGCAAGCGCCTGGCCAGTGTCGGTGGTAGTTGAGATGAAGATCTTATGCTGCGGCAAGCGCCGCTGAAGCTCCTCCACCAAACCTGAGACAGCCAGCACCTCGCCGACCGAAACGGCATGAACCCAGATCACCGGCTGCTTCTCTCCGGGCAACTCCAGGTGCAAGGGCACGCGTCCCATCCTCTCAGCGAAACCTGTGCGGTACTTGCCGCGGCGCGCCATCTGGTAGAGCCAGTAAGGAAGGCTCAGCAACATCCCCAGAGCCAGCGCCACGCTGTAGAGGAAGCTGTAGAGAGAAGAGATCAAGCGCAGATATTCTAAACAAACTGACGGATGACGGAACGAATACGGGCTTCGAGATTAACAGTTGCCTGGGTTCTATAATCTGAATCATGCCTTTGGCGAAAACGAGATCCGCTCTCCTGCTTCTCTTTGCTCTACTCGCGACGGCAGTTGTGTCCTCAGCCAGAACCAAGGACTTCGTCAAACCCGTGGCCCATCCTGCCAGGACGTATCCCGCGCATGATGAGCACCCGGACGAAAAGGTTGCGATCGCCGCCTATCCCTACGACACAGCCGACAAAGCCAGGATTTTCTCCATCAATTTTCACGACCACGGATTGCTGCCCATCTTCTTCGTCGTCACCAACGACGGCGCACAGCCCATTTCGATCGCCAACATGCAAATCACGCTCACTACCGCAGACCGCACCAGACTCACTCCCATAGCCTCCGAGGATATTTACCGCCGCCTGTCGAATCCCCAGGCTGCCACCCGACCGCAGTCGCCGCTTCCGTTCCCGCCCGGCAAAGTAAAAGGCGCTGTCACACAGAAGGAAATGGAGGAAATCAATGCCTCGGCATTCGCTGCGCGGGCGGTGGAACCGCACGCCACGCAATCGGGATTTCTCTTCTTCGATGTCAGCGACATCTCCGCACCGCTCAATGGCGCCACCATCGACGTGACCGGCGTCAACGACGCGAACGGCAAGGAGTTGTTTTACTTCGAGTTTTCCTTCGAGAAGTATTTGAACCGGAACTCGGCAAAATAATCAAAGCTATGGCCGGCTGGTCACAAATCGCGCGCCGCATTCGTGTGCCGCTGGGGTTTCTGCTGGCCATACTCTATTTTTGGCCGGCCCGCCCGACCTGGCAGTCCATAGCGCTGGGTCTGTTTGGGATCGTGCCCGGCCTGGCCATTCGCGCTCTGGCTTCAGGTCACGTGAAGAAAAACGAGGCCTTGACCACCTCCGGTCCTTACGCTTACACACGCAATCCGCTGTATCTGGGATCGCTTCTGCTCGCTCTCGGTTTCGCGGTGGCAGCGCGCAGTTGGTGGATCGGCCTGGCCCTGGTGGCCATGTTCCTGGCTATCTATCTCCCTGTGGTCCGGGAGGAAGAGGCGTTTCTGCGCCAGAAATTTCCCGAGTTTGAAGAATACGCGCGGCGCGTTCCCAGAATGCTGCCGAGGCTTATGCCCCTTTCAGGCATCGCCCGCAACCGCACAGGATTTTCGTCGCAGCTGTATATGAAGCACCGCGAGTACAACGCGCTCCTCGGGACGCTGGCGATGCTGGCGGGATTGACCGCGAAGATGATGCTGTTGCGCTAACTGGCTTTTTCCGGCGGCCGCGCCATCACTACGGGCATCAGAGCAGCCGGCATCTTTCCGAAATACTTCGTGCGCGCCTGCATAAGCTTTTCGATATCGACGCCGCTCAGCGGCTGCTGCCGGCCCAATAGATGCGTGACCAGCGCGATCTGGGCAAAGTGCTCGACCGTTTCCATCTTCATGTACGCGTGCTCGAGGGTGTCTCCGTAAGCGACCACGCCATGATTCGACATCAGGATGGCATCGTAGTTGGGAACATATGGCTCCAGAGTCTGCGCCAGTTCTGAAGTCCCCGGCGTGCCGTAGCGCGCCAGCGGAATGCATCCCAGCCCCATCACCACTTCACATACCAGCGGTTCGGTCAACGCCATGCCCGCAGCGGCGAAGCCGGTCGCCGTGGGCGGGTGCGCGTGCACGATGGCGCGAACGTCAGGGCGCATTCGGTAGATCAGCAGATGCATCCCGACCTCACTGGTCACGTTGCGCCGCCCCGCAACGCGCTTCCCTTCGGGATCTACGATGACCATGTCCCGGGGCTGCATTGCCCCCTTGCTTACGCAAGTCGGCGTTATCAGAATGCGTTTGCTGTCCAGCCGCACCGACAGGTTCCCGTCCATCGCCGCCACGAAGCCGCGCTCATGCACCATCCGCCCATAGCGAACAATCTCTTGCCTATATGCGCGTTCACTGGACATGGAAACTCTTTTGGGGAGGCACGAAAAATGTGGAAGATTCTCCCCCGCATAGTATCGCACCCGGCTGGAACAAAACAAATAAATTTAAGGGCGGCGGGTAGCGGGCTTCCGGCGCTATGATCGAATCTTTTTTTTCCGGCTGGAGGTGTTGCTTCGAGCAGGTCGACAATCATCCGCAAATTGCTTCTATAATCTGACTCCGTGTTGGTCTCTGATTTCGACTACCACCTTCCCGGCGAACTCATTGCCCAGGAACCCGCCGCCGCGCGCGACGCCTCCCGCATGCTGCACTTGCAGCGAAACGGCGGCTTTTCGGATCGATGTTTTCGCGATTTTCCGGAACTTCTGCGCCCCAGCGACCTCGTGGTGTTCAACAACACCCGGGTTTTTCCCGCGCGGCTTTATGGCCGGCGCATGGGCGCCCATGCCCAACCCGTTAGCCCTCGCAATCGCGCCGCCCGCAATTTTCTTCACGGACGCGTCGAGGTTCTGCTCACGCGCCAGCTTTCTACCCATCCCAACGATTGGGAATGTCTGGTGCGGCCCGGCCGCAAGATCGGCGTCGGCGAACACCTTTTTTTCGGTGAGCACGATGAACTACAGGCTGAAGTTCTTGCCCGTGCTGCATTCGGCGAGCGCCGCATCCGCTTTCAACCTGTCGGGAGCGGGCAAGACGCTGAACGCGGGGAAAGCCCCGATCGCCAGGTCGAAAACCTGAAAAACGATGCTCGCAAAGATGCGTTTTTCGCGACTCTCGATCGCATCGGCCATGTTCCACTGCCGCCCTATATCGACCGCCCAGATTCCTCGACCGATCGTGAGCGCTATCAGACCATCTATGCCCGGCACCTTGGATCGGTGGCGGCGCCCACCGCCGGCTTTCACTTCACCTCCGAGATTCTCGACCGCATTCACCTCCGAGGCGCCGAAACGGTCGAGATCACCCTGCACGTGGGCCTCGGAACCTTTCAGCCGGTCCGCGTCGAGCGCGTCGAGGACCACCGGCTTCACTCCGAACCCTATTCCATCTCCCAAGCTGCTGCCGCCGCAGTCAATCAAGCTCTCAGCGCTTCGCGGCGCATTGTGGCCGTCGGCACAACCACGGTTCGTACGCTCGAACATGCTATCCGCAGAGGCACGGGTGCCATCGCGGCAGGCTCGGCTTCCGCCGACATCTTTATTTATCCCGGCTTCGAGTTCAAAGTGGTCAGGGGGATGCTCACCAATTTCCACTTGCCCCAATCCACGCTGCTTATGCTGGTCTGCGCCTTCGCCGGACGTGACCACGTTCTGTGCGCCTACCAGCACGCCGTCTCCCAGCGCTACCGCTTTTATTCCTATGGAGATTGCATGTTCATCGAGTGAGCGGCCGCCCCACGATCCTCCCGGCCACTCATAGTGGCTCAATTTGAAGTCCGTCACGACTACGGCGTCATTCTGAAGCTCCGCGTTTTCACCAGCGGGGCGAAGAATCTCCCTGCGAATGGGCCCATGTGTACGGAGATCCTTCGCTCCGCCTGAAAACCGGCTCCGCTCAGGACGCCGCCATACCACACAGGGCGTGCTCAAATTTCAAACTTGAGCCACGTCCGGACCCTCCGTCGTGAGGCTTTCCCGCAGCCCTGCGCTATACTCCTCCGGGAGTATTGAGGCAACAGTTCCTCAGATGACGGCAAGCGCGTGGAAAAGGTGTCCATAGCAAAATCCGGCAACGCCCACCTCGCCAGGCGCGAAAACGAACCGACCCTCTACCAGCTTGACGCTAGCGTGGTCGATGGGCTGCAAAAGGCGGCTGCCGACATCAAACCCGCCTCGACGCCGGGACAGTGACCGGCAAGGCGACCCGCCCGCCCACCGCTGCCAGCAGAATTAAGGCCGAAAAAACCCTTTTTCATCACACGATCTGGTGACGTGGCTCACTGATTAGGCATTGGCGATATGGGAAAGTGCAGCTACGTTCACAAATCCGCGGCTGTTTATGCAGCCGCAGGTTGCGAACGCCAACTTCGAAAAGCCGACAGGCGCCAAGAATCATGGCTTTTTCTTTTTCCTAGGGTGGTTTGGGAGGTTGTACCTTGAACCCGAATCTCATTTTGATGCGTGACGGAAGGAAGTTCATGTGGGACGGTGACGTATATGCCACGCGGGAAGAAGCCTCATCCCGGCAGGAGGCATATCAAAAGGACAACTTCGAGGTTTGCGTAGAAGAGGAAGAAGGGAAATTCCTGGTCTACACGCGGCGGCCCGTTAAGAACGCCGCCGTGGTGGCGCAATAACTGCACATCGGCGAAGAGGTGGGCGATGGCCGTAAGTACACTTCCGATCAGCGACCCCTCGCTGCTCGCGGAAATCCGGCGCTTTGGGAAGTTCGACACCACGGGCTGTTATCAATGTGGCAGCTGCACCCTTTCCTGCGATCTGGTCGAAGGCGCTGTAAGCTTCCCCCGCAAGAGCATCCGTTACGCCTTGCTTGGATTAAGAGGCCCGCTGGTGGCCAGTCTTGAGCCGTGGATCTGCCACGATTGCGGCGATTGCTCGATTGTCTGTCCGCGGCAAGCCGACCCCAGAATTTCCATGTCCACGTTGCGGCGCTTCCTCAGCGCGCAATACGAATGGACCGGCATCGGCGGCAGGATTCTCCAATCGAAAACGTGGTACCTGGCTTCGCTGCTCGCCGTCGGCTTCCTGACGTTTGTCGCAATCGTGGCCTACCACCTCTGGTATGTGGGTATGGGCACCAAGGACTTTGCCACCACGGCTCTCGGTCTGGATCACATGTTCCCCATCATCACGTATTACACGCTGACGGTGATCCTGCTGCCGATGCTGCTCCTGCTCTCCAGGGTCTTCCACATCTGGCGGCTCACGATGACCGGTGGAGGGCGGGCGCGCGTCTCGTTTTCGGCGTACGCGTCGCAGGCGTGGGTCTACGCCTACCAGTCGGTTACCCACTCGCTGCTGCGCAAGTGTCCGCAAAAGGGACGGTGGCTGGGACATTGGCTGCTCGCTCTAGGCACTTCTACCATGCTTGCCATCAAGGTATTCGGATTGCGCTGGTTCCAGACCGACAACATCTATCCGCTGTACAACCCGCAGCGCTGGGTGGGTTACCTGGCCGCCGCGTGCATTCTCTATGGAATCGGAGACATCCTCCTTGGCCGGATACAAAAAAAGAAGGAAATCTACAAAGAGACTCGCTTCCAGGATCTGGTGTTTCCCGTCCTGATCGCCGCGACGGCGGTGACCGGGCTGGTGGCGCACGGTCTGCGGTATCTCGGTTTCGGTCTTGCCTGCCACTACGCCTACGCCTTGCACGTGGTGGTGGCGACTCCGATGCTGCTTCTCGAGATGTCGTTCGGGAAATGGGCGCACATGATCTATCGTCCGCTGGCGTTGTATTTCCAGGCGGTCAAAGAACGGGCTGAACAGATTCCCGCCCAGGAGGGAACCGGCTATGCTGTCTGAGACGAAACAAAATGGCGGAGTCGGCGCTGCCCTGGTGGTGGGGGGCGGCATCGGTGGCATGCAGGCTGCCCTCGACCTCGCCAACGGTGGCATCAAAGTTTATCTCGCCGACAGCAAACCTTCCATCGGCGGGGTGATGGCGCAGCTCGATAAGACTTTCCCCACCAATGATTGCGCCATGTGCACGATGGCGCCGCGCCTGGTCGAGATCGGCCGCCACAAGGATATCGAAATTCACACCCTCAGCGAAGTGGAACGGATTGAGGGCCGACCCGGAAATTTCACGGTTACCCTCAGCAGGCGGCCGCGGTTTGTCGACGAATCCAAATGCACGGGCTGTGGCACCTGTGTGACCAACTGTCCCACCCGCACTGTGGTACAGCCCGAGGAAGTCCCGGCGGTCGAACTTGAGCCCTCCCTCCGGGAGACGGTCACGAACATCATTGCTCGCCATAAGAACCGGCAGGGGCCATTAATGCCCATTCTGCAGGAGGTCAACGCGGCTCTCAATTATTTCCCTGAAGGCGTATTGAAATACATCTCGCAGGAGACCCGGTATCCGTTTACTCATGTTTATCGCATCGCGACGTTCTACAGCGCGTTCAGCGTTGTGCCAAGAGGCAAGTACGTGATCAACGTCTGCATGGGAACCACGTGTTACGTGCGTGGAAGCGAGCGGCTGATGGACCGTTTTGCCGAGACATTGAAGATCCGGCCGGAGGAAACCACACCGGACATGCTCGTCACGCTGAAGTCGGTCAGGTGTATTGGGTGCTGCGGGCTGGCGCCAGCCGTGATGGTGGGCGATTCGGTCTATGGAAAGCTCACGGTCAAAGAAGTTGCCGGCATAGCCAATAAGTACGCTGGAGGCAATGAGGATGGCAAAGCTAACGCTGGATGAGCTCAGACAAAAACGGGCGGAAGCACAAAAGGGCATCTACCTCCGGGAGGGTGAGTTCCGCGGCAAGATCACTGTGCACATGGGCACATGCGGCATTGCCGCCGGGGCGAGGAGTATCGTCGCCGCCTTTCTCGAGGAACTGGAACGAAGCGGGATAAAAGACATACAGGTCACGACCTCAGGGTGCGCCGGACTGTGCTCGAAGGAGCCAATGGCCACAGTGGAGATGCGGAACTCGTCTCCCGTAAAGTACGGCGAACTCACAGCTGAGAAGGCGAGAAAGATATTCAACGATCACGTTGTCGGCGGCGCGGCTGCGGCCGAATACGCTCTTGGAATTGGTTCAGAGAGGGGGGCATAGGGCAATGCCTGCGCGAAGGATCGAGCTGATGCTGTGCACTGGCACGGGCTGCGTGGCGGGCGGCGCGTTTCGGATCAAGCAGGCTCTGGAAGAAGAACTTGCACGCCACGGTCTCCCGGATGAAGTCTCCGTCGTGCCGACTGGTTGCAACGGTTTCTGCGGCCAAGGGCCATTGCTGGTCGTGCTGCCGGATCAGATCTTCTATGGCTACCTCAAAGCGGACGACATTCCATTCCTCGTCCAAGAGCATTTCTTGAAGGGCAGACCGGTTCAGCGGCTGATGTTTATGCCCCCGGAAAAGAAGGAGCGGATTCCGCTACTTGGCGACATTCCGTTCTTCCAGAAACAGATGCTCCTGGTATTGCGCAACAAGGGAATCATTGACCCGGAGAAGATTACTGACTACCTCGCCCGGGATGGCTATACCGCGCTGGAAAAAGTGTTCACTTCCATGAGCCCTGAGGACGTGATCGAGGAGATCACCCGGTCCGGGTTGAGAGGTCGCGGCGGCGCCGGTTTCCCCTCGGGCGTGAAGTGGAGGGTATGCCACGCCGAGAAGAAGACGCCAAAGTACATCATCGGCAACTGCGACGAGGGCGATCCCGGCGCTTACATGGACCGCAGTCTGATGGAGTCCGACCCGCACGCACTAGTGGAAGGCATCACCATCGCGGCGTATGCCATCGGCGCTTCGCAAGGATTCGTGTACATCCGGACGGAATACCCCCTGGCCATCCAGCGCTTGCAGCTTGCCATTGACCAGGCTCGCGAGTACGGGCTGAT
>Ga0187782_10002881_pt1 | contig 12783 bp, 12 predicted proteins | sample 0715_SJ02_MP15_2_FD_132454 | JGI IMG/M metagenome (GOLD analysis project Ga0187782, IMG submission 132454) | Tropical peat soil microbial communities from peatlands in Department of Meta, Colombia - 0715_SJ02_MP15_20_MG | ecosystem: Environmental > Terrestrial > Soil > Wetlands > Peat | place...
CGTTGCGAGCACCAGGACTTCAAGCGATCCCGCATCGAACAAGCCACCGTCTGTTCCGCCGTCCGCATAAACCAACGCCGCCACTTTGTCTTTAAGTATTAGCGGAAAGAGCCGGGCCTCGCCGACTGGGTTCCCAAACTGTTCCAGGAAACGCGAATCGAATTCTGCCAATGCTGCGTCGGCGGCCGCGCGATCCCCAACCGCGCGCAACACCGCGGGAACGTCGGCATCGAGCGCAAAATCTTTAACCGTATCGCCGTTCTGAAATCCGCGAGACTGCCAGCCTGTGGCCTGGCTCCCCTTGACCACGAACAGCGCCACTCTTGCGGCGCAGCAAGCACTGGAATCGAGCAGCGCGCGGAGAATTTCCTTCTGCGACGTGCCAGTCCGTACTTCAGAAACCGCCCGCGCGAGATTTGCGGAACCGGAAGGAGCAGACGCAACCGAAGGCGCGGGCTGAGATGCAACTTCCTCCATTACCCGACGCACAATCTCACTGCGCAGTTGAGCGGCGTGGCTCTCCAGGACTTGGCCAACTACCCGTTCCACAATCGGTTCCATCCAACCGCGATCCGACATTTACGCTCCACGGCACAGCCGCGACTGGAGGCGTTTTACCTTACGCCCTAACCCGGAACTATGCCCTTCTAGCCTAGATTATATGGCCGGTTGGACGCCCTCTCCCCGCACCTTGGTACCTGTCCCAGTGGTGCCTTTAAGAGCAAATTCGCGTCAGTTCGGATGCGTTTTCTCCCGGGACACTGAAAACCTCCAGCGCAATTCCCGCGCAACCAGTACAATACTCGTGGGGCAGCCCGCCGTGCTTCCGGAATAAATCTGCATCGACCAGCGAATGAGTGCCATCCAACCAAACGTACAGCCACCAGTGAGCGAAGAACTGGAACTGGTCCGGCGAGCCAAGCGCGGTGACGATGCCGCGTTTGAAGAGCTGGTGCGGCGGTACGATCGCAACGTTTTCCGGATTGCGCAACACATCACACAGAACCGAGAGGACGCCGAGGACGTCGTTCAGGATGCGTTCCTCAAGGCTTACGGGAATCTGGCGCAGTTTCAGGAGCAGTCAAAGTTTTATACCTGGCTGGTACGCATTGCGGTCAATGAAGCGCTGATGCGGTTGCGCCGGAGGAGACCGGAACGTATGGTCTCCCTGGACGAAGACGTCAAAACCGAGGACGACTCGCTTCCCCGCGAGGTCGCCGATTGGAGCCCTAATCCGGAGCAGATGTACAACCAGGCGGAATTGCGCGACATTTTGACTCGCACAATTCAGGGGTTGCCTCCAGGCTTCCGAACGGTTTTTGTACTGCGAGATGTTGAAGGTCTTTCGACGGAAGAAACCGCCGAGGCCTTGAATTTGAGTATTCCGGCGGTAAAATCGCGTTTGCTGCGAGCGCGTCTGCAGTTGCGCGACAGGCTCAGCCGCTACTTTCAGAAACGGGTAAGTGGAGATGGCAACAAGTGAAGTGTACTGAGTTTCTCAGCGAGTTAACCAACTATCTCGACGGCGCGCTCGATGACCGTACCAAGTCCGAACTCGAGGATCACCTGGCGTGGTGCCACAATTGTTACGTCGTCTGCGACACAACCCGCAAAACCATCGAGATCTACCGCAACTCGGAACTCTACGAGTTGCCCGACGATCTCCGGGGACGGCTTCAATCGGCCATTATGACCAAATGTGCGGCTCATAAGCAGAAGAAGCCTGGCCCGCAAAAAACATAAGTCCTGTCTTTTGCCGCGGGAATTTCCTTCGCTTTTTCATATCTGCGCAAGTCATTGATTCTCGCGCCCTATCAGCTTCCGAAGTGCGCTCAGCTTCGCGTCGAACCCTTTCTCCTGGGGCGGAATCTAACCAAGTGTAAGAATTTTTTTGAGAAATGCTCACTTGAGCGAAGGGTCTCCCCCAACTTTTTCGCTCTGTTCTGTGTGGAGGCTTACATGTTCGCCAAGTTGATGGACGCTATGTTCGGGTGCCGGCATTCGCGCTACAGCTTTCCAATTACCGTCCGTGCAGGCTCGCGTCGTGCCGCAACTGCCGGACGCACTGGAACCTACGTGGTATGCCTCGATTGTGGCCGCGAATTTAACTACGACTGGCAGGAAATGCGCGTGGCGCGATCGACATCGAGAGAGACTGCGCATACGCTGGTCACGAAGGAAGCCTCTTAATCAGGCCGGCAACCTGCCCTCCAGCGCCGCCGAGACCGTTTCGGATCGCTGCTCACCTGCTTCCTCATTTTGAATTAACTCCACGCGCCTGTTGAAAAATTTCCTTCACTCTCCACGCCTCAACAGGCGGATAATACAGGCAGCACGGATCCGCAGGCGTATTTTGGCGAGCATGCTTTCGAGCCTGCTTTTCTGGCCAACAAGGAAGGCACTCCTGCCTGCGGTTCGGCTGGGAGGTTCTTGTGCCTCTATCCAAGCTCCGTGATTTCCTGGACAGCAATCAAGTCAAATATCTGGTGATCTCGCATTCGGTGGCCTACACCGCCCAGGGGATTGCCGCACTCACTCATATCAAAGGCAAGGAACTCGCAAAAACCGTCATGGTCATGGTGGATGGAAAGCTGGCCATGGCCGTGGTACCGGCATCGTTTCGGGTCGATCTCCACCGGCTGAAAAAGTATCTTGGCGCTGAGACCATCGAACTGGCCAGCGAACAGGAATTTCGTGACCGATTCCCGGATTGCGAAACCGGTTCCATGCCGCCATTCGGAAATCTGTATGGCATGGACGTCTTCGCCGACGAAACCCTGGCCGAGGACAAGGAAATCGCCTTCAACGCGGGCACACACCGGGAGCTGGTTCGGATGAGTTTTGAGGATTTTCAGCGCCTGGCCAACCCCACGATGATGACGCTCGCGGCAAGATCGGCGGCTCACGCCGCTTAGCAGCGCCGCGTTATTGTGAATGGCGCGGCGTACTGGCGTACATCCGCAACGACCGCGGCGCAGTTCTCCTCGGGTCGAGTCAATACGCGGGTGTCGCGCTACAGTCGCTCGCTAGGGCCGGCTTGCGTCTCTACTGCCTAGAAAGGGACAATTCCGTCTTTTTTCATACACTGTTCACAAATCACTGTGTTAGATTTGCCCCATCCAAGGTTCACTCTGAAAAATTGCGGAGGAAAATGAATTGGGCAAGGACATGGTTCCGAAGAAGATTTTCTTCACCAAAGGTGTGGGAAAACATCGCGAGCGACTGACTTCCTTCGAACTTGCCCTCCGCGATGCCGGCATCGCGGCACAAAATCTGGTGCGCGTCTCCTCTATCTTTCCTCCCAATTGCAAGCTGATCCCACGTTCGCAGGGACTCAAGTATCTCCACCCCGGTGAAGTCGTCTTCGCGGTCGTTGCCGAAAATTCCACCCATGAACCGCACCGCTTGCTAGCATCGTCCATCGGCGTGGCGATTCCTGCCGACCGCAACACCTACGGGTATCTCAGCGAGCATCACTCCTTCGGCGAAACCGAGGATGCAGCCGGAGATTATGCCGAAGAACTTGCCGCCGAAATGCTGGCGACGACGCTGGACGTCGAGTTTGATCCCGACCGTTCCTGGGACGAAAAGAAAGAGATTTACCGCATCTCCAATAAAATCGTGCGCACCGCCAACGTCACCCAATCCGCGGTCGGCGACAAGCGCGGCCTGTGGACGACAGTAATCGCCTCAGCCGTTACGATCTTCGACTGAGGATTTAAACAGGATCAATGCTTCGCTGAGTTCAACATTGGCATCGATGATGCCTCCGCAGCCATGAACCCGCGATACTTACTGCTCATTGACGGGCTGCTTCTGGTTGCCCTCTTCGTAGGAGCGCCCCTCATCTCTGCCGCAATCGCATACGCGGCATGGCGAGGCAAACCAAGCGGTTTTGACAGGGAAAGATATGGACTCTCAGCCATCACCTGTGGTGCGCCGGGGATTGCGCTGATGGTATACACACAGCGAATGCGAGCCGACGTCAGAACCTCGCAGTACCTTGCTCAGCTCGCGTGCTTAGCGTTCGCGATATTGCTTCTAGGGATCGCCGGCGGTTGCTTTATAGGAGTTTTCACCTATCGCCGTCGCCAAACCCATTAGGCTGTGACCTTATTCGGCTATCTTTGAACCGAACCATGCCTCACCCACGTCTCGCACGCCTGCTCGCCGCACTCGAAGCCGCACGCTATCAGTTCAACGCCGGTGACGGCACCAAGGTCGAGAAGCTGCTTCGATCTCTCGACCGCGCCCGCTTCCCCGACCCCGCTTCCCTGATTCGCTTTCACGAAGCTCTATCGTTTGTGCGCGCCTTCCCTCAGAGCGTCGGCGTTCTCAAGACCGCCGAGCGCATCCTTAATCGCTTCCACGAAAAGGTCGAAGTCCTCCGCCAATCCGGCGCCGACATGGACGAGTTCGACACCTTCGAACATTCGGGCATTGCCGGGACAACTATGGAGGACACGCTCAGCTTCGACGTAGCACGCTGGCTTGTTCGCCGCCTGCCCGGCCAAGTCGAAATCGCCTGGGAAAACTACGATCCCGGCCGCGAGCTGGGAACGACTGGCCCGCGCTTCATGCCACTTCTCGAAGACGATGCATTTGTCGAAGCCGACACCCCCTTTCGCCGCTGGCTGGAAACCGCGAGCGGTTTTCGGCCGTCAATTAGAGGTTCTGCTTCGCAAACGGGACTAGCCGCGAAGCGGCGCAAGAGTGCAGCCCACGGCGCAAGCCGTGGGTACAAGGCGGAATTATTGATCAAGCCCCGGAGGGGCGAAAGAAAAACAGCCGTAGTCACCGATAGAGCTACCGCAAAATGGCTTATCGACTGCCTCGACCGCCTTCCCCTTCCTCCGCAGCAAAAAGCCGAGCTCTACGAGTCTCTCCGTATCCCACCGCGCTGGCATCTCGGCAACTCGCCCATTACGCGCACCCGCAACTGGCGGTCACCGCGCAAGGTTTTCTATCATCGGGGCCCGCTCATCAGCCGCAGCCAGGTCTCACTCGCCGAAGAGCTCGCCCGACGTCCGCCGACATTCACGCGGCTTTCACTGCGTGAAGGCGAGCGCATCGCCGACATGATTCGCGAAGTCATGCTGGTTCGTTATCGCGAACTCTACGGCACCACGCTGGCCGACCCGCGCTCAGTCGTCCGCGTCGACTTCGGTAGGAACACGCCGGCTGCCCCATCCTTGCCGCGTTCTTTGCGGCAAGGGTGGGAATTCTCGGGAGGCGAAGCAAACTCCGCCCGTGGCCTCGAAATCTATCTCTGGAACCTCCCGCCCCAGCGCCGCCTCCCCCTGCGTGCCTACGTTGCCGGTTTCACCCTCAAAAACGGCGTGCCCATCAACTACATCGAGGCCATCGGGCTTTGCGAGTGGATGGAAGTCGGCTTCAACACGTTTTACACATTTCGCGGCGGCGAAGCCGGATGGATCTACGCCCAAGTCCTGCGCTGTCTCTGCGCCTGGATGGGAACAACCGTCGTCTCGGTTTATCCTTACCAACTCGGCCACGACAACGAGGAAGCAATCGAATCCGGTGCATTCTGGTTTTACCGCAAACTGGGTTTCAGGCCAGGCCGGCCGGATTTGCTCAAGCTCGCCGAGCGCGAAGAAAAAAAAATCGCCGCCAGCCAAGAAAGTTTGGCGCCCCAGATTCGCGCGCGCTACCGGGGTCCCCGTCACGCCCATGGCGCGGTGGTTGAGCGCGCTAGCCTGGGGACAAGCGAACCCGCCCGCCCGTACCGGACGCCGGCCACAATCCTCAAGCGCCTCGCCGCCGGCCATGTGTTCTACGAACTGCCCCATGTTGCTGCGCGGCACCGGGATCCCCGTCACGCCGCGGATGCGGTGGCTGAGCGCGCCAACCTGGGGGATGGAGCCGAAATCGGCGCCTGGGATCGCTTCTCGACCCGCAACATCGGCCTGCGCGTGAACGAAACCATGGCCCATGAATTTGTCGGAGACGCCGACCGAATGCGCGCCAACGCACGCCGCGCCCTCGAACGAGCGCTAGGCGTGAAGATGGACAGCTCCATGCCGGAGCAGACCCCCTTAGACAACTTTGCCCTCGTTTTGTCGCTTGTCCCGGACTTACGCACTTGGTCAAAGCAAGAAAAACAGGACCTGCTCCGCATCATCCGCGCCAAATCCAACCCCGATGAGATGCTTTACCTCCACCTCACGCAGCGCCATGCGCGTCTGCGCCAGGCGCTCCTAAAATTGGGGTCGTAGTACTGCGGGGCCGATCGAAAATCACTGCGATCGAAGCATTAACGATCAGACCCCCAGTCAATGAACGGTTTGCGTGCCACGATTCGTGCGAAGTGTCACTCATTTTTCGAATGAATCCAAAAATCGCCCGAAAATCGTTCTCTAAGTCTATGAGTCGAAAATACTTTACGCGTAAGTCCTTATTCCTCAAAGACCTGGCGTTAACGGCTCCCAAGTCTTTGATTCCAAAAGACCGGTGTGGGAGGGGTCCTTGGCCGAATGTGACCCGCATAAATCCACCTTCCGGATTCATGCGTTGAGCTGGCTCCTTCGCAACTTGTATGCCCAAACGACCGCGAGCAGCGGTGGCGCGAGCAACACTCCCCAGAACGGAATTACGAGTCCCAGAACCAGTGGCGCCAGAATCGATGCCCACCAAGGCACGCGCGTCACCCGCCGCATAATGTAAGGCTGGAACACAAAGCTCTCTATCAGAACGACCACCGCATAAAGAGCCAGCACGCACAGCGGACGCTGCCAGTCATGCCATCGCACCGTCGCGGCCAGAACTGGACCGATCAGTCCGAGCGCGGGCCCAAAGTGCGGCACGATCTGAAGCACGGCTGCGAGCAGCGCCCACAGCGGGGCCCATGGCACGCGGACAATCCAGAGTCCGATCAGCCAGACCAGACCAATGGCGAGCGAGTCCTGTAGCTGCGCGAACGCCCACCGGCCGATCGCCGAACTGGTAATGCGAAGATGCTCTTTCGTCGTTGTCATCGGTCGAACTGATCGGTTCCAGTCTTTGCCATACGACCTTGCAACCTTACACCAACACGCTGAGGCCTGGCGCGCCTCTCCGCAACCGTCCCCAGCCCTAACGATCACCCCGTCCTAACGATCATCCAGCCCTCTGATTGTCCATGACGCCACCGAAGCGGCAGACGGATTCACCGTCCACGCGCTCGCGCGAGCAACGCAACCTCGCGTGCTAAAATACAGGTTGAGTCGAGTCGGCAGAGCGGTTGCCTGAGGTTTGCAGTGGCTTGCCGAGCGCTAGCCGTCTCCGTGCGGAAGTGGTGGAACTGGCAGACACACCATCTTGAGGGGGTGGCGCCGAAAGGCATGCGGGTTCAACTCCCGCCTTCCGCACCATCGTATTGATTCCCGTCAGTTTCACGACAACCGGGAAATAAGATTTTCTTTTGCCGGGCGAATACCCGCGGGGAGTTTTGTTTGTCATGACAATTTTGATCACCATCGTCCACGTCATCGTATGTTTGTTCCTGATCGCGGTAGTGCTGTTGCAAAGCGGTAAGAGCGGCGACCTGGCCGCCGCGTTTGGGGGGCAGGGGAGTCAGACTGCTTTTGGACCCCGCGGCGCGGCCTCGGCGCTATCAAGAGCCACAACGTGGTCGGCCATCATTTTCATGATTACGTCGATCACCCTCTCGATTTACGCATCGAAGCGCACCGGGACAGCCTCGGTGCTTTCCGGAGTGAAACCTTCGCAAACGAATTCGAAGCCGGCGTCCGCGCCGCCGACACCGCAGAAGTAGGCAGGTCTCAGGTCTCAGGAGGGGGCAAATCTTCGCCCTTGCTTCGTGTCAAGCTTATTCTCGCATCTCTGACTTTCCTGACACCTGACAGCTGAGAACTGACACCTCATTTCACGAGGAACGGGTTCTCTTCCCTTTCTTCTCCGATTGTCGTGCTCGGGCCGTGGCCAGGGATGACCAAGGTTTCATCGGGCAGCGCCAGCACTCGGTTATGAAGCGAGTTCATGATTTTTTCAAACGACCCGCCCGGCAAATCGGTCCGGCCAATGCTGCGGGCGAATAGCGTGTCGCCGGCGATCAGTAGCTTTTCTGCGGGGAAGTATAGACAGACGCTGCCCTCGGTGTGACCAGGCGTGTGCAGGACATTTGCCGATAATGCTCCCGCTTCCAGCACCTGATCGTGCTTCAGGTCGGCCTCAATCTCGACCTTGCCGGGCGACTGCATTCCCAGCCAACTGGCTTGCATGTCGAGCATCTTCAGCAGTGCATAGTCATTCTGGTTGAGCAGGATGGGAGCACCGGTCTTTGCGCGCAGCTTCATCGCACCGCCCACATGGTCGATGTGCGCGTGGGTGATTACGATCTGTTTCACCTTGAGTTTGTGCTCGTTGATGATCGCGACGATATCTTCGATGTCATCGCCGGGATCGATGACCATGGCTTCGCGCGTGGATTCGTCGCCGATGATGGAGCAATTGCACTGCAACGGCCCGACAGGAAGGATTTTGTGAATCATGGTTTGATTTTCACACGAGGGCCATATTCTGGTAAGAAGTCAGAACTCAAGAGTCAAATTGAAGAAGTACAAGCAAAAAAGGCCGACGAGCGCTCACGGGATCTAACATCTTCAATCTGACTTCTTACTTTTGACTTGCCTCTACGATGCCGCCCACAGCTTTCCTGTACTGCTCTGGTCCGAGCGGAACCGTAGCAACGCGGCGATGTTCCCCGCACGGTCCAACTCCTGTTGATCTTTCAGACAGAACAGCTCGATGTCCCGGCGAATGGCCATGGGGATGATGGCATCGCAAACGTCGGTCAATTCGCGGGTGGCGCGTCCACAGGCTACGCATTGAGCAACGATGTGGGCGTCAAGATGTCCGCAATTGGTGCACTCGACCGCGTGGGCCGAATAGCCGTCGCTCAGGAATAGGCTTTGCGCCTCACCGGCTTCGAGAGCTTGCAGCACACGGCGCAATCCGCTGACGCCACGGCCGTTCGCGCGGGCGTGGTCGAGGGCCTGGCTTAGCTTGGAGTTGCCACGCTCGCGAATCCAATCTCTCAGGACCGAGTCGGCGCGTTCGCGAATCTGCTCGTTCGAGACGCTGGCGACGTCGGCAGAGAAACGGCCGATGAGCCGTTGCTTGACGTAGGGATGAAGATGGGGATCGAAGTCGGGCCAATTTGCATCCTGGCAGCCAACGATCAGACGCTCCCAGATGCCTTTCTCCTGATCGGAGCGCAGGCGCTCAGCGACCGCTTTGAAATGCTGCAGCGCTTCGTCGGCGACGCGGCGTTCCGCGTGTCCGGCATCGTATCCGCCATAGCCGTAGTTTGACGCGCTTCGGGAAAGCAGGTGGACAATCGCCGCTCTTTCCCGCAATTCGTCGAGGCGCAGATCAAGAAAGCGGGCGCGCTGGCGATCGACCACCGCAACCGTTAAAGCAGGCTGCGCTCCCAGCAAACCGGCGAGCGGTTTCAGCTGAAAACGGGACTGGAGATAGATGCGCGTCGTCCCCAGGCGGGGAGGCAGATCGAATTCTTTCCAGACATTTTGCGCTGAGCAAGCGAATACAGCTTTGCCTCGTGGACCACGCAGGTTGGCCGTAGCTTCGAGCACACGATCGAGATCGGCGTGCAGCGATCCGTTCTTGCCTTGGGCTGCAGCGCTTTTGAGCGCCTGTTTCACCACATCTTTCGCCCCGATGGCCTGATTGCGATGCGAGCGATCCTGGGGCGGATCGGGCTGGAAGTAGAAGCTGAGCGCGCACGTGCCTTTCTTTTCGTCTGCCTGAAAAGCAGCCAACTCACGGATTTCATCCCGTGTCATCATCGCCATTCTCCTTTGCTATTTTGACACTGAGGTTCGAGCTCGGACGAAGAGGTCTTTCTGGAATTCTCGTGCAACGGTAGGTGCTTTGCGTACACAGTCGCGAGCGCGTTCAACGGACTCGCGAACGGCCTCCGGGTGGCGGCCTGTAATGGAAGCAATTTCGTTGAGGGAGAACCCTTCGATGCCGTAGAGGAGGAAGGCCTCGCGGTCGGTGCGGTCAACGCCGCGGAGCGCGCCGTGGACGAGCGCAATCATTTCGTCGGAATAGGCGGTCTGCTCGGGATCGGCGATGCGCCGGTCCGCGATTACGCTTTCTCTGGTCCAGCCTTCGTCAGCTTGGTGAAACTGGAGGGCGGCTTCGTCGGACGCCAGAACGTTTTGCGGGCGGCGGCTATCTTCGAGATGCACCGGTTGTTCGAGCTCCTGGAGCCTGGCGGTCATCTCCCCTATGGCTTCAAGTGCCAGCCGATACAGCCATGGTTCCAGCGTCATCTTTTCCGGGCGTTCGTGGTCGCCGAGGGCGCGCGCGATGACCTCGTTGACTACATCGGTTGTCGACAGCGCTGCGGTCGGATAGTCTCCTTCTTCTTGGCGGAAGTAGAGCTCGCGGTCGACAAAACGCTCCAGGCGCCCCAGATTCGCATCCACGTACGAACCGATGTCATCTGCCGAGATCGTTGGTGGTAGCACGGCGGCGATCGTCTTCTCGAAAGGAATGCCGGGCTCGGGCGATGAGTTCCCGCCTCCGCGCCAGCGCCGCCAGCGATGGCTGGAACGCAGGAGTTCCTTGTGGCGGTTCAGCTGCTGCATCAGGTCGTCAAAAGCCGCTTTGATGGCAGCAGTGGCGCTAGAGGCCTTCTTATCGCTGGCCAATTGCCCCGAAGGCAGCCGCAAGTTCAGAGCAACCTCGGTACCTTCGCGCGCAGAATTCTGTTCGAGAACGGCCTTTAGATGAACCAGCTCCGGTCGAAAGACGCGCAGCCGCTTTCGGATTTTATCCGTCTGGTGGTTGATTTCTTTTTCAATGTCGGGAGTTTTCTGGACCTTATAACTGACATGAACGTTCATTGTAGAGCCTCGAACGCGGGCAGCAGATCCCGTGAAGCTTCGGTCCTGACAAGCCAATTGTACACCCGTCAGGAAATGGCAAAAGACCACGTTTGTGCACTATTCGTAAGCGGTCGGCACCGACCGGCCATGGCACCGGCAATTTCGTAAATCGAACTCCTTTCAAGCGACCTCGAATCCTCCGGATCACTCGGGAATAGTAGGAACGGCCGGAAGGTCCTGCGAGAAGCCCTTGAAAAGCGCGACGGTAGGCTCGGATCGACGCGTGCCATCGTGCACGCCAATCTTGTGCAAATTCCCTTTCTCGTAGCCTTCCCAAAGCGAGACGCCGGCATAGGCTCCGTCTTTGCGCAGGATGTAATAAGTCATGTCGAGGAAACGGAGCCGAACCATGTCGTTGTTGTGATTTCGGGCAATGCGCTTGAGCGCATCCATACCGGCTTCGAGCGGCGACATGCCACGACGCATGTTTTCGACAATGGTGTGAGCTCCGGCCACCTTGATGTTTTCTTCTCCGCTGCCGGTCGCGCCTGCCGAACCTATATCCTGATCGGTGTAGCAGCCAGCACCGATGATGGGCGAATCGCCGCAGCGGCCGGGGAGTTTGAAGGCGAGACCGCTCGTGGTTGTCACGCCTGACATTTCTCCCTGCTGGTTGAGCGCCGAGCAATGAATGGTGCCAGTGGGCGGGAAGATCACCTGGCGAACAGCGGCCCGACGGAATTCAGGTTCGATGCCGAGCTGCGCAGCGCGTTCCTCCATGCGCTGGATACGTTCTTCCCATAATTCCTTGCTCGGCCAAAGCTTCGACTGCGGCGCCTGAGGCGCACTCGCGGGCGGCTTCCAGTTTGGGTCGGAGACACCGGGCCCCCACCAGTCTTCCGTCGAATGATTCTCCTTCCACAGGAGCCAGATTTTGCGCGAACGCTCGGTCAGAAGATTTTCTCGCGGAAATCCCATCGCTACGGCAAAGCGCTCGGCACCTTCCCCGACCAGCATGACGTGGCCGGTATGCTCCATGACCGCCTTCGCAACCATGGAAACATTTTTTATGTTGCGCACGCCGCCAACCGAACCGGCTCTCCGCGTCGGCCCATGCATGCAGCAGGCATCGAGTTCGACGACGCCTTCTTCGTTGGGCAAGCCGCCGAGGCCGACAGTATCGACGTTGGGGTCGTCCTCAGGGCCCTTGACCACTCGAATCGCCGCGTCCAGTGTGTCGCCGCCGTTTTTCAGGAACGTGTATGCATCGTCGAGATAGTTAACGCCATTCTTGGCACAGATAATGATCGGGGGCTTGCCGGAACGCTGCTCGCCGGCGCTCGATCGCAATTGATCTGTTTCTTCCGTTTTCCGATCCGATGCGTTGAGACGGCCGGCGAGCGAAGCGACAACAGCGGACTCGATGAATCCGCGGCGCGTAATCGACATGAAGGCTCCTGGGCTTGAAAACGCACAAGAATAGCATGCGGCGAATTTGTCGCCGCGCACCGGATCCTTCGGAGCCGCCTCCCCGCAAATCTGCGCTGTTTCGCTGTAGCGCCTGCCCGGGCTGGTGGGTACCCCCCTCCCCCCAGATCTATTGGAATCGATATTTTAGGGACAATTTCCCGCCAAAATATTGATTCGTAAATGGTTAGATGCAAAATATTGAATATAAAGGAGTTAATGGTTCAACCTCGAAATCCAATCCTTTATAATCAATAACTTACCGTGCATCATCTTCTCAAAGTCTTGATTTGAAACAAGTTAACTTTCCTACCCCCCGGTGCCTTGATTGAATCTCGGCCTGTTACATTCCAGTTTCGAGAGTCAGTCTGCCTTAAGTCAAGAAGTATGTGGACCGAGCTAGTGTCCTGTAACTGAAGTTCGAAGCATAAGGGGCTGA
>Ga0187782_10002882_pt1 | contig 12782 bp, 10 predicted proteins | sample 0715_SJ02_MP15_2_FD_132454 | JGI IMG/M metagenome (GOLD analysis project Ga0187782, IMG submission 132454) | Tropical peat soil microbial communities from peatlands in Department of Meta, Colombia - 0715_SJ02_MP15_20_MG | ecosystem: Environmental > Terrestrial > Soil > Wetlands > Peat | place...
CGCGCCGCGGCGGAGGATTCGGCCTGGCGCGAGGTCATGCCGTTCTTGAGAAATGCGGCCGTGTAGAGCCCGGCGCGAACGCTGGAGATTTCGAGAAGACCTGGCAAGTAACGCCGCCCACCCTCGATGAGCGCAGCCAGGCGGGCCGCATAGAGGTCGCGCATCCGCCGCAGATGCCGCCCCAGGTGCCCGCCCGCGATGAAGTCGCAGAGCACCGCCTGATCGAGATTGAGAGAGCGGAAGTCTGTGCGATGGCGGAAGGCGAGAAAATAATCGACCAGGGGCGGCGGCAAAACCACGTAGCCGAGGCGCAGGGAGGGAAACAGCAGTTTCGAGAACGACCCGATAAAGATGACGGTGGAAGTTCGATCCAGACTCTGCAAGGCGGGCACGGGCCGCCCTTCGAAGCGGTATTCGCTGTCGTAATCATCCTCGATGACGAAAGCGCCGGCGCGCCCGGCCCACTTCAGAACTTCCATGCGCCGCTCGAGCGACATGGTCATTCCGAGCGGGAACTGGTGGCCAGGGGTCAGGTACACACCTTTGGGGCGGGCACACATTTTCAAACCGCTGGAGACCGAGAGTCCCTGCTCATCGACCGGCACTGGAACAATCTTCGCGCCGGCGCCGCGGAAAGCGGCGATCGCGCCAAAGTAACCGGGATCTTCCATCCAGAGAGGATCGTCGCGCTTGAGGAGAAGGCGCGCCAGGAGATCGAGCCCCTGCTGAACACCGGAAAGAATCATGACCTGATCGGCCGTGCATCGCACTCCGCGCGAAGCGCCCAGATAATGCGCCACCGCTTCTCGCAGCGGCCGATATCCACGCCCGTCGTCTTCGGTCTGTAGCCATGCCCGGAAGCAGCGGGCTCGCCGCGCCGCAAGACTTCCCCAAAGTTTAGCCGGAAACTCCGCCAGGGCCGGGTCGCGCATTCTAAACGGGCGGTTATCGCCCGTCATCAAGCCGAGGAAAGGCTTGGGGCGGAAATGAGCCGAGATCACCCGGCGGACATAAGCCGGGGGCTGGGAGCTTTCGCTGCGAACGGGCGGACCCGCCGCCACGCCGTGATTGACCCATGTCCCGGACCCAACCTGAGAGGATAGGTACCCCTCGGCTTGCAGGCGCTCGAAGACGTTGACCACGGTTCCGCGCGACATGCCGTGCTGAAGGGAAAAATCCCGCGAGGCCGGGAGTCTGGTTCCAGGCCCCAACCGGCCTGCCAGAATAGCGCTGCGTAATTCTCGATACAGCCAGTCGCTCAGCGTCTGGCCTTGCGAGCGGCTGTTGAGCGTGAGATCCAGGGAGCTGACGGTTTTAGGCATATTCCACTTGGTACAAAGATAATATAACAAAATGGCTCTGTTCATTGTACCAATAGAATTGTAACGTTGGCAATGGGCTTTAAGACCCAAGTTGTAATTCCGTCGGGTGGGTCTGGCTCGGAGTGCGGCTGCGAAGCTGCCGCCGGGGACCGGCGTGGCGGCCTAAGGCCGGGAGCGAATCTTGCGCGGCCACGGCTTTGGAGGGACGTCGCATCTCCAAAGCGGCAGCTTTTCAGCCGCACTCCAAAATCGACCACAACCGGGTGCTGAACAGCCGTGGGGCGAGTCATCCCTCGCTGCGTACCTCGAAAGTCTGTCATTCTGAGCGAAGCGAAGAATCTGCATCACCTCGGGTCGCATCGGAACTGCAGATCCTTCGTGAAGTTTACCCTGAGCGAGCAAACTGCAGACCCTTCGCTTCGCTCAGGGTGACAGCGAAGGGCTCAGGATGACACCGACTTTCATTTACATGGGTGGGTTGGGCCGCAGGCCCATGTCCACTCGGAATGACAGCGTCGTAAAAGCTTTTGGTCAATCCGCGGGGACCGCTCCTGCGATGTGGAGAATGGCGATGCTGAGCAACTACTACTACTGGCGGTATCTGTTTTGGGGAGAGTTGCTCGGCGTTATTTTCCTCGTCGCGGGGCTGATGGCGGTCCGTAAACAGTTGTCGAGGAAGCCCCAGGACTGGCCCGTCCTGGGCCGAGTGTTCGTGGCGGTTCCCTTGGCGCTGTTCGGAATGGGACACCTGGTGGCGGCTCGCTTGACCATGGAGTTGGTGCCTGTCTGGATGCCCTGGCGGCTTTTTTGGACTTACTTCACGGGCCTCGCGGAGATTGCTGCGGCCGCCAGCTTCCTCAGCATGAAACTGGTGCGCTGGTCGGGCTGGCTGTTGGGGATCATGTTTTTATGTTTCGTGTTCATGATCCATTTGCCCGACGTCGTGAAGATTCACGACCGCATTCGCTGGGCCGTGATGACGCGCGATCTGATCTTCGGCATCGGCGGGTGGGCGCTGGCGGCAACTCAAATCGAGGAACGGAGCGCGCGAGCGGCGCAGCGGGTGATTGCGTTTTGCCGCACGGTTTTCGGCGTGGTGCTGGTCTTCTACGCCGTCGAGCACTTTCTGCACCCCAAATTCGCGCTGGGCATTCCGCTCGAGCTGCCGACGCCCGCCTGGGTGCCGCTTCCCTCGCTCTGGGGCTACCTTGTAGGGGCAATGCTGCTGGTGGCCGGTTTATTGCTCCTGGTTAACCGCCAGGCGCGCGACGCCGCCACGTGGCTGGGCGTCGCCATCACCGTGGTGGTGCTGCTCTATTACTCGCCGCTGATCTTTCCCGCCAAGCTGCCCTCGCAATTGAACATGGCGGTGGATTACGTCGCAGACACTTTACTGTTTGCGGGCGCCATCTTTCTTATGGCGGGGGCGCTTCCAACCCAGCGAAGCAGTGCGGCACAGTAGCGGCCGAGCATTTCATAATATTGTGACGGTCCAACCCCCTCACCTGGCGCTCCGCGCCACCCTCTCCCCCAAGGGGGCGAGGGCAGAAATTCGAGTTAGGTCTCCCCTCACTGCGCTCAGTGGCGTCCAAAGAGTTTGCGGTGCACGTCCGGCCAGAACTCCCGGAACTCCTGCCAGACAATGTCGGAAGCCAGAGCGGTCGTGCCCCGGTAGAAGGCGCCGTGGAAATTCGAGTAGGGCGCCGGATACCAGGCGTTCGAGACAAAGCCGGCGGCGTAGGCGCCGATAATGCGCGAATAAGCGGGCATCAGGCCGCCTGAAAGATTGTGTGACACGAAGGCGCCGCGCGCCGCGTACACGCCTCGCTTCCACACCCCGTCCTGGCCTGTGGGACGCCGGCGCTGATCTTCGTTGGCGAAGAAAGCAACCCCGAACCCGACGCTGTTGGCGATCACCTGCCGGCTATAACCTGACAGCAAGCGGCGTCCGTACCCGGCGTCGCTCGGCCCCCATTGATGCGGGTTGCCCGTGATCCACTGGGTGACCGAGGCGCCGGCGATCGGTCCTATGGCGGCAAGCGGAGAAAAAGTGGTCCGCCGGTAGTACCGGATGCGATCTTGGATGGTGAACGGAACAGGCTTCTTCAAATTGTCAGGCACGGGGACAGTGGTGGGATCCTTGCTGTCCTGCTGCGCCCTCGAGACAGGCGCAAACCCCACGCCGAGTGAGAGCGCGAAAAGCAAGCTGACGAACGCGTGCCTAGGCATATTGTCCACGCCTGGTTGTGCTCGACCGACCGGCTTCATAGGCCTCAGTTTGCTACCGAATAAGCCCCAGATCATTAGATGTGCGATCGGCGTCCCATGTTGGCAATTATCGCGCTGCGCTTCGGCGGCTTTTCGCATTCGTCCCTCGGCGCCACTCACGCATCCAATCGAATAAGGGGCATCGGGAGCAATAGGTTTTCGCTCGAGTGGCCGCCGAAATCGGGTCGCTACCGGGATTTCCCCGAAATCTATCGATTGGTTTGGTTCAGGCTCGAGGAAGCGAAACAAAGGATCTTGAAGAGTCAGACTCCGTTTCTTGACCAGGTCGAAAGGCTCTAGTGCTTAGCCTCGGAGTATCGCGAAGCGACATGAGCGACTGCCTTGCCAAAAACCTATGACGCGATCATCGTCGGGTCAGGACCTAACGGATTGGCCGCAGCGATCACCCTCGCTCAGGCGGGACGTTGGGTGGTGGTATTGGAAGCGGCCGAGACGGCGGGCGGCGGAACGCGCTCCGCCGCTCTGACCTTGCCCGGATTTATCCACGATGTCTGCTCGGCAGTTCATCCGTTCGCTCTGGCATCGCCCTTCTTCTCCGGCCTGCCGCTTCAAGACCACGGCCTCAATTGGGTGCAGCCTCCGGCCGAGTTGGCACATCCCCTCGCCGAGGGCGGGGCGATGGTGGTGGAGCGTTCCCTTCAACAGACGGCGCAGGGTCTGGGCCAAGACGGCGAAGGCTATCGCAGGCTGATGGAGCCCTTCGTTGCCAACTGGAACAAGCTCACCGAAACGCTACTTGGGCCCCCGCGGGTTCCCCGGCACCCTTGGCTGCTGGCGCGCTTCGGCCTGCACGCGATCCGCTCCGCCAGCCGCCTGGCGCGGAGTTTCTTCAAACAGGACGCCGCTCGCGCGCTGTTTGCCGGCATGGCGGCGCATTCCCTGCTGCCGCTCGAGCAGCCGGCCAGCGCCTCCTTTGGACTCGTTCTGGGAGCGGCGGCCCACACGGTGGGCTGGCCAATTCCGCGCGGCGGGTCACAGCGGATCGCCGATAGCCTCGTAAGCTGCCTGCGCGCGGCGGGCGGTGAGGTGGTCACGGGATTCGAGGTGAAGTCGTGGCAGGACCTTCCCGCGAGCCGGGTAGTGCTGTGGGACGTAACCCCACGCCAATTGCTTCGCATCGCAGGCGATCGCCTGACAGCGAGCTTCCGTCGCAGCCTGGCGCGCTACCGATACGGTCCCGGCGTCTATAAAATCGACTGGGCCCTGCGCGAGCCCATCCCGTGGAAAGCGCCGCAATGCCGTCGAGCGGCCACCGTCCACGTGGGTGGCACGCTTGAGGAAATCGCGCTCTCGGAGCGTCTGGCGTGGCAGGGCGCCCCTGCCGAACGACCCTTTGTTCTGCTCGCGCAACCCAGCCTATTTGATGACACCAGAGCGCCGGCCGGCAAACACACGGCCTGGGCGTACTGTCACGTCCCCAACGGCTCGACATTCGATATGCGCGCCCGAATCGAGGACCAGATCGAACGATTTGCACCCGGCTTCCAGGAGCTAGTGTTGGCCAGGAGCGTTCTCACCTCGAGCGACCTGGAACGCCGCAATGCCAATCTGGTGGGCGGGGACGTTCTGGGTGGAGCTAACAATCTGGCGCAGTTGTTCACTCGGCCTACCCTGCGCCTCTATCGCACTTCATCGCCGGACCACTATCTCTGTTCGGCCTCCACGCCTCCCGGGGGAGGGGTCCATGGTATGTGCGGCTACTTCGCCGCCCAGGCAGTCTTGAAAGACCATTTTAGGGCAGTAGGCAGTCGGCAGTAGGCAGTCGGTAGTCGGCAGTCGGTAGTCGGTAGTCGGTAGTCGGTGGAAGGCGGTCGGCAGAGTCTGTCATTCTGAGCGAAGCGAAGAATCTCGGCAGTTGCATGCCAGTTGAGAGCGTGCGACCAACCACAGAGATTCTTCGCTCTGCTCAGAATGACAGACGGGTTCATGCCGGGTGTCAAGTCGCTTCCACTCCATTCGTTCCCGGGTGCTCCCGGCCACTCCGATAGCTGTGTCGAAGAGTTGTCCGCACTGCACAGTCGTTGATTCCGGTGGCCCTTTTGGGGTAAGGTTAAGCTAAGGTTACAGTAACACATCCATCGACGCGGATCCGGCAACACGATGAGAGTGTTCAGAGCTTACGCATTGGCAGTCCTAAGCGTCACCATAGCGCTGCTCCTGACGCTCGTCATCACTCCGATCCGGGAGCAGTTCAGATTCCTCCTGTTCGCGCTGGCGGTGTTTGCCAGTGCGACGGGTGGGTTATGGCCGGGCGTTTTCGCGACGCTGCTGAGTGTGGCGCTAGCGGTGCTTTTCCTATCTGATCCGCTCCACCCGTTTGCGATTTCAAGTCCCGCGACCTTGGCTCGGCCAGTCCTATTCAGCGGGGCGGGCTGCCTGATCGCCTGGGTGACGCATCGGCTGCGCCGTTCGGAGCAGGAGGCTCGCGCGGAAGCGGCCGTGATCGAATCGTCGGCCGACTGTATTATCCGAACCGGGTTGGACGACAGGATTGAGACCTGGAACAAAGCGGCAGAGCGCGCGCATGGTTACAGCGCCCAAGAGGCAATCGGGCAGCCCCTGTCGCTGATTGTTCCCGCCGACCTGCATGAGGAACGCCATCGCCTCACAGAGCGCGTGCGGCAAGGCGACCCGGTGCAGAACCACGAAACGGTGCGCGCCAGAAAGGACGGCACGCGTTTCCAGGTCGCCCTAACGATATCCCCCGTTCAGGATCGTCATGGAAAAATCGTCGGCATCTCCACCATCGCCCGCGACATTACCGGCCGCAAGCAGGCTGAGGATGCGCTGCGCGAGTCGCTCGAAAAACTGGAGCGGCGGACCCGCCAGCTCCGTTTGCTGGCGGAAATGGCACACCTGCTGCAGGCCGCTTCTATCCCCGCGGATGCGTATGCGGTGGCGGTCCGCTTCGCCCAGATGCTCATCCCGGCAACCGCCGGCGCACTTTACGTCTACTCGGAATCGACAAAAGACTTGGAACTAGTCAGCCAGTGGGGAGAACCGCAGCCGGCCGAACAAGAATTCCTGGTCCCCGATGACTGCTGGGGCCTTCGAACCGGCCACGCGCATTTCGTCGAAAACTCCAACTCCAATTTACTCTGCCGCCATTTAGCCGCCCCCCCTCCGGCCTGCTATCTTTGCGTACCCTTGATTGCCCACGGCGAGACGCTCGGACTCCTCCACTTGCGGCTCACTCAGTGCCAACGAATTGAGGTTGGCGAGGCGGATGCCGACCCGGCGGAGTTCCCTTGGCCGGCCACGGCCATGGCAGAGCAATTGGCCTTGGCTTTGGCAAATATGAATTTGCGCGAGGCGCTGCGCGCCCAGTCGATTCGTGACCCGCTCACCGGCTGGTTCAACCGCCGGTACATGGAGGAGACGCTGGAACGTGAGATTTCACGCGCCGCCCGCAACCGCCGCCCCTTGGCGGTCATCATGCTCGACCTGGACAATTTCAAGCAGTTTAATGACGCTTTCGGGCACGAAGCGGGTGACTTGGCCTTACAAAGCCTCTGCGATACGCTGAGAAGCCACGTTCGCAACGAAGACGTCGCTTGCCGTCTAGGCGGAGATGAGTTCGTACTTGTCCTGCCGGAAACTTCCGCCGATCTCGCCGCGCAACGCGCGGAGCAATTACGCAGCGCCGTCGCACAAGTCGGCTTTCAATACCAGGGCCGGATGCTGGAGCCTATGTCGTTATCGTATGGGATTGCCACCTACCCCGCGGACGGCAGAAGTCTCAAGGACCTCTTGCGGGCGGCGGATAATGCCCTCTTCCGCGCTAAGGACGAGGGGCACGACCGGATGCCCTCGCGCGAGTAGGAGCCTGAGAGGGGAGTTGGGGCGAGGGGGGCGGCGATCAGGACCGCCCCGACAGGCCGTAGGGATCAGCGGTGCTCTTCGTGCCGTTCTTCGTGCTTCGCCTCTTTCTGGTGTTCTTCCTTAACGGCGCGACCCTCTTTGGCCGCTTGCCGTTCCGGCGCCGACCGTCGCTCGAGTTCATGCCGTTCCGGAGGACGCGGCGTTGTCCGCGCGAAGCGCCGGACCTCATAAGGGTGCACGTAAGTGGCGCGGTTCACCCAGGTCCTGCCCCAGGGGTGGTTGTTCACGATCACCACGTGATGTCCCCAATCGAAGTGGGTAAAGCCGAAGCCCCATCCCCAGGGACGAAATGCGAGTCCAATGCTGATTCCGAAGCCAAAGCGTATGGCGGCGCCCACCGCGAAGCCGATGCGAGGCGCTACGAACACCACGGCTGGACTATAAGCCGGCACCACGATAAACGCCGGGTTCGCCGGCATAATCGTAATGTACGGCCCCGGCGCCACGACAATCGACGGATTGGTTCGGAGATAGCCGTAGTCATAAGCCCGGCGCCGCATCACCTGCACGGCGTCCATCACATCAGGCCGCTGCGCCAGGACAGCGTTGCCGAGTTCCTGCGTCCAGGGCATATCGGAGGCCATCATATCGAGAACCGACGGAAACGGCAGGAGCGCCTGCACGCTGGGATCCCAGGGCAACTGGTCGGCGGTAATAGCTTGGGCCAAAGCGTCGCCGGTCAGGTAGTGGTGCTCGTCCGCCCACTGCGCCGCGGCGGGAATATCGTTCGAGTAGGTCGACGCCGTGAGAACCTGCGCCAGTAACGGATCCGGGTAGAGCGCAATGGGAGAGACGATCCGCTGCAATTCCTCCGGCGGAAAACTCGGTGGCGCTTGCGGAGGCGGCGTTTCGGGCAGCGGCGCTTGCGCAAACAGCGTGGCGGTGAATGAATTCGCCGCAAAAACCAGTCCCAAACAGACAGCCATGGTTCGAATAGTGAGCTTCGTGTTCCTCGTATTTCCCTTCAGCATTTTGAAATCCTCCTTTTTGAGCCCCGTGGCGCCGACTTGTGAGCCGGCTATAGGGCATCCCTGGCAGCGCCGCCCTGAGACGGGACTGCCACGAAATCCTGCGTGATGTAAAGGCTGTTGTCCGGCCCTTCGACGACTCCAATTCCTACGTCCGTGTAGCTATTGTTCAAGATATTGGCGCGATGATTGTGCCGGAAGCGCGGCTCATTCATAAACGCGGCTTCCGCGCCCTGAACGGAATCGTAGATCGCAATATTCTCACCCGAGGCTTTCCAGGGAATTCCCGTCCCGTTGATCCGCGTCGAAAACGTCGTGCCATCCGGCTCCCCATGAGAGAAGAACCCCTGCTCGAGCATCTTGCGCGAATGCGCCCGAGCCGCAGCGGCCAGACTCGCATTCCACCTGAGAGGCTGCGCGCGACCGTGAGTTTCGTCGAACACATCCTGCCGGGAGCGGTCCTGATTGACCAGCACCCACATCTGCGCCTCTAACTCGGCCGCGTGGCTCGCCCGCAAACTCTGCCGGGGAACGGTTACACCGGGACGAACCGTCGCCACACGAGGAGTCGCACTCGGACCCAACGAAGGCCTCAGGTTTGACTGGCTCTGCGCCGCCCCCGCGGAGCGATCCTTCTCGCCGAAATGATGCCACACGCCTCCCGAGGGGAAACTGCGCCCGGAGGCATCTGGCGATGTGCGGGTTGTACCGGGCGTGGGCGCCGCAGTGCTCGGCGTGGTCATCGTTTGCGCCTGGTCTGAAACCCCAAGGGCTATAATCGTAGCCGCCGAGAGCCCGACCCAAACCCATGTCGACCGCCAACCCGAGAGCGCTTGCGAAAGGCAACGTCCCAACATGGAAACCGTCCCGCCCACTCTGCTCAACTTCAGCGTTCAACTGAAGGGCAAGTTCGTTGCCAATCACGAACTTTCAAAGCAAATCTATCGCGCGTATTTTGTTCGAGTTAGCGAGTATGATTGCAGCCGGTCCGAGGCCTGGCCCCGTTCGTGGCCGATCTCGGCCAGCCCTTGGCCGATTTCAGGCACGGTTTGGGATGCTGGAGGCGGCTTCCAGGAACCTGCGCGAAGCGCCTTGGAGTGCGGCGGCTTGACGCCGCCTTGGGATCGCCAGGGCCTGCCGAGTATGGGCGCGTGGCGGAAAGGCGGCGTCAAGCCGCCGCACTCCAAGGCGCCTGCGGCGCAAGCACGAGTCCTTAGACTAAAAGCCCATAGCGACGCATAAGGCCGCTACGTCGCCGATCCGTTCGTCCAGGGCGGCCGGGACGATTTCGCAGCTTGCCACCGCCGGGGCCAACGCTTCGCGTTGCATAACGGAGCGAGCCGACTGGAGCAACAAGTCACCCAGCCGCATGGCCAAGCCGCCGATCACAATTCGCTCCGGGTTCAACAGGTCAACTAGAATAGCCAGCACCGCACCCAGCCGCCGCCCCGTGGATCGCAGAATTTCGGTGGCCACGCGGTCGCCTTGCTGCGCGGCCAAGCCGACGTCCCGCGCCGTGAGTGCTTTATCGGACAGTATCGCTTTGGCGAGCACGGTCTTTCGCCGGTTCTTTATGGCCTTCCGCACTGCCTGAGTCGCCGACTGGGTCATGCCTCCACCGCTTGCCCATCCTTCGGCCGAACCGGCTTTGTTGTGCCCCACTGGGCCCGTGCGCGTCAGACGAATGTGCCCGACTTCTCCCGCCAGGTCGTTGGCGCCGTGGTAAAGCCGGCCATCTGTGATAATGCCCGCGCCGAGACCGGTTCCCATAGTCAGAAACACCATGTTCTGAGTCCCCTGGCCGGCGCCGAAACGATGCTCTGCCACTGCTCCGGCGTTGGCATCGTTCTCGACTTGGCATTCCGCGCCGAATTCCGACTCGAATATTGCCTTGATTGGGATATCCTTCCAGGTGGGAAGATTGGGAGGAGATTGAATGATGCCCTGAATTCGATCCAGCGGTCCCCCGCAACTGACGCCCAGCCGCTGGATGGCCGATTTCACCAGGCCTTGTTTAGCCAGCAGTTCCATGATCCCGTCTTTGGCCAGACTAATAGCCCTGTCGGCGCCTTTCGCCGGAAGGGTGGGAAATTCCCTTCGTCCCAGAACCGCCGGCGGGTTGGCCGAGATGACGATCGCTGTCTTGGTCCCGCCCACGTCTATTCCGACCCAAACTCTCTCTCCGTTCATTGTTGCCGCTCCTCTATTCTCCACCTTGTCGGCGGTGACGCAATCCGATGTAGAGGCGGCTTTACGCCGCCATTTGGCGAGCTGAACTCGCCGCTACGACAGCAAGATGCATTCGTCACGACAGCGACCTATGATAAGCTTCCGATCTCCGGAGGTGCAACCATGAAGCGAATCGCGCGAGTCTCGATGCTGATTGCGGCAGCGGCGTTATGGAGCGTGAGCATGAGCGTCAGAGCGCAGGAGATGCCGGGCGAATGGGGCCCGCTCGAATCCCTTTTAGGCGAGTGGGTGGGGGAGGGCGGCGGGCAACCGGGACAAGGCGAGGGTGGGTTTTCATTCCAGCCGGATCTTCAAAAGCACATCCTGGTGCGAAAGAATTACGCGGTTTACCCGGCCGCCAATGGCCGTCCTGCCTTCAGGCATGACGACCTGATGATCGTCTACAGAGAGCTCGAGAGTGCTGCCCCCAAGGCCATTTACTTTGACAGCGAGGGGCACGTCATTCACTACTCGGTGTCAGTCTCCTCTGACCAGAAAACCTTCGAGTTCGTGAGCGAGATGCTGCCGGCCAGCCCGAGATACCGCTTTACGTACACCAAGACCGGCAACGATACGCTGGCCATCAAATTTGAGATTGCGCCTCCCGGCAAACCCGACGCCTTCGCCACTTACATCGAAGCCAAAGCAAAGCGCAAGCGCGACTCCCAGAAATGACGATCCTGGTAGCGTCAACCCCCTCACCCGGTCCGCGACGGCTGATGAGAACGCCGTCGCGGACTACCCTCTCCCCCAAGGGGGCGAGGGCTGTTTTCAATAAGAATGACTGGCGTTGGGTTCCTGAGCCAACAACTCATCCAAGCTTACGAAAGTGAACCCGGCTTTAACGGCAGCTTCGAGGATGGCGGGCAGCGCCTTCACCGTTGCCGACCGGTCTACGCTTGCGGGCTGGAGCGTATTGCGGCCGTCGTGCAGCAGGATGATGGAACCCGGGCCAAGCGTCTGGAGTGTTTCGCGCACGATCTCTTCCCTGTCGGCCTTCCAATCATAACCGGTGTCTGACCAGTTCACTAACGTCATACCTCGCGCTTTCACCACGGGTTGCAGCCCCAGCCATCGCGCGCCGAAAGGCGGCCGATAGAAGCGGGGCCGCTTTCCTGTAACCTTTTCAATGGCCTCTTGCGTGACGTCTATTTCGCGCGCCAAGAAAGCCCGGCTGCGGAAAAAAGGAAAGGGATGGGAGTAGCTGTGATTCCCGATGGTGTGACCCTCCGACTGGATGCGCCGCAGCAACCCGGGGCTGCGCTCGACGTTCTGGCCGCACACAAAGAACGCGGCTTTCACGTTGTGGAGCCGCAGGATGTCGAGGATCCGCTCGGTGTAGCCTGAGCACGGTCCGTCATCGAAAGTTAGCGCGATCCGATTGCCTTCGGCAGGTCCGCGTAAAATAGCCGGTGAAAACCACTGCAGGGTGGGAATGCTCCACGCGTAGACATAGAGGCCAAACAGGCCGCCCAGGAATATTGCGCAGATTGCGATTATCCAGATGTGCGACAATTCTCTCCTTGTGAACGAGGCCGTCCTGCTCGCCAGCCTCGAACAGAAATTGTATCATCAATGCCGTGAAAATCCTCATTCTCACGCTTCCTCACGGCGCCGCGCACCAAAGAGCCGCGAAAGCCATTCGAGCGGCGCTGCAGGAGATTCGACCAGGCGCCAGCGTGGAGGTGGCCGACGCTCTGGACCACTGCGCGCCCTGGTTCCGCGCCTACTATAATTCCTATCAAATTCCGTTGCGATATTGGCCCAGCCTCTGGGGATGGATCGAACGATTCCAGCACCGATCTCAATCCACAGGTCCGGGCTGGTTATATCGCCTCGGCGCCCGGGCACTGTTTCGTTTCATCAGTGATTTTGATCCTGACGTGGTAGTCGCTACGGAGGTAGGCCTCTGCGAACTTGCCAGTCTGCACAAGCGCGCCAGCCGCGCAACGTACCGGCTGGCAGCGTTGGAACTGATGGACTTCAACCAGGCTTGGGTGCAGCCCGAGGTCGATCTTTTCCTCTGCACCCACCCGGATCTCGCCGCCGAACTCATCGCCGCCGGCGCACCGGCGCCGAGAGTGGTGACCCC
>Ga0187782_10002884_pt1 | contig 12775 bp, 5 predicted proteins | sample 0715_SJ02_MP15_2_FD_132454 | JGI IMG/M metagenome (GOLD analysis project Ga0187782, IMG submission 132454) | Tropical peat soil microbial communities from peatlands in Department of Meta, Colombia - 0715_SJ02_MP15_20_MG | ecosystem: Environmental > Terrestrial > Soil > Wetlands > Peat | place...
GACAAACCATCTCGTTCAGCTTTCCTCCATTTGCAGGATGGGTGAAGCGCATCATTCTGACTTGCACGGGGATCTACCTGTTTCAGAAGGTGATAGAGAATTTTGCCCCGAACGTTGTCCTACAGATGCGGGAGTGGCTGGCGCTGATCCCTGTTGATGTTATGAGCGGCAGAGTGTGGCAAGTGGTCACGTACTCTTTGCTGCACGCCGGCTTCAGTCATGTGTTTTTCAACATGCTCACGCTTTGGTTCATCGGCGCGTACCTGGAGCGCGACTGGGGGTCGCGGCGTTTCATCGAGTGCTACACGTTCTGCGTCGTGGGCGCGGCTCTGATCACCATTGCTGTCTCTTATACCCATTTTCTTGGAATGGACCCGAGAACCGGAACCGTGGGCGCCTCCGGCGGAATTTTCGGGCTGCTGATGGCCTTTGGGATTCTTTACGCCGATCAGGAAATGTATCTGTTTCCGCTGCCCTTTCGGATCAAGGCCAAGTACCTGGTCGGCATTTGGGTCGTGGTCGCGATCATTGCAGTTTTTGAGCCATCGCAAGGAGGAGTCGCGGTTTTTGCTCATTTGGGCGGATTGCTCTTCGGCTATCTGTGGGTGAAATTCATGCCCTCTCGCGGCATGAGCTATGTGGCATCGGAGCGCTATTTCGGCGTGCGAAATTCTTACTACCGCTGGAAGCGGCGGCGCGCGGCGAGAAAGTTTGAAGTCTATATGAGAGATCACAACCGCAAAGTCACCTTCGATGAGCACGGCAACTACATCCCTCCCGACGAGAACGACAAAACCAATGGCGGCTCGAAATCGGGCTGGGTGAACTAAGACGATTCACCGCCAAGACGCAGAGGTCGCCGAGAAGATCATTTCATTGGTTTCTCCACACCACCTAGGCGAAAATCTCTTCGAATCTGGCAAGGATACTTGCAGCCAGGTCTAGCGCCCGCGCCTTCCCCTTGAATCCCAAGTCATGTCCCGCGCCTTCCACTTCCATTAACTCGGTTTTGGCCGGGACTAGCCGTAGGGCGTTCTTCATCTCTTCGACACTTCCAAAGGGGTCGCGCGTTCCATGCACGAACAGGCTTGGGGTGTGCAGGTTAGGCAGATGTTGAATGCGTCGTTGCTCCGGCTTGCGCGGCGGGTGCAAAGGATAGGAGAGTAACAGCAAGCCCGAGACTAAATCTGATTCGTCGGCGCAGAGTAAGGTCGACTGGCGTCCCCCGTAGGAGTGGCCGCCGAGAAAGATCCGGCCTGTGACAGTTTTACGCAAAACAGCAACCGCATTGCGCAGGCCCGCGCGATCGCGTTCCGCATTGCCTGGAAAGGGCGGGCCGGTTCGGCGTTCCTGGCGAAAGGGCAGATCACAGCGCAGAACCAGGTAGCCATGTCCGGCAAAAGTTTCGGCGATTGCGACCAGCAGAGGCGCGTTGCAATCCGAGCCCGCGCCGTGCGTAAGGATCAGCGCGTCACCGTTTGCAGTGGCGGGTGAGTGCAGAAAGCCGCGGACTGCCAGATCCAGTGAATCATCGCGGAATTCGGCGAATGAGTCGTTCACAGCGTGGCTGTCGGCTCCTGATCGCCGCGTCAGCGAGTTTCCGAGTCTGCCCGCGGCGGCGGAACCTTCGTGAGACCGCGTGGAAAGAGCATGGCGTTGAATTCGGCGCCAATCAGCACCGCCAGCGAGATCAGGTACATCCACACCAGCAGCGCAATACCCACACCGAGCGAACCGTAGATCACGCTGTAGTCGGCATAGCGCTGCAAATACGATCCAAACAGCGCGGTGGAGATCAGCCACATGGCGGTCGCAAGCACCGCGCCCGGCAAAACGCTGTGCCAAGGCTGAGTGCGGGGCACAGCGTTGTGATAGATAAGCTGGATCACGGCAATGCTGGTCAGGATCGCGATGGCCCAGCGGATCGCGCCCCACAATAACAGAATGAGAGGCCCGAATTCATGCCCGATGTGAAACAGAATCCGGGTTTCAATGCGGCTGCCAAAGGCAACCAGAATGGTGGCGAAGGTCAGCGGCAAACCGGCCATCAAGACCAGCGAGATCGCGATCGCACGCTCTTTGAGCAGTCCCCAGGTTTTGGGAAGCTGGTAGGCGCGCCGAAAGCCATCCATCCAGGAGATAATGACGCCGGAAGCGCTCCAGACCGTGAACAAGGAAGTGAAGAAGAGCAGGCCAACCGAGCGATCCGTGCTCCCTCTCAGGTAGGCAAGCGCGGTCGAGCTGCCCGCAGGCAAAATGGTGCCGAGCGCGTAGGAGATCTCGCGCAGGTAGACTTGGCCCCGTCGAAGGGCGGCGAGAGCCGAGCCGAGCACCAGCAAGAACGGGAAAAAAGTGAAAATGGCCGAATAGGCGGACGCTTTGGCGGTTCCGAAAGCATCGTGCTCGAAGGCGCGCCAGATCGACAAGCGGAACAGCCGCCAGAAACGCCCCAATGCCGGGGCTAATATCAGTGCGCCAGGAAGCGGCTCCGGTTGGGAGTTCGGATCCTGAGGCTGCCCGGTCAGGCGTTGTTGTTCCAGAGCTAAAGACATTGGCTTCTAAGAAACCGTCGTCCTATTAAGTCGTCATTTTATAGCGAATCCAAAGTTACGGCGACTTATTAGATGCCGAATAGGCTCGGCCACACGAGCAAAAGCTAAGGGGCGACTTACGTCGCCCCTATTCTGGATTCCCCTCGTCTTACTCCGCGGCGAGTTCTTCGGTCTCGCCTTCGTGGCGCATGAGTTCGAGCGCGCGCTCGGCATCTTCGTAGGCTTGCGAGACTTCCTCCTGCACCTTGCTGGCGGCCTCTTCCATTTCCGGAGAGAGGCGCACATTGCGGTAATACTCCATGCCGGTGCCGGCGGGAATCAAGCGGCCCACGATCACGTTCTCCTTCAAGCCGCGCAGATGATCGACCGCTCCCTGAATCGAAGCTTCGGTCAACACGCGCGTGGTCTCCTGGAAGGAGGCAGCGGAAATAAACGACTCGGTCGAGAGCGACGCCTTGGTGATCCCGAGCAGCAACGGACGCCCGGTAGCCGGTTTGCCCCCTTGCGCGATGGCCCGCTCGTTCTCCTCGTGGAAGCGGAACTTGTCTACTTGCTGTTCGAGGAGGAACTGCGTGTCGCCTACGTCTTCGACCTTCACCCAACGCATCATCTGGCGCACAATCACTTCGATGTGCTTATCCGAGATGTTCACGCCCTGCAGCCGGTAAACTTCCTGGATTTCATTGACCAGGTAAGCCTGCAGCTCTTTCTCGCCCAGCACGGCCAGAATGTCGTGCGGGTTGAGCGGCCCGTCCATCAGCGGCTCGCCCGCCCGGACGCGCTCGCCTTCCTGCACGTTGATGTGAACGCCGCGCGGAACGGAATATTCCTTTTCCGTGCCGTTGTCGGCTGCCACGTAGAGTTTGCGTTGTCCCTTGGAGACTTCGCCGAAGCGAACCACGCCATCGATTTCGCTGATAACCGCGGTTTCGCGCGGCTTGCGAGCCTCGAACAATTCGACCACGCGCGGCAGACCACCCGTGATGTCCTTGGTCTTCGTCGTTTCGCGCGGGATCTTGGCCAGCACATCGCCGGGGAAAACCGTGTCGCCGTCCTGCACCATGAGGTGAGCACGCGAAGGCATCAGGTAGCGCTTGCTGGCTTTGCCTTTGATGACGATCGCCGGTTGACGTTTCTCGTCAGGCGAATCCGCCACGACGTGACGCGAGAGGCCGGTTACTTCGTCGACTTCTTCGTGCAGCGTGATGCCTTCCTGCAGGTCCTTGAACTGCGCCGTGCCGCCAATTTCCGTCAGGATGGCAAAGGTGTACGGATCCCACTCGACTAGGGCCTCGCCGAGCGCAACCGGACCGCCTTCGGCGATTTTCACCTTGGCGCCATACACCACCGCATAGCGCTCGCGCTCGCGGCCCTTTTCGTCCACAACCGCGATCGAGCCCTGGCGGTTCATGACCACCAGGTCGCCAGTCTTCGACTTCACGGTCTGCAGATTGACGAAGCGCACCATGCCGTTGCTCTTGGCATCGAGGCGTGACTGTTCCGAAACTCGCGACGCCGTACCTCCGATGTGGAAGGTACGCATGGTGAGCTGGGTTCCAGGTTCGCCGATGGACTGCGCCGCAATCACGCCGGTGGCCTCGCCCAGTTCGACCAGGCGCCCGGAGGCGAGATTACGTCCGTAGCACATTACGCAAACGCCGCGCCTCGACTCGCAGGTGAGCACGGAGCGAATCTTTACCCGCTCGATGCCGGCAGCCTGAATCGCTCCCGCCAGATCTTCGGTGATCTCCTGGTTGATATCGACCACGACCTGGCCTTCATAGTCTTTGATTTTTTCCAGCGAAACGCGGCCTACGATGCGGTCGCGCAGCGGTTCGATAATTTCGCCGGCTTCGACGATACCGGAGACGAAAATTCCGTCCACCGTGCCGCAGTCGTATTCGCTGATGATCACGTCCTGCGCGACGTCAACCAGGCGGCGCGTCAGGTAGCCCGAGTCGGCGGTCTTCAGCGCCGTATCGGCCAGACCTTTGCGGGCGCCGTGCGTCGAGATGAAGTATTCGAGCACCGTCAACCCTTCACGGAAGTTGGCCGTGATCGGCGTCTCGATAATTTCTCCCGTCGGTTTCGCCATCAGTCCGCGCATTCCGGAGAGCTGGCGGATCTGCTGTTTCGATCCGCGGGCGCCGGAATCGGCCATGACGTAAATCGGATTGAGTTCGCCCTCTTTATCCCGTTTCTGCATCTGGTTAAACATTTCATCGGCAACTTTTTCCGTAATCGCCGACCAGATTTCGATGACCTTGTTGTAGCGCTCGCCGTTGGTGATGGCGCCGTCCAGGTACTGCTGTTGCACGTTGATCACCTGTTTGTCGGCGTCTTTTACCATGCCCTTCTTGTTGTCGGGGATCACCATGTCGTCAATGCCGATGGAGAGGCCGGCCCGCGTAGCATAACGGAAGCCGAGCGACTTGATCTCGTCGAGCATCTTGACGGTTACTTCGAGGCCGAAGCGCAGGTAGCAGTAATTGACCAACTGGCCGACACCCTTCTTCTTGAGCAGACCGTTGATGTAAGGCATGCTCAAGTTGACCCCGGGCACCGCCTTGGGCAAATGGTCGTTCAAAATGGCGCGGCCGACGGTGGTATTCAGGTACTCGCGCTTCAGGGTGATCGGCTCGGTGTGGTTCACATCCTGGTCGTCGTAGGCTTGTGTCAGGTCGATGACTTCGCCGGTGTAGCGCAGGCGAATCGGGGTGAGCGTTTCCACCTCGCCCATTTCGAGCGCGATCACAACTTCATCGATGTTGGCGAAAGAACGGCCTTCGCCCTTCGCCCCCGGTTTCGCTTTGGTCAGGTAATAGAGACCGAGCACCATGTCCTGCGTGGGCACGGTAATGGGCTGGCCCGATGCCGGCGAGAGAATGTTGTGCGAAGACAGCATCAGAACGCTTGCTTCCACCTGCGCCTCCGGCGAAAGCGGAATGTGCACGGCCATCTGGTCGCCGTCGAAGTCGGCGTTGAACGCGGTGCAGACCAGCGGGTGGATCTTAATCGCCTTGCCTTCCACCAGCACCGGCTCAAACGCCTGAATGCCCAGGCGATGGAGAGTAGGTGCGCGGTTCAGCATCACGGGGTGATCCTTGATCACCTCCTCCAGAATGTCCCAGACGATCGGTTCCTGCTGCTCCACCATTTCTTTTGCCTGCTTGATGGTAGTGCAGTTTCCGGTTTGTTCCAGCCGGTGATAGATGAACGGCTTAAACAATTCGAGCGCCATCTTCTTCGGCAAGCCGCACTGGTGCAGCTTGAGTTCGGGACCAACCACGATCACCGAACGTCCGGAGTAGTCCACGCGCTTGCCGAGCAGGTTCTGGCGGAAGCGCCCCTGCTTGCCTTTCAGCGTGTCGGAGAGCGACTTCAGTGGCCGGTTGTTGGCGCCGCGCAAAACGCGCCCGCGGCGTCCGTTGTCGAACAGAGCGTCGACCGCCTCCTGCAGCATGCGCTTCTCGTTGCGCACGATGACTTCGGGAGCATGCAGGTCCATCAGCTTCTTCAACCGGTTGTTGCGGTTGATCACGCGCCGGTAAAGATCGTTCAGATCGGAAGTGGCGAAGCGCCCGCCATCGAGCGGAACCAACGGACGCAGCTCCGGTGGAATCACCGGCAGCACGTCGAGAATCATCCACTGCGGCTTGTTGCCGCTCTTGCGAAATGCCTCGACAACCTTCAGCCGCTTGGCGTACTTCAAGCGCTTCTGCAGCGAGGTTTCGTGCTTCATCTTCTCGCGCAGTTCGGAAGCCAGGGCATCGACGTCAATGCGCTTGAGAAGCTCCTTGATCGCTTCCGCGCCCATCATGGCCTTGAAGCCGGCGGGGCGATATTGCTGATCGAGTTCGCGGTACTTCGCCTCGTCCTTGATGACTTCGCGCTCTTTCACCGGTGAGTCGCCGGAATCGACGACCACGTAGGCTTCGAAGTACAGAATCGCTTCCAGGTCGCGCAGAGAAATGTCGAGCAGATGCCCGATGCGGCTGGGCAGCCCCTTGAAAAACCACACGTGCGAACAGGGCGACGCCAGTTCGATGTGTCCCAGGCGCTCACGGCGGACTTTAGACAGGGTGACTTCCACGCCGCACTTGTCGCAGATCACCCCGCGGTGCTTCATGCGCTTGTACTTGCCGCAGAGGCATTCCCAGTCGGTGACCGGGCCGAAAATGCGCGCGCAGAACAAGCCATCGCGCTCCGGCTTGAAGGTGCGGTAGTTGATGGTTTCCGGCTTGGTCACTTCCCCATGCGACCAACTCCGGATCTTTTCCGGGGATGCCAGGCTGATGCGGATAGCATCAAAGTCAGCCACCGGATTTGCCATATCGAACGGGCTCGAACGAAACATGTTCCTCCGCTTTCCAGGCTCCCAGTGGCCAGTGGTCAGTGACCAGTGACCAGATTTTTATGTCTCGGAGAGCCTGAGAGCCGCGATCTCCCACAAGACTTTCTTCAAAACTTGAAATTCCGCTTGCGCTGTCGAGCGGCCGGTTTTACTGGCAACTGACCACTGGCCACTGACAACTGCCCTTAATCCGCTGCCACCGCCACGGGCTTTCTCTCCGTGACTTTGATCAACTCGACATCCAGGCACAGCGCCTGCAATTCGCGAATCAGCACGTTGAACGACTCGGGCACGCCCGGCTCCATCGCGGCCTCGCCTTTGACGATGGCCTCGTAGATTTTGGTGCGGCCGTATACATCGTCCGACTTCGCGGTCAGCAGCTCTTGCAGGATGAACGCCGCGCCGTAGGCTTCGAGCGCCCACACTTCCATTTCGCCGAAGCGCTGGCCTCCAAACTGCGCCTTGCCACCCAGCGGTTGCTGCGTGATCAAGGAGTACGGCCCGATGGAACGCGCATGAATCTTGTCGTCCACCAGGTGCGACAGCTTCAACATGTAGATGTAGCCCACCGTGACCGGCAGTTCGAACTTGTCGCCGGTCATGCCGTCGCGCAGGAAAGCCTTGCCCGCGGTAGGCAGGCCCGCGCTCTCGAGCAACGCCTTGATTTCTGTCTCCCGGGCGCCGTCGAACACGGCCGATCCCATGAACACGCCATTCTTGAGGGTCGGCGCCAATGCTTCGAGCTCATCTTCACTCATGTCGGCGATGGTGTCCGCCAGCACGGTGTCCTTGAACAAAGTTTTGAGATCGCGACGGATGGCGTCGTTACGAGTGTTTTGCTTCAGCAACTCGCCGATCTTCAAACCCAGTTCATGACCCGCCCATCCGAGATGGGTTTCAAGAATCTGTCCCACGTTCATACGGCTGGGCACGCCGAGCGGGTTCAGGACGATCTCGACCGGCGTTCCATCGTCGAGGTAGGGCATGTCCTCTTCCGGCAGAATGCGCGCGATCACGCCTTTGTTCCCGTGCCGTCCGGCCATCTTGTCACCGACGCTCAGCTTCCGCTTCATGGCGATGTAAACCTTCACCAGCTTGATCACGCCCGGCGGCAGCTCATCGCCCTTCGTCAACTTCTCTTTCTTTTCGCTGACGATCTTTTTGAGCACATCGATCTGGCGCGAGGTCATTTCCTCGATCTCGTCGATCTGCTCATTCACCCGCGGATCCTTGTCGGCGTACTTGATGCGCTTCAGGTTGCGCGTCGAGATACGCTCGATCGCGTCCCGATCCAGAATCGTGTCCTTGGTCAGCAACCGCTTGTTGGTGCGCTCGTCATGCAGGTCGGCTTGCACCTCCTTGCCGCCGAGCAGGCCTTCCAAACGCTTCAGGCGTTCATCGGTCAGAATTCGGATCTCGTCGGAAAGGTTCTTTTCGAGCTTGGCGATTTGATTGGCTTCGATCGCCTTGGCGCGCTCGTCCTTTTCCTGGCCTTTGCGCGAGAAGATCTTCACGTCCACTACGATGCCTTCGATGCCAGGCGGGCAGTAGAGCGAAGCGTCGCGCACGTCGCCCGCCTTTTCGCCGAAGATCGCGCGCAGCAGTTTCTCTTCCGGCGTCAGTTGCGTCTCGCCTTTCGGCGTAACTTTGCCGACGATGATGTCACCTTGCTTGATACCGGCGCCGATGCGGATCACACCCGCCTCGTCCAGATTTCGCAGCGTCGATTCGCTCACGTTCGGAATATCGCGCGTCACTTCCTCGGGACCGAGCTTCGTGTCGCGGGCTTCGAGTTCGAATTCTTCGATGTGAACCGAAGTGTAGTAGTCCTCCCTCACCATCTTTTCGGAAACGAGGATAGCGTCTTCGAAGTTGTAGCCGCGCCAAGGCATGAACGCGACCAGTACGTTGCGCCCCAGCGCCAACTCGCCAAAATCGGTGCACGGGCCATCGGCAATCACTTGCCCCTTCACCACCCGCTGGCCTTTCTTCACGATCGGCTTCTGGTTGATGCAGGTGTTCTGGTTCGAGCGCTTGAACTTGGTGAGCTGGTAAATGTCGCTGCCCACTTCGCGCGAAAGTTGCATCGGATGATGCTCGCCCTCGACGCGCACAATGATGCGTTCGGAATCGACCGAATCGATAATTCCATTACGCCGCGCCAGCACCACGGCGCCCGAATCGCGCGCGGTAACGCCTTCCATTCCCGTGCCTACAATCGGGGCCTGAGCCCGCAGCAGCGGCACCGACTGGCGTTGCATGTTCGCGCCCATCAGGGCGCGGTTGGCGTCGTCGTGCTCCAGGAAGGGCACCAGCGAGGCGGCCACCGAAACCAACTGCTTCGGGCTGACGTCCACGTAGTCCACTTCGTCGCGGTGCACCAGCACGAAGTTGCCCGCCTTGCGCGCGTTGACCAGTTCGCCGGCGATGCGGCCCTTTTCGTCCAATTCGATGTTGGCCTGAGCGATAGTGTGCCGGTCCTCTTCCCACGCGGAGAGATAGAAGGAAAACGGCTCGACCTCGACCGGCTTCTTCTTCCGTTCTTTGAGGTCGGCGTTCATCTTCTCCATCTCGCTCTTTTCGACGTAGTCGCCGACCTTGAAGGTGCTATCACCGGCGTTGACCACGATGACGTAATCCACTACGCGCGCGTTCTTCACCTTGCGGTAGGGTGATTCGATAAATCCGTAGTCGTTGATGCGCGCAAAGCAGCTCAGTGACGAGATCAGTCCGATGTTCGGACCTTCCGGCGTTTCAATCGGACAGATGCGTCCGTAGTGCGTCGGATGAACGTCGCGCACTTCAAATCCGGCGCGTTCCCGCGACAGCCCGCCCGGCCCAAGGGCCGAGAGCCGCCGTTTGTGCGTGATTTCCGACAGCGGATTGGTTTGATCCATGAACTGCGACAGCTGCGACGATCCGAAGAACTCGCGGATCGCGGCCATCACCGGCTTGGCGTTGACCAGGTCGTGCGGCATGGCCGTCGACATTTCCTGGTACACGCTCATCTTTTCTTTGATGGCGCGTTCCATGCGGACCAGGCCAATGCGGAACTGATTCTCCAGCAACTCGCCCACCGCGCGCACCCGCCGATTGCCCAGGTGATCGATGTCATCGACCGCACCGATGTTCTTGCGCAGCTTGAGCAGGTACTTGATGGTCGCGTAAAAATCCGTGGGATCAAGCGTGCGCTGTTCCAGGCTCGTCGCCTCCTGGTTTTCGAACAGCTTGATGTTGAACTTCAAGCGGCCCACCCGCGAGAAGTCGTATTTGCGCGGATCGAAGAACATGCCCTGGAACAACGCCGTCGCCGTGTCAAGCGTCGGCGGATCTCCGGGCCGCAGCTTGCGATAAATCTCGATCAGAGCTTCCGAGGGGCTAATAATGGAATCGCGGCGCAGGGTCTGGCTGATCACCGTGCCCACGTCGTCGCGCTCGGGGAAGAACACGTTCATCTCGATCACGCCCGATTCCAGGATCTTGGCCAGCTTGTCGGCGGTGATTTCCGAGTTGGCCTCGAGCAGCACTTCACCGCTCGTGGTGTCAACGATGTCGCTCGCCGCCCACGCCCCTTCGAGATCGGTCGTGTCCACTTCGATTTCGCCGATCTTCGCCTTCTGAATCTCCTTCAGCGTCGCCGGGGTGATTTTGCGGCCGGAGTGCGCCACCTCATCGCCCGACCTTGACTTGATGCTGTGCGCCAGTTTCATGCCCAGCAGATTGGTGGGCTTTTCGCTCGCCGGATCGAGCGTCCAGAACAGCTTCTTGTCGCGGACAATCAAGCGGTCCGTGGTGTAGAAAGTCTTCAGAATGTCTTCGCCGGAACGCAGGCCCAGCGCGCGCAGGAAAATCGTGCCCAGGAATTTGCGCTTGCGGTCGATGCGCACGTACAGAACGTTCTTCTGGTCGTATTCGAACTCCACCCACGATCCGCGATAAGGAATGATCTTTCCCAAAAAATAAGTGCGGTTGGCCGCCGTCTCGAAGAACACGCCGGGCGAGCGGTGCAACTGGCTAACGATGACGCGCTCGGTTCCATTGATGATAAACGTGCCATTCTGCGTCATCAGCGGCACGTCGCCAAAGAAAACTTCCTGCTCCTTGATGTCGCGAATCGAGCGGTTGCCCGCCTCATCCTTGTCCCAGATGGTGAGCCGCATCGTGACTTTGAGCGGGGCCGAGTAGGTCATGCCGCGCTCTTCGCATTCCGCCACGTCGTACTTCAGCTGCAGCCCGACGGGATCGCCGCACTTGTTGCAGAAGTCGGGAGTGTTCGCGTTGTAGGTCCCGCACTTGTGGCAGAGAACCTCGCCGGGATGAAACGGGTCGGTGATCACCGTCGATCCGCAATTCCTGCAAGTCGTGCGCAAGTGATGCAGCCCCTTCAAGTGGCCGCACTTGCACTCCCAGTTGCCAATGGCAAAGTCGACGAACTCAAGTTGCGAGACATTGCGGAAATCGGTGATGGGAAACACGGACTGAAATACCGCTTGCAGCCCGCCGTCTTCGCGCTCGCTCGGCAGTTTGTCCATCTGCAGAAAGCGGTCATAGGAGCGCTTCTGAACCTCGATCAGGTTCGGGATCTGGATGGTTGCTGGAATCTTGGAAAAATCGAAACGCTTGCGGTGGATATTGTGCTTTGTCATGCTCAGGAACTCCTGCTTTCAGGCAGCCCGGGGCTGCGGTACGGCGCGGAATGAGGGGCGCCAAAACTGGGCGCCAAAATCGTGCTACGGTTAACGAAAACGACGATTAACGAAAACGAGCGGTGTACGCGGAGAAGAGACACAGGCACCCGGAAGGACAAGATTGTCCGCAGGCGCCGTGTGCGACGCTTAATCCTAGATAACTTGTAAAGTTCCGCGCCAGTTCAATCGGCCTGTTCCGTCCCGCCGCCCGCGGGACCGGCTGCCAAACTTCATTCCAACGACCCGTTTCCGTTCCGCTTCCTGGGTCTAATTTGGAGGATACGGGTCGCCGTCGCCTCGCAGTGAAGCCAGGGTAAGCGGGTTATTTATTAGATATTAACACCACTCCCCAGGATTCAGCTACTGTTCGGTCAAATAATTGCAAGTGGGCCGCATTACGAGATCCTTCGCTTCGCTCAGGATGACGCCAGCGGGCTCCCGCTTCGCTCACGCCCGCTAAACGGCGTCTACTTGACTTCGACAGTTGCGCCCGCTTCAGTGAACTTCTTCTTAATGGTCTCGGCTTCGTCCTTCGGAACCCCTTCTTTGATGTTCTTCGGCGCGCCATCAACCAGGTCCTTCGCCTCTTTCAGGCCGAGGCTGGTGACCTCACGTACCGCTTTGATTACATTAATTTTATTGGGTCCTACTTCTTTCAGAACGACGGTGAATTCGGTCTTTTCTTCCGCGGGAGCGGCTCCGCCCGCTGCCGCTCCGCCGCCGGCAACCATTACCGGTGCCGCTGCCGCCGCGGAAACGCCTAAACGCGATTCCAGTTTCTTGACCAGTTCTGCCGCTTCCAGCAACGACAGGCCAACTATCGACTCTTCCAACTGCTGTAGATCCGCCATGTGAATCTCTCCGCCTTATGTAAATTTACGATTTCGCTATCGCTCGGCCCGGTTTCCAGTGCGACCAGGTCGTCGATTCCAGCGCCAGACAACGCCCGAATCTCAGACCGCGCCACCCCCAGCCTCACAATAACTAAATCTTTTTTCGAGCAGCACCCTGCCCCGAAAATCTTTATCGATGGAGCGCCGGGCGTCCCCGCCCGCCTCACACCCGTAGCGCCGCCGTCCCGGCGGTTGTAGCCCGCAAGATGCCGGCGCCACCGCTACGCCTCTTTGAATTTCTTCTGCTCCACACTCTGGCCCACAACCACCGCCAGGTTCCGTCCCGCC
>Ga0187782_10002889_pt1 | contig 12768 bp, 9 predicted proteins | sample 0715_SJ02_MP15_2_FD_132454 | JGI IMG/M metagenome (GOLD analysis project Ga0187782, IMG submission 132454) | Tropical peat soil microbial communities from peatlands in Department of Meta, Colombia - 0715_SJ02_MP15_20_MG | ecosystem: Environmental > Terrestrial > Soil > Wetlands > Peat | place...
ACGACCTCAGTCGGGGTCGCTCGCCGACAGTTGGACGCCGCCCGAGGCGCGGCTCGGCAGCGCAATTCGGAACGCCGCGCCGCCGAGGTCGCCCGTCGTGACCGAGACCGAACCGTGGTGGGCCTCGGCGATGCCACGCGCGATCGTCAGCCCCAGGCCGGCGCCTCCGGCCGCGCGTCCGCGCGAGCCCTGCTTGTACCGATCGAAAATCGTTCCGCGCTCCCCCTCGGCGACGCCGGGTCCACTGTCGGTGATCTCGAAGATGGTTTGGCGGCCGTCGCTCGAAACCCGCACGACGATTCGACCGCCGCGAGGGGTGAACTTGACGGCGTTGGCGACGAGATTGTCGAGGGCCTGGCGGAGCTTCTGCGGGTCGGCGTACACCTCGAGCGCCAGAGAGCCTTCGAAGGTCAGAGCCACGCGGCGGCGGGAGGCGACCGGCGTGAACACGGCGAGCGTCGGCTCGACGATGGCTCCGACCCGCACCGTCCTTGGTTCGACCGAGAAGACGCCGGCTTCGAGACGACTCGCGGCGAGAACGCTGTCGACCAGTCGCGCCATTTCCGAGCAGAGCGTGCGCATCTGCGAGACGGCCGATTCGCGGTCGTGCGCATCCATGTCGTCGGCCTCCAGCACCTCGGCGAGCAACCCGAGCGACGAAAGTGGATGGCGAAGGTCGTGCACGAGCATCGCGACGTGGTCGCGCCGCTGGGCGTCGAGCATGCGCCGGAGCCGAAACGTCTCGAGGGCTGCGCGCACTCGCGCGAGGAGCTCGCGCGAGTCGATCGGCTTCGTCAGGTAGGCGTCCGCGCCTTCCTTGAGGCCCGCCTCGATGGCGTGCGGCTCGCGCCGCGCCGCCGTCAGCATGATGACCGCCGGGCCCGCACCGGGGCGAGCGCGCAGACGGCGCAGGACCTCGACGCCGTCGAGCCCGGGCATCGACACGTCGAGCAGCACCAGCTCGGGCTCGCGCTCCTCGACCTGTCGAAGCGCGTCGACCCCGTTCGTGGCGACGCGCACGCGGTGGCCGTTTTCGCTCAGCATCGACTCGTACAGGGCGAGCGTGTCCGGAAAGTCGTCGACGATCAGGACATCCCCGCACGAATCGCCGGCGAACCCCTCGGGGGCGCCTCGATGGTCCGTCCCGGCAGGGCGATTGTTCATGACAACACCTTGGCCGTAGTGGCGGCATCGAGGGCCGTGTGCGTCTGCACGAGGCGGGGAAGAACGAGGGTGAACGTAGAGCCCTGACCCTCTCGTGAGCGCACCTCGATTTCGCCGCCCAGCGCGCGAGCGAGCCGGCGCGACAGCGCGAGGCCGACGCCCGTACCGTCGTAGCGCCTGCCGTCACCGGCCTCGAGCTGATGAAACTCCTGGAAGAGCTCGGCCATTGCGTGCGCCGGGATGCCGATGCCCGTATCGCGGACCGCGAGGCGCACCTCGGCCGGCGTCGCGCGCAAGAACAGGACGACCTCACCCCGGTCGGTGAATTTGATCGCGTTCGACAGGAGGTTCAGGAGAATCTGCCGGACGCGCTGCGAGTCGGTGACCGTCTCGACCGGCGCCTCGCCCACGTCCGCAACGAGGCGGACGTCCTTTCCGGACCGTAGACTGTCGACCTCCGCGACGCACGCCCGGGCCAGCAGCGCCACGTTGATGGGGGCCATGCGCACGTCAATCCGTCCCGCCTCTGCCTTGGCCAGGTCCAGCACGTCGTTGATGAGCCCGAGCAAATGCTGGCCGTTGCGCTGGATGCGCTCGAGCGACTCGCGGGCGCGCGGCGAGAGCTGCTCTCGGGGAGACGTGATGAGCAGATCGGCGAACCCGAGAATCGCGCTCAGAGGTGTGCGCAGTTCGTGGCTCATCGACGCCAAAAATTCGGTCTTCACCTTGTTCGCTCGCGTGAGTCGCTCTCCTTGCTCCGCGAGCGCGATGCTCTTGTCGCGCAGACGGTTGTGCGTCCACGCATTGTGCAGGGCTACGCAAAGCTGCCGCGTCGCGTCGCGCAGGAAGTCGGCCTTGTCGTCGGTCGGCGTCCGGATGCCGGCCAGCACCACCGCCCCGGCGCCTTCGTTTCCCAGGGCGACGGGGTGTGCGAGCACCCAGCGCAGCGGCGCGGTGCCGACGCCCAGGTCGAGCGTGGGAAAGGGCTGACCGAGGGCGTCGCCCTCGAGAAAAACGAGCTCACGCCGATCCATCACGTTCTTGGGCAGCCCGCCGGCGCTGAATGCATGGTGGTCCACGACCCGCCCGTCCGCGGACGTCGCGTGCACGGGCACGAGCCGATCGGCGTCGTCGACCAGGTACACGGCGCCGACCTGAGCGTCGGCCAGGCGCACGAGGGTCTGAAGGCCACCCGTGGCCAGTCCGCCGACGTCGAGCGCCTTGAGCTCGCGCACGAACTCCGCGTAAGCGCGCGCCCGCGCGTCGCGCTGCGCGAGATCCTCGTTCGCCCGGGTCAGATCGGCGAGAGCGTGTTCGCGCTCGGAGAGCGTCGCCCGCAAGCTCGCGTCTTTCTCGAGCAGCAGTGCGTTCATCTTGGCGAGACTGCGGGCGACGGCGCCGAGCTCGTCACGACGCGTCGGAAACAACTGGACGGCTTCGAGCCGACCGGTGGCGGCCAGCGCCTCTTCGAGCTGGCCCGTGGTGCCCGCGATGTCGCGGGCAATCCACGCGCCGCCGCTGAGGGCGATGATGATCGCGAGCAGGAGCACCGTGCGCGTCGCCCGCTGCGAGGCGCTGGCCGAATCGAATGCGGCGTGCTGCCGCTCGTCGGCGTCGTCGAGCGCGTGCCGTCGCAGATCATTGAGAATGGCGCGCATCTCGTCGGTGCGCGCCTTGCCTTCGTCGCTGGCGGCGGGGTCTGCGACCTGATGGCGCTCGCGGGCGCGGATCTGGGGCTCGCTGACGTTGGTAATCCAGTCGTGGACCATCCGTCCGAACGCGGCGACCCGTTCGTCCTCCATCCCGTTCTCGGCGACGGCCTGCGCCTCCGTGAGAAGGCCCTCGAGCTCGTTGCGCGCCTGCTCGTAGGGGGCGAGAAACGCGCGATCGCCGGTGAGCAAGTACCCGCGCTTTCCGGTTTCGAGGTCGACCATCAGCCGCAGGAGCTGTTCGGCATCGTCCGCCAGCTTCAGGTCGTGCTGGACGAGGCGCTCGAACTGCTGCTCGAGCTCTTCGTGGGCCGCGTTGGCGCGATACAGGCCGACGCCCAGCACAGCGACGACGAGCAAGGAGCTCAGCAGGATCTGCCAGAACAGGGCACTCTTGAGGATGTGCACGCGCGTCCCCGAGGAGTCTGCCACGAGCGGCGCCTTCACGCCTCCCTCGCGACCAGCCTCACGCCTCCCGAGCGACCCAGGCACCGATGAAGGACAGCACCCACGCAACGGGCGAAAGCGCGAGGGCAAATACCACGGCGAAAGGTGCTGCGATGCTCAGGGTCACAGTCGTGATGAGAAGAGCAAGCACATTCGCCAGCGCGGGCTCGAGGAGCGTGTGCATTCCGCCTGCGCGCGTGATGAGCCACCCGCTCGCTGGAAACGACAGCAGTAGCCCGATGACGACGAGCAGGGCGGGCGACGCGGCAGCCAGATCGTGCTCGTCGACGGTGGACAGGTCGATATGAAACGCGTGCGCGGCAAAGACTCCGGCGGCGACCCCGGCCACCATGGCGCCGAGCGTGACCATCGCTCCGAAGAGGATCCAGCCAAGGCGCACGGGCTCTTCGTCGGCCTTGAGGGCCGCGCGGACCGTCGCCAAGCTCGGCGGCGGTCGCAGGCTGCGTCGGCTTTGCACCGAGGGTATGCGCGATGGAGGTTGGTCGCGAGTCTCCAGATCGCGCGCGAGCAGCCACGACACGAAGCCCATGGCGGCGAGCAGTGGCGAGACGGCCAGCAGCGCTCCCGGGCCGCGCCCGTACACGAAGTGCGCGTACAGACCGTGTGCCACGATCGAGGCGATGAATGCGGCCGGGAAGATTGAAGGGCCGCGCCGCGAGCGCTTTGCGCGCCCCAAGGCATATCCCCAAAGGCAGGCAAAGAAGACGTGCGCCGGAAGCGACAGCAGGGCGCGGGCGATCCACAGGCTCCCGGTGCCGTTCGCGTGCAAAACCCAGCCGATTTCGACGGCCGCGTAGGCGAGCGACGCGGCCGCCGCGTGCACGACCCCGTCGTAGGGCTCGTCGATGTGCTTGGACACGAAGGCGGGCCAGGCTGCCGCCACCTTGGCGACCTCCTGGACCGGCGCAACGACCAGGAAGATGAAGGTCAATGCACTTCCCTGGCCGACGGCGGCGACGCGGACATCCAGCCCGGTCCACGCCTCGACGCGCAACGTCACCACGAGGGCGAGCGCAGCAGTGAGCAAGCCGAGCGCGAACGTTCCGAAGACCAGCGCACGCGGCTCGCGGCGTGGATCGGTGCGCAGTAGCAGCAGCGCGAAGCAGCCGACAGGCACGAGCGCCGGAATCAGCCAGCGCAGAATCGCGATCATTCGGGCCCGATCATGCGCTCGGGTCGAACGTATCGATCGAAATCCTCCGGCTTGACGAGGCCCAGATCGGCGGCCGCTTGCCTCAGCGTGATGTTCCTGGCGAGGGCGAGCTTGGCGACCTTGGCGGCGCTGTCGTAGCCAATCACTTCGTTGAGCGCCGTGACGAGCATCAACGTGTTGTCGAGGTGCCGCGCGATGACGTCGCGGTTGGGCTCGAGCCCTTCCACGCAGTGATCGGTGAAGCTGCGGCACGCGTCGGCCAGAAGAGAGCAGCTCTCGAGCACGTTGCGCACGATGACGGGCTTGTACACGTTGAGCTCGAAATTGCCGCTTGCTCCCGCGAACCCCACGGCGGTGTCGTTGCCGAAGACCTGGACGCAGACCATCGTCATCGCCTCGGCCTGGGTCGGATTGACCTTGCCCGGCATGATGCTGCTGCCTGGTTCGTTTTCGGGCAAATGGAGCTCCCCGATCCCGCAGCGCGGGCCGCTGCCGAGCCACCGGACGTCGTTCGCGATCTTGAAGCACGCGACCGCGAGCGTCCGCATTGCCCCGCTCGCCGCGACCAGCGGCTCGTGGCCGGCGAGCGCGGCAAATTTGTTCGGCGCCGTCCGGAAGGGCGCGTCCGTCAGCTGAGCGATCCGCGAGGCAACGAGCTCGGACCACCTGGGGTGGGTGTTGAGTCCGGTGCCGACCGCGGTGCCCCCCAGGGCAAGGTCGTACAACCCGTCCAGCGCGTGCTCGAGCCCCGAGGCGGCGAGCGCGAGCTGTGCGGCCCAGCCGCTCATCTCCTGACCGAGGGTCAGTGGCGTGGCATCCATCAGGTGCGTTCGACCGACTTTCACGATGCGCTCGAACGCATGCGCCTTCTCGTCGATTGCGCCCTTTAGGGCCGAGACCGCGGGAAGCAGGCGCTCTCGAATCTCCAGCGCGATAGCGACGTGCATCACGGTCGGAAACACGTCGTTGGACGACTGCGATCGATTGACGTCGTCGTTCGGATGGATCGGCTTTTTCGATCCGAGCGTGCCGCCGGCGAGCTCGATTGCGCGGTTCGCGATCACTTCGTTGGCGTTCATGTTCGATTGCGTGCCGCTGCCCGTCTGCCAGACGACCAGCGGAAAATGATCGTCGAGCTTTCCGGAAATCACCTCGTCGGCCGCCCGTCCGATGAGGTCGCACTTGGTCGCGTCGAGCTTGCCCAGGTCGTGGTTGGCCAGGGCGGACGCCTTCTTGACGACCCCGAATGCGCGAATGACGGGGCGGCCGAACCGCTGGCCGCCGATCTTGAAGTTTTGCACGCTGCGCTGCGTTTGCGCACCCCAATAGCGGTCCGCCGGCACCTCGACGGGACCCATGCTGTCGGACTCGACTCGAACGCGGACATCACCGCCACCGGCTGACTGGCTCATGGCTCGCGCTCATAGAGCGTATTCGATCCAGCCTCCAGGGCTGCGCGCCGTTTTCACCCCGGAGCGCGGGCCGCCGCGCGGCCGTGGAACGCGCCGTTTGGGCCCCCCCGTTCCGGGGTTTTCGAGCGATTGGTGCGCGAGCGCGCCGTCTCAGGGCGTCGTCGGCGCCGGGAGCGAGAACGAGAAAATGCTTCCTTCGTTCACGCGGCTCTCGACCCCTACCCGGCCGCCGTGCAGCTCGACCATGCCTTTGACGATCGCCAGGCCGAGCCCCGGACCGTCCCGCGGGGTACGGCGCGCATTTGCGGCATATTCGAAGATGGTCGGAAGGCGGTCGGCCGGGATGCCGCGCCCCGTGTCGGCAACTGTGACGCGAACGCTGCCGCCTTCACGCCAGGCTCGAACGACGATGCTGCCGCCGGCGGGCGTAAAGCGCATGGCGTTGCTCGTGAGCTTGCAGACGATCTGAACGAGCCGTGCGCGATCGCAGAAGGCGTAGAGCGCTTCATCCGGCAGGTCCAGGTCGATGCGGACGCTGGCGTCGCGAGCCGGGGCCTCGAACGCAGCTGTGGCGGAGCGCAGCGCGGAGCTCACATCGCACGCTTGCCGATCGATGTACAAGCGGCCCGCATCGAGCCGCGCCAGATCGTGAAAGTCGGCGATCACCTGACTCATGCGGTCGGCCGAGCGGGCAATCGCGTCGATGACGCGGCGGGCGGAGGCGTCCTGGGCGGCGATCGTCTTCCTCAAGAACCCCGCGCCCATCACGATCGATGCCAATGGATCCTTGAGGTCGTGACAGATGATCGAGAGTAGGTCTCTCTCAGCGTCTTCGCCCCGCAGTCGCAGAATGGCCTGATCGAGGTCGCGGGCGAGCTTTCGTGCCACGACTGCCTCTCCTGCCTCGGTCGTGCTCGAGTCCGCAGCGGACGCGATTCGGGCTCGCGCTTCCTGTAAGGCGACGAGGACGGGGCTCGGCATGAGACGCTCCCGGCGAGGAAAAAAAGCACGCGGCTGGTTTGGACGTGGATCTTGCATTGCGAATCTTGCATCGACGGCAGAGCGGTCAAGCGTGCCGATGGTCCTGTTTGCGTCGAGCACGCATCGGGGCTTGCGCGCCAGCAGCGTGAGCGTGGGCGCTCCCAGCCGTCGAGCGGACCGAAAAGGGGATAGTGCTGACCACTTCTTGTCACGGTCGAGGGTGGCGCGATTGGCGCGCCGGCCATAGAGTCACCTTCCGCGAGCGAACGCCGTCATGCAACGTGGCATTCTGATCATCGACGACGACCGGAGCATGTGCGACGTCCTGGAGAGCGAGCTCCGCAGGCGAGATTTCGACGTCACCACCGCGACGACTCCGAGCGAGGCGCTCGCGATTTTCGAGCGCGGTGACTTCGGGCTGGCCATCACCGACGTGAACATGGCCGGCATGAGCGGCGTCGAGCTGTGCAAGCAGCTCGTGGCCCGCCGCGAAGACATGCCCGTCATCGTCGTGACGGCGTACGCCAACATGGAGACGGCGATCGCCGCAATTCGGGCCGGAGCGTACGACTTCGTGACCAAGCCGTTCGACATGGACGAGCTTGCCCTGACGATCGAGCGGGCTCTACGGCATCACGCGCTGCGGGAGGAGGTCAAGCGGCTGCGCAAGGCGGTGGACAGCTCGCAGCGCTTCGACGACATCCTCGGCACCAGCGCCGCGATGCTCAAGATGTGTGAGCTCGTCACCCGCGTCGCCGACACGGAAACCACCGTGCTCATCACGGGCGAGAGCGGCACGGGCAAGGAGCTCGTGGCGAAGGCGCTGCACCTCAAAAGCGCGCGCAAGGACGGTCCGTTCGTCGCCATCAACTGTGCCGCGATGCCCGAGAGCCTGCTCGAGAGCGAGCTGTTCGGTCATGTCAAGGGGGCATTCACCGACGCACGCACTGCGCGCCCGGGGCTTTTCATCCGTGCGAGCAAGGGAACCCTGTTTCTCGACGAGATCGGCGAGATGCCCGCCGGCATGCAAGCCAAGCTGCTTCGGGCGTTGCAGGAGCGCACGGTGCGCCCGGTGGGAGGCGATCAGGAGCAGCCGTTCGACACTCGGATCATCGCCGCGACCAACCGCGACCTCGAAACGGAGGTCGAGGAGAAGCGTTTTCGCGAGGACCTCTTCTACCGCATCAACGTCGTGCGCATCCACGTGCCGCCTCTGCGGGCGCGCGGCAGCGACATTCTTCTTCTGGCTCAGCATTTCCTCGAGCGGTACGCGGTGCAGAGCCGGCGGCCGGTGCTCGGAATGACGAGCGCCGCGGCGGACAAGCTGCTGTCGTATCCCTGGCCAGGCAACGTTCGCGAGCTGCAAAATTGCATCGAGCGCGCGGTCGCGCTGGCACAGTTCGATCAGATCGGGGTCGACGATCTGCCGGAAAAAATTCGCGATTACAAGACCGCCCGCATCTCGGTCGAGTCGAACGACCCCGCCGAGCTTCTGCCGATGGAGGAGGTCGAGCGGCGCTACATCCTCAAGGTGCTCGAAGCCGTCGGCGGCAACAAGACCCTGGCCGCCCAGGTGCTCGGCTTCGATCGGCGCACGCTCTATCGCAAGCTCGATCGTGTGCGGGATCCCAGCGGCCGCGAAAGTCGCTCCATCAGCAGCGATCGCATTCCCGCTGCCCAGCCTCACCCCGACGCGTCGAAAGTTTGATCGCCCCCTTCCCCCGCGCGCGCCGGCGAGTCGCGCGGCGCGGTGCGGCCCGGCGAGAAAGAAGAGGGGCAGGGCGCGAGAGGAGGGCAGGGGAGAGCCGGCTCCGGGGGATGGAGCGTGGCCCGCCCTGTCCTCCACACGCGCGGCCTAGGAGTGATGCGTCGTGGCGTTGAGCCCCTCGCCCTTCTGCGCTTCGGCCTTCGCCCGATCGCGCAGTCGAAGGATCCTTTCGCCCATCTCCAGGCGCAGCCGTCGCCCCGAGGAAGGGGCGAAGGCGAGTCCGACTCCCGCACCGATGGCGGCGCCCACGAAGAGCAAGCTCAGGGCGGGCAAGAGCGACGCGACCATCCGGGTCCTGGCTTTGCGCCTGAGGCCCACCCGTTCGAGGACGTCGCCGATATCGGTTCCGAACGCTTTTTTCATGGGCATGATGACCTCCGGTTGTGTGGAGCCTGCATCGTCGAAAACTCGAGCCTGCGTCGTTGAGAGCGCCCCGGCGCCGTCGAGAGCCCGCGGCGCCGATTCAGAGGACCTGCTTGAGCAGCTCGCGCAGAACGTGTCGCCCTGCCGCGGCGAGGGCCATACGTCCCGCGCGGCAGGACAGAGCCCCCCCGACGACGAAGCCTACGCCGACGGCGAGGACCCCCGCAGTGACCGGTCGAGCCATGATTCGCTCGGCCAACGCGCGCGCGAAGTCCGCGATACGGGATTCCGGTCCTTCGATCTCTTCGACCGCCGCTGTCGTCGGGATACGGCGCAATGCTCGCACCCGCGCGGGAGGCGGCGTGCGATCGATCGAGTCCGTGCTCATGATGACCGTCTCGATTCGCTCGTTCGCGCTCATGCTTGTCCTCGCCACCCCAGCGAGTGGGGTTAAGCGATCGACGTGCCAGGTTTTTGCTGCATTCGGCCCAGGTCGGAGCGACGTCGCCGGAGCGACGCCGCAAGACGAAGCGAGCGCGACCGCGCGGCGTGAAGACGAAGCGAGCGCAACCGCCCGGCGTGAAGGGGTGAACACGAAGCGAGCGCGACCGCCCGGCGGCGCCCGACGATCGCGACCAGGCGAACTTCGCCATGTGTCACAGTTGAGGCGTTTTGACATGCATGAGGCGGCCGATGCGCATCGGCTCGGCATGGCGCCGCGTTGACCGGACGCCTCTCGATGGAACGGTCGATGGAACCGCGTCTCGGCAGCGGCGCATGCGGCCGTGTTCCCTGGGAGAGACCCTGGGAGAAACCCCAGCCGGCACATGGTGTGCAGTTCACCCGCGCCGTCGTGGAACGACGTGTCCTCATCATCGACGACGATCGAAGCATCTGCGACGTTCTCGATGCCGAATTGAAGCGGCGCGAGTTCGACACGACGACGGCGATGACCGCCGAGGAGGCCCTTCGCCGGCTGAGCGAGGACGATTTCGACCTCGTGCTTACCGACATCAACATGCACTCCATGAGCGGGGTCGATCTCTGCCGGCACATCGTCGAGAGCCGCGAACATCTGCCGGTCGTGGTCATGACGGCCTACGGCAGCATGGAAGCCGCGATCGCTGCGATTCGCGCGGGTGCTTACGATTTCGTCACGAAGCCGTTCGAAATGGACGACATCGCGCTGACGCTCGATCGTGCGCTCAAGCACCGCGCGCTGCGTGAAGAGGTGAAGCGCCTTCGCCGCGTGGTCACCGACGGCCAGAAGTTCGATGACATTCTCGGCACGAGCCAGGCGATGAAGAAGATGTACGACCTCGTCGCACGCGTGGCCGAGACGGAGACGACCGTCCTCATCACAGGCGAGAGCGGCACGGGCAAGGAGCTCGTCGCCAAGGCGATCCACCAGCGGAGCGCCCGCAACGAGGGTCCATTCGTCGCCATCAATTGCGCGGCGATGCCCGAGAGCCTGCTCGAAAGCGAGCTCTTCGGTCACCTCAAGGGTGCATTCACCGACGCCCGCACGGCCCGCCCGGGGCTTTTCATCCGCGCGAGCAAAGGAACGCTGTTTCTCGACGAGATTGGCGAGATGCCGGCCGGCATGCAGGCCAAACTGCTGCGCGCCCTTCAAGAGCGCACCGTCCGACCCGTCGGCGGCGATCAGGAGCAGGCATTCGATGCCCGCATCATCGCCGCCACGAATCGTGACCTCGAGACCGAAGTCGAGGAAAAGCGCTTTCGGGAAGACCTCTTCTACCGGATCAACGTCGTGCGCATTCACGTCCCGCCGCTTCGCGGGCGCGGCAGCGACGTGCTGCTCCTAGCGCAGCACTTCCTGCGCAGGTACCAGCCGCCCACTCAGCAGCGCGTGGTCGGAATCAAGAGCACGGCGGCCGACAAGCTGCTGTCGTATCCCTGGCCAGGCAACGTTCGCGAGCTGCAAAACTGCATCGAGCGAGCCGTGGCTCTCGCCCAGCTCGATCACGTCGGCGTCGACGATTTGCCGGAGCGCGTGCGCGAGTTCAAGAGCTCGCGCATCACCATCGAGAGCAGCGATCCGTCCGAGCTCCTGCCGATGGACGAAGTGGAGCGGCGTTACATCCTTCGCGTGCTCGAGGCGGTCGGCGGCAACAAGACCCTGGCCGCGCAGGTCCTTGGCTTTGACCGGCGCACGCTGTACCGCAAGCTCGAGCGCTGCCGCGACGCGGCGCCGCCCAAGCGGGAAACGCACGCGGTCCATCCTCCCTGAGCCATGGCGGCGCGTCTTTGGGGGGATGCATCAGGGATGCGACATCAGGTGTGAAAACCAGGCAGCAACACCGGCGACTGTCGCCACGACCAGCGCCACCGCCAGCCCGAGGCGAGCCGTCTGGCTTGGCTTGCGCGTCACCACCGTCACCGTGACGTCCGCGGGCGACGGGGGAGGGCCGACGGCTGCCGCGCTCGGCAGTGCGGAGGCGGACGAGGGTGCCGCGGGGGCCTGCGGCCGGCTCGGAGACGCCGGCTGCGATCGGGCGAGGCCCGGCGCGACGTCTTCCTCGAGCGCAGCGAGGTTCCCCTCCGTCACGGAGGGAGGCATCGTCGAGTGGATCGCGTCGGTGGCCGGCGTGGTCAGCGGCTGGCGCTTCTGGCTGACCGAGATTTCCTCGATCCACGCCCCGATGTCGACGTAACCGGCGACGCCCGATGCGAGCTTGGGGCCGCTGTGGAGCGCCGGCAGCTCGGCAGGCTTCGCTGCGCCGGTGTTCGCCGCCCCGCCGTTCGCAGCCGCGTCGTCCGTCAGCGAGGTGAACTCGAAAAGCGCTTCCTCGATGAGCTTGTCGATGATGCTGGCCTGCTGCGGGCGATAGCGCTGACGCTCTTTCATGGCGCCCTGAACGAGCTGCTGGACGTCGAACGTGCTCACGGGCACGCCGTAACGGAACATGAACTTCGACAGGTCCTGGCCGAGGGCGCGCGCGGTCGGGTACCGCTGCGCCGGGTCGCGGGCGAGGGCGCGCCCGATGATGCGTTCGAGATCCTGGGGCACTTTCTTGTTGATCTGCGACAGGCTCGGGACGTTGGACGCCTGGACCTTCTTGACGGTTTGAAAGTCCGTGTCGCCCAGAAAGAGTCGCTGCGCCGCAAGCAGCTCCCAGAGGATGATTCCGACGGCGAAGATGTCGGTGCGTGCGTCGACTTCCTGTCCCATCGCGGCTTCCGGCGACAGGTAAGAAAACTTCCCTTTGATGATCCCCGGCTCGCTCTTTTCGAGCTGGCTGTTGGCCTTGGCCAGGCCGAAATCGACGATCTTCACTTCCCCGTGCTTGGTGACGAGCACGTTCGGGGGCGACATGTCGCGGTGGACGATGAAGAGGGGCGCACCGTTCGTGTCCGTGAGCTCGTGGGCGTACGCGAGCCCCTTGCACAGTTCGAGCGCGATGTAGACTGCCGCCTCCACCGGAAAGTCGCGTCCGATTTTCTTCAGGTGCTCGACGATGGTCTTCAGATTGGCCCCGTCGACGAACTCCATCACGATGAAGAACGCCGCGTCGCCTACCCCGATGTCGAACACCTGCACGCAGTTGGAGTGGGAGAGGTGCGCCGACAGCCGCGCCTCGTCCAAGAACATCGAGATGAATTTTTTCTTCGAGGACAGGTGCGGAAGGACCCGTTTGATGGCGACCTGTTTGCGGAAGCCCTGCAGTCCTTCGCTCTCGGCGCGAAAGACCTCCGCCATGCCGCCCGATTCGAGCCGTTCGATCACGC
>Ga0187782_10002890_pt1 | contig 12767 bp, 12 predicted proteins | sample 0715_SJ02_MP15_2_FD_132454 | JGI IMG/M metagenome (GOLD analysis project Ga0187782, IMG submission 132454) | Tropical peat soil microbial communities from peatlands in Department of Meta, Colombia - 0715_SJ02_MP15_20_MG | ecosystem: Environmental > Terrestrial > Soil > Wetlands > Peat | place...
CCCGGCGTTGACGTTCAGAAGATCCTCGCGGCTCATCCCCGGCTTGCGACCGATGCCGGCGACGATGACGACGACATCGGAACCCGCGGTGTCGTCGTAGTTGTTGGTTCCGGTGATGGTGAGATCAAACCCCTCGATCGGACCCGCCTGGCTGAGGTCGAGCGCCTTGCCCTGCGGCATTCCTTCGATCACGTCCACGAGCACGATGTCGGCAAGCCGGCGCGAGACCAGCCACTGCGCCGCCGAGTGCCCGACGTTGCCTGCTCCCACGATGCTGACCTTTGGTCGTTTGCCTGCCACGGGACTCTCCTTCTGAGACACCGTCTCGTCTTGATTGCGTCCCCGCCGGGCACACGAGGCACGACCCGGAAGCCCACGCATTCACGCCGTCGACGCGGACCGCCTGGCTTCCGGGCGTTCTTGCGCGCTGCCCCGCCGCTTCGGTCTCGGACTTCGCAGGCTCAGACTAGAACTCGTCGATCACGGCGGTTGCGAACTCGCTCGTCCTCACTTCGTGTGCTCCATCCATCAACCGCGCGAGATCGTACGTCACAATCTTCTTGCGGAACGCCGCCTCGAGGCCGCGCACGACCGCCTCGGCGGCCTCGATCCACCCAAGGTGCTCCAGCATCATGACCCCGGACAGGATCAACGATCCGGGATTGACCTTGTCCTGGTCGGCATACTTCGGTGCCGTCCCGTGCGTCGCCTCGAACACCGCGTGAAAGTCGCTGATGTTCCCGCCGGGCGCCATCCCGATGCCGCCGACCTGCGCCGCGATCGCGTCCGACAGGTAGTCGCCGTTCAGGTTGCCCGTGGCGATGACGTCGAACGACCTCGGCCGCGTGAGGACGTGCTGGAACGTGACGTCCGCGATGTAGTCCTGGATCAACAGCTTCCCGGGAGGCACCACCCCGTCGTGCTTCTCTTGGACCTCGTCCCACGTGATCGTGACGTCGCCGAACTCCTCTCGGGCGAGCTCATATCCCCAATCCCTGAAGGCGCCCTCAGTGTACTTCATGATGTTGCCCTTGTGCACGAGCGTGACGCTCTTCCGGCGGCGGTCGATCGCGTACCGGATCGCCTTGCGCACCAGCCTCTTGGTGCCGAACGGGCTCATCGGCTTGAGCCCGACGCCGGAGTCCCCGCGAACCTTCCACTTGAACTCTCGGTTCACGAAGTCGATCAGCTTCTTCGCCTCCGCCGTCCCGCTCGCAAACTCCAACCCGACGTAGATATCCTCGCTGTTCTCCCGGAAGATGACGACGTCGATCTGCTCCGGGTGCTTGACCGGGCTCGGCACGTTCTCGAAGTACCGGACCGGACGCACACATGCGTACAGATCCAGGAGTTGCCGCAGCGCGACGTTGAGACTGCGTATCCCGCCGCCGACCGGCGTCGTCAGCGGCCCTTTGATGCCGACGACATAATGGGAAAAAGCCCGGAGCGTATCTTCCGGCAGCCACGTCTTGAAGCGCCGGAAGGACTTCGCGCCGGCGAGCACCTCGAACCAAACGATCCGGCGCTTCCGGCCGTACGCCTTGGCGACCGCAGCGTCCAGCACGCGGACGGTGGCTTTCCAGATATCCGGACCCGTGCCGTCGCCTTCGATGTAGGGGATGATGGGCGTGTCGGGCACATACAGCGCGTTGTCGCGGATTTCGATCGCTGCACCCTCGGCGGGTGGAGTCAGGGAGTCAAACGCCGGCATACGCGTCGCTCCTTCGCTCAGAATGGACAGGTTCCCCGCTGCCGGCGTATGGGCACCCTCGCCGCCAGGACACCGTCACGGATGTCGGGCGAGGATGAACATGGGACGCGATGCACTAGGTCCCCCGCGGCTCTTTGTGCCCGCCGAACACGCGCAGGAGGGCACGCCATGGATCGAAATAGTCGTCCGCGACACGCTCTTTGAGCGGGATGATGGCGTTGTCGGTGATGTGGATCTCCTCAGGGCATACCTCTTCGCAGCACTTCGTGATGTTGCAGAAGCCGATCCCGCCGCGGCCGTGCAGGAGATGCGCACGCGACAGCGCGTCCTTCGGGTGCATCTCGAGCCCGGCGATGCGGACCATGAACCGGGGCCCGTAGTAGCGATCCATGTCGCCGTGCTCGCGGAGCACATGACACGTGTCCTGACACAGGAAGCACTCGATGCACTTCCGGAACTCGAACAGCCGGTCCACATCCTCCGGGGACATCCTCCACGGTCCCGCATCGCCCGGCGCGGGCGTGAACGGCGGGATCTCCTGATTCACCCGATAGTTCCAGGATACGTCGGTGACGAGATCTTTGATCAGCGGAAACGTCTTCATCGGCCGCACGGTGACGGGTCGCCCCGCGAACTCGTCGAGCCGCGTCTTGCACATCAGCCGCGGCTTTCCGTTCACCTCCGCGCTGCAGGAGCCGCACTTGGCGGCTTTGCAGTTCCACCGGCACGCGAGCGTCGAGTCCTGATGCTGCTGGATGTAGTGGATCGCATCGAGCACGACCATGCCCTCGATGATCGGCACCTGGTAGGTGCGCAACTCACCGCCGCTTTTGTCGCCCCGGAAGACGTGAAACGTAGCGTCTGCCATCGCTGCCCCCACCCTACCTTAGTGAGCTAGTTCCGCGAAGCCACCGGGTGCCCCCGGTTCACGCGCATCCCGCTCGGGAATGCCCGCGGGAGAACAGCCCCGGACGTTCCGCCGGAACGGTCATGCCGTCGCCGCGAGCAGGCGCGCGAGATCCGGCGGCATCTCGGGCACCGGGCGCGTCGACACGGCCATGCCGGTGTCGGTCCGCTTGACGATCATGTTCTTGCGTCCCCATTCCTCGCTCTGGTCGGGGAAATCGAGGCGCCAGTGGGCGCCCCGGCTCTCGGTCCGCTCGATCCCGGAACGCAAGATCGCCTCGCACAGTTCCAGCATGAAGCGCACGTCGCGGCAGGCGTGCCATCCCGGATTGTACAGGTGCGACCCGGAGACGCGCATGCGGGGCGCGCGCTCCTGGAGCGCCAGCATCTTCTCCAAACCGGTCTTGAGCCCTTCGCCGGTCCGGGCAATGCCAGCACAGTCGCCCATGATCTGCTGCAACTCGGCGTGCAACTGGTACGGGTTTTCGGTCCCGTTCCCCTCGAACGGCTCGAGCAACAGGCGCCGCTCCGCTTCGGCCTGCCCCTCGTCGATGCGAGGCTCGCGATCGAGGCCCTTCGCGTACCGCGCGGCGTGCTCGCCAGCGCGCTTGCCGAAGACCACCAGGTCGCTGAGCGAGTTGCCGCCCAGCCGATTGGCCCCGTGGAGCCCCGCGGCGACCTCCCCGGCCGCGAACAAACCCGGCACGGTCGAGGCGCCCTCGCCCGGCGCGACGCGCACGCCGCCCATGACGTAGTGAATCGTCGGCGCCACCTCCATCGGGGACTTCGTGATGTCGATGTCGGCGAGCTTGAGGAACTGATCGTACATGCTGGGCAGCTTCTTCTTGATGAAGTCTGCGCCGCGGTGGGAAACGTCCAGGAACACGCCGCCGTGAGGGCTCCCGCGTCCGGCCTGGACTTCCTTGTAGATCGAACGCGACACGACGTCGCGGCTGCTCAGCTCCATCTTCTTCGGGTCGTACTTCTCCATGAACCGCTCGCCCTTGGAGTTCCGCAGGATCCCGCCTTCGCCGCGCACCGCCTCGGTGACCAGGAGCCCGCGCACGCCGGACGGCCACACCATGCCGGTCGGGTGAAACTGCACCATCTCCATGTCCATCAACTCGGCGCCGGCCTCGTACGCCATCCCGCAGCCATCGCCGGTGCACTCCCACGAGTTGCTGGTGACCTTGAAGACCTTACCCCACCCGCCCGTGCCGAGCACGACCGCCTTGGCCTTGAACAGCACGAAGCGCCCGTCCTCCCGCCGGTACCCGAACGCGCCGGCAATACGGTCGCCGTCCTTGAGCAGCCGGGTCAGAATGACCTCCATCAGGACGTCGACCCCGCTGTGGACCGCGCGGTCCTGAAGGGTACGGATCATCTCCAGTCCTGTGCGATCGCCGACGTGGCACAACCGGCGGTACGTGTGAGCGCCGAACGGACGTTGAAGGATCCGGCCGTCCGGCGTCCGATCGAACAGACCACCCCACCGCTCGAGCTCGTACACGCGCTCCGGCGCTTCTTTCGCGAAGATCTCGACCATCCGGTAGTCGTTGATCCGCTGGCCCCCGCGCATCGTGTCGGCGAAGTGGACCTCCCAGTTGTCCTTCGGGTCCACGTTGCCCAGCGCCGCGGCGATGCCTCCCTCGGCCATCACGGTGTGGGCCTTGCCAAGCAACGACTTGCACACGAGGCCGACCTTGACGCCGGCTTCGGCGGCTCCGATCGCCGCACGCAGCCCCGCGCCGCCCGCGCCGATCACGAGCACGTCATATTGGCGCGACTCATACCAGTCAGCCACCTGAACGCACCCTCCCCCCATCGTCCACGATCAGCACCACTTCAGAACAACTTGGGATCGGTGATCACCCCGGCCATCAGCAGCCGGATATACACGTCGGCAAGCGAGACGGAGATCAGGCTTGCCCACGCCCACGCGGCATGCCGGTGGTTGAGTGACGTGACCCGCTGCCAGAGGCCGTATCGCAGATGCCCGGCGCGCGCGCAGGAGAAACAGTCCAGGTTCCCGCCCACCATGTGCCGGACCGCGTGGCAGCCGAGCGTGTAGCCGGTCAGGAGCAGGACGTTCACCAGAAACAGGAGGGACCCGAGGTGGATGCCGAATTGCCCGTTGAAGAAAAACGCCTCGATCGTGTCCCGCCACAAGAACGCCAGCACGATGATCGCGAGGTACACCAGGAACCGGTGCAGGTTGTTGAGGATGAACGGGAACGCCGTCTCCCCGGCGTACCGTCCCCGCGACTCGCTCATCACGCACGAGACCGGATCTCGGAAGTACGAGCGGTAGTACGCCTTACGGTAGTAGTAGCACGTTGCTCGGAATCCGGCCGGCACCCACACCACCCACCATGCCGGCGAGATCGGGATCCTTCCGATCCTGATGGGTGGCGAGTAGAACGGCGACAGGTACGGCGCGAAGTATCCATGGCCCTGGAGCGCCACCCAGACCGAGTAGACTACGAAGGCGCTCAGCAGGACAACGACGACGATCGGTTGGAGCCACCAGGGGTACTCAGGAGCGTACGAACGCGATGCTGTCTGGTCAGCCATGGGGACCTTCCGGATGCCTGACTTGCACTACACACCTGGCATGCTGCTTCGGTCCGGGTTCCGGCCTCTCCTGCCCCACCGGCACGGTCGATGTTTCCCGTGGTCAGCTGCGTACGGAGCACGAGCGATGCGTCGAGGTCACTCGGAGTCTCATGACGCTTGAGGAGGAAGCGCAGGGCCAGGGTGAAGCGACCGACACGCTCGTTATCTGGTTGGGGACCAGGTCACGTCCGCCTGCTTCGCCGCATGATTCGCCGCGCGCGCGAGCACGAACAGCAGGTCCGAGAGCCGGTTGACGAACGCGAGCAGGTGAGGATTGACGGGAGCCTGGGCGGCGAGAGCCACGATGTCCCGCTCCGCGCGGCGCACGACCGTCCGGGCAACATGCAGCGCCGCGGCGGCGGGCGTGCCGCCGGGCAAGATGAATGCACGCAGCGGCGGCAGGACGCCCTCGAAGCGATCGATATCTCCTTCCAGTGCGGCGACCCACTCCGGCGTCACATGCGGCGCGTGGGCCGTGGCCGAAGATGGCGCCGACGGAGGCGTCGCGAGTTCGGCGCCGAGGTCAAACAGGTGGTGCTGCAGCAGGGCGAGCACCGCGTCGATCTCGGCTCCGGGTCCCGCTGCACGGGCGGTGCCGATGGCCGCGTTGGCTTCGTCGATCGCCCCGTACGCGCGGACGCGGAGATCGTCCTTCCGGACCCGCTCCCCGCCGAAGAGCCCCGTGTCCCCCGTATCGCCCGTGCGGGTGTAGATGCGCGTCACTCGAAGCCGCACTCACTCATCGGCCGTGGCGCTCGCCTGCCGGCCAGCCGCTTGGGCGGCCTGCACGGTCGTCTCGCCGAGATGCGTGTGGAACCACGCGAGAATGTGCCGCAGCCGCTCCATCCGGTGCCGGGGCTGCCCGTTCCGCGAGAGGTCGTGGCTCTCGTTCGGGAACCGCACGAACAGCGTCGGGACGCCCTGTTTCCGAAGCGCGACAAAGAGTTGCTCGGCTTGCTCCATCGGACACCGATGGTCGTTCTCGCTGTGCAGGATCAGGGTCGGCGTGCGCATCTGCTGGACGTACGTGATGGGAGAACGCTCGCGATAGAACTCCGGCGACTCCCATGGCTCCCCGGGGTACTCCCAGAATCCCTTCATGTACGCAAGGTCGGACGTTCCCCACTGACTGGAGGCGTTGCTGATACTGCGCATCGTCACCGCGGCGCGGAAGCGTTGGGTATGCCCGATGATCCAGTTGGTCATGAATCCGCCGTAGCTCCCGCCGGCGACGCCCAGGCGGTCCGGATCGATCCATGGATGCAGGGCGATCGCGTGATCAAGACCGTCCATCAAGTCCTGGTAGTCCTTTCCTCCCCAGTCGTGCCGTGTGGCGGCGGTGAACGTCTGCCCGTAACCCTGGCTGCCGCGCGGGTTCATGTAGATCACGCCATACCCGCTCGCGGCCAGGAGTTGCAGCTCGTGAAAGAACGAGTAGCCATACGCGGCGTGCGGTCCGCCATGCACTTCCAGGATCGCCGGCGCACGTCCGGCCGTCGCAGGCCGCAGCACCCATCCCTCGATCTTCCAGCCGTCCGCGCTGGCGAACTCGAACCGATCCGGCGACGCGAGCGCGAGCGCACGCATGAGGGGCCCGGCGTGATCGGTGAGCCGTCGCAGCGACGCAGGCCGGCCGGCGAGGTCGGCGACCGCGACCTCGCCGGGCATCAGCGGGTCGCTCTCGATGCATGCGACCCGCCCCGCTTCCCGATCCAGCGTGCACCCGATCAACTCGTGATGACCCTGCGTCTCATGTCGGACCGGTCCGCCGTCCGCCTCGACCGAGGCGATCTGCGTGCTCCCTCCATCACCCACCATGAAGAACACGCGGCGCCCATCGACAGACCAGGTGAGGCCGCCCGCGGTGGGGTGCGCCCGCATGTCGGTGATGACGTGGTGTCCGACGCTTTGATCGGTACCGGCCGTGAGGCACACGGGGTCGCCGTCGCCGACCCGCACGATCCATACCCGCCAGTTCGTTGCGCCCCAACACGCGTTATCGTGGCCGACGTACGCAATGCGCGTACCGTCCGGGGACCACGCCGGCGACTGGACCGGTCCGGTCCCGCGCGTGAGCCGACGGGCGGGTGCGGACGGGGCCGTACCGGCCTCGACGAGCCACAGGTCGGTCACGCTGGTCAGATCGGCGTCGGGATCCGGGTTTGCCGTGTAAGCGAGGAGCGTTCCGTCCGGGGACCATGCCGGGAACAGGTGGTCGTGTTCGCCCTGCGTGACGGGCCGGGGCTCCCCGCCCGCGGCGGAGACGACGAAGATCTGCTTCCACCGGCCGTCCCAAAACCCCTCGCCGTCCTGCTTGTACCGAAGGCGTGAGATCACGCGGACGGCGCCGCCCTCGGAGGATTCCGGCGCCGCCGGCGGCTTGCCCACGAACGCGAGCGACCGTCCATCGGGAGCCCAGTCAATGTCAGACGGCGACATCTTCCCCGGCGTGAGCGCGCGCGCCTCGCCGCCGTCCACAGGAATGGTCCAGACCTGCTTGTCCCCGCCGCGATCCGACACAAACGCGAGCTGCGATCCGTCCGGCGACCACCGCGGCCCGGTGTCGCGGGCTTTGGCGGTCGTGAGTTGGCGCGGCTCGCCGCCGCGGGACGGCACGAGCCATAGATTCGTCCGGTAGGCATTGGCCTCACGATCCGCCACCGTCACCGTGTACGCGATCCACGATCCGTCCGGCGAGTACTGCGGATCCCCGAGCACGGGGATCTCAAGCAGATCCTCGATCGTGATCGACCGGCGCCCGACGTTGTTCCCGGTATCCTTGTTCACCACGGTCCGCCCCTGCCTCCGCTCAACGGCATGCGCCGCGCCGCGCGCGACACCGGCCCGGCACACGTTTCTGGTGGTCCACGTTCGCCGGTCCGGAAAGCGCTCCCTTCCGAACTCGAGAGGCTCGTGACGATCGCGGGGGCAGCGGAGGGTTACTACTTCGCTCGCCCTTGCGTTAGCGCCCGAATGCCAGGCGCTGCGCAAGCAGGGGCGGGAGGTCGGCGGCCGTCATCTTGGCTTGTGTCTTTGCGATCATGTAGGGAACGCGGCGCAGCGTGACCGTGCCCGCACCGGCGTCGAGCAAGAGGTATGAGGCGCGGGGATCGCCGTCACGGGGCTGGCCAACGCTCCCGACGTTGATGATGTAGCGCACGTCCGGGCGAAGCTTCACCGCGAAATCAGTAGGAAGCTCCCCGGCCCCGACCCGGCCGTCCGGCTCCAGGACGAACGCCCCAGGAACGTGCGTATGGCCCACGAGGCACCGGGTGAAAGCCGCGGCGGAGAAGTTCGCGAGCGCGGCGGGTAGGTCGAGAATGTACTCCTCGATCGGATCGCGCGGACTGCCGTGGACCGCCAGGCAGCCGTCGACGTCCATGCGCAGCGGGAGTGCGGCGAGCCATGCGCGCGCTTCGCCGCCGAGTATCTGCCGCGTCCAGTCGATCGCGGCGCGTGCCAGCGGGCTGAACGTGTCCAGGTCGACCGCTCCAACCGCCGCTTGATCGTGATTCCCGGCGACCGCAACGGCGCCCAGATTCCGGACACGAGCCACGCACTCGTTCGGATCGGGGCCATACCCGACGACGTCGCCGAGACACGCATAGCCGTCTGGACGGAACCGCCCGGCGTCGGCGAGCACGGCCTCGAGCGCCTCTGCGTTCGCGTGGACGTCAGAAAAGACAGCGTACCGCATCGCGTCATCCCGGCGCGCGAAGCGCCTGCGCCCCGTGGAAGCGTCCCGGACAGCCGTCAGCGCCGGCGCTTCGCCAGTTCGCCGAACACGCGAGACGGATCCACGCCCTGGTACACGAGCAGGGCCAACGTATGATACCACAAATCGGCCGTCTCCTCGACGAGCCTCACCGGCGTCTCCTTCCTCGCCGCGCGGGTAACCTCGGCAGCCTCTTCCATGACCTTCTCGTTCAAACGCGAGAGCCCTTCGGCGAACAACCCGGAAGTGTAGGATCCGGCCCGAGGCTCGTTCCGGCGCTCCGCGAGCACGACGGCCAGCTCTCGCAAGACCTCGGGACCGGCGGCACCGGACGCGGCGCCCCCACCAGCTCGGCCCGTTCCCGCCGCGACCCTGTCGAGCCCGGGGCCCGGGGCATCGGGCGGGGTCTCCACGGCACGAATCCGGCCGGCTTCGAGCTGCAGGTCTCTATAGAAGCACGTCGCATGACCGGTATGGCACGCTGGTCCGACCTGATCGACGAGCAGCACCAGCGCATCACCGTCGCAATCCAGCCGGACGGCCCGGACATGCTGCGTGTGTCCGGACTCCTCCCCTTTGCGCCAGAGCCGGCCACGTGCACGGCTCCAGTACCATGCCTGCCCGGTGGCGAGGGTCCGCTCGAGCGCCTCGCGGTTCATGTACGCGACCATCAAGACGGTACCGGTCGCGACATCCTGCGCGACCGCCGCGATGAGACCCGCCCCATCGAACGTCACCGCATCGGTCTCGAGCATCGCTCAGACCCCTTTCACCGGACGCACGGGCACGCCGTGGCCGGACAGGAACTCTTTGACGGCCGCGATGCTGAACTTCCGGTAGTGGAAGATCGAGGCCGCGAGCACCGCGTCCGCGTCCGCCTCGACGATCGCGTCCAGCAGGTGCCGTGGGCTTCCCGCACCGCCGGACGCGATCACCGGGATGCGCACGGTCCGGGTCACCGCCCGGAGGAGTTCGAGATCATAGCCGTCTTCGTGCCCGTCCTCGTCCATGCTCGTCACGAGGAGCTCGCCCGCGCCGAGCGATGCCGCGCGCTCCGCCCACGCGATCGCCTCCTGCCCCGTCGGGGTACGGCCGCCGTGGACATGCACCGCCCACCGGCCCGGACCCGTGCGCCGGGCGTCGATCGCCACCACGATGCACTGGCTTCCAAACTGGAGCGCCGCCTCCCGGATCAGCTCGGGGCGCTTGATCGCAGCCGTGTTGATCGCCACCTTGTCGGCACCCGCGCGCAACATACGCCGCAGGTCGTCCACCGTCCGGAGCCCGCCGCCCACGGTAAACGGAATCGTCAAGACCTCGGCGGTCCTTCGAACGACGTCCTCCATGATCGCCCGTCCTTCGTGGCTCGCCGTGATGTCTAGGAATACCAGCTCATCCGCTCCTTCGCGATCGTACAGCGTCGCCAGCTCGACTGGATCCCCGGCATCGCGCAGGTTCACGAAGCTCGTCCCCTTGACGACACGGCCGGCCGTGACGTCCAGACAGGGGATCACGCGGCGGGCCAGCATGCTCACGCCGCCGCCGCGAGCAGATCCTCGAGCAGCACCGTGCCCTCGTACAAGGCGCGGCCGACAATGACGCCTTCGAGCCCTCGAGCCTCTAGCCCCCGCAAACGGCGCACGTCGGCGATCGAGGCGACGCCGCCCGAGGCGATCACGGGCGCGTTCGCGACGTCGAGCATCGCCTCCAGCGCGGCGAAGTTCGGGCCCGCGAGCATCCCGTCGCGGCTCGTATCGGTGTAAACGATACGCCGGGCGCCCGCGCCGACGACCCGCGCGGCCGCGTCGAGCGCAGACTCCCCCGTGGACGTCACCCATCCCTGGGTGACCACGGAGCCGCCGCGCGCGTCGATGCCGACCGCGACGCGATCGCCGAACCGGGCGCACGCGTCCCGGAGCAGCCCGGGGGAGGTCGCGGCCCCCGTCCCCAGGATCACCCGGGCGGCTCCCTCGGCGAGATAGTGCTCGATCGCCGACACGTCCCGGATGCCGCCGCCGACCTCGACCGGCGTGCGAAGGACACGGATCAGACGGATGATCGTTGCGTCGTTGACGGGATGTCCGCGAAAGGCTCCGTCCAGATCCACCACATGGACCCAAACGGCACCCCCGGTCTCCCACCGGAGCGCCGCCGCGACCGGATCGTCGGAGTAAACGAGCTCGCGGTCTGCGGCCCCCTGGATCAGGCGCACGCACCGTCCGCCCCGGATGTCAACGGACGGAAGCACCAGCACCGAGGACCCACCTCGCGATGTTCTGGAGCATGCGCACCCCGACCGCGCCCGACTTCTCGGGGTGAAACTGCGTCGCCCACAGATTGCCGCGGCCGATCACAGCGGCCACCTCGCCTCCATACGGCGTGGTCGCTGCGACGATGCCGGCCTGAGCGGGCACCGCGTGGTAGGAGTGCACGAAGTATACATACGCTCCGGTGGGGATGTCCGTAAGAAGCGGGGACGGGCGCTCGACCCGGAGTTGGTTCCAGCCGATGTGCGGCACCTTGACGGCATCTGACAGCCGCGCCACGCGTCCCGGGAGGATGCCGAGGCCCGGATGGAGTCCGTCCTCCTCGCTCTCGTCGAACAACAGCTGCATGCCAAGACAGATCCCGAGAAATGGCCGGTCTGCGCGCACATGCTCGACGATCCGCTCGGCCCACCCCAGGGCGCGCAGCCGCGCGACCGCGGGCCCAAACGCCCCGTCGCCCGGAACGACAAGCGCGGCCGCCGAGCCCACCTCGCCCGGCGTTTCCACGACCCTCGCGTCAAGCCCCAAGCGCACCAGCGCCTGACGGATGCTGTGGAGGTTGCCGGCGCCGTAGTCCACGATCGCGATCATGACAACGTCCCCTTCGTCGACGGCACGTCGTGCACCCGGGGATCCAGCTCGGTGGCGCGGTCGAGCGCCAGCGCGAGCGCCTTGAAGGCGGCCTCCACCATGTGGTGGGCGTTTCGGCCGTGCAGCAACATGACGTGCAGCGTGATCCCCGCGTTGACGGCGAACGCGCGAAAGAATTCCTCCGTCAGGTCGGTGTCGTACGCGCCGAGCCGCTGGCGGGGCACTGGCACCGCGTAGTACAGAAACGGCCGGCCGCTGACGTCCACGACCGCCAGCACCAGCGCCTCGTCGAGCGGCGCGTATGCCGACGCGTACCGCCGGATGCCGGCGCCGTCACCGAGCGCATCCCTTAGCGCACGGCCGAGCGCGATCCCGACGTCCTCGACGGTGTGGTGGGCGTCGACCGCGAGGTCCCCGGCGGCCGCGACCGTCAGATCGAACCGGCCGTGGCGGCCCACTTGGGACAGCATGTGGTCGAGGAACGAAATCCCCGTCGAGATCTCGCACCGTCCGGTGCCGTCGACCGTCCAGGCGGCCTCAACACGGGTCTCTCCGGTTGCCCGGACGACGCGCCCGCGCCTGTTCATCCTCCCTGCCCCCGCGCCGTCACCGCGAGCACGTGAGCGGGGAAGTCTTCGTACCGGCCCAACTGCTCCACGACGGGCCGGACCGCGGCGAGCCCGCGCGCGTCCAGGTGCGCAACGGATGTCGCCTTCAAGTAGCTGAGTACGGTCACGCCCGACCCGACTCTCGCAAATCCGCTCGTCGGCAGGGCGGCCGGGACTCCGATCGCGTAGTTGCCGGCGGAAAACGGCGTGTCCTGGCCGAGGAGCACCTCGCCCGCGTTTCGGATCTGGCCGAGGCTCGCGAATGGATCCCGGGTCGCGACTTGGAGATGCTCGGGCCCGTACAGGTTGACGAACTCGACCGCCTCGTCGAGCGTCCGTGCGACGACCGCTCC
>Ga0187782_10002892_pt1 | contig 12765 bp, 8 predicted proteins | sample 0715_SJ02_MP15_2_FD_132454 | JGI IMG/M metagenome (GOLD analysis project Ga0187782, IMG submission 132454) | Tropical peat soil microbial communities from peatlands in Department of Meta, Colombia - 0715_SJ02_MP15_20_MG | ecosystem: Environmental > Terrestrial > Soil > Wetlands > Peat | place...
CATCCGCTGACCGATTTTGGGTATGGTTGCGCCCCACTTACACGCATACGATCTGATTCATGGGGTGCGTCGAGAAGTAGTTTGAAACCAAAACAAAAACAATTGCATACAGGAACTGAGGCCCCCGGAGACGCTGTGGGAATGAGTCATTTCGAAGACCCGAACCCCGACAGAGAACGAGAAGTTCTCGACCGGCTGCCGGTTTTGGTGATTTTGGAGCGCGCGGGTAGGATCGTCTTTGCTAACGCGGAAGCACGCCAGACCCTCGGTTTGACTGAGGGAGAGTGGAATCAACGGCCGATCGACGACGTTCTGTGGGGCCTGTTTCCCGGTACGGCTGAACCGCAAACACTTCTGAAGGGAACGCACCACGCCAGCCCATTTCATGCCACGCTTCCGACCAAAGATGGCCGGCTAATGCCCGTAGAAGGCACGTATAGCATCCTAAACCCGGAACTGCGCGAAGCTGTCGTCGTGGCCCATCCCAGCGAGCGGGAGCGCGCTCCCAAATCGCGACTCATGGAGGACGTGCTGGCTAGCCTTCCTGAGGCTGTCGCCATCGAGCATGAGAGCCACATTCTGTACGCGAATCCGGCATTCACAGGCATGTTCGGTTACAGCAGTGAAGAAGCCATTGGAGGCAGTCTCCGCGACTTGATCGTGCCCGAGACAAGACTCAACGAGAATGCCGCGTTGCTGAAGGCTGTCGAAGACCGCGGCTCCGTCATGGTCGATACGGTGCGCAAAAACAAGGCCGGAGAATTCGTAGATGTTAGCCTGCAGATCGCCCCTTTGTTCGTGAACGGCGCCAAAGCAGGGTGCGTCTTCTCCTTCCGCGACATCGGCGAACGCAAGCTGACCGAAGCCAAACTGCAGCACGACGCCATGCACGACGTGTTAACCGGGCTGCCCAACCGTGCGCTGTTTCTTGACCGGGTAAACCTGACCCTCAGCCGGCGATTGCGAATTCCAGAGTACGGATGCGGAATCCTTTATCTGGACCTTGACCGTTTTAAGGAAATCAACGACGGCCTCGGCCATGCTGCGGGCGATGTTCTGCTCACCGCGGTTGCCGCGCGCCTCCGCGCCACGGTGCGTCCTCAAGACTCGGCAGCTCGTCTCGGCGGCGACGAGTTCGCCGTTCTGGTAGAAAACATTTTGACCGCCTACGATCTTGAAACGATTGCTGCGCGCATCTTGCAGGAGATAGGGCGTCCTTTCGACATCTTTGGACACTCCGTTCATGCCGGTGTTAGCATCGGCGCGGCCATGGCCGGACAGGCGCACACAACATCCAATCTGCTCATCCGCGACGCCGACTATGCCATGTACCGGGCCAAGCAGGCGGGCGGCGGCCGCTACGAAATCTTCGACAAGCACCATGAAATTTGCGTGTCCAGCCAGCAGGACCGGGAACGCGAGTTTCGCTCTGCCGTGGACAAGCGGCAGTTCGCATTCCAGTATCGGCCCATTTACCAGCTTAAAGACGGCAGATTGGAAGGATTCGAGTCCACTCTGTGCTTGTGTCGCGCGGCGGGAGCCTTCGAAGACATTCTAACCTTGCTGGATTTCTTCGGTGACTCCGGTCTCTCGATCCTGTTGGGACGGGAGATAGTCGACTCCGCCTGCAAACTCTTAGGCAGCTGGAACGGCTTGTTGCCGCAGCTGAACCTGATGCTGAGCGTCAACTTGAACCGAAGCCAGTTTTACCATCCTGACCTGATTGCGCATTTGATGACGGCGCTCACGGCCAACGGTGCTGACCCGTCGCGGCTCGTTTTCGAGGCTCGAGAAAACGTATTTACCGAAAATCCCGACGCGGCAGTAGCTGTTGTCCAGCGCCTCGCAGATCGGCAGGTTAGTGTGGCGTTGGATGATTTCGGCAGCACCCTTGCGCCCTTAAATGCCCTCGCGCACTTGCCTGTCAGAATGGTGAAATTCGCGTCCCGGTTTACGGGTTCGGCGGTTTCTGGCGGACGCCAAATGGTCATGCTTGAATCCTTGGTTCGTCTTGCCAACACTTTGGGCTTGCAAACTCTCGCTCAGGGAATCGAAACACCCGGACAAGTCCGCGCCCTGGCCCGCATGGGGTGTGCGCTGGGTCAAGGCCCGATTTTTTCCCCAATTTTGAACTTGGATCAGGCGCTTGAGCTTGCGCAATCAGGTCATTGGGCGTTCGCGCAGGAGGCCTGACTCGGGCGGCTGCCGGTGTAGCATGAACCCATGACGCACAAACTGCCCGTCCGCAGGGCAGCCAATTTGCGAGCGGTCGGGAGGAAGCAGAAGCCGGCTGCTGTGCGTGCAAAGGATTTGGTCATCGTGACCGGAATCTCCGGGGCGGGGAAGGCCTCGGCGCTAAAGGCCTTTGAGGATCTTGGATTTCACTGCGTCGACAACCTGCCGCTCGAGCTGCTGCCGGATTTCGGAGTTTTGGTCAGCAAATCTCCCGAAGTTGAACGGGCCGCTATTGTGGTCGACGTGCGCGAAGGCGCAACTCTCGACCGGTTGCCGGAGATTCTCAAGGGCATTAAGAAACTGCTGCGCACTCGCGTGGTTTTTCTTGACTCGCAAGATACCGTGCTGGTCCGGCGCTACTCCGAGACGCGGCGTCCGCACCCCCTGGGCCGCTCGGAAACGGTGTGGCGTTCCATCGTCGAGGAGCGTCAGCTTCTCGATCCCATACGCAACGTCGCCGACACGCTCATCGATACCTCCAACTTCAATGTGCATGAGCTCCGCGCCGACATTCTCGCCCGGTTTGGCCGCGAGGAGGAAACCAAGCGCCTCTTGGTTTCCTGCCTGAGCTTCGGCTTCAAGAACGGCGTGCCGCTCGATGCCGACATGGTTTTCGATGTTCGCTTCCTGCCCAATCCTCACTTCGTTCCCGAGTTCCGCAAGAAGACCGGCCTCGATCCCAAGGTTGCCGCTTATGTGCGCGGGTTCCCGCAATCGAAGGAGTTCCTCGATCGCGTCACAAAGCTGATGCTCTATCTCTTGCCGCACTACGTCGACGAAGGCAAAAGCTATTTGACCGTTGCCTTCGGCTGCACCGGCGGCCAGCACCGTAGCGTGATGATGGCCGAGGAGATTGGAGAGCGTCTCCGGCGCGCCGGCTACCAGGTCAAGGCGCTACATCGCGACATTGTGCGGTGACTCCCGCTGACGACTTTGTCAGCGCTCCTTTTTGCATCGGTATCGTTTGAACGGCGTCTGAAGCTAAGGAGTTCAGGAGCCGCTTATGCACTGGTTCAACTTAGCCACCGTCTTTTTCGTTGTCACGCTGGTAGGCGTCGAGTTCTCTGTCTCTGCCTTTGTAAATCCCGCCGCATGGCGGCTTGACCCCGAAGCACAGTTGAAGCTGCTCGGCCGTTTCGCTTCGGTCCTTGGAAGAGTGATGCCGGTCTGGTATCCAGCTTGCACCGTGATGCTCGGTATCGAGACCTGGCTTCGTTGGCACGCGCCGAAGCTCGGACCACTGCTTACTGCGGATGCGATCTGGGTCCTGACTTCGGTGGCTTCGATCTTTTTCCTGGTTCCATTGAATAACCGCGTGGCGGAAGGCGTTGCCGATTGGCAGCGGATACATCGAATCTGGGACAAGAGACATCGCCTGCGGATCGCCGCTCTCGCCGTCGCGGCCGTTCTACTCTCAGACGTGCTGGTGTGCTGAGCGGGTTCTTGAGTCATATCGATCTGCATTTCCTCCCTGCGCCTTTGCTCTTGTTTTTGCTTGTCATTCCGAGCGCAGGCCGCATAGCGGCCGAAGTCGAGGAATCTGCATTCCTTCCTGCGTTTTTGCTCTTGCTTCCGCCGCCAGGTGGCCCGCTCAAATCGCTTACACTTCCCCGATCGCATGATTATTCGTGCCCCATTCAAAACGCGTTCTTTGCGCTTTGAGTGGGAAACCGCGAACCCGACCTCTTCCCGCTCATCGCAAAGAACGCGATGAACGCCGGCAACGCGCGATGGCGGATCCAACGGCTACCGGGGCCCGACCATCCGCGAGATTCATGGCGCAGAGCCGACATTCCAGGACTTTTCCACTACCGGAAAATCGGTGCGGGATTTTCTTCCCTAGCGTGAAAACAGGGCGACACCTGGAAGCCCGGTATTCATGAAACGATTCGTCCGTTTGGTTCACTAAAATACATCAGCCTCATCAGCAGCGAACAGGAATCGACCACATCACACGGGATTGGTTCCAAAAAGCAATTGACGAAAAGTGTGTCCGAGCGGCTCCAAATGGGGATCTTTGCGCAAATGCCGCCCGTTAACATCCAACGAATCGCATCGAATAGCGCCAAAATTCCCCATCATGCGCGGAGTTCTATTTGGGATTCTCCGGCTTTTCGGGACCGACTACTTAAGCCCACATTCCATTTGGGTCGTAATCGAGCCACGATTTCCTGTCAATAACTCGAAGATCGTGAGGCATTCTTTCCTTGCTATTCGCAACATCGGTAGAAATACTACATCGATTCCAGAAGGGTAATCGCTATGATCGCTAATCTCTCCCGCCGCGGCATCATCTGGGGGTTGACAGTTTTCCTGGTTTTCTTCTTAACTATCGCAACCCAAGGTCAGCAACCTCTCCAAGTTCTGCACAATCACGTCCGTCCCGCGGTCGCGAACGGCGAGGCCAAGAAGATCGGCCCGATGTCGGCCGATGAGGTCATGCACTTCTCCATCGAGCTTCCATTGCGGAATCAATCGGAACTGAATGATTTGCTCAAGAAAATCTCAGACCCGGCCAGCCCGGATTACCGCCAGTTCCTCACGCCCGAACAGTTCGACGAACGCTTCGGCCCCACTGCGGCGGACTTTCAAGCCGTCATCGAGTTCGCTCAGGCCAACGGCTTTACCGTCCGGTCGCAGCCCAAGAGCCGCCTGCTCTTGCCGGTGACCGCATCGGTCGCGCAAGTGGAGAATGCTTTTCATGTAACGATGAACTACTACCGGAATCCTACGGAGAATCGCACCTTCTTCTCGCTGGATCGCGAGCCCTCGGTCGCTCTGAGCGTGCCGTTGCGGCATATCGCTGGACTGAACAATTTCTCGATTCCGCGTCCCGCTCTCAGCCAGGCGCCGCCTCGCCAGGGCGCTACGAACTCCGGCACCGGCTCGGGCTCCTCGAACAACTTCCTTCCCAGCGATATGCGGGCTGCCTACTACGGCAATGGTCCGCTCACCGGCGCCGGACAGATTGTTGGAATTCTCGAGTTCAACGGTTTCGACATGAACAATGTGAACTCAATCTTCACCAACAACGGACAGGCGGTCCCTTCCGTTCCGGTAAACAAAATATGCGTGGATGGCAACGGCGGCGTGTGCTCAGCCGGGGTGGACAATGACGGAAACTTGGATCCCAACGGACCTCCTGGTTGGAGTTCGCCGGACCCCACAACTGGGAATGAAACCATTAGCGATGGCGAACAGGTGCTCGATGTGGCTCAGATAATGGGCATGGCTCCCGGCTTGAGCCAAATCCGCGTCTACATCGCGGACGGCTGGGAAGATGCAACTGTTCTCAACTATATGGCCAATGAGGAGAGCAGCCCCAACCTTCCCCGCGTGATCAGTATTTCGTGGAGTTGGGTTCCGGATGACCCCACATCGGACGACACGTATTTTGAGAAGATGCAAAGCCAGGGACAGACCGTCCTCGTCGCCTCGGGAGATAGTGGCGCCTACCCATATCCTTCAATCAACTACCCAATGGAGGATGAGTACATTACCGCGGCCGGCGGAACCGACTTGACGACGACGGGCCCAGGAGGCTCCTGGCTGTCGGAGACAAACTGGAGTAGAAGCGGCGGCGGTTGGGCGAGTTGGTCTCCGGACACAAGCACTCCATTTCCCATTCCATATTGGCAGCCGTGCGCAGCCAACGCTGCCAATGGGTGTTCCACATCTCTGCGCAACGTGCCGGATGTGGCGATGGAAGCCAACGGTGACAACTACAATTGCGAGACCACCTGGACTAGACCGGAAAATGGCCCAATCTACGCGACACCTGGGTGCGGCGGCGGATGGTGGGGAACCAGTTTTGCTGCGCCGCGTTGGGCGGGCTACATTGCATTAGTCAATCAGCAGGCAGCCGCCGCCGGCACAACCTTCACTTATGATCCAACCGGCTCGGGTGCGACGATCGGCTTCCTCAATCCCACGATCTATTCAATTGGAGAAGGCTCCGCATACTCCGATAACTTCCACAACGTTACCGGCGGCAATAACCAGTGCTGCGGCCAGACAACATCTTATACAGCCGTACAAGGTTACAATCTGGTGACCGGATGGGGCAGCCCCAACGGCCCGGCCCTGATCGATACGCTGGCCGGAGTCACCACTGCTACCGCGGCACCAACTTTCTCGCCGGCCGCAGGGGCTTACCCATCCACGCAGACGGTGACTATCTCCGATGCCACGCCGGGCGCGACGATCTTCTACACCACGGACGGCACCACGCCCACAACCAATTCCACCCCTTACACCGCCCCGATCGTCCTCGGTACCATTGAGTCCGGCGGCGGCACGTCCACTCCCGGTTTCTCGCTGGCGGCCTCGGCGGCATCGGTGACGGCACTGCCGGGCGGGAGCGCCACGGATACGATCACGGTGACCGACACGGGCGGTTTCACCGGCGCTGTAACACTGACGAACTCGACTCTGCCCAGCGGAGTTACCGCTTCGTTTGGTACTAATCCGACCACTGGCGCGAGCGTGGTGACGTTTGCCGTTAGCGCCACGGCGGCGCCAGGGACGACTGCGGTGACCATTACGGGAACTGGAACTGGGAGCTCCGGCACGATCACCGCGACCACAACTATCAACCTCACAGTCACAAATGCGTTCACGCTGTCGGCGTCGGCGCCGTCGGTGACTGTTACCCAGGGTCAAACCGTCACGGATACGATCACGGTGACCGACGCGGTTGGTTTCAACGGCGCAGTAACACTGCCGACCCCCACTCTGCCCAGCGGCGTAGTCGCGATTTTTAGCCCCGATCCGACCACCGGCACGAGCGTGGTGACGATTATAGCCAGTGAAACGGCGGCGACGGGTACCACTGCGGTCACCATCTCCGGCGTCTCGGACTCGATCACGGCGACCACCACCATCTCGCTGACGGTGACCCCGGACCCAGCTCCCAACTTCACTCGGGCAGCGACTGCGGCTTCAACTTCCAGCTCCATCCTAGCGGCGATCCCGGCGGTCGCCAGCAACGTAACCATCCAAGCCATTGCCGCGGCCGTCGGCTCGAGCAACAGCGCCGTCGCATCGGCAACTTACACTGTCGAGTATCCAGCCGCCACGCCCACCTTCTCGCTCTCAGCCGGCACTTACTTCTATGCGCAGACGCTGGCCCTCGCCGACGCTACGCCGGGTGCCACGATTTACTACACCACTAATGGAACTACGCCCACAACCAACTCGACTGTCTACACCGGTCCATTCCTGGTTCCCGCCACTGAGACAATCAAGGCAATCGCGATCGCCCCAGGCTCGACCGTTAGTTCCGTTGCCTCGGCCGCCTACACCATCACCTTCACCTGCCATGTTTCTTACATAATTAACAGCCAGTGGCTCAATGGCGGCGGCGCGCCGGATGGCTTCGACGCAACCATTTCAATCGACAACACCAGCGCTTATCCCATCGATAACTGGACACTGACCTGGACCTTTGCAGATGGGCAGACTGTCGGGCCGTATCCCTGGGATGGCGCGTTCTCGCAGAGTGGCGCTAACGTCACAGTAAACAACATGAGCTACAACAGCCTTATTCCCGCTGAAGGCTCCGTATCCGGCATCGGATTCAACGGTGTCTGGAACGGCGTGGCCAATGCAGTGCCAACGCCGTTCGCGGTCAACGGAACCCCCTGCAAGTAGTCCATCGTGAAGGACAATTCGCAACTCAATCGAACGGCGGAGCGGTGCAATCGACCTGCTCCGCCGCTTTCATCGAGCGACCATTGTTGGCCCGGAGCGAACTTGCTCGGCGCCTCGCCGACAACCCCCATGCCTTGCGTCAAACGCGGGATGGAGCGCAGCACCCCCATCCAATCAGCGACAAGTCTCAGACCTTCGCGCTGATTGTCAATGGGCTGCGCAATAGACGTGGGATAGGTAATGGCAAACGGGGTCTGCACCGGAATTCGGCATTCCTGGCAACGACCGGCTCGGCAAACAGCCCTGCCGCAGAAGACGAGAACCAACTCACGCAGAATCCCCCCGCCAACCATCCCGGAACAATGCCCGGCAGACCGGGCATTTCCTGATGTCAAGGGGACGAAATTCAACTGCCGGCGCGTCACCCCGCTAACTCACAGATTCGAAAAGGATCCCTGACCCCTGATCTCTGATCCCTGTATTGCATGGAATTTCCCGCATTTGGCGCACAATGAATCTGTAGGCATTCGCAATTTCGGCGCCGGGGCTGGGGATCGGCTGCCAATGTCTTCTTCAGAGGAAAGAGAAATTAAATAAAGGGGAAAAATTCCTGCTCATGGGGTATGTTTTCCGTGCCAACTCGTTTGCTTTCAATGCGGCAACCTCAAAATTTCGGTCGAAAATGGTCCAAAGTTGTAGCGTCACGGGCGCGTCTCCGCCTGGAAAATGCCTGCCCAATCCTCCCGGCGGCAAAGTTGGCATCCACTAACCCTTTTGCCCACTATAAGCTGCACAGAACTGCCGCCTTTTCATCGGCTTACGGGGGTTGTCGTTCCGCAAGCTGCTGAATACAGCCGAGTTCCTTGCAGAGAACATAGGAGGGGGGTAGGGGTGGGGGTACCAAAATGTAATCACGGTTGGAGCTCTCCATCAAGGCGATAGGCGGCGTGACGGGCGTTCATTCAAGATTGCATCTGCTCTGCGGCCATTTCCCTCGCAGCGGGAATAATGCCCATCTCCTGATAGATAGGCCGGACCACGCGCCGCAGTGCCGGCAACTGCGTAAAAAACCACGCCGCGCCGAGGACGACAACCAAGCCATTGACGATCACCGTCCATTGCGCGCCACTGAGCACCGCTCCTGTCACGACCCAAAGCGGCGTCGACGGAATCTTATGCGCCATAATTCCTGCCAGCAAGCTTCCAAACGGCGCCATTCCCACGAACGCCATGGTGTAGTAGCTCATCACGCGGCCGAGCTTGTCTTCGTCCGTGAGTGTTTGAATGATCGTATTGCTCGCCGCCATTCCTTGCATCATTCCCATGCCCGCCACCAGAACCGTCACCATCGACAGCCAGAACACATGCGAAAGCCCGAAGGCAACCAGGCCCAATCCGAAGACGCCTGCGGCAATCGGAATCATGCGAATGAGTCCGCGGACGCTCTTGCGCGCTGCGAGCGAAAGCGCGGAAATCAGCGCGCCCACCCCCATCGCACCCATCAGAAATCCCAGCGTATGCGGCCCGCCCTTCAACACTTGCACCGCGAACACCGGCATCAGCACCACGAAAGGCATGCCCATTAAACTCACAAGTGCGAAAAGCGCCAAAATGGTTCTGATCGGCAGAAACCCGGAAGCATAGCTCCAGCCCTCCTTTAACTCATGTAACGTCGAAGTGGCCGACCGCCGCACGGCACGCACATCGAGCCGCATCATCAGCAGCGATACGATAACGGCAACATAGCTGATGCCGTCGATAAGGAAGCACCAGCCCTCGCTCGTTGCCGCAATGAGCAGGCCGGCCAATGAAGGACCGATCAGCCGCGCCACATTAACCATCGACGAGTTGATTGCGATGGCGTTGCCCAGATCGGCGCGGTCGCCCACCATCTGCACCATGAATGATTGGCGTCCCGGCATATCGAACGCATTGATGATGCCCTGCATCACGCTCAGGGCCAGAATCCAGCGGACACTGATGTAACCGGAAAACGTCAGCGCCGCCAGTACGAGAGACTGCACCATGGCCAACGCCTGCGTCCACACCAGCACTTGCCTGCGGTCGAGCCGGTCGATCCATACCCCGGCGAACGGCGCAAAAAGAAATGTGGGAATCTGGCCCGCGAAGCTCACTGTGCCGAGCAACAATGCCGACTTCGTCAGACGGTACACCAGCCACGACGTCGCAATGCGCGTCATCCACGTGCCGATCAGGGAGATGGTTTGGCCGCCGAAGAATAGCCGGAAGTTGCGGTGCCGCAGCGCACGAAACGCATGTGGCGCGCGATAGAGCTCCTGCGATGGCCGAGAGACCGAGGAACCGGCCGCCGACGTCTGCGTTCGCTCTTCGTTCCCGCTCAAGACGGTCCCCTCATTCGCTCCCATCCGCATCCGGACAAGAGAGCCGGCTCGGTTCGCGCTAGCTCACGCGCTCGATGACAACCGACTCCAGAACCACCGGCTTGTGCGGCTTATCCTGCGTGTTGCGCGCAACCTTGGAGATTGCGACCACGATGTTTTGTCCCTCGACCACCTCGCCGAAGATGGTGTGCTTGCCGGTGAGCCACGGCGTCGGCGCCACCGTAATGAAAAACTGGCTCCCGTTGGTATTCGGGCCGGCGTTGGCCATCGCCAATTTCCCAGGCTTGTCGAAGCCGTGCGGCGAACCCTTCGTCTCATCCTGAAAACGATATCCCGGACCGCCCATTCCCGTGCCTGCGGGATCGCCGCCCTGAATCATGAAGTCGGGAATCACGCGATGGAAAATCGTGCCGTGATAAAGCTTGTCCTTGGACTTGGCGCGAGTCACGGGATGTGTCCACTCTTTCGAGCCTTCAGCCAGCTCGATGAAGTTCTTCACGGTGACAGGCGCATCGCCCTCGAAAAGACGGACGGTGATCTTGCCCTCGCTGGTCGTAAAGACAGCGTAGGTTCCAATTGCGAGTGCCATACGAGTCTCCTGTTTTGCTTGAATGCGGCAGTATCTACTCTCGCTGTGCGCAGCCTTGTGCTCGGGCCAAGCGGACATCTTTTTTGATGCGTTCTACTTGCCGGATTACATCCCGGGTTTCTGAGCAGCCGGGTTCGATGCAGCGGGCGCCTGCGGCATTGGCTGGCCCTCCCGAACGATCGTCACTTTCTCTAGCACCACCGGCGTCAGCGGCTTGTCGTTCGCGTCGCGTTGTACACGCGCAATCGTCTTTACAACTGCAACGCTCGCGTCGTCGCATTGGCCAAACAGCGTGTAGTGCTGATCGAGCGATTCATACGGCACCTCGGTGATGAAGAATTGACTGCCATTCGTGTTGGGGCCCGAGTTTGCCAGCGCCAATCGGCCCGGCCGATCGAAATTCAGGCCAGGATCGACCTCATCGTCAAAGCTATAGCCGGGTCCGCCCATCCCCGTGCCCGTCGGATCGCCGCCTTGAATCATGAACTCGGGAATCACACGATGAAACGTTGTGCCGTCGAAGTAGGGTTTGCGATGCTGGACCTTATTGGTCGTTGGGTCGGTCCAATCCCTTGTGCCTTCAGCTAATGCGATGAAATTCGCGACCGCTTTGGGCGCCTGCTTTTGATAGAACTGGCAGGTAATCCGGCCCATCGAAGTGTCCATCACCACACTCGGGCCATTCGGAACAGTCGCAGCCGCGGCTGTGGCCTGGGGAGCGTCGGGAAGTGTTTGCGACTTCGCCGTCGATTGCCTTGCAAGCCATGCTGACAACAAGATCACCACGGATGTCGCCGCTAACGCCGAGAAAAGGATCGGATGTTTGATTTTCATGCCGATACTGAGAGTAAATCATCGGATGATCAATATGCCACCGATGATCCGGCCGCCTTATTCTTATGGCCGATGCACCTTGCGCCGCACGCGCATCGTTAGGCTCCTTGCCTCTTCACACAAGCTGCAGGAAGCTTGCACGATTCAGCCTTGCGCCGGGGAATACCATCTCCAGATTCGCCGCGCCGAGCGCGTGTGTCACCAATTCGCCCAGCACCTGGCGAAAGTCTGTAGTCAGCGCCAGGTCGCGGCCCTGGTTCAGTTGCGCGCTTTCGAGGCCCGGCCAACGGCCGTAGACCTTACCGCCCTTCACATCTCCGCCCAGCACAAACATTGCATTCGCATGGCCAAGATCTGTGCCGCCGGTCCCGTTCTCGCGCGCCGTGCGGCCGAACTCCGACATCGTCACCAGCGTGATGTCCGCCGCTTCGTCGCCCACATCCCGCCAAAAGGCCGCGATGCTCGCGGAGAAGTCAGTCAGTCGATTGGCAAGCTGGCCGTTCACGCCTCCCTGATTCTGATGTGTATCCCAGCCGCTCACATCGGTGAACGCAGCTTCCACACCTAGGTTGGCCTTGAGTAGTTGCGCAATCTGGCGCATGCTGTTGCCGAATTCCGAATTGGGGTAGTCAACGCCGGGTGCGGGTCGGTACCGCGCTGGATTGGCTGCGCGAAGCATCTTGACGGCTTCGAATGTCTCGTCGCCTGCCGAATGAAAGATGCGATCGCCCGAGTCGGCGTACATGGCCTCAAAAGCATTTGCGGCAGGCGAAGGAACAGGTCCACGGCCGCCGACTGTGAAGGTGTTCACATTGCCGATAGCGATTGTGGGGATTTTTCCCGCTAGAGTGCGAGGTACATCGGCGCCCAAAGCGAGCGCGCGAAAGGCGGTGTGCTCCAGGTTATGCCGTGCGCAGTTGCAGCCGGCTTCATACGCATCCTCGGCCTCGAGAGCCCGATTCAACCAACCGTCATCGGTGTTTTTCACGCCGGGTGTTCCCGATTCCATGTAGTCCTGCGCATCAAAGTGTGAGCGGCTCATATCCGGCGAGCCACACGCGTGGACGACAGCTAGCTGCTGCTGGTCGTAGA
>Ga0187782_10002893_pt1 | contig 12764 bp, 10 predicted proteins | sample 0715_SJ02_MP15_2_FD_132454 | JGI IMG/M metagenome (GOLD analysis project Ga0187782, IMG submission 132454) | Tropical peat soil microbial communities from peatlands in Department of Meta, Colombia - 0715_SJ02_MP15_20_MG | ecosystem: Environmental > Terrestrial > Soil > Wetlands > Peat | place...
CGCTCCCGTCTGCGGCAAGGCGACGCGCAGCTCGAGGCGGCTGCCTGGCTCGCGCAGCAGCACGACGGAATTAGCACCGTCGAAGAGCACGCCGGTCACTTCGCCACGATGCGCCTGATGCCCCCGGGGCAGCTCGGCGGGCGTGCGGGCGAGCGTCGCTGCCTCGGGCCTGACGAAGGCCTCGACCTCGGCTCCTGGCACGATGCTGCCGTGCCGCCGTGCGCGCAGCACCCAGCCCTCGCGCGTGCTCATGTCGACGTAGATCCCATCGACCGTGAGCGCCGTGCCGGCGAGGCGGTTGCTCGCGCCGACGAAGCCGGCGACGAACGCGGTGGCCGGCGCGTAGTAGAGCTCCTGCGGCGTGCCGAGCTGCTCGAAACGGCCATGATTCATCACGCCGACATGATCGGAGAGCACCAGCGCTTCGGACTGATCATGTGTGATGTAGACGAACGTGGTACCGAACGCGCTCTGCAACTGCTTGAGCTCGAGCTTCATGTGTTCACGCAGCTTCAGATCGAGCGCGCCCAGGGGCTCATCGAGCAGTAGCAGTGTCGGCTCGAGCACCATGCTGCGCGCGATCGCGACGCGCTGGCGCTGACCGCCTGAGAGCTCCTCGGTACGTTTGCCCGCGGCGCCCGCCAGTCCGACCCGCTCGAGCATCGCCTCGGCGCGGCGTAGCCGCTCGGCACGGCCGACGCCGCGCCGGGCGAGTCCGAATGCCACGTTCTCACCCACCGACATCATCGGAAACAGCGCGAGGTGTTGAAAGACCATGTTGACGGGGCGCTTGTTGGGAGGCACCTGTGCCATGCTGCGCCCGCCGATGGCGATGTCGCCGCCATCGGGTTGAATGAAACCTGCAATCATGCGCAGCAGCGTCGTCTTGCCGCACCCGGACGGGCCAAGGATCGAGAAGAAGCTGCCGCGCTGAACGGCGAACGATACGTCGTTCACGGCCACGTGAGTGGCGAAACGCTTCACGAGCCCCCGCACCTCAAGATCGGGTGTCGCCGGCGGTGGCACGCTGGTGGGCAAGCTCAATCGGCGGCCTTGACGCGATCGAGCACCGCGCCTTCGATCTCCTCGAGACCGGGCGGTATCGCGGGGTACCAGCGGATGTTCTTCAGGCCGTCGGGGAAGGTCGCGGCGAACTGCGCGCGCACCCGCGGGTCCATGAGCTGGTCGGCTCCCTTGGCGGCGCTGAAGTTGCCGATGGACTTCGCGACCCGCGCAGCCATCTCGGGGCGCATCACGAAGTTTATCCAGGCGTAGGCGCCCGCATCGTTGCGGCCGCGGGCCGGCAACGCGAAGGTGTCCATCCAGGCGATGGCACCCGAGCGCGGGTTGATGAAGTGGATGTCGGGATTCTCGCGATTGAGCAACCATCCGCCCGAGTCCCACATCATCGCCGCCCACACTTCGCCCGAGCGCATGCCATTCAGCAACTGGTCCTTGTTGTCGTAGAAGAAGCGGAAGTTTGCCTTACAGGCGGTGAGCGTGCGGCCGACCTCGTCCATCAGCGCGCTGTAGGCCTTGGTGTTGCCGTAGAGCGCGAAGGGATCCTTCCCCAGGGCGAAGGCGAACGCCATGAGCGTCGGACGCTTGAGTCGCACTGCCGTGCGGCCGCGCAGCTCGGGCTTGCACAGGTCGCGGTAGTCGCTGATCGTGGTGCGCTTCGAGTTATAGACCAGGCCCTCCGTGCCCCACACGTAAGGCAGGCCGTAGAGCTTGCCATCGAGCGTCGCGTTCTTCTTCACCGTCTCGAGCAGCTCGGGTACGAATTCCTCGAGCCGCACCTTGCCGGTATCGAGCGGCTTATAGATGCGGAACTCCTGCTGCGCGCCGAAGATCCGGTCCTGGGACGGCTGGGCCAGGTCGAATCCCGCGCCGCCGGTGGCGCGCAGCTTCGAGATCATTTCCTCGTTGTTCGACAGCGTGACCTGCACCTGGATGCCGGTTTCGTTCTTGAACGCGGCAATGACGTCGGCGGGCACGTAGTCGGCCCAGCTGATGATTCGCAACACCTTGCTGTCATCAGCGCGCGCGAGCGGTGCGGCGAGCATGGCGAGTGCCGCGAGCACCGAGAGCGGCGCGGCTGCGCGCCATCGATGGGAGGCGGAGATCATGTGCCGCGTGCCTTTCTGCGCGATCGCCGTGTCACGTTGACAGGCTAGTTTTTGGCGCGATAGTCTCAATGCGACTCTAATATCACAAGCGGACCTCAACTCGGAATACGGCTGCGGGTACGTGCCCTCATGTTTGACCTGCAGGGTCACCGCGGCGCGCGGGGTCTGTGGCCCGAAAACACCCTGGCGGGGTTTACCCATGCAATGGAGCTCGGCGTCAGCGCCCTCGAGCTCGATTGCGCGGTGACCCGCGATGGGGTGGTCGTGGTCACGCATGATCCGGAGCTCAACCCCGACTGTACCCGCGACGCGCGCGGGCGTTTCCTGACCGAAGCCGGTCCCCCCGTCAACAGCCTGACCTACGAGGAGCTCGGATCCTACGACGTGGGACGGCTGCGACCGGGAAGCGCGTACGCCGCGCGCTTCCCGCAGCAGCAGCCGGTCGACGGGCAGCGCATACCGCGCCTCGCAGACGTGCTCACGCTGGTACGCACCCGTGGCCGCGGCCGGGTACGTGTGGCCATCGAGGTGAAGACCTTTCCAGAGCAGCCGCACCGGGCACCCGCGCCCGAGGCGTTCGCGCGGGCCCTGCAGCTCGATGTGGAGCGCACCGGCACTGCCGCGCTCGTCACCGTGCTCGCCTTCGACTGGCGGGTGCTGCGCGCCATGCAGCAGCTCATGCGGCAGATCGCAACCGCCGCCCTCACCGATGAGCAGCCTGGTGAGGACACCGTGCGCCTCGGCGCGCCGCGCCCCTCCCCGTGGCTCGGCGGTCTGGACCCCGCCGACTTCGACAGCTCGATCGCCCGGCTCGTCAAGGCCTCGGGGGCCGGTACCTGGGGTCCTGACTACCTGGATCTCGATGCGCTGCGGGTCGAGCAGGCGCACGCCCTCGGGCTGCGCGTCGTTCCCTGGACCGTCAACGAGACCGCGGACATGGAGCGACTGCTCGAGTTTGGTGTCGACGGCATGATCACCGATCGACCCGACGTGCTGCGCGCGCTCCTCGAGAAAAAGGGCATTGCGGTTCCGCCGCGCACGGCTGACCATTCCTGAGATGAACGAGCCTGCGATCCTGGTCATCGACGGCAACCGTGCCAGCACGCGTGCGCAGCAGGTGGCCACGGGCGGGCAGCCCTCGGGCGAAGGCTACGCGCAGGTGTTGCAGAGCCTCGCGGCGGTTCGCTGCGATATCGTGCGGCCTGCCGACGGGGAGGTGCAGTTCGCCACCGGCAGCGGCATTACCAGCTACGACGGCGTGGCGATCACGGGCTCGGCGCTGAACGTCTACGACGGTGGCGCGCACATCGAGCGCCAGGTCACCCTGGCGCGCGCGGTGCTCGAGGCCGGTGTGCCGTCGTTCGGCAGCTGCTGGGGATTGCAACTGGCGGTGTGCGCCGCGGGCGGGCGTGTCCGCCGCAATCCGCGCGGGCGCGAGTTCGGGTTCGCGCGACGCATCGAGCTCGCCGTGCAGGGTCGGGGGCACCCGATGTTCACGGGCAAGCCGGCGGTGTTCGAGGCGATCACGGTGCACCGCGACGAGGTGGAGCAGCTGCCCGAGGGGGCTGTGGTATTGGCGTGCAACGACATGGGGGTGCAAGCCCTCGAGCTGCGGTGGGGTGCCGGCAGCTTCTGGGGCGTGCAGTACCACCCCGAGTACACCTTCGCGGAAGTTGCGGCCACGGCTCTGCGCTACGGTCCGGCACTGATCGAGGAGCAGCTGTTCGCCGACCGCGCCGAGCTCGAGGCGTTCGTCGCTGACCTGCGCGCTCTGATGCACGATCCGCGCGATCGCCGGCTGACGTGGAAGCATGGCCTGGGGCCTGCCGTGCAGGACGAATCGTGCAGACTCGCGGAGCTGCGCAACTGGGTGGAGCTCAAAGTCCTGCCGTACGCGCGCGCCCGCCGCTGACCGCGCCGCGCCGCCGATGAGCTTCACCGAACATCCCGACTGCCCCCGAGCGCTGAGACTCGCCGCGCAACTGGCCGACGCGGCGCGCGCCATTACCCTCGAGTACTTCCGCCGCTCAATCGATGTCGAGCGCAAGCCCGACGGTAGCCCGGTCACCATCGCCGATCGCGCCATCGAGACGGAAATGCGCCGCCTGATCCACGCGACCTTTCCCGGACATGCCGTGCGGGGCGAGGAGTTCGCTGCAGAAGAAGGCAGTGGCGAGTTCACCTGGGTGCTCGACCCGATCGATGGGACCAAGAGTTTCATTTCCGGATTCCCGCTGTTCGGCTCGCTGATCGGGCTGATGCAGAACGGCCGGCCGGTCCTCGGCGTGATCGAGGCGCCGGCGCTCGCCGAGCGCTGGGTTGGCTGCGAGGGACGTCCGACGCTCTTCAATGACCAGCCGGTGAGAACCAGCGCGTGCCGCTCGATCTCCCGCGCGGTGGTCTACACGACCACCGCCGAGACCTTCAACGCTGAGGAACGACGGCGCTTCGAGAGCCTGAGCTCACGCGCGGCGCTGCGCCGCTTTGGCGGGGATTGCTACCTCTACGGGATGCTCGCCGGGGGGTACTGCGATCTCGTCATCGAGGTGCAGCTGAAGCCGCACGATTTCATCGCTGCGATTCCCATCATCGAGGGGGCCGGCGGGCGAATGACCGACTGGCGCGGTGCACCGCTCGGCAGCGCGTCCGACGGACGCGTCGTGGCCGCCGCCACCTCCGAGCTGTGGCAGCAGGCGGTCGAAGAGCTCGGCCGTCTCTGAGCCGACAGCCGCCGCTTGCTCAGCTCGTCTGCGGCAGCTCTAGGCGCTTGCGCGCCTCGGCGGAGGACTCCGCGTGAGCGCCGAGCATCCGCACGATAGCGACCGCGCGCTCGACGAGCTGCGCGTTGCTCGCGGGCACGCCCTTCTCCAGGTACAGGTTGTCCTCGAGCCCCACCCGGACGTTGCCGCCGAGCAGCACGGCCTGAGCGACCATCGGCATCTGCATGCGGCCGACGCCGAAGGCCGACCACAGCACACCCGGGGGGAGCGCATCACGCATCGCCTGCATGGCTTCGGTAGTTGCGGGCGCACCGTAGCGGATTCCGAGACACAGTTGGAACAGGGCGGGTGGCTCGATGAGCCCTTCGGCGATCAGCTGCTTCGCGAGCTCGATGTGTCCGAGTTCGAAGACCTCGATCTCAGGCCGCACACCGCGGTTGCGAAACTCCTGAGCCATGGCGCGCAGGTAGCGCGGTGTCGTGCCGTAGAGTGCCTCATCGAAGTTGAGCGAACCGCAGTCGAGGCTGCCGATCTCGGGGCGCAGCGCGCTGATATGGGCCATGCGCTCCTGCGGACCGACGAAATCCGTGCCGGCGGCGAACTTAAGCGGCGCATCGTCCGGCCCGAGCAACAGATCGCCGCCCATCCCACCCGTCAGGTTGATGATGACCTCGTCGTTGCGGGCCCGGATGCGCTCGAAGACCTCGCGAAAGAGTGCCGCGTCCCGGCTCGGGGCACCCGTTGCCGGGTCGCGCACGTGAACGTGCACGATCGCGGCGCCCGCCGCGTGCGCCTCGAGCGCCGCGGCGGCGATCTGCTCGGGACTCACGGGAACTTTGGGACTTTTTCTGACCGTGTCGCCCGAGCCGGTGACGGCGCAGGTGATGAAGACGGATGTGGAGATCACGGCTGCCCCTCGAGACGGACACTCAATCCGGTGTGATGGCGGCAAGCATAGCGCCAAAGCAATGACGCACGCGCGAGCCCCAAAGCGCTGCCCACACGCGCGAGCGGCGAGGGGCTGCGGGCGCAAGCTATGAACAGCTGTATATTGCGGGCTGCTCCAACGAAGGGTGCTCTCCTCACATGACAACGAGTCGCGCGATTGGGTGGGGAATGGGGACGCTGCCCCGCATCGTGCGGGGCGAGGGCAGCTACGTCTACGACGCCGACGGGCGGCCCTACCTGGACGGCTCGGGAGGTCCGGCGGCGTTCAGCATCGGTCACGGCAATCGCGAGGTCAACGCGGCGATCGGTGCGCAGCTTGCGCAGGTGGCGTGCGGCTATCGGTACCTGTTCACCAGTGAGCCCCTCGAGGAGCTGACGAACCTGCTGCTGCGCCAGTGCGGCCCGGCGTTCGCCCACGTCGTGTACTCCTGCAGTGGCTCGGAGGCGATGGAGTCGGCGATGAAGGTGGCGCTGCAGTACTGGGACGCCCGCGGGCTGCCCGGGAAGAAGCGCTTCATTGCCCGCGAGCGCTCCTACCACGGCAATACGCTCGGCGCTCTGTCGCTGTCGGGCTTTCTCGAGCGGCGGCGACCGTTCGAAGGAAGCCTGCTCGACGTGTCGTTCGTGTCCGCCGCCAACGCCTATCGTCCTTTGCGCGGCCTGCCGGCGAGCGAGCTCGCCGCGGCTCTCGCCGAGGAGCTCGATGCGCGCATCAGGCAACTCGGCCCGGAGCGTGTAGCGGCGTTCGCCTTCGAGCCGGTCGTCGGGGCCGCCGGCGGGGCCGTGCCGCCTCCTGAGGGCTACGCGCGCGCGATCCGGGCGGTCTGTGACCGGCACGATGTGCTGCTGATCGCGGACGAGGTGATGTGTGGCGCGGGTCGGTGCGGCACGTGGCGCGCGCTCGAGCACGATGGGATCGTGCCCGACATCATGGCAGTCGGTAAGGGGCTCGCCGGCGGCTATATCCCGCTCGCCGCGACCATCGTCCGCCGGGAGCTCGGCGACACGATCCACTCCGAGCACGGCGCGATCCTCACCGGACACACCTACTCGGGGCACACGGCGGCGTGCGCCGCGGCTCTTGCGGTTCAGGGCATCATCGAGCGCGAGTCGCTGGTGGCGAGGGTGCGCAGCCGCGGCGAGCCCCTGCGTCGCGAGCTGCACCAGGCGCTCGAGGGATTCGCGGAGGTCGGCGACGTACGCGGACGGGGCTTCCTGATCGGCGTCGAGTTCGTCCGTGACCGCAGCAGCCGGGAGCCGTTTCCGGCGGCGCGTGCTCTGAGCCATGTGATCGGCCGCGAAGCGCTGGCGGACGGACTGATCTGCTATCCCTGTGCCGGCAATGTCGGCGGAGTGAAGGGGGACACGATCATCATCGCGCCCCCCTACAATGCGAGCGAGAACGAGCTCGCAGAGCTCATCGACAGATTCACCCGTGCGGTCGCGCGCGGGCTTGCGGCGTGATGGCCTCGCCCGTGACGAGCGTCAGCCGCCGAGCGAGAGATCGCCCGTGACCGCCGCGCGGAAGATGCGGGTGTAGCCGGTGGCGTCGGTCGGGAGCGGATTGCCGGCGGCGCACGGATCGTGCGCGGCTTCCTTCCCGATGGTCTCGGGATTCGCCAGCGTGACGCCGAGGTCCGCGAGCGAGTTTGGAATGCCCAAGCGGCGGCGAAAGCCGAGCAGCCAGTCGAAGAGCGCTGCGAACGGCTCACCGGGCAGGCTCAACGTCCGGGCGATCACCGCGAGGCGCGGCTCGATCGCCGTGCGGTTGTGCACGAGAAGATAGGGGAGCAGCACTGCATTTGTGAGGCCGTGATGCGTGTTGAAGTGGGCGCCCACCGGATGGGCGATGGCATGCACGCCTCCGAGTCCCTTTTGAAACGCCGTCGCCCCCATGCTCGCAGCAGCCAGCATGCGCGAGCGGGCCTCGAGATCGCTGCCGTCGTCGTAGGCGCGCGGCAGATAGGTCTGGATGAGCCGCAGCCCCTCGAGCGCAATGCCGTCGGCCATCGGGTGGAACCCCGGCGCGCAGAATGCCTCGAAGCAGTGTGCAAACGCGTCCATGCCGGTGGCCGCGGTGATCTTCGGCGGCAGGCCGACGGTGAGCTCCGGGTCGCTGATGACGACACCGGGCATCATCTGCGGGTGAAAGATGATCTTCTTCTGCTGCGTGGCCTCGTTGATGACCACCCCCGCGCGCCCCACCTCCGAGCCGGTACCCGCGGTGGTCGGCACCGCAACGATCGGCGCGATACCCTTGCGGTCCGCGCGTCTCCACCAGTCGCCGACGTCCTCGAAATCCCAGAGCGGCCGCGTTTGCCCGGACATGAAGGCGATCACCTTGCCAGCGTCGAGCGCCGAGCCGCCACCGAAGGCGATCACTCCGTCGTAAGCGCCCGGCCGATAGACGGTCAGACCGTCCTCGATGTTGCCCGCGACCGGATTGCCGCGCACGCCTGCGTAGAGGCCGGTATCGGGGACGAGCGAGAGCGCGTTGCGCACCATCGGTGCATCGCGCAGGCCTTCGTCGGTTACGAGCAGCGGCCGCTTGATCCCGAGCCGCTCGCAGGCCGCGGGCAGTTCCTTGATCCGACCCGGGCCCGCCCACACGGTCGTCGGATAGCTCCAATTCGCCTTGAGAGGTACGTTCACGTCGTCACCCGCAGATGGAAGGATTTTGGCCTTGTCAGGTGCTCGTAACCGACGACCGAGAGCGTGCAGCCGCGCCCCGAGTCCTTGACCCCCACCCAGGCAAGCGCCGGGTCGAGATAGTCGCAGCGGTTCATGAAGAACGTGCCGGTCTCGAGCTGCGCGCCGAGCTCGAGGGCGGCCGCCTCGTCGCGTGTCCATACCGCCGCGGTGAGACCGAACCGGCTGTCGTTCATATGCGCCACGGCTTCGGCATCATTGCGCACCCGCATGACACCGGCCACCGGTCCGAAGATCTCCTCGCGCATCACGCAGGAGGCGGGTGGCGCATCGAGCAGCAGCAGCGGCGCGAGATACGCCGTGCCCGCTCTGCTCTCGGGGAACTCGCGCTCCTCGATGGCCGCTCGCGCGCCGGCTTGCACCGTGGCCGCGATCTGTGCGCGCACCGTGTCTGCCGCGGCGCTGCGCACGAGCGGACCGAGCGTGGTCTGGGGGTCGAGCGGGTTGCCGAGCCGGTAGCGGCGGATCAGCTCCGTGCAGCCGCGCGTGAAGGGCTCGTAGACGCTTTCGTGTACATAGATGCGCTGCAGCCCGCAGCAGGACTGGCCGGAATTGAAGTACGCACCGTCGACGATGTTTTCGATGGCGTGCGGCAGGTCGGCATCCTCGCGCACGTAGACCGGATCACACCCGCCGAGCTCGAGCCCGACGCCAATGAAGCGCTCGGCGGCAGCGCGCTGCACGGCGTGGCCAGCGGCAACGGAGCCCGTGAAGGCGACAAAGTCGACGCGCCTGTCGCGGATCACGGCTTCGGTGTCCGCGTGCGAAAGATGCAGCACCTGGAACACCGAAGCGGGTAGCCCCGCGGCGTTGAAGCACTCGGCGAAGGTCTCCGCGCAGAGCGGCGTCTGGGCGGAGTGCTTGAGCACCACGGCATTGCCGGCCAGGAGCGCCGGTACCACGCTGTTGACCGCGATCAGATAGGGGTAATTCCAGGCTGCCACCGTGAACACCACCCCGAGCGGTTCGCGGCGAATGAAGCGGCGAAAGCCCGGCTTGGGCCCCGCGTCGACGTCGGCGAGCGCGGCCGCGGCGATGCGGGTCATGTGACGGGCGCGCTCGAGCGTGCCGCGCACCTCGCTCGGGGCGAAGCGGATCGGGCGGCCCATCTGCCAGCTGAGCTCGGTGGCGATCTGCGCGCCGCGCCCCTCGAACTCGCGGCAGAAGCGCTCCATGATCGCCGCGCGCTCAGCGAGCGGCACCGTGCACCACTCGCGCTGCGCCAGCCGCGCGCTGTCAAGCGCCGCCTCGATCTGCGCCACGGTGGCGGCCGTGCGCTCGGCGTACACGCTGCCATCGACAGGGGAGATGGTCGTGAGCTTCATCAGATGATCTGCATGCAGAGAACTCCTGGAACGACTCAACGCGCCGGGCTCGGCCACGACGGTTCTTTGCGATGCATCATGTTAGCCCGACACGCTGCTTCGCCGGTATGCGGCCTTCTCGAGCCACGCCGGGTTGATCTCCGCGCCCCAGCCGGGAGCGGTCGGAATGGTGACGTGGCCGTCGACAACCGCATACGGGTCGTTGCGGAACAGTCCCTGCTGGCAGGGATAATAATCCGCGCCCTCGATCGAGAGCTCGAGGTACTTGCCGGGGTTCGCTATGGCGCCGAGCAGGTGCATCGTGCACAGCGTGACCAGCGACAGGTTGGCACTGTGCGGCGTGCACGGCAGGCCTGCTGCCGCCGCCATGCGCACCACGTGGAGCGTGCGCGACAGGCCGCCCATGTACATGACGTCCGGCTGGACGATGTCGACTGCGCGCATCGCGATCATGCGCTCCCAGGTGGCGAGGTCCCAATCCTGCTCACCGCCGGTGACGTCGATGTCGAGCGCATCGGTAACGAGCTTGGTTTCCGCCAGCTTCCAGTACGGGCAGGGCTCCTCGTAATGGCTGATGCCCTCGGCCTCGAGCAGCCGCCCGACTTCGATGGCGCGTCGTGGTGAGAAGCCGCTGTTTGCATCGACGAGCTTCGCGACACCGGGCCCGAGCGCGCGCGCCACTTCCGGCACGATCGCCTCGGTGCGGCCCGGCCATTCGTCGACGTCGTGCCCGCACTCAGCCGCCACGCGCCACTTGAAGGCGTCGAATCCCAGCGTATCGCGCAGCCGCACCAACCGGCGGGCCTCATCCGCGGGCTGAATGTCGCGGCGCATGGAGGAGGCGTAGGCGCGCAGCTTTTTGGGTCGGCCGCCGAGCAGCTCGACCACCGGCTTGCCTTCGAGCTTGCCGCGCAGGTCCCAGAGCGCGGTGTCGAGTCCGGCGAGCGCGCGGCAGCGGTAGCTGCCGGGAAACTTGTGCTCGCGCTCCTCGATGCGTGCGATGAGCGCATCGATGGCGAGCGCTTCGGCACCGAGCGCCCAGGGTGCCACCTGGCGGTGAAAAATGCTCGCCGTGATGTCGGCGTTGTAGGTGGAGGTCTGACCCCAGCCAACGGCACCGCTGTCGGCGGTGACGCGGACGAAACACACAAACTGGTCGCAGAAGGTCTCGAGGCTTGTAATTTTCATGTGGCAGTTTCGGCTGCGGGCGCGGCGGTCTCCTTGGCGTTCAGGACGTACAGCAGGCAGGCGCCGACAGCGGCGAGTGCGCTCACCGCTGCGAGCGCGAGGAACATGCCGCCCCAGCCGAAGCGCACGGAGAGCCAGGCCATGACCGTCCCGGCGGCCACCCCACCGAGGTAGCCGGTGCCGTCCACCATGCCGGAAGCGGCGGCGGCGGCCTGCTTGCCGCCGAAGTCGAGGGCGAAGGCGCCGGGCAGAAAGGAGTAGGGGCCGAGCAGGCAGAAGCCTGCTATCCCGGTCATGGTGACCGGCCACACGCCGCCAGCGGCACCCTGTGGCACGGTGTTGAGCACGAACATCGCCACCGTGGTGGCGGTCAGTCCCACGACGAGCAGCAGCGCGCGGGCATTGGGACCGAGGCGATCGCTCGACCAGCCGGCGAGCAGCACCGAGATCGCACCGGCCGCCGGGAAGATTGCCGACAGCGCGGCCGCGCGGCTGACGCTGAAATGGCCGAAGTCGTGCAGGTACTGCGGCGTCCAGGTATTGAAGGTCTCACGCACCATGGTGGTCGCGAAGGCGAGCAGGCACACCGTGAGGAAGGCTCGGCTGCGCAGCAACGGCAGCAAACGCTCGAGGAAACTGCGCGGCGTCGCCGCGGCGCCGCAGAACACGTTGCGCGGATTCACCGCAGGTTCCGCGTGACCCTCCTCGATGCGCGACTCGCGCAGGAACAGCAGGTTGCACACGAACATGAAGCACGCCACGGCGGCGCCGAAGACGAATAGCCCGCGCCAGCCGACGCCGCGCTCGAGCAGAAAGCTCATGCTCTGGCGTGCGGCCGCATCTCCGACCAGGTAACTGCAGGTGAGCACTGCGGCGACGGTGCCGTAGCGCGAGTAGCTGAACCACTTGGAGGACACCTTCACGAGCGCCGACCAGCCGATGGACTGCGACACACGGTTGCCGACCCAGGCGAGCGTGAAGACCGGCAGCACCGAGCTCGAGGCGAACAGCAGCGTAAAAAGCGTGGCGCCGCCGGTGGCGATGAGGAGATTGCGCTTGCCGCCCCAATAGTCCCCGAGCCCGGTCAGGAACCACTTGCCGAGCGCGTAGGCGAACACACCGAGGGAGGCCATCGAGCCGATGCTGACGATGGCGTCGCCGTGACTGATGCCGCGCCGCCCAAGCTCATCGACCAGCAGCGGCGTCGCCACCGACAGGTCGGAGCGGCAGAAGTAGCAGGACGCATAGCCGAAGAACAGCAGCAGCACCGTGCGGCATTGCGAGATGCGCAGCTCGCGCACCCCCGGCACACGCCCGGCGGCGGCCGGTGCGACTATGCTGGCCACGGCAGCGAATAGGTTTTGAGGTTGGTGAAGCTGCGGATGGCTTCCTGGACGCCCTCCTTGTAGCCGAGGCCCGAGTCCTTGATGCCGCCGAAGGGCGTGAGCTCGAGGCGATAGCCGGGAACCTCGCGCACGTTGACGGTGCCGACGTTGAGCTCGGCGACGAAACGCGTGATGTAGTCGAGCCGGTTGGTGCATACCGCGGACGACAGGCCGTAGACGGTGGAGTTCGCGATGCGGATTGCGTCCTCGAGGGTACGGAACGTCATGACGGGAGACACCGGCCCGAAGGTCTCCTGTTTCACGAGCAGCATCTGCGGCTCTACCCGGTCGAGGAGCGTCGGCGAGTAGAGTGCGCCGTTACGGATGTTGCCATAGAGCAGGCGCGCGCCGTGCGCGACG
>Ga0187782_10002895_pt1 | contig 12761 bp, 11 predicted proteins | sample 0715_SJ02_MP15_2_FD_132454 | JGI IMG/M metagenome (GOLD analysis project Ga0187782, IMG submission 132454) | Tropical peat soil microbial communities from peatlands in Department of Meta, Colombia - 0715_SJ02_MP15_20_MG | ecosystem: Environmental > Terrestrial > Soil > Wetlands > Peat | place...
CCCGGACGGCAATCCCATTGACAGTATTTACAGCGTCGAGGTATCTCGTCGGCAGGCAGACGGGACATGGCGGTTCGTCATCGACGTGATGAACCTTGAATGGCTAAAGCGTACCGATACTTGAGACCCTCGACTGTATCGGTCTCTGCATTTTCGTTCGCTGCAGTTGCAAGTGAATACGTAAGTGACGTAGCCCCATGCGAAATCACCGTCGATTATGAGCCTCCGATCAGGCGTGCCTGCGTAACGAAGACCGTAATGGACGTTCCCGTTCAGTGGGGGGAAGCAGGGAAATCCTTGTTTCCCTGGACGTCGTCTCACGGATGTTTCGGTGGAGTCCCATGTTTCGCTTCAGTATCTGGACAACATCTCAATTTGGATTTCAGTGGTTTGCACCAGGGGACATGCGGGATGCTGCCGGCACTCCCCCAGGGCACACTCCGCGTAGTGACCTCACCATCGAGGGCAGGGCCGATCGTGAGGAAGGTGCCATCTCCCGAGTAACGCGCTATTCGGCACGACCTCACTTCGCGAAAGATGGTGTTACCGGATGTCGATAACCTGCTCTGGGACAGTGAGCTTGCCTCAGACTTGTCCGCGTCTCCCGACAAAGACGTGATACGTGACGGCGTCCCAGGCATTATGAATGCCTATAAAGAGCAGCAGCAGCATTGCCGCCCCAACGCCAAACGGGGCCTCGTGTGCGTGGAGGCGAGCCGCGCATGCCGATGCCACCAGTATTACGTACGCCGCGAAGGGTAGCAGAACATGCAACAGCCAGTCCTCGAGGTCGGGGTGGTGTACGCTTTGTACTCGCAGACGCCGAGCCACGATGACAGCGTATACTACCCCGCTCAGGCCTACTAAGCCCCAAAGAATCGCGGCGGTGCTGATGTCGTTCCATGGAGCGCTTAGAACAGCCGACAGCAGCAACACGATTCCGAAATGAACGATCGTAGGCGTCGCAAACGCGCTGCCGGCCTGCGCCAGACCCGGTGCAATCGGCATGTCCGCGATGAGGGTAATGACGACAAACTGCAGTCCGATCAGCGCGCCAGCAGATGCGCCCACGATGACGTAGAAGTTCTCCCATGCTGTGAGTGTTGTCATCTCACCACCAATCTTGTTTGGCTGCTCGCCGTGAACTAACGATACCTCACAGTACGAATGGGGTCAGACCGAGAGTGGAGTCTCTTGACGCAGTCTGGCGATGTCCCTGGTCGGTGCAGTGCCGAAGAACCGGCCGTAGTCTCGACTGAACTGCGACGCGCTCAGATATCCAACGAGGCGGCTTGCCGCACCGGCGTCCATTATGTTGGACAACATGAGGCGCCTCGCCTCCTGCAGGCGCAGCACCTTTTGGTAGTGCAGCGGGCTCATCGACGTGACGGCCTTGAAGTGCTCGTGGAACGAGGAAGCACTCATGTGTACCATCGTGGCCAAGTTTTCGACCCGCATGGGCTGGGAGAAGTTGGCCCGCAGCCAAGAAATCGCCTTGGCCACGCGGTGCACGCTGGACTCCGCCAAGCCCATTTGCGCCACGCGAACGCCCAGGGAACTACGCAGGAGCCGGATCAAGATCTCGTCCACCACAAGCGGGGCGAGCAGTTCAGCGTCCCCGGGCTGTGCCAGACATTCCACTAGCCTGGTCGCGGCATTGATGATGCTCGCATCGGCTGGAAGGACGTACACGGCGCGCCTCTCTTGGACCGGAGGGAGACCGTGCGGATACACCTTCAACACCAACTCGGCAATCTTCTGGGGGTCGAGGTCCAGCCTGAATCCGAGGTACGGTTCGGAATAGCTGGCCTCCGTGATCTGGGCGGCAATTGGGAGAGCGACCGAGTAGACGAGCATGCGCGACGGGTCGTACTCGTAGACGTCCTGCCCTACGATGACGGTCTTCGCGCCTTGTGCGATGATGCACAAGGACGGCAACTGGATGGCGTGCACGCAGTCCGTATGTATTCGTGAAAAGCGGCTCGCGTGCAAACCGGGGATGCGAAGATCAAACGTACCGTCGTGAGGGGCATAGGCGGCAATCAAGCGTGCCAACCTGGTCACACCCGGTTCGCCTGGGCCCTCACCGTCACGTGCCTGTCGGGAAAGACGCATCCTGGTCGGATGATCTTCAAGATCTTGAGGAAAGCTCCTCCGCAGTCGTAACGGCGCCCATCTGCGGCCCAACTGCTTCACCCCCTTCGCACGACCGCGTTCGCTGGTACCTTGGCGGCAACGGCCAACTGGACACGCGACGGTGTCGTGAACTAGGAGCTTGTTGTGCGCGGCACAAGTTTGATCGTCGCGGATCGGGCCTTAGGGCTTACGATGGTGCCGACGATGCTTGCGGCGTAGCGGCGGTATTTGGTGCGGTACGCTGCGTCGATCTGGTCGTTGATACCGGGATCGGCGTCCACGAAGGTGACGTCTCTGTCAATGCCCCCGGCCCAGATTCGGCCCTCGTGGCGTACCTGAGTCCCACGGAACCAGGCGCCGGTGCGTCCGTTCACGGATCGGACGTAGATGTCGTCGCCGTGGCGGACGACCCAAACCGTCACCGGCTTTCGCAGGGTGCCGTCGCGTCGGAGTGGTGCGATCTCCAGTTCTTCCACACTTCCGATCTTGTTGAGCTCGTTGCGCGTCCACGTTGGCATCGGCGCATCTCCTTTTTGGCTTTCTCCGCTTTGGGGGCGCTTTAGCCGAGCCCGAGTGCCCGCATCCGAACGCCGAGCAGGATCAGGGGGCGCTCGCTAATCATTTCGGGACCTCGCGAAATCTCTTAGTAGCGCTCCGCGTCGCTCTGAGGCGCCTGAGACCAAACCTCGCTGCGTTGGCCGTCGATGGTCGCGCCACCGAAATAGAACATTGTGCTAGCGGCGACGAAATCCGCCGGGGAAGCAAGCTTCGGCGTGCTGGCCTCGTTCAGCTCGGTCATCTGTTCCTGAGTGAGCGTCATGTCGAGCGCCGCGACGTTGTCGTCAAGCTGATCGAGCGTGCGCGCGCCAATGATCGGCGACGTGACGCCAGGACGGGCGCGCAGCCAGGCGAGAGCCACGCGCGCGACCGTGGTGTCGAGTTTGCCGGCAATGCGGCCCATCAGGTCGAGCAGCGTGTAGGTGCGCTCGTCGAGGAGATTGACGATCCGTGCTCCGCGACCTGGTGCATGCTTGCCGTGATCTTCGCGCTTGTACTTCCCGCTGAGGACGCCGCCCTTCAGCGGGCTCCAGGGTGTGACGCCAAGCCCGAGCTCCTGCGCCATCGGGATCAGCTCGCCCTCAACCGTCCGTTGGAGCAAGGAGTACTCGATCTGCAGGGCGATCAGCGACGGGTAACCGCGGAAATGTGCGAGCGTCTGCGCCTGCGCGACCTTCCACGCCGGCGTATCGGAGAAGCCGATGTAGCGCACCTTGCCCTGTTGCACGAGCGTGTCGAGCGCCGCCATCGTTTCTTCGACGCGCGTGAAGCGGTCCCAGAAGTGCATCCAGTAGAGATCGATGTAATCGGTCTGCAGCCGACGCAGCGATTCTTCGCATTGGGCGATGACGCCTTTGCGGCTCGCGCCGCCGCCATTCGGGTCGCCGAGAAACATGTTGCACATGAACTTGGTGGCGATAACCAGACGGTCGCGTTTCTTGGGATCACGGGCCACATGGTCGCCAATGATCTTTTCGGAGTGGCCTTTGGTGTAGGCATTGGCCGTGTCGATGAAATTGCCGCCCCGGTCGATGTAGTGGTCGAGGATGCGCATGGAGTCCGACTCGCTCGAACCCCAGCCCCATTCCTCACCGAAGGTCATGGCGCCCAGGCAGAAAGGGCTAACGCGGAGACCGGAATGGCCCAAGGTGACGTAGTGATCGAGGGACATGACTCTCTCCTTTCTAATGGCGGCGACTCCTGTTCAGAGCCAGCGCTTCAAAACGTGATCAGGACCTTGATCGCTTCCCGGTCGTTCATCGCCCGGTAGCCGTCGGGCACCTCGTCGAGGTGCACGACCCGATCGAAGACTCGACCGGGTTCGATCTTGCCCTCAAGGACGTCCGGCAGCAGTTCCTCGATGTACGCGCGGCACGGTGCGGGCCCGCCGCCGACGGTAACGTTGTTGTAGAATGCCGGCTGCGACGCGGGCATCGTCTCGTTCTGGGGGACGCCGACGCGGCCGACTGCACCACCCGGACGGGCGATACTGATCGCCGTACGCATCGACTGCTCCAGGCCGACACACTCAAGGACGGAGTGGACGCCGGAGCCTCCGGTAAGCTCACGCACACGCTCGACCGCCTCATCGCCTCGCTCGCTGACGACGTCTGTGGCTCCGAACTCTCGCGCCAGCGCGATCCGGTCGGGGTGGCGGCCCAGGAGGATGATCCGCTCGGCGCCGAGGCGCCGGGCGGCTATCACGCCGCACAGACCGACGGCGCCGTCGCCGACGACAGCCACCGTTTTCCCGGGGCCGACCTTCGCGGCGACGGCGGCATGATGGCCCGTCCCCATCACGTCTGAAAGCGTGAGAAGTGACGGCAGCAACGCCTCGTCAACGCCCGCCGGCAGGACCACGAGTGTTCCGTCTGCCTGGGGGACGCGCACGGCCTCGGCTTGCGCTCCACCAACCTGACCTATGCCGAAGAACCCTCCGTGGATGCACGATGTGTGGAGTCCTTCATGGCAGAAGACGCAGGTGCCATCGGAGTACGCGAACGGCATAACAACGATATCCCCGACTTTCAGCGTGCGGACGTCGGCACCGACGGCTTCGACGACACCGACGGCCTCGTGCCCCATTGGGCGGCCGGTCTCGCTGTGTTCCCACGTCTTGTACGGCCAGAGATCGCTGCCGCAGATGGCGGCCCGCCTGACCGCGATGACGACGTCGGTCGATTCGATCAGGCGGGCGTCGGGGACGGTCTCGATACGAACGTCGCCGGCGCCGAACATGACAGTTGCGCGCATAGGATCTTACCTCCGGTATTTGGCCATCGCAGTCGGCCGGGACGGCTGAGTGTATCCGGCCTAGAGTCCGGCCTGGTATAGGTCGTCGCTGACTTTCTCCATCCAGTCTACGGTCTTGCCGTCGAGCTGTTCCTGAATGGCCATGTGCGTCACGGCCTTGGTCGGTGTCGCACCGTGCCAATGTTTTTCGCCCGGCGGGAACCAGACCACGTCACCTGGTCGAATTTCCTCGATCGGGCCTCCCCATTGCCGTGCATGGCCGCAGCCAACGCCATAATCGGGGTCTGGCCCAGCGGCTGCGTGCGCCATGCCGTCCGAGCGCCGGGCTCGAATGTAACACTGGCGCCGGTCGCGCGTGCCGGATCGGGTGCCTGGAACAGGGGGTCGATGAGGACAGCACCGGTAAGATACTCAGCCGGTCCTTTGCCGGAAGACGGTGAGCCGGATCTGCTGATGTTCATCTCGTGAACCCACCCCGTTTAGCGCAGACACTTGCGGCGGCGCGTTCAGCGGCCGACCCGCTGCTGCAGTTGTGCAGGGTACCGGGCCCCGTGCACGGTGATTCTTGCGGCGGCGTCCGCGAGCTTCCGAAGGTCGTCCATCGTGAGCTCGACGGTGGCTGCGCCCAGGTTCTCCTCAAGACGATGGAGCTTCGTGGTGCCCGGAATCGGGACGATCCATGGCTTCTGCGCGAGAAGCCACGCGAGCGCGATCTGCGCCGGCGTCACCTGCTTCTCCGCCGCGATGCGGGTCAGCAGATCGACCACAGCCCGATTCGCCTTTCGATTCTCCGGTGTGAAGCGCGGGACGATATTGCGAAAGTCGGTGCTGTCGAAGGTGGTGGTCTCGTCGATCTTCCCCGTGAGGAAACCCTTCCCCAGCGGGCTGAAGGGCACAAAGCCAATCCCGAGCTCCTCGCAGGCCGGCAACACTTCCGCCTCAGGCTCTCGCCACCACAGCGAGTATTCGCTCTGGATCGCCGTGATCGGCTGCACCGCGTGGGCGCGCCGGACCGTCTGTGCGCCCGCTTCGGAAAGCCCGAAGTGCTTGACTTTCCCCTCTTGGATCAGATCCTTCACCGCACCCGCAACGTCCTCAATCGGCACGTTCGGGTCCACGCGGTGCTGGTAGTAGAGGTCGATCGCCTCGACGCGGAGCCGCTTGAGCGAGCCCTCGGTCACCTGCCGGATGTACTCGGGCCGGCTGTTGAGGATCTGTCGCTGATCGCCCGGTTGGAGCGCGAATCCGAACTTGGTGGCGATCACCAACTGGCTGCGGAAGGGCTCTAGCGCCTCGCCCACGACCTCCTCGTTTACCATAGGGCCGTAGATCTGGGCGGTATCGAAGAACGTCACGCCGCGGTCGACAGCAGCCCGGATGAGCGCGACCGCCGCTTGCTTGTCCGTGGCTGGTCCGTACCCGTGGCTCAGGCCCATGCAGCCGAGCCCAAGAGCCGAAACTTCCAAGTTGCTGTTTCCAAGTCTACGCTTCTGCATTGTGGCGTCCTCCAAGCGAGAATTGCACCGACTGTCGGCGCCGCCGATAAGACTGCCAAGTTCCTGCTCGCCTTATGGTGAAGCATAGTCTGCCGGCGCCCCTGCCGGTTGCCTATTCCACCGCAATGCTTGCCAGATTCTCCGAGACTCTCCGCCTCAGGTCGAAGGTGAGTGGCCAATGATCATGTTGTGTGGTGTCGGCTACGGCATGCGGGACTCTTCAGAAAAGATTCGGAGACTCCCGGTCAGGGATCGCGCCAGGTGAGCCGCGATTGTACCGGGAAAGTCGATCATGCGAAATCTCGGCTCACTGCGAAATTCGTGAGACGATTGCAAAAAGGGTGAGAAACGACACCGTTCGGGCGTAGCGACGAAGCTGTGCGTAGACCTCAAGACAGGCTTGTACGTACCACGTGGTCTCGGCAAAGGGAGGCACTCCGTTGTAGCGTCGCACCGCACCTGATCCCGCATTTGTACGCGGCGGGCGCAAGCGGCCGGCTCTGGAACGTGAGATAGTTCCAGCGCAGTACCTCGGCCGCACCGGGCAGGTTCCCCCACGGATCGCGCGGGTCGACGCCGGCCGCAGCCGGCGTCCCGGCATCAGTTGCCCAAATCCCATCGCCCCCGCCCAACTCACGCTCGAATGGTTGAACCGGCTCTCGACGTGGATCACCGGAACGAGCAGCCTGGGATCGAGCCCCTCACGTTGCGCCGCCACCACCATGGCCTGCCTGATTCATCGCGCCTGCGCGTCGGTGAGGTGCGGGTTGCTCGCGCGGGGCAGCCCGGCCACGAGCAGCCACGTGCTGGCCCCCGGGTGGACCGGCACCGCCACGGCGGTCAACCGGTCCAGCCATGCCTCGGCGACGTGCGCTTCCTCGATGCTGTGCGGGCGGTCGAGGGTCACGCGAAACCACATTCGCGCGTCCCGGGTCCGCCCGGCGGCAACCGCAGCGACGCCAGCCCACAGGACGGCCAGCGCGCTGCTCGGGGCGCTGTTGGCTACCAGCGTGAATGCTTGGAGCGCGTAAACGGGCGCGCCGGCACGGGACGAGGCGATGCCGGTCCGGAGAAGACCGTCAAGCGCCGGTATGGCCCCGTGGGGCGGCAGCGCCGCACTTCCGAGTAGCAAGATCGCCGATAGGAAACTACAGAGACTGCCTCGTGAGAGTCGCACACCTGCGAGCATATGCAGGCACACCGAGTGTGACTGGGACCATGGCTTGGCCACCGCGAGCACTCTAGGCTTCCGATCCGCCACGGTCGATTTCTTGCCTTCAACTACGGTGCGTAATGCGTGCTCACGCCGCAACCGCTCGCCACAAGGATACGAGCACCGTCGAACATGATGGATCTGTATGCAGGCCAACGAGAGAACACGTTTGCGCGGTGGCGCGGAACGTAGAGCGTCGGCTATCAGCGTCCCGCGAATCCGGACATCGTAACGCGTCTCGCCATCGGCGCAACGATACGAACTGGTCGTGTGCAGCGCTTGAGACAGGGAGCGAGAAAGGAGCATACGGAAGTTTGCGCGCCTCTCCACCGGCTCGTGAGCCAACGACACGAAATTCTGCTGCTTCACCGCTCGCCCACCGAGAGTGCCTATTGGCATGCCGTTGCTTGCTGGTGCGTTGCATCCGGGGGAACTCGTGTTGGAGCGGCTCTGCGAGAAACTCAGGAGGAAACGGGCCTTGCGGGCGACCGCCTTATTGACCTTGAGCATCGACATGGCTGTCACGTCGAGGAACCACAAGTACCATCAGCGAATTAAAGCTGCCAGATGGGAAATCGAGCCTTGGCCTGATGTCCGATGGGATGCCAATGCTTCTATCCTGAATATACGTCGTCTCGGATGATAGGTGTTCCGGGCGGTTGTTCGGTTCCACGACATTCATTGCCAATGCACCTCACCGATGAGGATAATCGTATCTCCGAACCGTTTCCGTGGCTGCTCATGAGGCAGCGTTGAGCAAGGAGGTGAAGTTTATGGTCACACGGAGATACAAGACTATCACGCGGCGGCGGCTATTGCGCGCGGCCGGGGCCGGCGCTGCCGGAGCCGCGCTGTACCGGCTTGGAGTACCGGGGGTGCGGATGGCGTCCGCGCAAGGTGCTCGGACGATGACGATCGGTCTGTGGGCCGATGTGATCAGCCTAGACCCCTACGACAGCAACGACAACCTCTCTCCTTCAATCGCGCGCCTGGTGTACGACGGGTTGCTGGGGTTTACGCCCGAAGAGATGAAGCTTCGCGCGGAGCTGGCGACGTCGTGGGAAGTCTCGAAAGACGCGCGCGTGTTCACGTTTCACCTGCGCCAAGGGGTAAGGTTCCACGACGGGACACCGTTCAACGCAGCCGCGGTGAAGGTGAACCTGGACCGCGCCCGAGACCCGGGCAACAAGCTGAAGCGGGCCAGCCTTTACGAGCCCATTTCGTCCGTCGACGTCGTCAACGACTCGACGGTACGTCTGACTCTGCATAGCCCCTTCGGCGCCATGCTCTACGCGCTCGCCCACATGGCCACGCGCATGATTAGCCCGACCGCTCTCGCCAAGGGCGCAGACTACGTCGCGCGCAACGCGGTCGGCACCGGCCCGTTCAAGTTCGTGAGTTGGGCGCCGGGCCAGCAGGTCATGCTCGAACGGAACCCGGACTTCTGGCAAACCGGCCAGTCGCGGGTGGACCGGCTCGTGATCAAGCCCGTCCCCGAGGACGCCGTGCGCGTGCCGATGCTGTTGAGCGGCGAAGCGCAATTCGTCTATCCGATCCCTGGGGTGCAGGTGGACACGGTCTCCAAGGCGCCCGGGGTTACCATTCAGAAGCGATGGAGCATTTACCAGTACTACGTCGCGATGAACTGCCAGCATGAGCCGTTCCGGGATGTCAGGGTGCGTCAGGCGATGAACTACGCCGTGGACAAGGACGCACTTGTCAAGATCGTGCTACGGGATTTCGGCCGACCGCTGGAGGCGCCGATGGCGCCCGGTGTCGCCGGGTACTCCCCGGTCCAAGCGGGCGGCTGGCCGTACGATGTGGCCAAGGCGAAAGCGCTGCTGACCGAGGCGGGTTTCCCCAGGGGCTTCGAGACGACCCTTTGGTCGACCAACCAAACGGAAAACATGCGCGTCGGGGAGATGCTCCAGCAGATGCTGGCGAAGGTGGGCGTAACCGTGCACCTCGCCCCGATGGAGGCCGGGACGCTAACCGCGGTTCGCTTCAAGCCGATCAGCGAGAACCAGTCGCAGATGAACCTAGTCGGCTGGTCGTCGTCCACGGGGGACGCCGACTGGGCGCTCCGACCGCTCTACGGAGGGGCATCGTGGGTGCCCACGCTGTTCAACCTATCGTTCTATAAGAATCCGCAAGTCGACACGCTGCTTGGGGACGCGCTCGCAACCGCCGACCAGTCGAAGCGTAACGCGGACTATGCAGCGATCAACCGGCAGATCTGGAACGACGCGCCGTCGGTCTTCTTGTACAACTCGCAGATCATCGCGGGCGTCCGGAATGGCGCCACGGGCGTGTACGCGACGCCGGATGGTACGGTGGATCTGCGCGAGGCGGGACTGACGGGTACATAGATTCTGCCGGGGGCGCTGTAGCAAAGGGTCTCGATCCCTTTGGGGGCCCATATTGTGCCTCCAATCGGGCCAGGATACGGGCAAGGCACACGAGGCTGGCCCAAGAGGCGCGTCTTTCCCTTGCCGCCCAGAGATACCGCCATACCCTATCTGCATGCACCTCATACCGCGCCCAGTCCGCCCCACCGCGCCGCTCGTGGACGCGGCCGCGTACACGTGGTTTGGTTCGACAATAAGATGGTCCTGCGCTGTCGATCAGCTGAACGACTGGTGTCCGCGAAGAGCAACGACGGCGGGTGGCAGGAAAACTGCGCCGCAATCCTAACCTTAAGCCTCACAGTGATCGAGAAGGCAGGGAGCACGGGTGGGACCGGTCATCATTCTAGACAAGTCGACCTTCCAATCGCTGTCACGCCGGGAGCACGTTCTACTTCATAAGCACTTCACGGAGAATCTTACTCCCATACTCGCGATGGAACTCCTCGGCGATCTTGCGAAACAGCCAAAACGCCAGCGTCGGAAGAAATCGGCTGAGAGTCAAGTCTCCGAAATCGCGGGGAAGTTCGGTGGGAGCGGCCCAGTGACGAACGTTGACTATCTGACGCTCGTCTACACCGCATTGTTGGGCGCTCCGGTTCCGACAACCGGTCAAATCATCCCCGAAAACGTCACGCACGTACAGGGACCGGGCGGCTCACGAGGCGCGCTCATCGGCCCCTCAGCTTTCAATCGAGCATTGCTCCAGTGGAGCGGAGGGCGATTCTCGGAATTTGAAAGAGAGCTCGCGGATTACTGGCGACAGATCACGAAGGGCATCAGCCTAGACGCGTTCCGGAGCCGACTCGACACGCACCACATCACACTACCTCACGTTGAGCAGCTAGAGCATCTGACGCCCACAGCGGATGGGCTCCTCGCCACACACACTCTCCAAGATGCGTGGTTGGAGTGGCTCCTTGGTCAACTCTCGCTCCCGGCCCCTTACGAAAGGGCGATCTGCGCACGGTGGAGATCCCGTATCAGCTCGCTTCTCAGAGACTTTGCTCCGTATGCTTGGTTCGTTCTACGGGCGACCCTCGTGCTGCTGCTCGCGACACGCTACAACCTCGTCCGGTGGCGTCCAACGAGTCTGCTCGACGTCCAATACCTCTACTACCTTCCCTTTTGCATGGTGTTCGCCTCAGGCGACCTTGCCCATCAAGCTCTCGCACCGTTGCTTCTTCGGCCCGACCAAAGTTTCGTCGCTGGCGACAAACTCAAAGCCGACCTCCGCAGATTGGTAGATGAACTCGACCACATGGATGACCGGCACCGGGAGATGCTAAGCTTCGCACTGGGCGTCTACCCCACACCAGCCAGGGGGTCGGTTGTATATAACCTCTGGAAGAAGCACATGAGACCGTGGGGCCCCGGAAGTGGCAACCGCGCTACGAGCCTTTCGAGTGCCGATCAGGAGGAAGCCATTCGATGGGTTGAGCAGATGGTTCGTGACGCCGAAACTGCACAACGGTGGAAATAGGCGTGCCATCCGGTTCCTGTGGTGGTGCTGGCGGAACGCCAAGGGCGGCAAGCGTATCCATGATACGGTCCGAAACGTCGTCCGCGTCGTGAGCCTCACGGTCCGTAAATGCGTAGCTTGCGCCCTACGTCGGCGCTGCTTCGCGCAGATGCCACAGGCAGCGTTCTCGACTGCGCCGTCAGCTCCAGGAGCGGCGTCCACTGCCCACGTACGCTTCCGCCCGTTGGCCGCGGTTGCCGCTGAGCAGTCGCAAAAGCAGCGTCTGGCAGATACTCGCGCAGCGCCCACCGCAGCAAACTGGAGATGCTGATCCCGGAGTTCTCGACGAATCGCGTCACGGCATCCGAGATGCGGCGATAGGGGTGATGGTCGAGGTTCAACCGAAGCTGGAGCTTCCGGTACGTGCCCACCGCATTACTCACCCGCAGTCATTTCCGTTGCGCGGTCACGCGACCTCTGCCGGGCGTTCATCATGAGGACATACCGGTAGAAGCCCCGGACATTCGCCCACCTTGGTTCCGCCACCCAGCGGCTCCCGGGGAAGGCGCCCAGAAGCTCCGCACGAAGCCACTCGGAGCCGCCGCCTGTGAGCAACAGGACACGATTGGGCATCATGTCGCCAGCAAACGGGTCCGAAGAACCAACGTGAAGACCCCCCTGTAATGCCGGGCGGCCCGCTCCCAGCCGTCGATCAGTTCCGGCCGCCGTTCGCCTTGACGACCTGACCATTGATCCAGCCACTCTCTGGGCTCGCCAGGAAGGAGACGACGCGGGCGATGTCGTCGGGCTGGCCGAGACGGCCGAGCGGGATGTCGCTCGTCAGGCGCTGGATGAGCTCTTCAGACCTGCCGGTCAGGAACAGCTCTGTTGCGACCGGCCCGGGCGCGACAGCGTTGACGGTAACGCCGCGGGGGCCAAGTTCTTTCGCGAGGACATGGGTCATCGCTTCCACTGCCGCCTTGGTCGCCACGTAGACACCATGGTTGGGAAGGTAGTGGCCGATGATGCTCGTCGAGAGATTGATGATGCGCCCCCCGTCACGCACTCGCTTGGCGCCCTCGCGCATACCGTTGAAGGTACCGGTGAGATTGACAGCGACTAGGCGCTGGTAATCCTCGTCGGCGACCTCCGCCAACGGCGAGAGCTTAATGATCCCGGCATTGTTCACCAGCACGTCGATTGGCCCGCACTCGGCCTCCGCCTGGTCGAAGAGCGTC
>Ga0187782_10002896_pt1 | contig 12759 bp, 7 predicted proteins | sample 0715_SJ02_MP15_2_FD_132454 | JGI IMG/M metagenome (GOLD analysis project Ga0187782, IMG submission 132454) | Tropical peat soil microbial communities from peatlands in Department of Meta, Colombia - 0715_SJ02_MP15_20_MG | ecosystem: Environmental > Terrestrial > Soil > Wetlands > Peat | place...
GCCGCGACTCCTCAAAGTCTTTTCGGTACAGCGCGAGGTCCTTGTCCGCCCGGCCTGCCCAGAAAGCGAAGACGAACGGCAGACCTGTAAACTTCCTCCATTCTGCGGCGAGGTCATAAACCCTCGCCGAGCCGCGATAAGTGAATGCCGGATCGCCGATCACGAGCGCCGCTTCAGCCCTGCTCAACATCTCGTCCGGGCGCGGGGCGGAAGGAATAAAGTTGACGTTGAGGGCATAGAACTTGGCGAACAAGATACGAACAAAGGCGGCGGAGGTCCGCGAAGAGGTGTCCACGGCAACGGTTTGGATTTGTTGGATCGGGACCCTGCTCAATAGCAGCACGCTGCGCACGCGCGACTTGGAGGCGATGGAGATGCCGGAAATGATCTGCAAGCCGTCGATGCGGTGGTACTCGATGGCGGGTATGATGCCGATATCCGCCATTCCGCCTCGCACCGCGTCCGCGCAATGGGCGGGAGTGGCGAACTGAAGTTCGTGCTTGCCGCACTGCGGGCCGTGGAGCATGCCCCAGATCAGCGGGACGCTGTTCAGGTACTGGACTACGGAGATCCTGAGATTCGACATAGGGTTCCAGGTATGTTCGATCCGGCTTTAACGCCAGGAGCGATTATACATCCAACCCGATGCAACGGACCCCTCACCCGGCCCGCGGCGGCTGATGAAAACGCCCTCTCGGTCCACCCTCTCTTCTTGGGTGTCTGTGTAGAAACTCCATTAGTCTGTCATTCCGAGGAGTTTCGATGGGCCTTTGGCCCACCCGAGAGAATGGAAATCAGCGTTGTCGTCCCCGCGAAGGCGGGGACCCATTGTCGGTCCACAACAAATTCCCGCTTTCGCCGGAATGACGTCCATGGGGTGATTTTCAGGGGAGTCGCAGGCGACGAGGAATCTCGCACTGCCTTGAAAACACTCAGGGCAAGATTCCTCGCTTCGCCCTGGACCGTCCGGTCCAGGGCTTCGCTCGGAATGACAGCGTTGGTGCGTTTTCAAGCAGACTCCTCGGGGGAGGGGAGTCTCTCTGATTGGGAGGAGGCGGTCCTCCTGATTGAGAGGGGGCGGCGCCGCAGACGACCGGGCGTGCCCCATGTGCGACCTTCTATCTCCCGCATACTGACCCCGCAAAACTTTCTTCTTGCCACTTCATCTCATGTTCTGCGATTTTATTAGGACGTTAGGGCGGGAAGGGAAGCGATTCAGAAACCGGGAGTGAGATAGGGAGCTTGAGCGAGGACGACACACAATTCTGGCTGGGGTTGACGAAGCTCGAGGGGTTGGGTGTGCGCGGCGCGCACCGGCTGGTGGAGCATTTCGGTTCGGCGCAGGGCGCCTACATGGCCTCGTTGACGGAGCTCGAGGGCAGCGGCATTCCGGCGCGCGTGGCGCAGTCGATTTTTGCGCAGGCGGGATTGAAGGAAGCCGCTCGGGACCTGGAAGCTTCGGCGAAAGCGGGTTGCCGGGTGGTGGCATACTCGAGTGACGATTATCCTCTGCTGCTCAAACAAACGCCCGACCCCGCCTTGGTTCTTTACGTGCGCGGAGATGTCAAGGTGCTTTCGCAGCACGGGGTGGCTATGGTGGGCACGCGCCGGCCCACGGCTTATGGCAGCCAGGTGGCGCAGCGGTTGGCGCGCGACCTTGCGCAAAGGCAACTGGTGATCGTTAGCGGATTGGCTCGGGGGATCGATTCCGCGGCGCATCGTGGGGCACTGGAAGCAGGGGGAAAGACGGTGGCAGTCCTCGGGTCGGGGATCGACGTAATCTATCCCCGCGAAAACAAGCGGCTGGCCGAGCAAGTTGCCGAATCGGGAGCAGTGATCTCGGAATTCCCGCCCGGCACTTCTCCCTCGCCCGAGAATTTTCCGATTCGCAATCGCACCATCAGCGGACTGTCGCTGGGCGTGGTGGTGGTAGAGGCGGCGGAGTACAGCGGATCGCTGATCACGGCGCGCCTGGCCGTCGAGCAGAACCGGGAAGTTTTTGCGGTGCCTGGGAACATTATCTCTGCTCAAAGTTTCGGCCCTAATCATCTCATCAAGCAGGGCGCGAAACTCGTGGATGAATGGATGGATGTGGTTGAAGAGTTTCCGGCGGAAATTCGTATGCAACTTCTTCCCCCGGCAGAGGCATCGGAAGAAGCAGCGGGCGCACCACAGGCAGGATCGCTTTTTGAACAGTCTTTCACGGCGGACCAGAAAGTGGTGTTCGAAGTGTTGCGAGCCGATGCGCCCTTATTTGTGGATTCCATCCTCACTTCCGTGCCCATCCCGCAAGGGCGCGTGATGACGGCGCTGCTCGAGCTTGAGATGGCGGGAGTGATCCGGCAGTTGCCGGGAAAGAATTTTATTCGTAAGCTGTAGGTGAGTCGAGGAGTCAAGGAGTCGAGGGGTCAAGGAGTCGAGGAGTCGGGCAGTGTTCTGATCTCGGCGTAGCGCTGGCCTTTAGGGCAGCATCTGCCGACCTAAAGTTGGGCGCTACCAGTTAAACCAGGACACGCCCAAAAGTCGAGAGCGAAGGGGTCCTCCACTCCTTGACTCCTCGACTTGTGGAAGTTTCTTATGGGTAAATCTTTAGTCATTGTCGAATCGCCCGCCAAGGCAAGAACGATCAACAAGTACCTTGGACCGGACTATCTGGTGAAAGCTTCGATGGGGCACGTGTTGGACCTGCCCAAGCGGGACCTGGGCGTGGACCTCGACCACGATTTCAAACCGACTTACATTACCATTCCGGGCAGGAAAGCTCTGATCTCGGAGTTGAAGTCGGCGGCGGCGAAAGCGGATGCCGTGTACCTGGCCGCCGACCCGGACCGGGAAGGGGAAGCCATCTGTGCGCACTTGCGCGAGGTGCTAAACGGCAAGAAGCGGAAATTCTATCGCGTGCTTTTTAACGAGATCACTCGCGATGCCATACGCGGAGCTTTCCAGTCGCCGGGCGAGATCGATTCGAGGTTAGTGGACGCGCAACAGGCACGGCGGATTTTGGACCGCCTGGTGGGCTACCAGGTGAGCCCCCTGCTTTGGGAGAAAGTGAAGCGGGGAATTTCCGCGGGGCGCGTGCAAACCGTGGCCTTGCGCCTGATCGTCGAGCGGGAACGGGAAATCCAAGCCTTCCAGAAAAGGGAATACTGGACCATCAGCGCCCACCTCGAGGGCAAGAACCCTCCGACATTCAACGCGCGTCTGGTGAAGTTCCAGGGCAAGGACGTGGAGATTCCCGACCAGGCGACCGCCGAGCGAATCGCAGGTGAGATCAAGGCAGCGAACCTGGTGGTGGAATCGGTGACCACCAAGGAGAAGCGGAAGTATCCGGTGCCGCCGTTCATCACCAGCAAGCTCCAGCAGGAAGCAGTGCGCAAGCTGCACTTCACGGCCAGAAAAACCATGACGATCGCACAGCGTCTTTACGAGGGCCTGGAGATCGGCGAGGAGGGGTCGATCGGCCTCATCACCTACATGCGCACGGACTCGACGCGCGTGGCGGAGGGTGCCCTGGCCGCTGTGCGCGAGCACATCCGGAGGACGTTTGGCCAAGATTATCTTCCCCCTGAGCCCATCCGCTATAAGAGCAAGAAGGACGCGCAAGACGCCCATGAGGCCATCCGGCCCACGGACGTAACCCTCACACCCGAGTCCATCCAAAGGTACCTCAGCGCGGACGAGTTCAAATTATATAAGCTCATCTGGCAGCGGTTTGTAGCTTCGCAGATGAATCCGGCGGTCTTCGACCAGACCACCATCGACATCTCGGCCGGCGAGTACTTGCTGCGCACTACCGGCTCAGTGGAGAAATTCAAAGGCTTCCGCGCTGTCTACGAAGAAGGCAAAGACGAGAAAGCGGAGATGGAGGAAGATGAGGAATTGAAACTCCGCCTGCCGCAGGCCGAGCAGGGCGAAAGGCTGAAGCTGCGCAAGATTCTGCCGGAACAGCACTTTACAGAGCCCCCGCCGCGATTCACGGAAGCCACGCTGGTGAAGGCGCTGGAGGAAAAGGGCATCGGCAGGCCCTCCACCTACGCCACGATCCTGGTGATCATCCAAAATCGCGAGTACGTGGAGAAGCACCAGGGGCGTTTCTATCCCACCCAGCTCGGCATGCTGGTGAGTGATATGTTGGTGAAGAATTTCAGCGACATCTTCGAGGTGGCTTACACCGCCCGCATGGAAGAAGAACTCGACGAAGTCGAGGAAGGGAAGCTTACCTGGACGGAGGCCCTCGAGGAGTTCTACAAGAAGTTCAAGAAAGACCTGCGGGTCGCGGAACGAGAGATGGAAGACATCAAGGGCGAAGGCATCCCCACGGATGTGAAGTGTGAAAAGTGCGGCAAGCCCATGGTGATCCGGCTGGGACGCAACGGGCCATTTCTGTCCTGCACCGGCTATCCCGATTGCGACGGGACCAGCGACCTGCCGCCGGAGTTGGCGGCAAAATACAGCAGCGGCGGACCGCCGGCGCCGGAAGTTCCGGAGCAGGCCTGCGAGAAATGCGGCAAGCCGATGGCCGTGAAGCGAGGCCGCTTCGGATTTTTCCTGGCGTGTACAGGTTATCCCGATTGCCGGAACACCAAGAAAATCGTGATGAAAGAAGGCGCGGCAACGGCCGTCAGTGATACGCTGCTCGAGGAGAAGTGCCCCGAGTGCGGGAGCCAGCTTGCCCTTAAGCACGGCCGCTACGGCCAGTTCACCGCCTGTAGCAACTACCCAAAATGCAAGTACGTGAAACGCCAGACGCTCGGCATTCCCTGTCCCGAGAAAGGCTGCACGGGCGAGCTGGTGGCCCGGCGCACGCGCAAAGGCAAGACCTTCTACGGCTGCAGCCGCTACCCGGAGTGCAAGTTCACCGCCTGGGATAAACCCGTCAACGAACCCTGCCCTATTTGCGGCTATCCATTGCTGCTTGAAAAGTACAAGAAGGACGGCCCGCCCCTCCGCCACTGCCCCAATGAAAACTGCAAGTACGAGATGGCCATGGCGTAAGAATAGGCGAAAGTCGAGAGTCAAAAGTCGAGAGCAGGCCGAGGCGGGCCTGCGCCTGCGCTGTCCGCGTCCCTACGATCTGAAGAGCCCCTACCCACCCGGAATGAGCGGTCCGGTCCCTAGCGGGCAAGAGGCGGCGGTGGAAATCGAGGCGGGAGGAGGAAGGCGGTGGAGCAAACTCGGACAATATGCCCGACATTGCCGACCCCTACCCCCTTCCACTCTTTTCATTTTTCGAGGAGAACGACCTATCACGGAATTCCTCACCCTTAGAATGGAAGCTCTCCTCTGACCATCCCTCGCAGGGGTCGCCTTGGAGTATTGACAATCGTCTAAACATCGCTCCCGGTGGGGGAGAAGGTGTCCCGCTCGGGCGCCATTATCAGCCGGTGCACGAGGGGTGCCGGGTCACTTCGTTGAATCCACCTCTCCGCGCGGCTGCTATAATTGCAAGCAGTGAGGGCCTTGGATGAATGCTGTCACAATTGCGGGCGGCGGGCTGGCGGGAAGTGAAGCTGCCTGGCAGCTCGCGGTTCGAGGGGTCTCTGTAACCCTGTGCGAGATGCGGCCGGTGCGGTCAACGCCCGCGCACAAGACGGACCGCTTGGCCGAGCTGGTTTGCAGCAATTCGCTGAAGTCGAACACGCCCGGCGCCGCCTCGTGGCTCCTGAAGGAAGAATTGCGCCGCTCTGGTTCCCTGCTGATGAGGATTGCAGGTGAGTGCGCGGTTCCGGGAGGTGCGGCGCTGGCGGTGGACAGGGAACGATTCTCGGAATCGGTCACGCGAACCCTGGCTGAGCATCCGCTTATCACCCTGCGCCGCGAGGAATTGCGGGAATTTCCCTCGGAGGGTCTGGTGTTGATTGCCACGGGCCCGCTCACCTCGGACGCCCTGGCTTGCTCACTCCAATCGGTCACCGGCTCGGAAAACCTGGCCTTCTACGATGCTATCAGTCCGATTGTAGACGCCGAAACAGTGAATCGTGATCGCGTCTTTCCGGCCTCCCGCTATGGAAAAGGCGGCAGTGATGACTACCTGAATTGCCCGCTGAACGAATCGGAGTACGGTGACTTCTATGAAGCACTGCGAGGCGCGGAGACGGTGCAGGCGCACGAATTCGAGGACCTGAATTACTTCGAGGCTTGCCTGCCTGTCGAGGAGCTGGCGCGGCGAGGCTACGACACGCTCCGTTTCGGCCCCATGAAGCCCGTGGGCCTGGCGGACCCGCGAAATGGCAAACAGCCATTCGCTGTCGTGCAACTTCGCGCGGAGAACCTGCGTTCCTCCAGCTACAACCTGGTGGGGTTCCAGAACCACCTCAGATTTCCGGAGCAAGCACGCATCCTGCGCAAAATTCCCGGGCTCGAGCACGCTGAGTTCCTGCGCTTCGGGCAGATTCATCGCAACACTTACGTCAATGCGCCAAGGCTACTCGATGCCCAGCTCCGCCTCCGCGCCGTCCCCACCGTTTTTGTTTCCGGCCAGCTTTGTGGGGTTGAGGGATACGTGGAATGCATCGCCACGGGGTTCCTGGCGGGAGTGGCGTTGGCTCAGCAAGCGGCAGCCAGAGACTACACCCCGCCGCCGCGCGCCACGGCGCTAGGGTCATTAGTCCACTACACGTCGCACGCCGACCCGGGCAATTACCAGCCGGCCAACATTTCATTCGATTTGCTCCCGCCCCTGGAAGATTTGCCCAGGGCCATCGCGCGCAATCGTCGCGCCCGCCGGGTGCGACAATGCGAGATGGCGCTGGCCGAACTGGGAATTTGGCTCCGAGGCCTTTGCCCCGACGGGGTAAAGCTGCCGGAAGCCTTTGTGCAGCGCACGGAAACGGGACAAAGCTGTCATTCCGAGCGAAGCGAGGAATCCAGCTCTGGTTTGCCGCGGAGGGACTCAGAGCGGGGTTCCTCGCTTGGTTCGGAATGACAGTCGGTAAGCGCACATGGATGAACTGATCGAAAGATACGTCAACTACCTTCAGTACGAGCGCAACGCTTCGCCTCACACGGTGCGCAACTACCGTAGCGACCTTCTGCAGTTTCGGGATTTCCTGGCGGCGGGCCGGGGCAGCGCCAGTGTAGATGTCAAATCGGTCGACGCGTTAGCTATCCGCAGTTTCCTTGGGATTCTTTTTGAGAAGCAGGAAAAGAAATCCTCCATCGCCCGAAAGCTCTCGGCAGTGCGAGCGTTCTTCAAGTTCTTGAGGCGCGAGGGAGTTCTAGCAGAGAACCCTTCCACAATTGTCTCCACTCCAAAACAGGACAAAACCCTGCCCAGGATCATGACCGAGGAAGAGATGAACACTTTCCTCGACCGGGTGGCGGAGGCCAGCAAAACTGGGGAGCCTGCGATACGGCGGGATAGGGCGCTGCTGGAGCTTCTTTACGCCTCAGGGCTGCGCGTAAGCGAATTGGTGGGCCTGGACCTGCGCAGCGTGAACTTCGGGGAGGGCATGCTGCTAGTGCGCGGCAAGGGGCGAAAGGAGAGGATCGTGCCGTTCGGCTCGAAGGCCAAACAGGCCGTCGAGGACTATCTCCCGATCAGGCAAAGAATTCTCCAGGAAAGGAAAAAGTCCAGCCAGCAGGCCCTTTTTTTGAACGTGTGGGGCGAGCGCCTCACCACTCGCTCCGTGGACCGGCTGGTGAAAAAATACGTCCGCGAGTACGGCCCGGCCGTAAGAGTCAGCCCGCATTCGCTTCGCCATGCTTTTGCCTCGCACCTTCTTACGGAGGGAGCTGATCTGAGGGCTATTCAAGAAATGTTGGGGCACTCCAGCCTGGCCACCACTCAAAAATACACACAGGTTTCGATTAAGCAGTTGATTGAGGTGTACGACAAGACCCACCCCAAGGCGTGAGTCACACGAGGAAGCGGGAGCGGATACTTTCCTGCACGGCGGGGCTGCGTCGCATCAGCCATTCCCCAACTTCAGCAGAGGCTTCCAGGAGGGCGTTCAAAACCGACTTGAATATCCGGACACAACCCTCCAGCACCTTCACCCCCAACCAGACCCCTAGTTCCTGCGTCGACCTGGCAGGTTCCTGAAGATTGAGCTTGAGGCGGTAGCGTGGCCCGCCCGTCCGATACCTCATCAGGACTATAGCACCATACAGAGCTGCGGCCGCAACCAAGAGCCAACTCAGCATGTGTCCCAACAACACGCTCAGATAGGTAACCATCCTTGTATGTACCTTTTCCTTTCTTCCACGACCATTACATATGTTAGATTCCAGTTATGTGAAAAGGATTCCCCTTTTGCTCGAACAATATTTGATTGGTTTTCAACAGAGTAAGAGAGAATGTCTGGCGCGCCTAAGCACAGTTGCCTCCGTGTTTGAGTTGGAAGTCGATGCTCTGGGCGACACTAGTTCAAAGGTGCGGGAACGGAACCAGTCATGGCCCGCTGAGCGGCGGCCCTGCCTGTGCGGATACAGTCTGAGATTCCGATGCCCGAATAGGCGTTCCCGGCAAGGTAAATACCCGGTAAGTCCTTGAGGCGGCCTTGGATTTTTTGTAGGCGGTCGGCATGGCCCACCAAATACTGCGCCATGGAAGCAGGCCAGCGGTGAATCCTGCAAAAAAGCGGTTCGAATGAGAAACTCAGAATTTCCTTCAATTCCTGCCGCACCAGTGAAACCACGTCTTCATCGGGCAGTTCGAGGGCTTGCGGGTCGCGTGAGCCGCCCAGGAAGCAGCGCAGCAGCGTCTTTCCCTCCGGAGCGCGATAGCTAAATTTACGATGCACAAAAGTGCAGGCCAGCATCCTACGGCCTTCTTTACGCGGGACCAGGTATCCGAAGCCCGGGGGAAGGTGCTCTCTGGCTCCCTGGGCGTACCCCAACGAGACGGTCATTGAGGAGCTGTACGGTATTTGATCGAGCAAGCCGCCCAGTGTCGAGTCGAGGGGGGAGAGCAGCCGGTTGCATTCGTGAGTGGGCATGGCCAGGATAATGGCATCTGCGTCGAATGCTAAGCCCCCCTCGCAAAAGATCTCATATCTTGGACTGCAGCGGTCCGCCGCCCCGCCAGGCCCTCCGGGGGCCAATTCGATTCCAGCAACACGTTGCCCGAGATGCACGCGAGCCATGTCGAGTTGCTCGGCCAGCTTGGCTGTGAGCTGGCCGAGTCCGTCCCGAAGCGTCATGAAGAGCGGTAAGGCGCTGCGAGGGGCGGCGCCGGTGCCGCCGGTGTCAAGCTGAGAATTTCCGCCGGAACCCGGTCTGGCTTTCCGGCGCTGCCGCATGGCTCGCAACGTAGCGAGGGTCAGGCTGCCGTGCCGGCGTTCCATCTCGAAGAAACGGGGCAGCACCGAGCGAACGCTCAAGGCTCCTGAATCCCCTCCGTAAACCCCGGCGAGCAAAGGGTCCGCGACGTTCTCCAGCATGGCCTCCCCGAAGTGTCTGCGCACGAAACTCGCCACCGATTCGTCTCCATCCCGGTTCGAGTTTTCGGATGGGCGGCTGGCAAACAGTTCGGCGGCCATCGCTAACTTGCTTCTGAGCGGCAGCAGGGAAGTCGTCACCATGGGCCAAAAACGAGTCGGGACGAGGAACATCAGCCCATCGGGAAGGGGAACAAGACGGCCTCGATGAAGGATGTAGGTGCGCCGCTGGCTATCGTTCGAGCTGATCAGGGAGTCGCCCAAGCCCAGTTCGCGCGCCAGGGCCGCCGCCTCCGGCTTTTCTGCAAGAAAACTGTCCGGCCCGGCCTCAATAACGAACCCCTCGATGTGCTCCGTGCGAATCACCCCGCCCAGGCGGTCCTTGCCCTCAATCAGCAACTCTTCAACCGGCGCACCGGCCTGGCGTGTGCGGGCCAGAGTGTAAGCTGCCGCGAGGCCGGTAATGCCCCCGCCCAGCACTGCCACACGCCTCGATTGTAGACTAGTCATGAGGATGACGCTCCCGGGCAAGAGAAGGCAGAAAGCAAAAGGCAGAAGGCAGGTGGGCAGGTAGGCAAATGGGCAGAGGGAGAGTCATCCAGTCGCGATCTTCTACGTTCCGCTTACAATCCACCTGCCGATCTGCCGATCTACCCAACTGCCTATCTGCCGACCTGCCCACCTGCCCGCTCTCTGACGACTGCTGCCAGTGCTTCGATGAACAGAGGGCTGTCGTTCAGCGACTCGGAACGGTGTACGGTCACTCCTCTGGTCCTTCCGTGTTCGCGGAACACGACGTCGATATCGTAGAGGATCTCGACGTGATCGCAAACAAAACCTACCGGCGCCAGCAAGACGTGCCGCTGGCCCCGCGCAGCCGCCTGGTCGATGAGAGATTCCACGGTGGGGCCGATCCATGGCTCATTGGTCATTCCCTGGCTTTGAAAAGCCACATCATATTCCTTGAGGCCCAAGGCCTTAGCCACTAATGCGGCGGTCTCCCTCACCTGCTGCTCGTAGGGATCGCCTTCCTCGATGGTCCTTCGAGGAACGCTGTGAGCCGTGAAGATTACGGGGACCGGTCCTCCCGTTTCGGCTTGGAGACAAGCCAGCGCCGTCGCAACTCGCTCGCGAAATGCCTCCACCAGCCTGGGATGGTCGTGCCAGTTTTCGATGAAATCCACTTGCAGTTGGGGTGCGAGCCGCTTGGCATCTTCGAACAAGTACCGCTTGTAAAGGCCAATGCTGGTGCGGGAGTTCTGGGGGGCCAGGCAAAGCGTGACCACCCATTCGATGCCGTCGGCGCTGATTTGGCGAACCGTTTCCGAGATATAGGGCTTCCAGTTGCGCATCCCCACATAGACGGGGCGGCCTAAGCGTTTCGCCAAGCCCTGCGCCTGCAACCCGGTCAGGCGCAGCAACGGCGAGCCCCCAATCAGGTTATAGCGGCGGACGATTTCGTTCACCGCAGCCTCGGGCAGCTTTCGCCCCTCGCGCACGTTAAGCAGGAAGGCAGGAATGTCCTCGAGCCGGTCCGGCGCGCCGTGCGCGAGCAGCAGCACTCCCCACCTATCGCCAATCTCCTGCGGCCCGGCAAATTCCATAGCGTCGAATACTCGGCGAAGCTAAGATTCCACGGAATTCCAGCTCGCCACAGTGTGTTCAAATGCGCATAGCGCCTCGGAGTGCGGCAGCAAAGCTGTCGGCTTGGAATCAAAACGAAGAGGCGGTAGCTGGCGCTACCGCACTCCAAGGCGCCTTCGCCCAAAGCATTTTGCGGTCAATTAACAATATATCACGCCGTTGTCGGTAGAGCGGTGCGACCACGCCAGTTGTCCGTCCCAGGCGAGCCGTGTACACTCTTAGTTCCTATCTGACTGAGGCAAGAAACCGCAGCAGGGGTTGGCTCGAAGCTGTGCTGGGAGAGCTTGAAACGAGGAGACTTGGTGATGAAAGCACATTGGGCTGCTTTGAAATTGGTCGTCATTCCGAGTGAAGCGAGGAATCGCGCCCTGGTCTTTCGTTCCCGGTGTGCCCAGCGTAGGGCGAGATTTCTCGCTTCACTCGGAATGACATTTCATGGTTTCTGGGTGTCCTTCAGCCGACGGGCATGCGCGACGAGTTGGAGATTTCTGTGCGGCCTGCTGATTTGCGTCCCCATGTGGGCCGCATCCGGTACCTCAGGCTTTCGTCCGCCCGCAGTGCCGCTGGTGACTTGCAATCCTTACTTCAGCGTCTGGTCGTTTGCCGACCGGCTGACTTATGATGCGACACGCCATTGGACAGGGACCAAGCAGGAACTCCATAGCCTGGTGAGGATTGACGGCCGGGCGTGGCGCATCATGGGCGACGCTGGGCGCAATATCCAGCCCATGCCGCAGACCAGCCTCCAGGTGTTTCCGACGCGGACCATTTACGATTTCGAGGGCGGCGGCGTTCATGTCATGCTTACCTTCCTCACCCCGATGCTGCCCTCGGACCTCGACCTGATGTCTTGGCCCGTCACCTACCTTAGGTGGGAAGTTCGATCGGTTGACGGAAAGGAGCACCAGGTCTCGATTGAATATGATAATACCGCCCAACTCGTAGTGAATTCGGAGAACCAGCCGGTGGTTTGGCGACAGGAAGAAACGGGAGGCCGGAGCGTGCTGCGTATGGGAACTGAAGCGCAGTCGGTACTTCGGAAGTCCGGCGACGACCTCCGCATCGACTGGGGCTATCTTTACGTCACCGCTCCCAGCGGTCAAACCTCTCAAAGCACCGTAGCAGGCCTCGATGCAGTAATAAGGACTTTCGCCAGGAAGGGGTCGCTGCCTGCGGCTGATACACGCATGCCCAGGCCGCCAGACGATCACATGCCTGCTATGGCCGTGGCATTTGATCTCGGCAATGTGGGTGCTGACCCGATCGAGCGCCATCTGATCCTCGCTTACGATCAAATATATGCCGTTGAGTACTTCCACACGCCCCTGCGCCCCTATTGGCGCCTCAAGCGGACTAGCGCGAGCGATTTGCTGGAGGAGGCGGAGCGGAGTTACGTGTCTCTCCTGAAGCGTTGCGAAGCATTTGACGCCGAACTGGTGACCGACCTCACCCGCTTGGGGGGCGAGAAATACGCTCGCTTGGCGGCCTTGGCGTACCGGCAGGCCCTGGCGGCGAACGTATTGGCCGCGGGGCCGGGTGGGGAGCCGTTCTTCCTGCCCAAGGAGAATTTCAGCAACGGCTGCATCGGGACCGTTGACGTGATCTATCCCTCTTCGCCCATTATGTTGCTGCTCAATCCGAAACTGCTGGAAGCATCGCTGGCGCCGCTTTTCAAATACGCTGAGTCCGGCCCTTGGCGCTTTCCTTTTGCCCCGCACGATCTCGGAACTTATCC
>Ga0187782_10002897_pt1 | contig 12758 bp, 9 predicted proteins | sample 0715_SJ02_MP15_2_FD_132454 | JGI IMG/M metagenome (GOLD analysis project Ga0187782, IMG submission 132454) | Tropical peat soil microbial communities from peatlands in Department of Meta, Colombia - 0715_SJ02_MP15_20_MG | ecosystem: Environmental > Terrestrial > Soil > Wetlands > Peat | place...
ACCGGCCGGGTATGTGCGATGTGACACAGCGGCCACAGGCCCTCGTTGGAAAAACCGAAGTAGTATCCCTCTTCCTCTTCCTTGCTCAGCCATACGCGCCGCAACGTGTAGCGCTGCTGCTCCGGCGGGACGCGAACGGAGTCTCGCGCATCAACGGTTTCCCGGTCGGCGTCACCGCTGCCGTGCGCGATCCAGGTCCCGTCGCAGGCAACCAGGATGGGCTCCAGCGCCGTTACCAGTCCGCTGGCCGGCACCACGGTCTCGATGGCTTTGCCGTGCCGAACGTGCATGTAGGGTTCGCGGTTGGCGATCACGAACAGCCGGTTGTCGCCCAGCTTCTTGCGCAACGCGACGCTCAGGCGCTCGGCCGTCCAAGAGGAATCGGCGGCAACCCGCAGTTGCGCTTCTTTCTCGGCGGAGGCCCGCGCGGCCGCCAGACTGGCGGCAAAGGTGGCCACCTCGCGGTTGATGGGGTGAAACAGATCGCCCTCGGCTGCGGCCGGCAAACTGGTGGCGCCCATCCGCACGGCGCGCATCCGTTGGGCAATGCGGCTAAGGGGGGTCAGGATGCCGCGTCGTACCATGAGGAAGCTGATGAGCAGGATCACTATCACCTGGACCAGGATGCTGACCAACAGGTAGGTCCACAGGTGTGTGCCTTGCCGGCCGATGTAGGCGGCATCCTGCACGGTGACCAGCGTGCCCGCCAGCTCCTGGTCGCGCATCAGCGGTTCGGCGTAAACGTAGGCTGCGCGGTTCTGCAGCGTGACGAACTCGCCGATGCCGGCGCCGCTCTCAACCGCCCGCAGCATTGCGGCCGGCGGCGATGGCAGTTGCTGGCTGAAGCCGGAACTCATGGCCAGAAGGCGCCCGTTCCGGTCGTACACGCCCAGGCCCTGCAGACCCTCTCGATTCACGAGGCGTTCGACCAGCCGCTGTAATTCGTGGCGCGAGTCAAGCAGCGGCGTCACGCTTTCCTCCAGGCTGTCGGCCACCATCCGCGCCCGCCGCGAAAGGTCGCGCTCCTGGATCCTGCGGTCCCGCCGGACCTGGTAGCCGGAGAACAGCAGAGACACGACGATTACCGCCAGCAGCACTGGAACAAACAACTTGAGGATCCGCATAATGGGTGCCTCCGTACTAGGCAACGCGGAAACAACGCGGCTGGATCAGGGCCAGAGCTTGGACGACGTGGCGAGGTGAATCCTGGAAGTGTGCGGGCATCTCGCAGTGGCGACGAGGGAAACCACCCCACCAGCATCCTCTTCCTGCTGACATTATTTCAGATTCAGCACCCCCAAGTCGAAGATCAAATTCAACGGACCACAGGCAGGAGGAGAAACTTAAGTCGGTGTTCCGCCGGACTAGTGGCTGCGCCGCGCCAGCGGGGAATCGGAAATCACCACAGCCTGAACCGCCGCGGTCGCCGTTTGGAGATTGAGGGGAAGCGTGAGTTCAAAGGTGGTGCCTTGCGATGACGTGCCGGCGAGATGGAGTTCCCCACCGTGGTCGCGCAGGATTTTGTGGGCGATGGTCAAGCCCAGGCCTGTACCGTTCTCTTTTCCGAAGCTGACGAAGGGGCGGAAAAGCTGGTCGCGGATGGGCGCCGCGATTCCCGGTCCGTTATCGCTGATCAGAACCCGGGCCGCGCCACTCGCCTCCGCGATCGACACCTCGATCCTGCCGTCTCGAGGGACGGCCTCGCACGCGTTCAAGAGCAGATTGTAGAAAGCGCGCTCCATCCTGCGATGGTCGAAACACAGGACCGGGCATTGGCCGGAAACCGTGATTTTCACCTCCGCAAACTGGTGATGCGCCTGCACCGCCCGCACCGCGTGCGCGATGGTTTCCCGGAGGTTGCCCTGCGCGGACTGCAGCGACTCCCGCCCGCGGCTGAATTCCAGCAGAGAATCGATGAGATCGATCATGCGATAGACGGCGGAGCGGATTTCCTCGTAGAGATCTTCGCGCGCTCCGCCCGCCAGCCGTCCCTCCGAGAGGAACTCGGCGTTGGCGAGAATGGCGGTGAGGGGATGGCGAAGATCGTGCGAAACCGAGCTGGCCATCAGGCCGATGGTCGCCAGCCGCTCCGATTCCAGCAGCTTCTGCTGCGTCTGCCGCAGCGAGCGCCGCATCGCGCCGAAAGCGTTGCTCACCACCCCCACCTCGTCGTCGCTGTGGCTTTCCAGAGGAAAGCTGAAGTCGCCGGCCTGGAGCGCCTTCACGCCGGCGGCGAGGTTCTCCAAGGGACGAGTGAAGTTAAGACAGATGAAATACAGCACCACGCTGCCGAAGACCACGGCGGCGATGCCCAAGCCAAGCACCAGCCGCGTGAGCCGGTCGAGGAACGCCGCCGCCTGGTCATAGGACTTCAGCACGGTCAGCCGCACGGCAGGCGGAGTAGAGCTGTCCAAATCGAGAGTCGAGGCAATAAAGCGCTCGCCATCGAGGGTGATCTCCGCCGGGCTGGCAGTGAGGCGGGCGGCGCGCCGCACCGTGGCCATCGCCGATTCCCGCGCCGGCCGCAGGGTGCTCACGATCGGAACCTCTCCATAGGCAATGCTGACCTCGCTGCCGGCGATGCGGCTTACTTCCCGGGCCAGCCGCTCATCCGCCTCATAGCCGACGGCCAGCACGCCCAGCAAGCCTCTCTCCGCTCCCGACCCGAAGAATATCGGCTGCATGAATACTTCATAGAGGTGTCCGCCTCCGAACCACCAGGTGGCGACCTCATCGCGCTCTGAATGACGCACAAGCTGTTCCTGCGCGATGGCCCGGGTGAATCCGGGAGCGGAAGTATGGAGCGCGACCACCTGGCCTTCGCGGTCCGCCAGCAGGAACAGGTCGCTGCCGGCGACTTGCCAGATACTGCCGGAAGCGTCCTGGATGGTGACCGGATCGCGGCTGGTCATCAAGGCCTTCAGGGTGGGGATATCTGCGATGAGCCCGGCTGACCGCGCGCGCATGCTCTGCCGCTGCTGCAGCACGTTGCGGAAGGTGACCACCGAGTTCTGCAGATCTTCAAAAATCTGGCTGCGCACCTGGGTCTTGACGATGTGATGAACGATGACCAGGGTAGTGCAGGTGAGAAGGGAAGAGATCAGCAGCAGCGACAGTTCCAGCTTCGTCCGCAATCGAAGACGTGCCATGGGCGACCTGTTACGCGTCTACACCCCGGCAGCCGGAGGCCCGCCGGTTCAAGCCCTACCTGACAAACCTGTAGCCTACGCCGTGGACCGTGCGGAAGTGGATGGGAGAGGCGGGGTCTTTCTCGACTTTCTGCCGCAATCTCATAATGTGGTTGTCCACTGTCCTGGTTGTAGGGTACGCCTCATAGCCCCAGACCTCATTCAGCAGTTCCTCGCGCGAGACCACCCTCTCGGTGTTGGCGGCGAAGAATTTCAGGATCTTGAACTCCTGCGGCGTGCAGGCGACCAGGCGGCCGGCGGCGGTGACCTGCATGCGCGTGAAGTCCACGGTCACATCGTCGAAGGAAAACACCTCGGGTGCACCGGCGCGGCGGTTGTGGCGCAGGGCCACATTGACTCTGGCCAGCAGCTCCCGCGGGCTGAAAGGCTTGGTGACATAGTCGTCGGCGCCCGTCTCGAGCAACAGCACTTTGTCCGCGACATCGGCTGCCGCGCTAAGCACGATCACGGGCATTTCAGGAGAGCTTTGTTTGATCTCGCGGCAGAGGTGCTTGCCGGTGATGCCGGGCAGCCGCAGGTCCAGGACTACTACCGAAGGCGGCGACGCGCGGAATGCCTCCAGCCCGGTCGGCCCGTCGTAGCTGCAATCAACGCTATAGCCCTCGGACTCGAACAGGCGCTTCAGCGCCCGCTGCACGGCGCGATCATCCTCGATTACCAGTATCTTGTCCATGACCCGTGACGTTCCTTAGACTGGGCCGCTGTAATAAAGGACGCAGAAACCGTCGCACAGAAAGCACGCTCCCCGCAATGGCCGGTAAGTGCCATGCCGCGAACAGGATAGAGCGTCGTTTCGCCGACCCCTGTCACAACTTTGTAAAAATGCTGTAACCTTTTCGCTCGCTGATTCAGGTCTGGGTCAGTCGGCATACATTGTGGTCTTGCCCGCACGGGACCTGCCTTGCTGCGCCAAGTCGGCAACTGATAGTCTTGCGCCGCTCGATTTCCTCGGAGCGAAGATGGCCGCATTCACGGATGTTCCTCTCAGCCCGGCCCAGTTGCTGGACCGCGCCGCGTCCGTCTTCGCCTCTCGCACCGCAATCATCGATGGCGAACGCCGATTCACCTATCGCGAATTCGGCGAAAGAGCGCATCGACTGGCGGGACTTCTGGCCGAGGCTGGAGTCCAGCCCGGCGATCGTGTCGCTGCATTCTGTGTGAACAGCCACGTGATGCTGGAGCTGCACAACGGCGTTCCCATGGCCGGCGCCGTTCTGGTTCCCATGAACATCCGATTGTCGGCGGGTGAGCTGTCCTACATCGTCGAGCACTCCGGCGCGCGCCTGCTCATCGCCACCGAAGAGCTTGCCGACACGGCCAGGAGAATCGCGGAGAGCACCGGTGTTCGCCTGGTATTTGGCGGGTCGCCGAACACAGAATACGAGCAGCTTCTGGCCGGCGCTCGGTTGCATTCGGTCCCCTGCGCGGATGAAAAAGCGTTACTGGCGATCAACTACACCAGCGGCAGCACCGGACGTCCCAAGGGGGTGATGTACACCCACCGTGGTGCCTACTTGCAGGCGCTGTCGGTCGCCTACCACGCGCGCATGGGATTGGACAGCGCCTACCTGTGGACGCTGCCCATGTTCCACTGCGATGGCTGGTGCTTCACCTGGGGCGTGACTGCGGCCAGCGCCACGCATGTGTGCCTGCGCAAGGCCGATCCTGCGCTGGCATGGTCGATGATCTGCGACTGCGGCATCACTCACCTGTGCGGCGCGCCCACCGTGCTCACCATGCTGGCCGAGGCCGCGGCGGCTGCTCCCGATCGCCGCCCCTCGCGTCCTATGCAGGCCATCGTCGGAGGAGCGCCGCCCTCGCCGGCTCTGCTGGCGCGCCTGGCCAGGCTAAACATCAAGGTGACTCACATGTACGGCCTGACCGAGAGCTACGGTCCGGCCTCACTCTGCCAGTGGCAGCCGGAATGGTCGGCGGAATCGCCGGAGCGGCAGGCGCGCTTGAATGCTCGGCAAGGCATTCCCACTGTGGTTACCGCCGGCGCCGATGTTTTCGATGCGGACGGCCGTTCCGTTCCCTGGGACGGAGAAACCATGGGCGAAATCGTCCTGCGCGGCAACAACACCATGCTGGGCTACTACTGCGACGACGAGGCCACCCGCCGGGCGACCATCGGCGGCTGGTTCCGCAGCGGCGACCTCGGCGTGCGCCATCCCGATGGCTACATCGAGCTGCGCGACCGCGCCAAGGACATCATCATTACCGGCGGCGAGAACGTCGCCTCGGTGGAAGTCGAGCGCGCCCTGGTGGAGCACCCGGCCGTGCTGGAGGCCGCCGTGGTCGGCCGCAGCGACGAGAAGTGGGGAGAGATTCCCGTTGCCTTCGTCGTGTTGCGCCAGGGACAATCTGCGACTGCGGCCGAGCTGATCGAATTCGTCCGCAGCCGCATCGCGCACTTCAAGGCGCCCAAGGAAATTCGCTTCGAAGAACTGCCCAAAACTTCGACCGGCAAAGTCCAGAAGCACGTATTGCGGGAGCGGGTGACGGGCAAAGAGCAAAACAGCCGGCATGCGGGCTAATATCGGTCATCGCTGCGCGACTGCTGGAATCTTGGTAAACGACCAGACTGTAACTCTTCGACTTACTATGAGTTCATACCCCGGAGGCTCTCATGCCGCTTCGCACCCCCGAACAATTCCTGGACGGACTGCGCGACCAACGCGAGGTTTACTATCGCGGCCAGCGCGTGCAATCGGTCGTCGAGCATCCCGAACTTCGCGTGGCTGCTCGCCATGCTGCCATCGACTTCAAGATAGCCGAAGACCCTAAATACCATGACCTGGCACTCGCTCGCGAAGGCAACGACGTTTACTCGGCCTACTATCGCGTCCCCCGCGATTCGAAGGACCTGTTGTCCCGTTCCAGGCTGATCGAGGCGGGCACCGCCGAAGGCGCGACCCTCGTCATCCTTATTAAGGAGATCGGCACCGACGCCCTGTTCGCGCTGAAGCGCGTGCTGGGCCGCGCCGGCGAGAAGCAGGGCCTGGAGCGCGTCAACGCATTCTATAAATGTTGCCGCGACCGCGACCTGGCGCTGGCCGTGGCCCAGACCGACGTCAAAGGCAACCGCAGCAAGCGTCCCTCGGAGCAGGAAGATCCGGACCTCTACGTGCGCGTCGTCGAGAAGCGATCGGATGGGATCGTGGTGAGCGGCGCCAAGGTCCACACTTCCTGCGCACCTTACGTCGACGAAATCATCGTTCTTCCCAGCCGCAGCATGGGACCCGGAGACGAGCCCTGGTCAGTTGCCTTTGCCGTGCCCGTGGCCACCAAAGGGCTGCGGCTCTACGCCTCCGACTTTCTCCATGGCACCGACGATCCCATGAATCGGCCAATTTCCACCACTCACAAGATGATCGAGTCGCTCACCGTCTTCGATAACGTCTTCGTTCCCTGGGAACGGGTGTTTTTCGAAGGCAAGAATGACCTGGCGAGTGCGACGGCCCTGACCTTTGTCGAGTTCCATCGCTTCACCGCGGTGAGCTACAAGCTACCGCTGCTGGACGGCCTGGTGGGCGCGGCCATCGCGGTAGCGCGCGCCAACGGCATCGAGCGCGCCAGCCACGTGCGCGACAAGCTCACCTGGCTCGGCGGCTACGCGGAGATGGTCCGCGGCCTCACCGAACTGGCTGCCCTGCGCAGCGGGGTCGAGGAGGGTGTCGCCTATCCTCACGTCTTCACCACCAACATGGCAAAGTGGGTCTTCGCCCGTGACTTCCATCAGGCGATGGAAGTGGTGCAGGACCTCGCCGGCGGATTGCTGGTCACCGGCCCCGCCGGCAGCGATTGGGAATCTCCCGAAGTGCGTCCGGTGCTGGAGAAGTATTTTCGCGCCGCCTGGCCGGCGGAGCGGCGCCTGCCGGTGCTGAACCTGATCGCGGAATTGACCGCGCGCCTTTACGGCGGATATCAAGCGGTGCTCGCTGTTCACGCCGAAGGCTCGATTGAGGCTGAGAAACTGGCCATGTTCCGCGCCTACAATCCGGAGCGGGCCATTAACATCGCCATGAAGCTCGCCGGCCTGGACCACAAAAAGTAAGCGTGGGCATTCTCGAGAACAAAGTCGCGATCGTCACTGGCGCTAGCCGCGGCATTGGCCGCGCTATCGCGGAAACTTTCGTTCGCGAGGGCGCGCGCGTCGTCATCTGCGGACGCAAGCAGGAATCGATCGAGCAGGTAGCGCGCGAGATCGGCCCGGCCGCTCGACCCATCGCGTGTCACGTCGGCCGGCTCACCGAACTGGAAAACCTGGTCGCCACCACCACCCGGGAACTCGGACGCATCGACATCCTGGTGAACAACGCTGGCACCAACGTCGGACAAGGCCCGTGTCTCGCGGTGGATGAAGGCCAGTTCGACAAGATGGTGGAAGTGAATCTGAAAAGCGCATTCCGGCTCACCAGGCTCGTGGCCCCGGGGATGTGCGAGCGGGGCTCCGGCTCGATCATCAATATGTCCTCGATGTCCGGCCTGCGTCCGCAGCGCGAGGGCATGCTCTACAGCGTGACCAAGGCCGCGCTCATCATGATGACGCAATGCTACGCGCTCGAACTCGGGCCCAAAGGCGTGCGCGTGAACGCCATCGCGCCCGGCTTAATTGAGACGGCGCTGAGCGAGTACTACTGGAAAGACGAAACCCGGCGCTCACAGATCCTCAGCAAGCAGCCAATCCAGCGCATGGGCACGCCGCAGGACGTGGCCGAACTGGCGCTCTTGCTGGCCAGCGAGCGCGGTTCCTACATCACCGGCCAGACATTTGTCGTCGACGGCGGATTCATGCTGTCCGCACTCTAAGTGATGAGATTTTCATAAGCACAGCCCGAATAAAGAAGCCGGCCAGGCATTCTGCACGGGCTAATTTCCAGAGCGGAGACAAGTTAGACGGCCATCAGAAAAGCGAAGGACCAACTACCTCTGCGTTGACAGGTTCCGTCCACGCAGCGATTCGTCCGGGGCACCGCAACCTCCTGGTTTTCCACTACGGCGTTGCCTAAGCCGCTGCACTCTGGGCAGGGGGAACCCAGAATGCCGTGAGGTCAGCGATCGAGCCGTTGAAGAAATCGCGATCACAGGGACCGATGCCGTCCACCTCATGTGGCGGCGGCCCGACGGCACCATCGGTGTACTGCCACATCGTCCAGGTGCCCCAGCCCGCAGGGAGGACAGCGGTCGGCCCATACTGTGCGAGCCACAGCCAGCAGTTTGAGAGGACTGGGTCAGGAGAGGAGCCGAGCAACTCCTTTAGATATTGGCCCGCATAGAGCCCTGGCCAGCGGCCGGTCTGTTGCTGGATGTGAGTGACAAAGGCGCGTGCCTCGATCAGGTCCATGCTCGAGTCCGCTGTATTGGCTTCGAAGTCGAGGACCAGCAAACCGGCTTGGTCGGCTTGTACGGTGGAGAGGAAGAAATCGGCCTGCGCTACGCCGTCGGCGCCAACACCAAAGTGGTAAGCGCCCCAGAGAAGGCCTGCGGCGAGCGCTTGCGCACGATTGGCTGCGTACATCAGGTCGCGATATTTCCATCCCTGCGTGGCTTTATGAATGACCCCGACAATGCCCGCATTTTTGGCGGCCGTGAGATCGACCTTGCCATTGTGGTGGGACAGATCAACGACGACATTGCTAGTCGGCATCGAGCACGCTCCGTCGGCTTCGAGTGGACTGCTTTCGGGCTCAATCCTTCGTATTCTCCTAGCGGGGAAAGCGGATTTGTTAAATATTTGCGAGTTGTTCCGTTTTCAGAACAAATGGAAACAGGCTCTCTCTTCTGGATAATCGAATCAGCATCTTGCATCCAGTGTGGCGCAGGAGATGGCGGCGTTCGGCGGTCGCTGCGAGACAGTTGTGTTCCGAAATCGGAACAGCGGGGCCGCGATCGCGGTTCCTACATCACTGGCCAGACGTTCGTCGTCGATGGCGGCTTCATGCTGTCGGCGTTGTGAGCCCACAGGGCCTATCGTGCTCGCTCCGGCGCGCTAGACAACAGTCACCATACTAAATGCTGGTCTTGAGTATGGTATTATGAGCCACAGATGGAAGCCGCCCGTAAGATCACTGTAGAGGTGCCACCCGAACTGCTCGAGAAGGCGCAACGAGCCAGCGGCGCCGGCATCACTGAAACGGTTCGCACCGGACTGCAGCTCGTAGCCGCGTCCCAGACGTACGCCCGCTTGCGTCAGCTCCGCGGCAAAGTCCGCTTCACGCGCGCCCTGGCGGCGCTGAAGGCCGACCGATGATCGCGGCTGACACGAGCACCTGGGTCGCCTTCCTGGAAGGCGGCGCAGGAAAGGATGCCCAACTGCTCGATAAGGCCCTGGAAGACCGCCAGGTGCTGATGGTGCCGGTGGTGCTCACCGAGCTGTTGAGCGATCCGAAGCTTCCTTCAGAAGTTGCTGAGACGCTCGCCGAAGTGCCTCTGATCGAGATCGGAGCTGGGCACTGGCAACGGGCAGGAGCCTTGCGGTCAAAAGTGCTCGCCAAGCGCCGGAAGGCGCGCCTCGGCGACGCGCTCATCGCCCAGAGCTGCATCGACCGAGGCGTTCCTCTCCTCACGCGAGACGGCGACTTCCGGGCATTTGCCGATGCCGCTGGCCTCGATCTCGTACTCGGTTCCTGAAACTGTCCAAGCGAATTTGCTAGAGGTGCCTACTCCGAACACGCCTCTCAGAACCGGCTCGGCCTCAGCCTGCTGGTTCTTTTAGAAGGGCCGTCGCGAACCCGACCGAGCCTGTTCTAAACAAAAAAGGGCACGGCTCACGCCGTGCCCTGGTACATTTTCCTGCCGTTGACGCGCAACCCCCTAGGGCCAACTCGGCAGCGTCATCGGCGACGCCTTATCACTTCGGGATCAAGCCCGTGAAGACGTAGGCTTGGAGCATGGCGATTATCCCGATCACCGCTGCCCCGGCGACCGAGTGCCACCACACCGTGCGGAAGATCGGCCCCAGGGCGTGCGTGCGCTCGTAGGGATCGTCGTAGCAGGCGGCGCAGGCGACCATGATGGACTGGGGATCGATCATCTTGCCCATCACGCCTCCGGTGGAGTTCGTCGCCGTAATGAGGATCTCGTTCAAGTGGAGCTGTTGGGCAGTAATCCGCTGCAGGCTGCCGAACAGCGCGTTCGAGGCGGTGTCAGAGCCAGTCAGAAACACTCCCAGCCAACCCAGGTAGGCCGCGAAGAAGGGATACAGGACCCCGGCGTGGGTGAACGCCAGACCGATCACCGCGTCCGTCCCCGAGTAGCGCGTCATGAATCCGAGCCCCAGCACCTGCGCGATCACCAGGATCGGGATCACCAAGCGTCGGGCGGTTCGAGTGACGGCCTCGCCCCACTGCTTGGCACTCAATCCCAGGGCGAGTCCGGACAACAAGGCGGCCAAGAACACACCCGTCCCGGACGCCGACAGCCAGTTGACATTGAACACCGCACCCTCGGGCTTGGCGGTGAGTGGGGCTATTGGCGGCACGCGCTGGACCAGGTTATGGAGTGCTGGCATTTGCCAGGTCGGCAGGGAGAGCTTGCCCGCGAATACACCGCCGAGAAGCGTGGTCTTAAACGTGACCGGGATCACACCATTCAAATAGGTGCGCCATGCAGGCATGCCCCAGACGGCGCAGCAGGCAATGAGGATGGCCCACGGCACCCAGGCATAGGCAGTCTGGCCGGCGGTGTAGGGGTACTTCCATTCCGTCGCGTCCGTTGTAGCCGTCGCCGTATTCTTTCCGGCCTTGGCCATGGCCTCGCGCTCCGAGCGCAGCAGGAACCGCGTCTTGGGGTGCCAGACGAAACGCAGGAACAGCGCGGTGCAGATAACGGAGAAGACGCCCGCGACCACGTCCGTCATGAGGTGAAAAGCATTTGTCGCCGAGGCGAACCACTGCATGATGCCGAAGGAGAGGCCCGCGCAGAGCGCTCCGGGCCACACCTCCCAAGCCTCTTTCCAGGTCCCCCCTTCCATCAGGACAAACGCAGTGACCAGCCAGAACGGGACGAGGATAGACACAAAGGGGAGCTGGTGGCCAACCATGGTGGAAATCTTTAGTCGATCGAGGCCGGTCACGGTCGCCAGCATCACGATGGGTGTGCCGATGGCTCCATAAGCGACCGGGGCCGTGTTAGCCAACAGGTTCAGAACGGCTGATTGGAATGGCGGGAATCCGAGGCCCACCATAACGGCTCCGGCGATAGCCACGGGCGTCCCGAACCCGGAGGTTCCTTCGATGATGGCGCCGAAGGAGAAGGCAATCAGGATGACCTGCAGCCGTCGGTCGAACGAGATGTGAATGATGGATTCCTTCACGATCTCGAACTTGCCGGAGATGAGGGTCATGTTGTAGAGGAAGATGGCCCCGATGATGATCCAGATGATTGCCAGGAACCCGGACAGAACCCCGAAGCCGAAGGCCGAGAAGGCGGACTTGAGAGGCATCCCAAAGCCCACGCAGGTGACAAGGAACGCCGCTATCACGCCGTAGAACGCCGCATACGGAGCACTGACGCCGAGATGCCTCACACCCTGTTTGTCGCGGTGCGGGTGGATGGCGATGAAATACAGCAAGGTGCAAATGGGAATGGCTGCCACGATCGTGGAGATAATGGCGTTGTTGAAGGGGTTATAGACCTGATGCCAAATCATGGGGGCCGCGGTGACGGGCATGTAGCACCTCGAAGTGGCGACGTTCGGGACTGCGAATGTTGCCAGCCCGCCAGTGGACTGTCAAGCAGTTATGCACAATTGTTGGTGATGCTTCCGGCTACCATGGGAGGCATGACGACAACCCAACTGCCCCGCCGAGTCGGGCTTGCGCGCGCACTGTCCAAACTGGGCTACTCCTCGCGATCGCGCGCCGCCGAGCTGATCCGTGCTGGACGGGTCAGGTTGAACGGGACGGTCCGACGTGATCCTGAAACTCCAGTCCATCTTGCGAGCGATTGTCTCGCCATAGATGGCGCCGCCGTTACTGGCCACAGCAAGCTCTACCTTATGTTGAACAAGCCACGCGGACTGGTCACGACCGCTTCCGATGAAAAAGGTCGGGAGACGGTTTACTCGTGTCTGGAGTCGAATGTCCCTTGGCTGGCCCCAGTCGGACGTCTCGATAAGGCCAGCGAAGGATTACTCCTTCTGACCAACGACTCGGAGTGGTCGGCTCGCCTGCTGGCTCCGGAAAGTCATCTGGAGAAGATCTACCACGTACAGATCACCGGCCGGCCAGGGCCTGACGTGGTTCGAATGTTGGAGCAAGGGGTCGGCACCAGGGTCGGTTTTCTTCGGGTACGGAAGGCCTCCATCCTGCGCCAGGGCACACGCAACAGTTGGCTCGAGATCATCCTCGACGAAGGCAAGAACCGGCACATCCGCCGCATGCTGGAGGCGCTGGGGATTGAAGTGCTGCGCCTGGTGCGCGTGGCCATCGGTCCGCTCGCCCTGGGCGATCTCTCCAAAGGCGCCTACCGCGAGCTCACCGCTAAAGAGAAGCAGACGCTCGAACTGGCCCTGGGGCAGGGAACTGCACAAACTCGCGCCCGCCG
>Ga0187782_10002898_pt1 | contig 12758 bp, 13 predicted proteins | sample 0715_SJ02_MP15_2_FD_132454 | JGI IMG/M metagenome (GOLD analysis project Ga0187782, IMG submission 132454) | Tropical peat soil microbial communities from peatlands in Department of Meta, Colombia - 0715_SJ02_MP15_20_MG | ecosystem: Environmental > Terrestrial > Soil > Wetlands > Peat | place...
CTTCCCCTGGTCGGGACGCTCGCGACGTTTTCGTCGAGGTAGAGAGCCACGACCCACATTCGTGGGTGCCCCGAGCGCAAGCGGTAGGGGGCGTGGGGGCGGGGACGCTCTCGACGGAATAAGGAGCGATACGCTTTTCTTAGGGCGAGGCTGCTAAGAGGAGGTAACGGGTGACACGCCCTTAAAGCATAGCGCTGGAGCGACATGACACGGGTGACGCGACACTAGCGTCCTTTCCTCTTTAGGGCTCCTTTGGGTACTAAACCTCCTGGAGCATCTTCAACGAGGCCCCGTCAATCAAAGGCTCCTGGCGGGCAAAGAAGTCAGCCATGTAGGGCATGGCCAGATGGCTGCGGAGCGCCTCAAGGCTCTCCCACTTCTCGAGGACGGTGACCATGTTCTTGTCAAGGGATTGCATCGGTATGCCAATTTCGAAGTCTACGGCGCAGGTATACTGGATGCACCCCTTCTCTTCTCTCACCTTGCTGGCCACGGACTTGAACAGGTTGATGAACTCCTGCATCTTGCCGGGCTTGACGCTTACCGAGACAACTCCATGGATCATGTCTGTACCCCCTTATCGGATTCTCGCCTCGCCCCACGGACGGCTTACCGGCCGCGCATGGGGGGCGGATGCGTCTTTTCTAGCGTTCTTCTTCCCCCTTGTTGAAGCGACCTTTCTAATCGACAATCGGGGCGCCCATACGTAGGAAGGGGCCATGGAGCGCCCATAGGCCATTGTACGAAGGTCAGAAGGGTATGTCAAGGAGAGCCCTTTAGGGCTTTTGCCGCTTCACATACTCCGCGAGGGGCTCAAGGTAAAATTCCTTCCATCCCTGCTTGTACTCTTCTCCCGTGCCTTCCGGCAGGTTCGAGTGCTTCAGCCTTACCTGCGTCTTTCCGCTACGCTCGATGAATTCTATCTCGAGAAGGGAATCCTCGTCCCCTTCGCTGAAATCGGTGGTCCTCCAGCTCTGTTTTATTCTTCTGGGTTCATCCAGCTCGAGAATCTTGCCCGATATGTACCCATCCCAGGCGGTAAACTTGCCCCCTATCCTGTTCTCGATATGCGCAGCGCTGCCCGTAAACTCCGAATGGATGGCGCTGTCGAGAAACGCGTGGTACAAAAGACTGCTCTTTGCCGCCATGGTCGACGTGATCACGAACGATGCGTGCTTCATTGCACCCTCCTTCCGGGTCTTCTGATCGTCCCTGTCTGGACCCTTCTCAAAAGGGATGACATTCTTTGCCATGTCTCCCCTACATTCATACTGTTTATCAAAAATGTCGTGTAAGTGCCCTTAAGCAATGTATATATTGATTGACATCGTTAACCCCTTCTCCGCCATGTTGAGGGCGAGGTTGCGCCCCATGACGCCGAGGCCCACCATGCCCATCTCATATCCTTGAGCGACCATTGTCCTTATCATGCCTCCCGTATACCCTTTCGAATCAGCCGAGCGCCAGGGCCCCCTCGATGAGCCTCTTCAGGAGCCCTAGCCCTTTCTTTACCTCGTCCCCGAGGTCGATGCGCATGGTCCTGCGGCCGTGCCTTGCGAGCGCCTCCAGGTCTCCGAGGGCCTGCGATTTCTTGAAGATTCCGAAGGTGTAGGGCTTCCCCGGGATTGAGAGATCGATGGCGTCCCTGCACGTGAGCTGGATGAAAAGACCGGTGTTCGGGCCGCCTTTGTGGAACTGTCCGGTGGAATGGAGAAAACGGGGCCCATACCCTATGGTGGTAGCCACGTGCAAGCTATCCCGGAGGCGGAGGCGGATTGCCTGGAGCAGCTCCTCCGTGTCAGCGTCTTCGGTGAGATAGGCCTGAAGGGAGATGTAGTCCCCCGGCCGTGCCTCGCCTACAAAGCTCCAGAGGAGATGCTCCGGGCTTTCGGCCTTCTCTTGACCGAAGAAGCTCAAGGGTCCGTGCGTCATCACGGGCGCCGGCTCCGTCAGAGTGCCCCGTTCCTCGACGCTCTTCAGCAGCCGGTTGGTGGCATCCTTGCTCTCCTGCACGTTGGGCTGATCGAACGGATTTATCCCGAGCACCGCACCCGCAACTGCCGTGGCGACCTCCCACCGGAAGAATTCCTGGACAATGCCTGCCGCCTCCCTCACTTCGATGAATATGACGGGGAAATTAGCGGCTTGCAGGAGCCTCACCTTATCTTCCAGGCCAGGATCTACGCGCCCCTTCATCTGTATGGAGACAAAGAGCCGGTCATTTCCGTAGACGAGGGGGCTTCCCGGCTCCTCTCCGGCTATTGGCAGGAGCCCGGTCCCCTCTTTTCCCGTGCTCTCGGCAATGAGCTGTTCAAGCCACATGCCCAGGCTGGACAGCTCTTTGGGGAGCAGAAATGTTACCTTGTCCCTCCCGGCCAGCGCCATCTCGCCAAGGGCTGCACCGAGGAGCGCCCCGGGGTTCTCAGTCATAGGCCCCTGGCAGGCCCGGGACATGGGGAAGACCTCATCGAGAATGCCTTTCAGGTCAAGACCAAGGAGGGCCGCCGGAAGAAGCCCGAAATAGGAGAGGGCGGAGTAGCGCCCTCCGATGTCCGGGAAGTTGAGAAAGACGCGGGCGAATCCGCGCTCCTCTGCCAAGCGCACGAGGGGGGTATCGGGATCCGTAATGACCACGAAATTCTCGCCCGCCTTCCCGCCTTTGAGGGCCTTTACTCGCGCATAAAAGTAGTCGCCAAAAGCAATTGGCTCGGACGTGGTGCCCGATTTGCTCGCCACGATGAAAAGGGTCGTCGAAAGGCGCACCTGCTCTTCGACGGCTGCCACGCTCGCAGGATCGGTCGTGTCGAGAACGAGAAGAGGGAGGCCATGGGGGTTCGGCCCGAAGACGCGCTCGAAGACGAGGGGTGCGAGGCTGCTGCCGCCCATGCCCACGTGTACGACGTGCGAGAAGCCGGCCTCCTTGATCTCCTGCACGAATTTCCTCAGCTCGGATACCCGCTCTGCCATGGTCTCTGCCACGCGAAGCCATCCGAGGCTCCGTGCTATGCCCGCCTGTTGGTCTGGTTCTCTCTTCCACAGGCTTGCGTCCTTCTCCCAAAGCCTTCGCACTGCCTGTGTCTGCGTGAGCTTCTCGATTCTCGGCTTGAGCCGGGACGATTGGAAGGAGGCGGTCTCTAGGCCTGCTTCCTTTGCGGCTCTACCCTCTGCCCGGAGAATTTCGTCCTGTTTGCCCAGATTGAATACCTGGGGATTTATCTTCTCTCTTGCCACCTGCTTTCCCCTCCTTTTCGCGAGTCGTCCGCCCCTTTTCATGGGTCCTGGGGCTCACATCCGCCCCTTCCCCTCTACGGCTTCCATCTTCTTCAGACGGCGCCGAAAGCGCTCGGCCCCCACGAAACGGGCGGAAAGGAATGTCTTGACCAAGTCCCACGCGAGGGCAAAACCGATGACGCGGCCCCCTAAGCAAAGCACGTTCATATCATCGTCCTCCACGCCCTGGTGGGCGGAAAAGACGTCGTGCACGAGAGCGGCGCGCACCCCGGGTACCTTGTTCGCGGCAATGCACGCACCTACCCCGCTTCCGCAGATTGCGATACCGCGCTCGACCTCTCCTTCCGCGATAGCCCGCGCCATGGGGATGACGAAATCGGGATAGTCGTCGCCGGTCTCGAGGCTTGCGGGCCCGAAGTCCCTCACCTCGTGGCCCGCCTCATTGAGTAGCCGCGAGAGCACCTGTTTCAGCTCGAAGCCTCCGTGGTCACCTGCTATGCCAAGGCGCATAGTCACTCTCCCTAAGGTCAGGTATGCAAAGCCTTAGTGCCCATGGCAAGGCTTGCCGCCCCCACGGCGCCGGCACTCGCACCAAGTGCGCCAGGCACAACCTCAAGGCCCGTTGTGGCCGCCGGCAGGGCCCATCGTTTTACGCCGGAGCGCACCTCGTCGATCAATTGGGGCATACCGCTCATGACGCCTCCCCCGAGGATCAGCCTGCATGGGTTGAAGGCGTTCACCAGACTCACGCAGCCGGCGATGAGGGCCCGGCTTACGTGCTTGAAAAGGGCATTCGCAAGAGGGTCTCCTGCTGCGGCCGCCCTTGCCGCCACCTCAGCGGTTATGGCGTCCATTGAGCCTGATGCCATGGCAAGCATGGCCTCGCCCGCCCCTTGGTCCTGTCTGACCATCTCCCGGGCCTGCCGGGCAATTGCCCACCCTCCGGCGAGGGCCTCGAGGCATCCCCGGTTGCCGCACGTGCAGGCCGGACCGTTGAGGTCGATCGTCAGGTGCCCCAGCTCTCCGGCAGTGTTCGTGCACCCTTCGAGGAGGCGTCCGCCAGTCACCACGCCGCCGCCGATGCCTGTACCCACGTAGAGGCACACGAGGTCCGCGATCCCTTGTCCGGCGCCGTAAGCGCACTCACCCCACGTGATTGCCCTCACGTCGTTCGTGACGACCGCAGGTATCCCGAGGAGGCGTTCCAGGTCCGCTCCCAGCGGCACCTCCCTCCAGCCGAGGTTGGGAGCGAAACGCACCTGCCCTTTTTCACGATCTATCTGCCCGGCGATGCCGACGCCTATACCCATTGGCAACGAGTCCGCCCTCTCCCACAAGGCACGGGACATCCGCACTATGTCTGCCTCCACGGCAGCGGGACCTTCACGCACATTGGTGGCTGTCCGCAGGCTCTCCCGAATGGCCCCGCGGCCGTCTACGCGGGCGACCTCCAGCTTCGTGCCCCCCAGGTCGACGCCCAAGGCCCATTGCCCGCTCATGTCAGTCCATCCCAATGGCACACCCTCTGCCTTCAACTTGTGGTCTCCCTGCAGCTTCCCTGCAGGGAGACCTTTCTTCCGCTTCGCTACGTCGGCAATTATTGGGGTTCAGCACCCCCTCCGGCAGCAAAGCTGCCGGAGCCTCCCCGCTCACCCTCGCTTCCGCTCGTTCTGTCGCTGGTTCGGCACCCCCTCCGGCGGCAAAGCTGCCGGAGCCTCCCCCCTCAAAGCTCGCTTCGCTCGGTGTCTTGGATACCCTGCTGCACGCAGCAGGTTCAATTATCAAAGCATAAGGCAGGGCAGCCCAAGGTTTTTTGCGCAATCCATCATTATAGCTTGAAGCTTCTCTTGCTCACTTGCAAGCCCAAAGTGGATGCAGCCTAGTGACCTACCCCTATGGTCCGCACAAGACTGATCAGAGAGGCAGGATAGATCCCCCACCAAAAAACGAGGGCAAAGAGCACGATCATCACCGCGCTGGCCTTTTTTCCGGCAGGGACGCTCGATGAAGCCTCAGGGCCCATTTGTCGATAAAGCACGGAAATCACCCTCAAATAGTAGAAGAGACCTATGGCGCTATTCACGATGAGGATGATGACGAGACCGGAGAGGGAGGCATCGATGCCCGCTGCAACAACATAGATCTTGCCGATGAAGCCGGCGGTGAGGGGCATGCCGGCGAGGGACAGGAACATGAACGCGAGCATGCCCCCGAGCCAGGGTCGGCAGCGGCCCAGCCCCTCGTACGCCTCCATGGCGTCGGCGTCCTGCTCCTTTCCCGACAGGAAGGCCACCACACCGAACGCGCCGAGGGTGGTCGCCATATACGCAGCGAGGTAGTAAGTGACCGCAGCAACCTTGAGAGGCCCGGCAGCCAGGAACGCGACGAGCACGTACCCGAAGTGGGCAATGGAGGAATAGGCGAGAAGCCTCTTGATGTTGTTTTGAAAGAGGGCGAGAAGATTGCCCACAAACATGGATGCAATTGCCATTATGGCGAACACGAGGAAGAGGCGGGGATGATCGGAGAGGTTCACCCCCGCAAAATAGCGCAGGAGTAGGCCGATCATTGACCCTTTGGAAATCGTGGCGATGAATGCTGCGACCGGAGCGGGCGACCCTTCGTAGACATCGGGGGTCCACATGTGAAAGGGAACGAGGCCGATCTTGAACCCAATGCCTACCAGGAGGAAGACCATTCCGGCAAGGGCCATGGGCTCGCCAGACTTAAGGCCCGTCATATGCTGACCCATGAGGGAGAAATCCATGGTGCCCCCCAAGCCGTAGATGAGGGCCATGCCAAAAAGGAGAAAGGCGGACGACACTCCGGAAAGGACGAGATACTTTAAGCCGGCCTCGGTGTGGGCCGGTGCAGTGCGGCGGTACGCGATGAGCGGATAGAGGGAGATGCTGAGCACTTCGAGGCCGAGGAAAAGGGAGGCGAAGTGGCACGAGGCAACGAGGACGAGGGCTCCGAGGAGAGCCCCCAGAAGGAGTATGTAGTACTCCTCCACGTCCCCCGGCCGGCCTTCCAGATACTCATAGCTGAGGATGACGACCGCAAGGCCGCCGGCCAGCATGAGGGCGCTGTAGAAGAAGCCGAGGCTGTCAAAGATGAAGAGCATGCCGACCCGTTCCCCTCCAAGGGGCCCTACGACTAACAGGGCTCCCAGGGACGCGACAAGCCCGGCCAGGGTAAGGTAGAAGGTCAGGGCATGGCTGCGCCTCAACGACAGGCAGATCATGAGGAGCGCCATGGTGCCTGCCAGGATTGAGAGGGGAAGCAAGGCGAGGAATGGAAGATTCATCTCGCCCTCCCTTCAGGGCCCGCATCTTTCAAAGCCCCCGCTGCCTCAAGGCCGGCTGCTCCATGGGGGGCCAAAGGAAAAGACCTGCTCGTCCGGCCGATGAGCCCCTGGGGATAAAGTCCGAGCCCCAAAAGGGGCACGACCATCACCGTTACAATGGCCATTTCACGGACGGAAAGGTCGGGAATTCTAGAGGCGTGCTTCGCCTCCCCGAAGAATGCCCGTCCCATCATGCTCAGCGAATAGATTGTCGAGAGAACGAAGCCGAGGGCCGCGACAGCTGCCAGGGCCGGCTGCGTCCCATAGGTGCCCAGGAGAACGAGGAACTCCCCGACAAAATTGCCCATTCCGGGCAGACCGAGGGAAGCAAGGGCAAAAACCATGGCTGCTCCGCCAAGGCGGGGAACCTCTTTCCACAGGCCTCCCATACGGCCGAGGTCGCGGGTGTGAAGCCTCTCCTGCAGCGCGCCCACGAGTATGAAAAGCCCGCCGGTGCTCAGGCCGTGGGAGAGGATCTGCAGGATAGCGCCCTGGAAGGCAAGGTTGTTCCCCGCAACGAGGCCTAAGAGCACGAACCCCATGTGGCTCACACTCGTATAGGCGACAAGGCGCTTCATGTCAGCCTGCGCGAAGGCGAGGAGGGCCCCGTAGAGGATGCCTATGATTCCGAGGATCGCCAATGGCTTTGAAAAGGCCTGCATCTGCAAAGGAAACAGGGGAATGGCAAAGCGCAGCAGGCCGTACGCGCCTGTCTTGAGAAGGAGGCCGGCGAGGATGACGCTCCCCGCAGTAGGTGCCTGGGTATGGGCATCCGGCAGCCACGTGTGGAAAGGGATCGCGGGCACCTTCACGAGGAATGCGGCAAGAAAGCCGCACAAGAGGAGTATTGCCGCAACCGGCCCTAGGGGTGTGCCTATCAGGGCGGGATAATCGAATGTGTATACCCCTGTGGCGTGGCCGTGCGAAAAGTAGAGCCCGAGGATCGCGGCCACCATGAGGAGGCCGCCCAGCTGCGTAAAGATGAAGAACTTGACTGCCGCTCGAAAACGGTCCTCATGTCCCCACAGGAGGATGAGAAAGAACATGGGCACCAGCATGATTTCCCAGGCAAAGTAGAAGAGAAAGAGGTCCAGGGCGAGGAAGACACCCATGACCCCTGCGATGGTCCACGTGAGGCATAGGTAAAAAAAGCCTGTCTTCTCCGTGATCTCCGCGAATGACGAGAGGCTGGCCAGGCAGCCAAGGAAAGCTGCCAGGCCGAGGAGGATGAGGCTTACGCTGTCGCAGGCCAGATGAAATGTCACGCCCAGCTGGGGTATCCAGGGCTTTTGGAATTCCGAGATCCAAATCGCCGGTGCAGAGCCGCCCCGATTGCTCGCAAACCAGAGGCAGACAACGATGACGAAATCGAGGCAGAGGGCGAAAAAAGAGACCCATCCCGGCATCTTACGGCTGATGCGGCCGGAAAAAAGGGCAACAATGCCCCCGCACACAGGGAGAAAGAGGATGGCTATGAGGATCATGCGAACACCGCCACGAGAAGGAAGATCGCCGCGCCGATGGTCGCTCCCATGACGTACCAGCGCACCTTCCCCGACTGGGTCAGGACGAGGGCAATCCTGCCCCATTCCATGATCCGGGCGATCCCTCTGTAAGGCAGGTCGATGACGTCGGCCTCATCGAGCCGGGCGGCATTAACGAAGGGTTTGACGAAGACATTGCGGTAGAGCCAATCGAAGCCCCAGCCTGAGTACCAGAACCGCTCTACTGCCGAGGCAGCGCGAGAGCGCGCCCGGCGAGCGGACGCAGCAGGTCCGAGGTAGTATAGGCCAACCGCAAGCACGGCGATGAGGGAGGCCAAAGAGACTATCCCCTGGAGCGCCCCTTCAGTCAGAAGGCTCGCTATTGTCTCTCGGGCAGCCGGCAGGGCCTTCTCCACGAGGTCGGAGAAGAGCGTCACATGGCCGAGAGTCCTGGGCAGCTCGATGAAGCCGGCGCCTATGGAAAAGACGGATAGGACGATCAGGGGGATTTTCATGGGAAGACCCGGCCTGCTCTTGACCTGCCTCTTCACGGGCCCGAAGAATGCCACGAAGACGACCCTGAAGGCGTACAGCGAGGTCAAAAAGGCACCCACCAAGCCTGCTGTCCAGAGCCAGATGCCCCCTTCAGGGGATGCCCACACTCGGAGAAGGATCATGTCCTTACTGTAGAAGCCCGCTGTCACTATGGGCAGGGCGGAAAGGGATGCAGCCCCGATGAGGAAGGTCCAGAAGGCCAGGGGGAGGACCCTTCTCAGCCCCCCCATCATAAAGATATCGTGCTCGTTGTCCAGGGCCTGGATGACAACGCCGGCACTCAAGAATAGGAGCGCCTTGAAGCAGGCGTGGGTCATGAAGTGGAAGATTGCCGCAGACCATGCCCCCACCCCGAGGGCCAGGAACATGTACCCGATCTGGCTCATGGTGGAGTAGGCAAGGACCCGTTTTATGTCTTTCTGCGCCAGAGCGCTTGCCCCGGCCACAAGGAGCGTCACTGCCCCCACGAGGGCCACGATGAAGCGCACCTGGGGCGCGAGCAGGAAAAGGGCGTTCATGCGGGCTATGAGGTAGACCCCTGCGGTCACCATTGTTGCGGCATGGATGAGGGCACTCACCGGCGTGGGACCCGCCATTGCGTCAGGAAGCCATGTCTGGAGCGGTAATTGGGCTGATTTTCCGACGGCCCCGCCGAGGAGCAGGGCTGCTGCCGCTTGCGCGCTCAAGGAGCCGACAGCCCACGTCCCTGCAGCCTTCTGCGCGACCTCCTGTATCTGGAGGGTACCGAAGGTGTGGGCGAGCATGAAGAGGCCCACGGCGAAGGCAGCGTCACCCACCCGGGTCACGACAAAAGCCTTGATTGCTGCCTTTCGTGCATCAGCCTCGCGGTACCAGAAGCCTATGAGCAGGTATGAGCAGAGGCCTACCCCTTCCCATCCGAGGTAGAGGAAAAGAAGGTTATCGGCAAGGAGCAGGATGAGCATGGAGCCCACGAAAAGGTTCATATAAGCAAAAAAGCGGGAAAAGCCCTCATCCCCTGCCATGAATCCGATAGAATAGAGGAGAATGAGGAAGCCGACTATGCCCACGACGAGGATCATCACGAGGGAAAGGCCGTCGACAGACAGACCGAAGGCCGGTGCAAAATTCCCCACGACAAACCAGGTCCACAGCCTCTGCGTATAAAGGAAGCCGGCAGGGGGCGTAGAGATAAAGGCTGCTCCCACGAGAAGGGAGGCGATTGTGGAGAGGCCCACGGAGCCCGTGCCCAGTGCGGAGACGACGCGCGCGTCAAGCCTCTTGCCGGCCACTGCGAGGAGCAGGAAGCCGGCTAAGGGGAGGACTGGGATGAGCCACAGCACCTGCAGCATGTTCTATCCTCTCATGGAACTGGCCCTGTCTATGTCCACGCTCCTGTGCCAGTGAAAAAGCCAGAGAACGAGGGCCAGCCCGATCGATACTTCCGCGGCGGCAACGGCGAGGATGAAAAGGAACATGGCCTGGCCGTCAGCGGCGTGCCATTGGGCCCCGGCAACGACGAGGGCGAATCCTGCTGCGTTGAGCATGATCTCCAGAGAGAGAAGGACGAAGATCGCATCCCTTCGGATGAGCACGCCCGCGAGGCCTAGAAAGAAAAGAATGCCTGCCAGCATCATCGCATGCTCGTAAGGCATTGCGGGGCTCACGGCTGCACCCCCCTTCTGAGCGACCGCTCTCTCTTTCCCAGCTGGTACGCCAGATGAAAGGCGCCCACCAGCCCCAGGAGGAGCACCAATGAGACCAGCTCCACGCCGAGGATATAGGGGCCGAGGAGGAAGACGGCTATCTGGTGGGGCGTTATCCCTGCGACCTGCGTTGCCTTTCCCGGTGCTGCGTGCACCACATAAATCAGCTCCGCAACGAGCACGGCAGCGAGCAGAGCAGGACCGAGCCACGCGCGAAGGGCCAGCCATCGCCGCTCTTCGGAAGCGGCCTTCTGGGCCGGGCCGAGCATCATCACGACAAAGGCAAAGAGCACCATGATTGCCCCTGCGTAAATGATGACCTCGAAAGCTGCAGCGAACGGGGCTCCCAGAAGCAGAAGGATGAGAGCAACGGAAAGGAAAGAGACAACGAGGTGGAGCAGCGCGTGGACAGCGTTGAGGCGCGTGATGGCGAGGCTGGTGGAGGCAATGGCAATGGCACCGGCCAAATAGAAAGCAAAGGTCATCCGATCACCTCCCTGGAAGAGAAAGTGCCTCTCACGGCAGCAGCCCCTTTACGTCCACCGGTTCGTCCTCCTCTATGCCTCTGCCCTTGGCCTTCCCAGCGATGGAGACCCCTGCCACGTGCCAGTAGCTGTAGTCAGGATACTTGCCCGGCCCGCTGATGAGGAGGTCGTCCTTCTCGTAGACGAGGCTCTCCCTCTTCCACTCTCCCATTTCGAAGTCCGGCGTGAGTTGAATGGCATAGGTAGGGCACGCCTCCTCGCAGTACCCGCAGAAGATGCACCTCGAGAAATTGATCCGGAAGAATGCCGGATACCGCCGGCCGTCTGCGTCCGTGGCTGCCTGCAGGGCAATGCAGTCCACGGGACAGGCAGCGGCGCAGAGGTAGCAGGCAACGCAGCGCTCCCGGCCGTCAGGGTCGCGGGAGAGGATGATCCGGCCCCTCCATCTGGCAGGAAGACGGGGCTGCACGTCCGGGTAGAGCACTGTTCTCCGTCGAAAGAACGCGTGCAGGAAAACTTTCCAAAGCGCTGCGGCCAGACTCACCATAGGACCCCTACCTGAAGAATGCGAGCAGTATCGCCGCCGTTGCGAGAAGGTTGAGCAAGGCCAGAGGCAGGAGCACCTTCCAGGCTACTGCCATGAGCTGATCGTAACGGGGCCTCGGCAAGGCTGCCCGCATAAGCACGAAAAAGCAGATGAGCATAAGCGTCTTCACACAGAACCAGACGATCCCCGGAAGCAGAGGCCCCCTCCAGCCTCCGAGGAAAAGCACGGTGATGAAAGCGGAGATCAGCACCACGCCGAGATACTCCCCCACGAAGAACATGCCGAACTTCAGGGAGGAATACTCCGTGTGATAGCCGGCCACCAGCTCGCTCTCCGCCTCCGGCAGGTCGAGGGGCAGCCGGCGCACTTCCGCAACCCCGGCAGCGAGGAAGATGAGAAAGCCAGCGAATTGAGGAACGATGAACCAGACGCGCCTCTGGGCATCGACGATCCCGGCCAGATCGAAGGTGCCGGAGAGCATCACCACCCCCATGAGGGAGAGCCCCATGAAAACCTCGTAGCTGAGCATCTGCGCAACGCCCCTAAGGGCGCCGAAAAGGGCGTACTTACTGTCGGACGACCATCCTGCGAGGGCAACGCTGTAGACGCCGAGGGATGAAAAGGCGAGGAAGAAGAGGAGGCCGAAGTTGAGGTCGACCACCATGATGCGGCTCGTAAAGGGCACAACGGCAAAGGACATGAGAACGGACGCTATGATGATGCCGGGGGCCAGGACAAAGACGAACCTATCGGCAAAAGGGGGAACCCAGTCCTGCTTGAAGAATATCTTTATCATGTCCGCTGCCACCTGGAGGAGCCCGAACGGACCGACCCTGTTGGGTCCGTACCTGTCTTGCCACAGGCCGAGGAGCCTCCGCTCCAGCCATATGAGGCCCGCTGCCATTGCTACCATGGCCACGAGAATACCTACCACAATGATCAGACTCAAGAGCACCTGGTTCATGGTCGTGCCTTTCTCACCCATCCCCATGCCGGGAGCGCCAGCACCGGGCTTTCCTGCGCCCCTGACAATACGCCGGCTACCAGGGGGGTAAAGCCTGGGGAGAGCCTCACCGGCAGCTCGTACGCCGTGCCGTCAACAAGGAGGGTCGCTCTCTCCCCCTCCTCGAGGCCCAATCTTCCCATATCCTGTCCGGAGAGCGCTAGGTAGGGCGCAGGAGACCTCTCTTGTATGGCCGGCGTCAGCGCGCTCAGCTCCTCGGAGCCGAAGACGTGATGGATGGAAACGAGGAGAAACATGTCGTCCCTTGGGGCGAAGGGCTCCGGTATCTCGTCGAAGTAGTGCGGCTGCCCTTCTGTTGGCGGCTCCACAAGGCGTACTCCCGGGTCTCCATTGTGCAGGCCGCCCCCTATCTCTGCCTGGAACTTGTTGACGGACTGCAGCGAATTCCAACCGGGGGCCCA
>Ga0187782_10002899_pt1 | contig 12753 bp, 8 predicted proteins | sample 0715_SJ02_MP15_2_FD_132454 | JGI IMG/M metagenome (GOLD analysis project Ga0187782, IMG submission 132454) | Tropical peat soil microbial communities from peatlands in Department of Meta, Colombia - 0715_SJ02_MP15_20_MG | ecosystem: Environmental > Terrestrial > Soil > Wetlands > Peat | place...
CACCACGGCCAGATAGACGAACTCCTGGCGCAGGCGGATGTAGGTGATGTCGGCCACCCATAATTGGTTGATGGCGGTCGGCTTCATGCGGCGGGCCAGGTTGAGGTAGACTTCCGCCTCGTGGTCCGACTGAGTGGTCGCGATGAAGGCTTTTGGTTCGATGCCCAGCAGGTTGTCTTCGCGCATCAGCCGCAGGACACGCTTATGGTTGACCGCCATGCCGCGGCGGCGAAGCTCGGCGGCGACGCGCCGGTAGCCGTAGCGGCGGCGATGTTCAAGAACGATCTGCTGGATGGCGTGGCGCACTTCTGTGTCCTCTTCGCCAGAGTGGCGCTGTTGAAGAAAACGATAGAATCCGGCGCGGCTGACCGCGGCCAGCCGGCACATCAGCTCGACTCCAAGGCTGCCTTGCGCCGACATCAGTTCCCGGATGGTTTCCCAGATGCCGTTTTGCCAGAGCCGGTACTGGCGTAGAGCCGCGACCTTTGCGCAGGCAGCCTTCAAGAAATCCACTTCCAGCGTCTTCTTCACCAGCGCTTTGCGCAGCTGGGCGTTCTTCTGGCGCAGACGCTGCTCGGCGCCCTCGAACTGCTTCTGTTGCTCACGCTGCCGCCCCACCTTCCACTGGTGCAGCAGCTGGCGCGAGATGCCCAGCTCCCGGCACAACTGGGCCACGTTTGGCGTCAGCGCCAAACGGCGCAGCGCCGTTTCACGGAACTCTTTCGAGTACTTGAGATACTTTTGACCCATTTGCAGTTCTCCTTTCCCTGCAAACTGTCAACATACACTTTGTCTCACTTGGGGGGTGCAGTCCAAAGACAGGGAACAAGGATTCGGGGGATGTGGCGGATTCTTTCGGGGGCCCGCTCGGGCCGCTTTAGACGAGCCCACCCCGCCTCGACCCCGGCTGCTCACGTAGCGTCCGCCCAAGCTGCTCGGGGCCGGCAAACCGGGAAGGGGCGAGTTTGCGGTTGGAGTTTGGGCGGGGATTGGAAGCGCGCTCAGCGATCATTCTTTAGTGGTGCAGGTGTCCTTTAATATCATTTGCAAGTTGCCGGATCGAGGCGCCTTCGTCCGATCCTTCTTTACAGTATCGGCCCACGATGCACACGGCAGACTTAGAGACGAAGCAGTAGGCGCGTTTTTCGTCTTCCGTACCTATCTTCAAGCAAAGCTGGTACGTCTTTTCGCTCGCCACGCCTGGTGTACCGATGGCAAACAACTCTCCGGGTGCGGGGATTCTGACTCGTTTCCGTTTGAAATCAAGCGAAACGATGTCTCCATAGAGAGCGTCCTTGATCAGGGCGCCGTCTATACGCTCGATGAGGAGATTGCTACTCGCAGCGGAACCTGGCCAGAAATTGGCGGGAATGCGCGGGAAGACAGCTTGTCCGTTCTCACCGATAGACTCTGAGCTAATCTCCGAGTCGAGCTTGAGGAACACTTTGCCCCTGTTCCGCAGAACAATATCTTGCGGGCCCGTTTCGCCGCGGACGTAGACGGTAAAGGGGAAGGAGGCCGCCTTTGGGATAAAGACATATCCACCGATCACGACAAGTGCGACAACTACAATTGGCCCGCTGATATACAGGGTTCCACCGAGGACTTTACCGGTCCAGGTTGCGGTGGATTGCCGGACCCTAAGGAAAGCTGCGGTGATGACTCCCAGGGGAACAACGAGAAGGTAGAACATCTCTTGCTGTAGGCCATATCGGTTCAACCTATCTACAAACACGATCCACAGGACGAATGCCGCAAGAAAAGCGCCCAGCGAAATCCACACGTATTTCGTGGCCTGCTGGCGGGCTATTGTTCGGCGTCCCATTTCTGGCCCGTTGCTGGACGACGTTTCTGTCATCGCCTTTTTGCCTGGGCTTTTCACGAACCGACAGGCATCGGTCATTTGCCTGTATGCGACGCGAGTATACCGCACAAAGTTACATTCGCCCACTGCGAGCTTGGGGTAGGATCGCGAGGTGTAGGGCGGCGGCCAAGAGTTCATCGCGTCTTCGCCGCGTGCTTTGCTTCCGAGGAAGAGAACGGGGCTTTTCCGGCGTGGCTGGAGCCATGCCCTTGTTACAAAGCCGTTTACGAAGCACGCATCGGCGCGGCGGCGCCATCAGAACACGTAGCGGATGGCAGCGTCAGGGAAGGCATTCATTTCATTCACCCGGAGCTCGGGCACTCCGGGGGCCACCAGCGTGTTGGTTCCGCAAATGTCAGTTTGCGGACCCGGTTGGCAGTTGTTTAACCAAACATATCCCATGAAGTTGTGGCGGTTGAGGGCGTTCTCTACGCCCCCATAGAGGCTCACGACTCCGCGCCCAGCATGGAAATCGCGGTTCATGTCGATGTCGAGCCGGTCGTAGGCATTGGCGCGAAAAGCATTTATCTTACTCAGATCGTAGATGCCCCGAGACTGCGCCTGCGACGCCGGAATGTCGAAGGGAGTGTAGGGGTGTCCCGTGGTGTAGGAATCGCGCAACGAGAATTCGATACGGCGGAAGCCTTTGTAAGACGCGAGTACGTTTGCCACCACCGGATAATCGAAGTTGCCGGGACGCATAACTCCATCTGCGGCGGCGTAAAGAGCGCGCGCCCATGTGATAGTTGTGAGCGTGCGGAAGCGCGATGCGGTATGGGCACTCAGCGCCAATTCCGCGCCATAGGACCTTCCGCGGCCGATGCTTGCGAGTTGGAGCCACACGAACTGCTGGCCGAGGGTATCGACCATATTGGCAAGCATTAAGGCCGGGTACTCGGTAGAGGCCGGTTCATTCGAATATCTCTTGTCATAGGTATGCAAGCTAAGGTTCAGCTTATTGCTGTTCCAAAGCTGGGCCCCAACACTGAACTGATTCACTTCGATTGGAGCGAGCTTTGCGTTCTGCGCGTAACTGAGGATGTTAATCGTGGGCGCAAGCTGCCCTGAATGCCCGGCATCGATGCTGAGGGTTTGATGTCCGGTAAGACGATATCCGAGAGAAGCTCTTGGCTCGAAGATATGTGCGCCGGTGAGTGCAAATTCTTCTTCCCTCACGCCGGCGGTCAAGGTCAACCTGTTTGTGAGCCGGCCGGCGGCTTGTCCGAACCCGGCGTACTGGCCGACGGTGAGAAGCCTATTGAAATTGTCGGCGTCAGTCCACGCGGGGTCGGCGCTGAAAGGGGATTGTGCGCCGGCAGGTTGGGCAACGAGATACGCATAGTTTGTTGCTCGGGCCGATGTGCCGAATGTATAGAGCCATCCGCGCTTCTGAATGGCTTCACGATAGGACAGAGATCCGATCCGGTCGCGTGTGAACTCCTGGTATACGAGAAACGATCCCGGCGAACAGTAGGGCGCGCCAGGATTGTTTATGGGGAATTGCCAGTTCTGCTCGATGTTCTGGTTCTCAAAAGAATAGCTTGCGCCGATTCTGGATTCGGAAGACGCGGCCCCGAAATGATCCCAGGTAAGGCCAGTGGTCGAGCGTGCGCCGCCGTAGCCGGTCTTAAACGGCACGCTTACGCCTGGATCGCAGGGATTGGGCGTCATTTGGATTGAGTCCCCGCCGGAGAGATTCAGAAAGGAAAGCCGGTCCTTAGAACTCGGCTCCCATTCGGCTGTTGCAAGGCCGTTGGTGTAGATCGGGACGCCATTGATACCGATGTCGTTGGTAACCATGTTGAGAAGGCTCCGGTGAAAGGCAAGTAAGCCGTCCGCCTTGAGCACGGGCGGGAGTTCCACGAATCCGCCGACACCCGAAATTCCGAAGTCCACCTGACCTGGCGCCTCAGCCGAATGCTGCCGCGTGCGAACTTCAACCAGAGCCGAGAGCCTGGTGGAAAAGCCGGCATCGTAATTGCCCGGGGTGACTTCCACATTCTCGATTTCCGAAGTGTCGACCATCGATGTGAATCCGCCGCTGGACCCCTCAAGGGCAAAGTGATTGATGTTCGGGATCTCGATTCCGTCCACCACGAAGAGGTTTTCCGCCGGATCGCCGCCTCTAACCCTGATCTCATTGGTGAAGTCATTATTGGCGGTTACGCCGGGGAGGGCTTGAAGATACCGGGAGAAATCGCCGAAGGTCCCTGCTGCCGACAAGACTTGGTCGCGAGTTACGAAATGAGAGACGGAAACTCCTTCTTCGAGGCTCTGTTCGTTTGCGGAAATCTCGACTGTCGTCTTGACGGCGGTGAGAAGCGCGTTCGCCGACGGTTCTTTGGGGCTGACTGGATCGGGCTGTGTGGAGCTTGGATTTGGATCGGACCGGGCGAGAGCCGACACCGGATCGACGGATGCTGCTACCAAGAAATCCGGGGGCGGCACCACAGTTAATTCATGGGCAGAAGGCGCTTGTGCGCTGCCTTTTTCGAATCCGCAAAGCATCGTAGAGAGGATGCAGGCGGACAATACTGCCCGGCTATATGTAATCGGAATGGATGGCACGACACCGACCTGGGACAAAGGTGAGGAAGACAACAATTCGAATCAAGGGCCGACACTTCTCCTGTGGCTGCGCCTCCGCACTATCCGCGCGTCAACCAAAGAAGTCTGTGCTTTTTCGGACCTATACCTTAGGCGTCAACCTTCGTGGTTGCATGAAGGTCTAGAGGACGGGAATCTGCGTGCGGCGACAGGACACAATGTCCACTAAGAACAAACCACCATCTATAGCCATTGAACTAAGCCAGGCAACGATTCCCGTCTTGATTGAGTTGAAGCTAGAGCTTGCCGAACTAACTTGTGAAAAGGATGCAGTGCACCGAACCTATAAGGCGTCCGTCTCGGAGACTGTCCTTACGTTTATTGCGGCTGCGAATGGGCCCGGAAACGATCGAAGAACCTAGCGGCGCGAGGCCTTTAAGCTGCTGCCACCTGTCGAGAATAGATGTTCCAAACAGAGACATGGTGGCTTGGGATTCACATGTCTTAACTTTTCGTTTGTGGGCGGTGAGCTGGACGGAACTGTTTTTTGCCCGCTTATCCACTGGTTGCACACCCGCCCAGCGGCCAAGCTGCGCCTATGCTCGATATAGACCGCAGGGCTTCATTTGTCCTGTCTGAAGACAGGGAATTGTTCAGCGTACGGAAGCTTCGATGGTGCGTTTTCGAAGCGTTTTTCGAAGCGTCAACGGCGACTGTAACGAGGTGCTATGGAGCTTGAGCGGCTTAGAGCGGCACCTTGCAGGATGTGTTTTGGCGCACGGGTAATTGCCATGTCCTCGCTGTACGATTGAAATCGCCTTCGTTGCGAGTGTGGAAGCGGTAGCGTGAGAGATCGGCCCGGAAGAGCGAGCCGTCGATCCGCAGGCCGCCGATAACGACCTGCGGGCCGTGCTAACGCAAAGGAGGAGAGGACATGGATGAGAAATCATCCTGGATGCGAGTGGCCATTTCCATCGCCATCGATTGGCGATTCATATTGGCGCTCGTTGTCCTTGTCCTGGCGCTACTGTTGAAGTAGCCAAACTCCCGGGAGGACGTCCACCCCTTCCGGGATTAAGTTGAGTATAGCAAATTCCTAGCACGCCGCTCGGTTTTAGCGACTCAGCGCACTTTGCCCCGGAGGCGCTCGATAAGCACAAAGTCCGGGGCGCCAGGTAGGTTGCACTTCCAGAAACGCCAACCGTTAACATTGTTGCCGGTCCCGTATACGGCAGGCGCAGAGGGCGTAGTGAAGGCCGACCCATCGTCGAGGACCAGTTTCCCATCCCTGACCGTTCCTGTATGTCTTTTCCCCCTGTGCTCCGCCAAGAACTCAGACCCGCTGGGGGGATTATCCTCAGTTAAAAGCCACCCGTGAGCGACTTTGCCCAGAGCGTGAAGCAGCAGGCCGACATCGTGAAGGTGATCGAGGGCTACATCCGGCTGCGCAACGCAGGAGCGCACAGGTTCAAGGGACTGTGCCCATTCCACAAGGAGAAGACTCCTTCGTTCAACGTGAACGGAGGGTCGCAGCAGTTTTATTACTGCTTTGGCTGCCAGGCTTCGGGCGATGTGTTTACGTTTGTGGGCAAGATCGAGAACGTGACGTTTCCCGAGGCGGTACGGATTGTGGCGCAGAAGTGCGGGATACCGCTGCCGAAGCGGGAATTTTCTTCGCCGGAGCAGGCGGCGGAGGCGCGGCTGCGCACGAAGCTGCTCGAGCTGCAGGAGACGGCTGCCGCGTGGTTTGAGGAGCAGTTGCGCTCGCCTGAAGGTACGCTGGCGCGGGAGTATCTTGCAGGTCGCGGACTTTTGGACGAGGGTATCAGGAAGTTTAGGATCGGCTATGCGCCGGACAGCTACAACGCGCTGCGCGACCGGTTGAGCGGGATGGCGGATGAGGAGACGCTGCGGGCGAGCGGGCTGTTCAGCTCGAAAGAACAGGGCGACGGCAGCCGGGGTCCGATCTACGACCGGTTCAGGAAACGGGTGGTGTTTCCCATTTCGAACGAGGGTGGGCGAGTGATTGCGTTTACGGCGCGGACACTCGACACAGGCGAAAAGGCGGGGGCGAAGTATATCAATTCGCCGGAGACTCCGCTGTATACGAAGGGAATGGTGCTGTTCAACCTCGACAAGGCCAAGCCGGCGATCCGTGCGCTCGAATTTGCGCTGCTGGTGGAGGGACAGATGGACTCGATCAGCGTGTTTTTGGCGGGGATTCAGAACGTGATTGCGACGAGCGGGACGGCGTTTACGGAGCAGCAGGTGGCGATTCTGAAGCGGCACACGCAGAATGTGGTGGTGAATTTCGATCCCGATGCCGCGGGCGCGAATGCAGCGGAGAAGTCGATCGCGTTGCTGACGGAGGAGGGATTCGCGATCAAGATCGTCACGTTGGAGGGTGGGCTGGATCCGGACCGGTACGTGCGCGAGCGGGGCGTGGAGGCATACAAGGAGGCGATCCGCGGGGCGCGGCGGCAGGCCGATTATCTGATTGAACGGGCTAGGCAGTTATTTCCGGGGGCGAGCGCGGAGCAGAAGGTGAAGGCGATGAATTTTTTGCTGCCTCATATTCGGAGGATGCCGGAGGCCCTTGCGCGAGGGCAGTTTGCTTCGGATGCATCACAGAAACTAGGGATCGACTCAGCCGTGATGCGCGAGGAGCTGAGGCAAGCGGCGCTGAAGCGGCGGGAGCGGGTGGAGGAAAGGGCAACGAAGCTGACGGAGGTGGAAAGGGTGCTGCTGCGGGCGCTGGCAATTACCGATCCGGATGGGTCGAATGCGCGACACTTAGCGAGCGAGGCGGTAACAAAGCGGCCGGAATGGTTCGAGCATTTGGGAGCATTTGGGGCGATGCAGGAGCTGGCTTCGCGAGCCGCGAAGGATCCGATGGAGGCGGTGGAGGATGGGGGGCAGCGGGCCCTGCTGGCGGAGGCGCTGTTAGGAGAGAGCAGGCCGCCGCAAGATGGAGAAGTGGGGAGCGCACTGCAGGAGCTTGAGGAGCGGGCTCTTGAAGCCGAACAGCGGGAGATGCGCACGCAGATTGGCGAGGCCGAAAGACAAGGCGACTTTGCGGGGTTGGCGTTGCTGACGCAGAAGAAGCTGGAGCTGGACCGCAAGCTTAGGCAGTTGCACGGCAACAACGCATCCTAAGAATGGCGGAGGATGGAGGGGTGATGTTTGGGGGGTTGAGGCGACTGGAAATGGTGCGTCGAAATGGGTTTTGGCGGCGTCTAACGATTGGAGTAGGAGCGGGTTGGCGGTTTGAACCAGCTCTACCTGAATGGATGTGGACGGGCCGGACTGAGCCAAGTTTTATGGTGGCGCAAGCGGGCTGGATGTGGTAATCTGTTGATCTCAGTGAGGATGTGCGCAACTTTGCCCCACACATGAGCTACGGCTCGCGGGCGACACAGGCGAAACCCTGAAGCGCTGCCATCCTGTTCCGAGCAAAGATAATGACCGCTTGATGCGGGAGCGCGGTGGAGTAGGCGCGAGAAGATTTCCTCACGGAAGTCTTCTTTTTGTGCGTATGACGGATATAAATCGGGGCTTGGTCCTGGGCGGTGGGGTGCGACCGTTGACGGCGCTCGGCGGGAAAGCCGGGGATGTTGCGGGACGAGGCCGGAGTGAAGTCGAGCCGGGCGAGCGTGCCAGAGAGTAGGGATGATTTGGCGATTGACGAAAACAAATTCGAAGAGGACGTGCAGGGGCTGATCGAGACGGGGAAGGAAAAGGGCTATCTGACATACGGCGACGTGAATGACGCACTGCCGGATGAGATTGGCTCGGCCGACGATTTCGACGATTTGATGACGACGATCAAAGGCCAGGGCATCGACCTTGTCGACGCTCCGAAATTTCCGGACGACAAGGATTTCGAGCTCGAAGAGGGCGAGGATGTCGAGCTCGATTTGACGCCGGGAACGCTAGAGAAGACCAACGATCCGGTGCGGATGTATTTGCGCGAGATGGGCACGGTGCCGCTGTTGACGCGCGAGGGCGAAGTGGAGATTGCCAAGCGCATCGAGCGGGGGCAGATGCGCGTGCTGAAGGCGATTTCGCGTTCGCCGATCGTGATCCGGGAGATTGCGGCGCTGGGCGAGGACCTGAAGCGCGGCGTGCGCAACGTGAAAGAGGTGGTGGTCTTCGACGAAGAAGAGCTGACCGAAGAAGTGGTGCAGGCGCGGGTGAAGGCGACTGTGGCGCGGACGGACGCGCTGGTAAAGCACCAGAAGAAGATTGCTCAGCTCGAGGAGAAGCAGGAAGCAATTACGGCGGGCAGCAAGGCCAAGGTAAGGGAAGCGCGGCGTGTGCGCTGGTCGATTGCGCGGGAGAAGGTGTACGTTTCGCGGATCGTGCGCGAGTTGAAGTACACCGCGATGGAACGGAAGCGGCTGCTGGACAAGGTCAACAAGACCGTGGACACGATGCGCACGCTGGAGCGGCAGATCCGGTCGCTGGAGCAGAAGTTCGAGGCGTCGAAGAGCGAGGAGCTGAAGAAGGAGTATCGGAGGCAGCAGAAGAATTGCCGGACGGATCTGGAAAAGATCGAGGGCGATGCGGGCGTTTCGATAGCGGAATTGAAGCGGACGCAGCGCGAGATGATCCAGGGCGACATGGACGCCGAGCAGGCCAAGCGGGAGCTGATAGAGGCCAACCTGCGTTTGGTGGTGTCGATCGCGAAGAAGTATACCAATCGCGGATTGCAATTCCTGGACCTGATTCAGGAGGGCAACATCGGCCTGATGAAGGCGGTGGACAAGTTCGAATACCGGCGCGGGTATAAGTTCTCGACCTACGCGACATGGTGGATCCGGCAGGCGATTACGCGCGCGATCGCCGACCAGGCGCGGACGATACGCATCCCGGTACACATGATCGAGACGATCAATAAGCTGATCCGCACCAGCCGGCAGCTAGTGCAGGAGCTGGGGCGCGAGCCTTCGAGCGAAGAGATCGCGCGGCGTATGGATATTCCCGTGGCCAAGGTGCGCAAGGTGCTCAAGATCGCGCAGGAACCGATTTCGCTGGAGACGCCGATCGGGGAGGAGGAAGACTCGCACCTGGGCGACTTCATCGAGGACCGGCAGGCGGTTTCGCCTTCGGAGGCGGTGATTGGGGTGAACCTGAAGGAGTACACGTCGCAAGTGCTGAGGACGCTGACGCCGCGCGAGGAACGGGTGATCAAGATGCGCTTCGGGCTTGAGGATGGGTCGGAACACACGCTCGAAGAAGTGGGCCAGAGCTTCCAGGTTACGCGCGAGCGCATCCGGCAGATCGAAGCCAAGGCGCTGCGGAAGTTGCGGCACCCTTCGCGCAGCCGCAAGCTGAAGGCATTTGTAGAAGGCGTGAAGGAGATGTGAGGCGCGCTACGCCGGGGAATAGGGACGGAGTTTTTCCCGCTTGCATCTTTAGCTATAACGGCGCTGACGAAATCTTCACCTTCGCGTATTGAGAATCGCCGAGAAACCGACGGGTTCACCGACGATGCAGCTTTCGCCCATGCTTTTTGCGGGCCAGATCGTCTATGACTGTAACAACTCGGCTGAAGCATCAGCCGGTTAGCGGGCCGCAGCCAGTGGAAGGGGCTGCGGCCTTTTTTGTGGCGGAATACGACTGGAGGGGTTAAGAGGCGAGATATGCCCGGAAGAAATCAGAGAATAGAAGGCGGCTTTGCGGTGTACGGAAGTGCGGCTGCGACCGAGAAGCTTACTAGGGAATGAATCGTGAAAGCTCAGTCTGGGCGCGGTCAAGATCTTCGGGAACGCCGATGTCGAGGAAGTATCCATTAACCTTGTAGGCCGCTGGCCGAAGGCGGCCGATTTCCGGAACGAAGAAATCAAGTTCGATGGAGAAATTCTCTTTCAGCGCAGGCGGCCACTTCAGTTTTCGATTGAAGACGTAGACTCCGGCGCTGATCCAACCTTGGGAGGGGCCTTGATGGGGGCCGGGGCGGGAACGGCGTTTTTCTTCGTAACCCACGACACGATTTCCGTCGATGACCACGCCACCATAGCGGGCAATGTTTGGGTGGTAAACGGCGGCGATGGTAATGGGAGCTCCCTCTTTGGCGTGGAAACGCATCATGCCGGAGTAATCCACTTCGAGGAATGTGTCGCCATTGAGGACCAGGACGGAAGGTTCCGTGGCTTGCTCGAGAGCAAAGCGGATGGCTCCCCCGGTGCCTAGAGGGACAGTTTCAATCACATAATCGAGCTGCAGACCCTGAAACTGGCGACCAAAATGCTGCTGAATGACCTGAAAAAGGTGGCCCACCGAAAGCTGGACGCGGGAGCATCCGGCGCGACGCAGTTGCGCGAGCAAGATCTCAAGAAACGGATGGCCGGCGATCGGCGCCATGGACTTGGGCACGCCTTCGAGACGCGACGCGAGTCGTGTACCGAATCCTCCAGCCAGGACGATAGCTTCCATGGGAATCAGTGCTCGGACGCGGAGATTTTGGGGCTCGATTGCGGCATTTGCGCGCCGAAGAGCCGGCGCTCGACGATCATGCAAAAGATGTGTTCGAGGGCCAGGTGCGCCTGTTGAATATACATGGTTACATGGGAAGGAACGCGCAAGCAGTAGTCGCAGAGCGGGGGCATCTTGCCGCCGGTTTGTCCAGTCAATCCAATGGTGACGATGCCCATTTGCCGGCTCAGCTCGAGGGCACGGAGTATGCTGGGCGAATTTCCCGAAGTGGAGATGGCCATGAATAGGTCACCGGGCCGAGCGAGAGCCTCGAGTTGGCGCGCAAAGACGTACTGGTAGCCGAGATCGTTGGCGGCGGCGGTGAGGATGGAGGAATTCGCGGTGAGGGCGATGGCGCGCATGGTCGGGCGATCGTCCGAGAGGCGGCAGACGAACTCCGCAGCGAGGTGCTGCGCATCGGCGGCACTGCCGCCGTTGCCGGCCACCATGAGCTTGCACCCGGATTGCAACGCTTTGACGGTAGCTTCCGCCGCGGCGGCCAGGGCAGCGTGGAGCGCGGTATCGTTGGCCGCCGCCTGGATAACGCCGATGCCTTCCAGCAACTTTTGCCGCACCAGATCGCTCACGGCACTCTCCACACCTGAACACCTGCGGAAGTGAAATGGCAGGCGTAAGCCGTGCCACCGGGGTGATGCTCTTGCAATGCGGCAGCAAGCTTGTCTTTTTGGACGGGGTCGGTAAGGAACATGATGAATCCTCCGCCACCAGCCCCGGAAATTTTGGCACAATGTGCGCCGGATTGGAGAGCACAGGCATACAGGCCATCGATGCGATCGTTCGTAATCTGGCTGGCCATTCTTCTCTTCGATTCCCAACTGCCGCGCAACACTTCGTGCAAGCGGGGGAATTCGCCGCGGAGCAGGCACTCCTTCATGCGAAATGCCTCATCCTTGATGGCGTGCATGGCGTCGATGGCCGATTGGTTACGATCGCGCACGTTGCGCGATTGCTCCTCGACGATGTCTGCCGAGGCGCGCGATTTCCCGGTGAAATACAGGAAAAGCGAAGCTTCCAGTTCGGAAACGACCCAATCCTTGACGCGCAATGGATTGACGAGTACGCGGCCGTTGCGGCCGAACTCCATGAAATTGAAGCCGCCAAAGGCAGCGGCGTACTGATCCTGCCTTCCGCCCCGGAGCCCGGCTTCTTCGCGCTCTATTAGGAAGGCCGTATGCGCCAATTCGTAATCGCCGAGGGGCAAGTTGAGCCACTCAGCGTAGGCAGCCAGCATGGCAACGGTGAGTGTGGAAGAGGATCCGAGGCCGGAACCTACAGGCACATCGACCCGGGTGCTCAAGCGCAAGCTAAGGGAGACTCCATGGTTGAACTGGCGAACAACATGGTTGTAGACGGCCTTAAAAAGGTCCAAGCAGCCGTCGTTGCGAAGGATCGACGCCGCGGGATAACTGGCGGCTTGATTCAGGTCCGCGGAGAGGAATTCGACGGTTCCGTTCTGAAGGGGCTCGAGAGTGGCATAGGCGTAATTATCGATGGTGGCGTTGAGGATGGCGCCGCCGAACTCATCGCAGTAGGGAGAGACATCGGTGCCGCCACCGGCCAGTCCAAGCCGCAGCGGCGCTCTGGAGCGGATCAACATAAGAGAATATTCACGGCAAAATCCATCGTAAATCACGATGCACAGGAATGAAGGACGGAGACGAGGAAGAACGGGCGATGTGAGTGAGGGGCGCAATGGTGCGGGGCCGGATTTAAGGGATGGGCACAGAATGCAGTGTGAGGAGGGCATACGGATTGGGCGTTAGGGCAAAACCAAACCGGCGCAGGAGAGGCGGTTGGCTCCCCTGCGCCGGTAGTTTCCTGCTGGCCCGTATTATTGCGGTATG
>Ga0187782_10002900_pt1 | contig 12750 bp, 10 predicted proteins | sample 0715_SJ02_MP15_2_FD_132454 | JGI IMG/M metagenome (GOLD analysis project Ga0187782, IMG submission 132454) | Tropical peat soil microbial communities from peatlands in Department of Meta, Colombia - 0715_SJ02_MP15_20_MG | ecosystem: Environmental > Terrestrial > Soil > Wetlands > Peat | place...
GGCCACCGTATTCGATGACCGTCTCGCGTTCCGGCACACTATCGGCGCTGTAATCGGTGCCCTTGGCATGAATGTCGGGCCGAATTTCGCGGATCAAGGCCCGAACATCAGGCTCGGCAAAGATTACAACCGCATCCACATCCGCCAGCGCGGCAATAATTTCCGCCCGCTCATCGGCGGGCATCAGCGGACGTCCTTCGCCCTTTAGGGCGCGAACCGATGCATCGGAATTCAAACCCACGACCAAGCGTCCACCAAGTTGCTTGGCCGCCTGCAGGTAACGTATGTGCCCGACGTGCAGGAAATCAAAACAACCGTTAGCGAGGGTAACCCGGTCGCCGGCTCGCCGCCAATGCGCTACTTGATCTTTCAATTGTTCGCGACTCAGGATTTTCTGGTTCTTCAATGAGACCTTGTCTGCGGCGGCGCTTGCGCGATGGCATGCAACAGTTCGCCCTGCGAAACCGTCGCTGTTCCACGTTTCATTACCACGATTGCGGCAGCATAGTTTGCCAACTGCGCCCCTTCTTCCGTGCTGGCCCCGGCAGCGAGAGCCGCGGTAAATGTGGCAATCACAGTATCTCCCGCTCCGGTAACATCAGCCACCTGGTCCGATCCAAAGATGGGGATGTCGACCGGCTTAAGCTTTGCGGCGAACGCAACCATACCATCGCGTCCACGCGTGATTACCAGGGATTGCAGTTTCATGCGTGACATCAGTTGCTCAGCGGCTGAGCATAAGCGCGGCCAGTCTTGCCCGATGCGCACGCCCAGCGCCTCCTCGACCTCCGGCTCATTCGGGGTAGCAGCGCTTACCCCAGAATACTGAAGCATACGGTAACGCGAATCGAGCACGATGGGCAGTCGATCCAGTCGTCCACGTTCACGAATGCTGTTTAGAATCGCAGGGGAGGCGGCTCCATAACCATAGTCGGAAACCAGCACCGCATCCGATGCTCGAGCGTATTGCCGAGCCGCTAGAATGAGCCCTCTTTTCAAATGAGAACTGGGTTCGGCTTCGGGTTCGCGGTCGACCCGCACCACCTGCTGGCGCGCCGTATGAGCCATTCCTGCGAGGATGCGAGTCTTGGTCACCGTGCTGTAACTCCTTTCCTTGAGAATACCGCTGACTGGAATGTGTTTGTGACGAAATGCCTTGAGCAAAAGACGTCCGGGTTCGTCTTCGCCAATGACGCCGACCGGCAGGACGTTTACACCGAGATCGGCCAGATTGTAAATGGCATTGGCTCCTCCTCCCGGCACAACCGTGCGCTCGCGGTGCTTCAAAATCAATACCGGCGCTTCGCGCGATACACGCGAGATTTCTCCGAACACGAATTCGTCCGCGACAAGATCGGCAAGGGCTGTGATGGTGATCGTCGGAAACGTTTCCACAATCTTCTTAAGGCGCTCAGCTTCTTTTGGATGCTTGGTCATCCCTGGTCGCTTGCGTATGTCGGCTGCGAAAGGATTTGTTTGTACTTTGGCATGCCGTGTGGGCCGAAAAACGCCCACAAGGATTCTCTCACGCGTGCAGTTTTTTCTCTTGCACGATGCGTAGCATGGTATCTAAAGCCTCAGCGGCATTCGCCAATTCCATTTTCAAGGGGATGATCGTCAGCGGCTGTAGCGCGGTGAGATGAGCGCCTAAATTGATTTCGTCCTTTTCGGTAGCGATGAAGCCGTCTGCCTCACTTTTGTGCTTGAGTTGCAACAGGTCGCGCACGTCTGCCTCGGAATAAGCATGGTGGTCGCGGTAAATGGCTTCGGCTACAGGTTGAACACCCGCAAGCCGCAGTTGCAAGAAAAAATTCTGCGGGCGGGCGATGCCGCAGAACGCCACTGCACGGGTAGGGGCATTGTTTACGGCGATTTCACGGTGGGCACGCCACACCAGCTTCCCCGCTAAGGGAAATGAATCCACGGAGGCACCCGTTGTCAGCACCACCGCATCGGCTCGGGCTAATGCGGTGAGGGGTTCGCGCAGCCGTCCCGCCGGAAGCAACTGGTCGTGGGCGTCTTCTGGCGTGACCAGGACAATCTCAAAATCGCGCGCCAGCGAGCGATGTTGAAAACCATCATCCAGCAAATGAAGTTGAGGGCCGAACTTCGATTCTGCAAACTGCCCCGCAGCAAATCGATTCTCGCCAACAACCACGGGCACTCCTAAGCGGCGGGCGATGAGGAGTGGCTCGTCACCGAACTCGGGAGGCGACCCGTGCGCGTCCACCAAGGCAATACCCCGGCTTCGCCTTCCGTAGCCTCGCGAGAGGACATCGAACTTTGTTCCCCTTGCCTTCAGTAATTGACCCAGCAGAAGGATGAAAGGTGTTTTGCCGGAACCTCCGACCGAGAGATTGCCGATGCTGATCACCGGCCCTTGCAACCTGTGCGGTTTCAGCGTGCCGCGGTCATATAGCGCATTGCGCGCCCGGGTACCTGCACTATAGAGTGCCGTCAACAACTTGATGTGCTTTGGAGTTCGGTTGGACGTCACAGCCCGATTCCTACGCGATCACGGTCTGGTTTCAGGAGTTTTTCCAACGCCTCTGCAGTTCTCGTACTCGCGCCGGTTTGGGACTGCAAAGTCTCCGCACCACGCCGCCCCAGCTCAGCACGCTCACGTTCATTTGATAACAGCTCCATCAGCACCAAGGGAAGCTCGACCGCAGTCACAACCCGAATCGCATTGCGGCTCTGAAAAACTTTAACGATGTCCCGAAAGTTCTCGGTATGGGGCCCGACAACAATGGGAGCGCCATGCTGTGCGGCCTCAATAACGTTGTGCCCGCCTTGAGGCACAAGGCTTCCCCCCACAAATGCAACGTCAGCCAGCGCGTACAAGGCCGCGAGTTCGCCCATGCTATCGACCAGCAGAACACCGCCCGGAAGCGGCTCGCCGCTCCACAAGGAACGCCGCCAATGGCGAATTCCCAGATTCTCGATGACCTGAGCGACTGCCGTAAAGCGCTCCGGATGTCGTGGGGCGAGAATCATAACCGCCGATGGGTAACTCGCCAAAACGTTCTCGAAGGCACGCAAAAGCAGCGGTTCTTCCTCGTCCACCGTACTGCCGCAGACGATTATCGGTCGGGCGCCAGATTTTTGAAATGATGCCTGCAGGCTGGAAACAATCGCCGGCACCACAGGTGTGGGCACATCAAATTTCAAATTGCCGGTCACCCAAACCCTGTCTGAGATTGCACCGATGTCGCGTAAGCGTCTGGCATCTTCCTCCGTCTGCGCGAGGAATACGTCAACCGCACGCAAAATACCTGCGTAAAGGAAGCGAAACTGCCGATAGCTGGGCCAGGACCGGTCGGAAATTCGCGCATTCACCACAGCAACCCTGGAACCGCTTGTGCCGGCTAGGCGAAGGAAGTTCGGCCAGAACTCGGTCTCCACGGTAATCACCAAATCGGGCCGAAGCGCCCGCAGATAGGGGCGAATAGCGAATGCGAAATCCAAGGGAAAATAGAAAACGCTTTCTGACCCGAAACTTTTGCGGGCAAGCTTCTGACCGGTATCCGTAGTGGTCGAAATAACCACCCGGTGTTGCGGAAATCGCGACCGCAATTCCGGAATTAAGCGGGTTATAGCCCGCACTTCGCCGACAGAAACCGCATGCACCCAAATCGCAGGATTGGCCGGGTCCGCCATTAACCCCGCCGGCACCCTACCCAGCCGCTGGCCCAGGCCGGTCCGGTACTTGCCATGCCGCGACATCTGCATAAGCCAGTAAGGGAGAGTCACGATCAGGGTAAGAGCGAGCAACGCGCTATAAAGCCAATACATGAGGAAGGGTCATTTTACTCGTTACCGGGTTCGACGCCGCCAGGCGAAGTGCCTGCATCCTATAATCAGAAAATCATGTTATCCATCCGATGGCTGCATTCAAACGTGGTTCGGGCAGCGGTTGCAGGTTTGATGCTGGTTTCAATCGTCTGCTTCGCCTCCAAGCATTTTGTGATGCCAGCAGCGCATCCGGCCAAGAGTTATCCCGCTCATGACGAGCATTCCAATGAGGGTGTCACCGTCGGGCTTGATCCCTATGACATGGCGGATAAAACGAACATTTTTTCGGTTCATTACAGCGAAATCGGTTTTATGCCCATTTTGGTAGTGATCACCAATGACAGCGACCAGCCGGTTTCCCTCGCGGGCAGTAAGGCGGAACTGGTGACGCATGACCGAACGAAGATTCCGCCCGCGACAGATGATGATATTTATCGGCGAATTGCCCGGCCGATATCGGGAGTTTCCACCAATCCGCTGCCGTGGCCGAAGAAGACGAAAGGCACGGTCAGCAAAGAGACCCAGGATGAGATTCAGAATTCTCAGTTCGCCGCCAAGGCGGTCGAACCCCACAGCACGCAGTCGGGATTCATGTTCTTCGATGTCTCAGGCATTAATGCTCCATTGGCCGGCGCGAATTTCTATTTGACCGGTGTTCGCGACGCCAAGGGAAACGAGTTGCTGTATTTCGAAGTGCCGCTGGAAAATTACGTGCGCGCCCAGTAGGCCACAGCCCACGTGCCTAAGCCGCAGAGGGAATGCTGATACTTCTCGATTCGCGAGATCTTATAAATCTGGCTGAGCGGAGTTCTCCCGTCAGCGTCAAAGATTTTGACGCATACTTGCGCGCGGGCAGCCACCAGCTCGTGCTTTCATTTACAAACGTTAGGGAGCTGGTGAGCCCGTTGGCGGGCGGGGACGAGTTCCTGAGAATTAGGCCCCTTCTTCAGGCCCTTGAGAGCTTGCCGCACACGTACATCAGAGAAGTGACGATCGTCGGGGCCGAGATCCAAGCGGCCGTCGACGCTTTCAGCCGGGAAAGCGAGTACCAGCCGGTGTCACCATTTGTGGATCGCTGGGACCGAACCCTGGTCATGCTGCCAGGACAGCAGCGCTCCGCCGCAGACGGCCTGGTGGGTCTCAGGCTCGATGAGATTATCTACTTTATTTATAAGGCAAACTCCGGAATCTTCAGCGCTCCAGAACACCACCTGGCAGGTCTCCGAACATTATTCGAGCAAGACCGCGCTGCGCTTCGAGCGCGGCAGGCCCCGGCCCCAAAACATTTCGTCGCCTCCGTGAAGAAGCACGCCGCTAGCCACGGGGTCGCTTTGCCGGCCGGACGGGAGGATGAGTTCGCCGAATGGGTTTACAGCTCCCCGGACCGGTGCCCAGGTCTCCGCCTAAATCACGAAGTCTATCGGGCTCTGATCGCGAACTATGGAGACAACCCTGAAACGGCCGACTTTTCTGACCTCGCACACGTGTTCGCTGTGCCGTATGTCGGTGCCGCAACGCTCGACAGGAGAATGCGCCACTACTGCGGTCTTGCGTCTCAGAGGCTCGTGAAGCTCGGCTCTGCGGAGAGCTTTAGTGAAAGATTGCACGAAAACACAGCCGCCATAATGCGTACGGTTGCTGCGCCGGAAATCCGGGTGCCAACCCGCTCCAGGTACGAGCCGGTCATTGGCCTGGAAGTACACGTGCAACTGCTGACGGTGACTAAGATCTTCTGCTCGTGCTCTGCGAAATTCGGCGCGCCGCCCAACACCAATGTCTGTCCCGTGTGCCTCGGATTGCCAGGAGCTTTGCCGGTTTTAAACCGGAAAGCGGTTCAGTTCGCGGCACTTGCAGCCATGGCGCTGAACTGCCGTATCAATGAAACCTCGATCTTTGCTCGAAAGAACTATTTTTATCCGGACCTTCCCAAGGGCTACCAGATTTCACAGTACGACAGGCCATTGGCCGAATTCGGTTGGATAAGCATTCCCGTCGCGAATCATGAGAAGAAGATCGGAATCACCCGCTTGCATCTCGAAGAAGATGCGGGCAAGAGCTTGCACGAGGGTTTTGAGGATTCTACAGAGACAACCGCCATCGACCTGAATCGCAGCGGAGTGCCGCTGATTGAAATCGTCAGCGAGCCCGATATTGCTTCGCCCGACGAAGCTTATGAATATCTCACGCGGCTCAAGGAAATCATTCTTTACACCGGGGTCAGCGACTGCAACATGGAAGAAGGTTCGCTGCGCTGCGATGCCAACGTGAGTGTGCGGCCCGTGGGCCAGAAGCAATTCGGCACCAAAGCGGAGGTCAAGAACGTAAACTCGTTTCGCTTCATCCGCGACGCGCTGGAGTACGAGGTGGATCGTCAAATAAGCATTCTCGAATCGGGTGGCAAGGTTACGCAAGAAACCCGATTGTATGACCCCAATCAGGGCAAAACTTACACCATGCGCTCAAAAGAGGAAGCGCACGATTACAGATATTTTCCTGAACCTGATCTCTTGCCGCTGCTGCTGGACGAAAACTCCCTGCGCGAAATCCGGAGTACGCTGCCCGAACTACCGGATGCCCGACGTAGCCGCATGATAGCGGAATATGGCATCACGGCCTACGATGCCCAGGTGTTGACTGCGAGTAAAACTCTGGCGGATGAATTCGAATCGGCTGCCAAGCGCGCCAAGAATCCCAAACGAGTGGCAAACTTGGTCCAGAGTGAACTGATGGGACGGCTCAAGTCCAAAGGATTCGAGATTAGCCAGTCACCGATCTCGATGAAGGGCGTAGCCATGTCGGCGGATCTGGTGGAGAGCGGGGCCATCTCCGGCAAGATGCTCAAAGACCTTTACGACCTCTGCTTCGATCGCAGCCAGGATTTCCCCCAGGTTTTCGAGAAAGAAAAACCGCAGCAGATTACCGATTCTTCAGAAATTCAGAAAATCATCGATGATGTTCTTGCCGCCAATCCCAAGCAACTCGAACAATACCGCGCGGGAAAGAAGACGGTCATGGGCTTCTTCGTTGGTCAGGTCATGAAGGCCACTAAGGGCCAGGCCAACCCGCAACTGGTAAATGAACTCTTGGGCAAGAAGCTGGAAGGTTAGCTTTTCCCGCCAAAAGTAACCATCGGGTCAGTATCTTCCGTTACTTAGGGCCGGTCTCCAATCCGGATAACATAAATTTCAATGAAGAAGTGGAAGCTGGATCGGATTATCAGCATAGCGACCTTGCTCAGTTCAGTTGTCGCTATCCTGCTGGTGCTAAAAAAGCCTCAGCCTATTGCGCAGCCGATACCGGCTGCGGTGGCGGCGGCTAAGGCCGAATCCTTCCAGCAGAAAATTCAGCAACTGGATCAGCCCAGGCAAGCTGGTCAAGCCCCGCCTGAAGTGCATTTGAGTTCTCAAGAGGTTAGCGCTGCTCTGGCGCAGGCGACTGGCGCGCTGCCAGCGGCAATAGCCAGTTCTGCTCTGCCGGGAGCCAGTTTTAATCTGCCGACTTCGGTTCCATCTTCCGCCGATACCCCATTTGCTCCTGGTGAGCCGGACGTTAAGGACTACCAGGTCAACTTTGAAGGCGATGTTGCCAAAGGCCAATTCGTTACTCAGATCGGCGGCAAAACTGTAACCGTCACACTGGCAGGGCATCTCGGCTCAAAGGATGGATACGCCACGTTTGATCCCACCGAGTTCAAAGTTGGAGACCTAGATATTCCGGTTTCGCTGGTCAACGGCCCTCTGCAGAAAAAGCTCGATGAACAGCGCGACCGGCTCAAGCTTCCCGATGACGTTGGCGGCATCAAGGTAGACAAAGGGGAGCTGGTGATGACCGGGAAGTAAATCCGCCTGCGTTGTCCCGCCAAACAGCTTCAGTGCTCCGCCTGTAAGACATCGCCGTAATCATGTCGTGCCCAGCCGCGATAGTGCGGGTTTCGGCGGTTGCTTTCGTCCAAGATTTCGAGCATCTTCGGTAGCAACTGGCCGTAGTCGGGCGTCCGCAGAGCAATAGCCATGTCTCCCAAGTCTGGATCAGGCAGGGACTTGTATGCCATGTCCAGGAATTCCTGACTAGTTGCTTGGAGTTTCTCAGCCTTTTCATCGGTACTTTTTCCGTCACCCGGACTGCTCAGCTCGTAGAGCATCAGCGTGAACCGCGGCAGGGACGACAGGAGCATTTTGCGTTCGCCCATGTTTCCCTTAAGAAGCTTATTTTGGATGTCTGCATTGACGATGAGATGAGCCGATTCAGCCAGAGAGCGGACGGCCCGATACGCATCCACCAAGTCAGGCAGGAACCTGAGGTTCCCGGCCCCTTTATTCTCCGGTCTCTGTTGGGGCTCGATGTCGAGGTGAATCCCATCAAAGCGACTCTGCGGATGTTCCTGATTAAATTGCACGATCGCTCGAACATGATTCAGCAACTTCTCGCGGTGCTTCCCCGGTTCGTCGGCGTCCGTGCTCGAAAGCAACGCCTCAACTCGGATGTGTGACCGATGAAGGAGATCAATCGACCGGGAGAAGCGTTCAATGCCGGACACATCCCCGTGTTCCGAGACGGAGATATAAACCTCGTTCACACCCGCGGACTGACAGAAGTCCCGCAACCTCTCGGAGCCTCCGGGGACTTGCAACGTAGATGGGCCCTTCCATACCCACAGGCCGTGGCTTAGCGTACGCTCTCCTGCAAACGCAGAGGGATAGTACGTCGCAGAGATAACCAGAACGCAGAGTGCTTGAAATAGCAGCACCCTGGATTTAGTCGATCTCCAGTATGAACAAGGAGTCCACAATCGAAGGCAGCTCATTCTGGACATGACTCAAAGTCAGCGGAATGCAGTGGAATCGCCCGCGTAATTGTGGCAAGCAACTTTTCAAAATACAACTGAAATCGCAACCCAGCGAAGAACTGCGTCTATCCAGCCGGCACGCCATCGAACAGCGGATAGAGCTGGTTTCCAATGACCCGGTAAACGACAAAGGCGCTGCCTTCGTCGTATGTTTTTCGGAACAGCAACTCGGCGCGGCCGTCGCCGTCCACATCCACGGCATCAATGAGCTCGAACTTCGGTTCCACATCGAGGTGCCGTCGGTCAGTTATGTTCGAGAATGCTTTATGAATATCTCCGTTGATGTCTTGCCGGCCTACGAGGGTGACGAAATATTGCAAATCGGCCAGACCACCTTCAGTTGTTCCTTCCGGCATCTGTGCGGTCGCGCTCAAAACCATTACCGGCTCGTTGCTGCTGGACAGGTCGAATAAGCGAAACTGCACGTTATCGAATTTTGGTTGTGCCACCCTGGCCCGGCTGCCCGTACGCGTTTTTGCAGTGGCCGGCGCTCCTGATAATCCCGCTAGCTCGGAAGAGAGCTGTTTAGCCCGTGTCCGCACCTCATCGGCAGCCAACGCCAGCATCTTGTTACGAAGGCTGAGTTCCTCCTCCGGCTTGGCGTCGAACGCATAGGAATGCGCTTCTGGGCCGTCCCCGTCGGAGATGGCGGGAATCAATTGTGACTGGGGCGTCTTGGCGGAGGCCGACGGCGCAGGCTCATGTGTAGGAGACTTGGGCGGAGGAGAAGAGGTCGACGGCGTTGCCTCCGCTGCAGTCAGCGCAGGTTTCCCGCGCTTCAGTGTCGGACGATTAGGGTCTTCTTGATCTGTCGTTGAAGCGGGTGTCGATGCTCCGGAGGCTGCGGTTGAAGTGGTGGGAGCGGAAGTCGAGGCGCTCGGGGCCTGCCCAGACGACGAGCTTGATCCTGGAGATGGATTTTGAGAAGCAGCAGGTTGGTTTTCGGGTGGGGATGGCTCACTCGACGCGGGAGTTGAATCTGGCGGCTTCGGCTTCGCGGTTCCAGAATGCCGCAGCACCGGGGGTCCGGAATCATCCTCTAATCCGCGAGGAATGGATGAACTCGGCTTTTTGGCAGACTTTGCTGCCAGCGATTCCGCGCTCACCCAGTTGCCCTCGGCAATCCATTCATTGGTCTTCTGATTTTCCAACGCACCCGTCACGGTAAAAAGACCTTGGGAAACTCCGGTACGAAAGCCTTCATATTCAGTCTCGGCCCAGAGCGCCATAGGAACGGGAGATGCTTTGTATGCGCCCGCATCGTAGTATTGCCCGTCGATCAGGATCACCACTGGAATCAGCCGAGCTTTACCTTTCGGCAGGAGTTCGATGAGTCCGAGAGCACGTGGTCCTCTGCTGACCTTTGCCTTTGACGCTTGCCCAAGCAGACTCTGGCCCACGCTAAGAATGAGCGCGGCTATGATGACGAACCCGCCAGCTCTACGGTATAAATTTAACCGGGAGAAAAACTTCCTCATGAATATTAATGATAAAGCGCCCGAGTTTTCTTTGCCCGATCAGAATGGTGAGAACATCTCGTTAAAAGACTTTCGCGGGAAGACGGTCGTGCTGTTCTTCTTCCCTAAGGCCGACACTCCCGGTTGCACTATTGAGGCGTGCGGGTTCCGCGACGCATACAAAAAGATGCAGAAGGCGGGGACGGTCGTGCTGGGCATTTCCGCTGATGCGCCCCAAGCCCAGAAAAAGTTCGAGACCAAATACGATTTGCCTTACACATTACTGGCCGATACCGACAGGAAAGTTTGCGAGGCTTATGGTGTGATCAAGGAAAAAAACATGTACGGAAAGATGGTGAAAGGCATCGCCCGGACCACATTCGTAATCGGACCGGATGGCAAGATCGAGCACATTTTCAACAATGTGAGGGCCGATGGCCACGCAGAGCAGGTACTGGAATACTTGAAGAGCGCGGCGGCATAGATATTGCATGGGCTCGTAGTCATCGCTGACCGCGAGCCCACTCCTAGGTTTCCGGCGGAAGCGTGCCTGAATTTCGAACCTGCTTAAGTCAGTGCGTACTTGCCGCGCTCAATCGTTTTGTGCGCGATCTGTTGCCGTAAGTCGACCGTATTAAATGGCTCGTACTTGGACAGGCGGCGGAGAATCGCCAACTGGGTCCGCAGCATATCGCCCTCGGCAACAGCCGCGATGATCTTGCGCGCGGCGGCTTCGATCTTCTCCATGGCCTGCGAGAGATATGCGCGAGTCATGGCAATAGGCATGGCAGCAGCCGATTCACCGTTCCGTTCGACAATCTTCTGGGCACGCAAGAGTGCCGATTCCATGGCGTAGGTTTCAATCACCACGTCGGCGATCGCTCCCATAATCTCCTGCTGATCTTCAATGGCCTGCATGTATTTCTGCGTCGCTGAACCGGCGGCAAATAGGCCAAGTTTCTTGGCCTGCGCCACTAGTTTGCGCTCTTCGGCCAATGGACCTTCAACTTCCTCGCCCATTGATGGCCCGGACAGCACCTCGTCCATCAATTTCTTGATTGCGGGCATGAGTGGCAATTGGCCGGACATGGCCCGTTTGAGAAGGAAGCCAGTGATAATCAGCCGATTGATCTCATTCGTGCCCTCAAAAATGCGGTTGATGCGCGCATCACGGTAGGCGCGCTCAGCAGGATATTCTTCGACGAAGCCATAGCCGCCGTAAATCTGGACTGTTTCGTCGACGACATAATCGATCATTTCCGAGCCCCAGACTTTAATAATCGAGCATTCCACCGCGTATTCTTCAATCGCCTTGCGAGTGTTCTTGATCGCATCCGCGCCCGATTTATCGACTTCTGCGAGGGCAACGTCCATCATGCCAACCGTGCGATAAACCAGCGACTCGCCCACGTAGATCAGCATCGCCATGTTGGCGATTTTTTCCCTTACCAATCCAAAATCGGCGATGACTTTCTTGAAGGCCTTGCGCTGTTTTGCGTAGGCGACCGCGTTCTCCAGAGCGACTCGCGCTCCCCCCACGCACATCGCGCCGAGTTTGAAGCGCCCGACGTTGAGAATATTGAAAGCAATGACATGCCCTTTGCCGATCTCGCCAAGAAGGTTTCCGATCGGAACCTTACAGTCATTAAGAATGATTGGGCACGTAGAAGAACCGCGAATGCCCATTTTGTGTTCTTCCCCACCAATCGAGAACCCCGGGAAATTCTTTTCCACCAGGAACGCTGTGAATTTCTCGCCATCAACTTTGGCGAAAACGGTAAAGAGGTCGGCGAAACCGGCGTTGGTGATCCACATTTTTTCGCCATTGAGGATATAGTGCTTGCCGTCTTTCGAGAGCTCGGCGCGAGCGCGGCAATTGAGCGCATCGGAGCCGGACGAGGCTTCCGATAAAGCGTAAGCACCGACAATTTCTCCGCTCGCCAGGCGCGGCAAGTATTTCTTCTTCTGTTCTTCCGTCCCGAAGTAGACGATAGGTAGCGTGCCAATGCCGGTGTGCCCGCCCCAACTGGTGGCAAAGCCAGCGTACTTGGCAATATGGTCGGCGATCACAGCGGCGGTCACTTTGTCCATTTCCAGCCCGCCGTATGCTTCCGGAATCTCGACCGAACTTAATCCCAGCTCACCGGCTTTCTTCAATAGTTCGCGGGTAACCGAGAAATCCTTATGCTCGATCTTCTCGACATTAGGAATAATTTCATTGAGTGCGAATTCTTCGGCAGTCTGCCCGATGAGCTGATGCTGCTCAGTAAAATCCTCAGGCGTGAAGACTTCATCAGGACAGCGCTCCTCGAGTAAGAAGCTGCCCCCGGCTATTTTGGCCTTAGGAATTGCAGAAACTGTTGCCATTGCACACCTCCCTAAATGAGGACAACATAACCCTAAAGAGAACAAGGAACAGAAACAATTTTAATGCTAGTCATCATGGAATGATAGGACTGGAACGGGTGGTCGTGGGTGTTTGTTACCTAAATTTCACCGCTCTTGCGGCTTATTCACTGCACATTTTCAAAAATTCCCGCCGCGCCCATTCCACCGCCTACGCACATTGTCACCAAGCCATAGCGGGCATGGCGGCGCTTGAGTTCGCGAATAATCGATGCAGTCAGCTTGGCGCCGGTGCAGCCTAACGGA
>Ga0187782_10002904_pt1 | contig 12747 bp, 6 predicted proteins | sample 0715_SJ02_MP15_2_FD_132454 | JGI IMG/M metagenome (GOLD analysis project Ga0187782, IMG submission 132454) | Tropical peat soil microbial communities from peatlands in Department of Meta, Colombia - 0715_SJ02_MP15_20_MG | ecosystem: Environmental > Terrestrial > Soil > Wetlands > Peat | place...
TCTTTGCCGTCCAGCGCATCGCCCAAATTGAAGGCTAAGATAGTGGGCGCGTAATCCGGCTGGCTCAGGCGAATGATCTCGGCATGCGTAGTAGACGGTTCGGGAAGCAGGTCTTTGTATGACTTGATCAGATCTGTGACCTTCATCCCTTCCCGATATGCGAACTTGCCAGGCCGGGAGACGTGACCATCGAGGTAGACAGTCTTATCTGCATAGGGCAGGATCGGCGTAATCTTGATCTTGTCTCCATCCTGCACGTTGAAGTTCTCAAGCGCCTCCGTCACCGTTTGCTGATTATTGGTTTCTGGAATGTCAAGGCGCAACATGGTGCGGCTATCATGGCTCTCCACACGTTCTACATCCACGTGCCGCAGAGTACCTGTGGGCATTACACCGCCCGCGAGCTCCAGCACCTCGGAGAGGTTCTTTTCGGCATTCAGCTCATAGATTGCAGGTCTCCTGACCATACCTTCCACGGTTAGTTCAGGACCCAGTGGCGGTACCTGGATCGTGTCCCCCGGCTGCAGTCCCTGCATGTCAGCACGGATGCCATGGAGCAACAGATCGTAAACATCAACTTCTTGGATGAGCTCTTTGCCCCGATAATGCCGCAGAATTCGCAGCGAGCCTCCCGACGTAGGCCCGCCCGCGATATAAAGCGCATTCAGAGGCGTAGAGAGTGCACTGATGTCGTAAGCCCCGGGACGTTCCACATCACCGACCACATAAACGCGCACGGTGCGAAGCCGAGCCAGAGAAACGTCGGCACTAACATCACGAAACTGTGCTCGCAGCACGGTCTGCACCATACGTTGCACGTCGCCCAGGCTCTTACCAGACACCTCCACGGTGCCAACCTCGGGCAGGTCTACACGACCGGAACGGTCGACCACCCTTTGCAGCCTCTGCGAGACTCCTCCCCAGATATCAACCGTCAGACCGTCACCTGGGCCGACCACATACTCCGGCCCGGCGGGTAAGTCCATCGGCAATTCATCGAAGTTCCCCGTGCCGTTGCGGAAGATATCTTCGCCAAATCGCTCCAATGGCAGTGGCGAATGCTTGGAATACTGCGCGTACAGATCGTACAGTGAGGGAACATCAGCGTAAGGATTCGGGCGATGTCGAAGCTTGGGTTGCAGCGGAGGGGTCGGCAGGTATGGCGGCTGTGGTATGGGGTTCTGCAGGCTAGCCTGCAAGCTTGGCTGGGGAAAACCGGACGTGTTCCCTTGACCCTGCAGTCCCAGCATGGACCCCAACGAGCCAAGGGACGGCATTGTACCTCCAAGCCCGAGACTTCCTGCACCGCCCATCGCCGCCGACTGTCCCGTCCCTCCCAATTGTCCCATCCCCTTGCTTGACGCCATGGAGAGACCACCACTTCGAGCGGCAGCGACCAAGCTAGACAAATCGCCAGGCTGCTCCTGGGCCATCTCGCTCTGGTCAGTCTCAAGGGTTTCGAAATAGTCTCCGACTGGAGATTGGAGCCCGGTCATTTGCAGTTGACGCGAGGGATTAGACGGCTGATTTTGCGGAGCAGTCTGCGACGGCGGATACGTCTGCCGGGGAGATTGCTGCTGGTCTTGCGGATATTCCTGTTGTGGATACTGAAGCTGCTGCGTCTGTGGGTACTGCATTTGCCCGGGCGCCTGCAAGCTCAGCAACTGGTTGTACAACGACTGGAGAACATCGTAGGGGGCAGTCTGAAGAGAATAGCAATCCAGATCAACCTCGTGCGTCTTCCAGTAGACCTCCTCCTGGCTGAGCGTCGGCTTCGTTGGTTCGGACTGAGCGCCGGATTGGGCGTTTGAAACCTGGTCCTTTGCGAGGGTCGCCACTGGCGGTTGGCTGGACTGGCGGCAAGGGAGACTCTTGACTAATTCCTCGCGTGTTGGCTTGGCGCTGATGTAGTAACGGTCCTCAATCTCCCGAGTTGCTATCACGCGTGTGCCTTCGTCCTCACGCAGAAGAGTAAACAGTGCGTCATCCGTGAGATCAGCGGAGTCGATGATTCGTCCCTGCTCGAAGGCTTTTCTCACGAGCGCCTTCTTGATTTTGAGGAGCAGGCCGGGCTCGTCCCGAAGCAGAGAGATGATCTTATCGGCAGAAAGCGAGACTAGTCGGTCAGCTTCTTCTTCCGCGCGAGAATGGGCCTGCTCGACGGCCGATTTATGTTCGTAACCGACGCCGACGGGCTTCTGCCCCCATGCCGTCAGCGCGCAGGCCAGACAGACCCAGAGAACAGCGCTTCCCAGTTTCGTCGAACTTTGAAAGAAGCAGATAAGTCTATTCATAGCTACACCTCTATATGTGGTCTCTACAGCTTCGCCCCCTCACTTACAGGGTTGTTGTGAGATAACCCGTTTGCTTTCAGATTAATAACCGCAATCCTCTGCAGCACGCGGCCCGTTTTTCAATTCGCTTGCGTGGGCTGGCCACAACCTGTGCAGAGGTACAAGCGCCGGCCAGAAGCGGTTGCGGTAGCGCTGACCTCAACAGGGCTCTACATCGGATTCATCCACTTCCACGCTGACCGAGCGCATGATGAGATCCAGGGAAAGGACAATGCGGAATCTGTCTTTTCTCCGGACCAGGATGCCTTGCGCCTTCGAAAAAGGACCGTATCTCACGCGTACGCGCCGCCCGGTCTTCAAGTAGGGATGCGGCTCCACACGAGATCCGCCAAGCAGCCCGTTCATGAGAGATTCAACCTCGCCCTCAGGCAGTGGTACTGGGCGTCCGTTGCAGCTCACGAACCGGACGGCGCCGGCCAACTGCAACACTCGTAGACGATCCTGGGGCGCAATGCGCACAAACACGTAGCCGGGGAACAAGGCCAGTTCCAGTTCCTTTCTACGATCCTTCCAGCGTCGTACTGACCGATAGACCGGCAGAAAGCAAGAAACCCGACGCTGCCGGATTTGTTCCGCGACGCGTTTTTCGTGTCTCGGACAGGTATAGAGGGCATACCAGTTGGCTCCAGCAGAACTGTCCCCGCCGGCCATACCGGAGATTACAGCTGCCGCAGTTGTCTGAACACCTGTCATGGTTTCGAATACGCCCACTCGCTCGGCGCCCGACCCGGCAATCCGACGCCGGGATCCTGCGCCATGCACCTCAGTTTTCTACAGCGCCCACCAACACGGGGCGCTCCCGAACCGCATTCAATATGCCTGCCTCGGAACTTTCCAGTGGCTTGGTTCGAATGTCGACGATCGCCCAATAAAATACTCCGAGGTTTCGCTCCGGCGCGAGCGCCAGGATCCTCATTTGGGGATAGCGTCCCAAGAGGAACCCGCACAACCCCAGATCCGTTTTCTGCCCGTCGATCGAGAGAATGAGAACGTCGGGCTGAACTTGTTCAACCACTTCGGTGAGGTTACTCTCGTCCACGACTTCGCCAACAATCTCGATGTCGGGTTTGTCGGAAACGGTCGCCAACACCAACTCCCGCATCAGGCGGGGCCGATTTGCCACCAGGACGCGAACTCGCTTCATATGGAGCTCCCGATCTAAGCTACGGGCCCGAGGAGTATCCCTTTTGATGGGAACGTTCTGCAAGGTTCAAAAGGGAGCTACTGCGATTTGCCAGTACCGAGGCAGTACACATTTGGTACCAAAGCAGTACTAAGCCAGCGCGCGGCTGGCATCTCATCCCGACGGGTGGATGAGGAAACGAAACAATCGTTAGCATGGTTGCGACCCGGCGAGTCAGCATCGCCGTGCCTGCATCCCGAAGGGAGCGTCCAAATTTGACCAAGTGCCACGGTCCGGTAGGGTCCTAACAGCTTAGGACACCACCCACGGTCCACTCCAGGTTTACACCGCGGCGTAGATCGTGTAAAATCCGCAGCGCATTGAAAAATCAGGACTAAGACGTCTTCGACTGCAGGGCGGCGGTGTCGGCCGCGCAACTTCCTTTCCAAGCCGGAGTTTGATTTTAGTGATCGAAGGACGAAATTGAGTGCGGTAGCCGCGGGCCAGATTTTGCAAAGGCGCCAAGTGGCACCAGAATCCACCGTCCGCCGGATCGGTAGCAACCGGAACAGGACGATAAGGAAGCTCGGCTTGAGTTTTAGCTTACGGCTCAATGATCGCGGGAGCATTTGATGAAGCCAAAGATGGCTGAAGTTTTCCTTCTGGCTGAAAATCGGTTGCTGCGCGAAGCGCTGATCCGAATCCTGACGACGAAAAGCAATATTCGCGTGGTCGGGGCGGCACCCTATTCGCCGGCTGCCCAGGAACGAATAGCTGCGGCCCGCCCCAGTATTGTTCTTCTTGACTCTGTCGATCCGGTTTTCTCCGAAGCGAAACTGGTTTCCGCACTGCACGCTGCCATTCCGGGGGTGCGGGTCGTGATGGTCGATATGGAGGCGAATCAGAGCACGTTCTTGCGGGCAGTCCGCGAGGGCGTGGTTGGATATGTGTTGAAGGACGCTTCAGCTATGGAAGTGGTGGGGGCGATCAACGCCGTCGCCGCTGGTGAAGCAGTCTGTCCACCCTCGCTGTCCATGGCTATGTTTCACTGTGTGGCCCGGCATTACCGGTCACCGCAGGACTCAAGCCGGATTCTGAGCAGAAGGCAGCGGGAGCTGATGACACTATTGCGTGAGGGGCTCACCAATAAGCAGATTGCCGCCAGGTTGCACCTGTCGGAGCAAACGGTGAAAAACCACGTGCACCATATCCTGCGAAAAGTCGGACTGCCGGACCGTTTAGCCATCCTTGAGCGGGACGAGAGGGGCATGATTGGAGCGTTGCCAACTGAGTTGGCTAACGGTCACTGATCGAAGCAGAATTCGATTTCACGACGAGATGGGCCGGGCAATGCAGAATTGTCAGACAGGCCCGGTATTGGCTGCGCTGGTCGCACATCGCTCACGCGAATCTGTGCGTGCCTGACCCGGAGTTCACGGAATCCAAGTGAGCGTCGTGTATCACTGGTTCAAGAAGGCCAGGACTCCACCTGCTGGCCCGACCAGGAGACTGCATCCTGTGTGGATATCTTCCGGCCTAAGCCCTGGAGAAACTAGAGTGAATTCCTTTCCGCTCTAGGAACCGACAACGAGAAAAACGGCGACGGCTTCACGTCGGATTCGACAACAACTCGCGTTGCGAGGTTCACGACGAGAGCTCGATTCGTTTCAATTAGCCCGGCGGAGAACGTCCTAGTCATCATCCGGATCTGCCGGCGGCGTTGTGTCCTCAAGAAAGTGTTCGGCCGGCAACGGCGCAGCGATCACATGGAACCTCAGGGGAGGTTTGGAAAAATCGAAACAGTCTGAAAGGTCGTCTGCACGGGAGTCTGCGAACCCCAGCGAGGGCAGATCAAAGTCGTTCTCGATGAATTTCAGAATACTGCCGAAATCGTGGGTTGCGTGTGACACGTAATGAGGCTTTGAGTACGGTGAGACCACAATAAGCGGCACGCGAAAACCGTACTCGTAGGAATTATAAATCGGCGGCGCAACGTGATCGTACCAACCTCCCCAATCATCCCAAGTGATGAAAATGGCAGTGCTCGACCAATAGGGGCTTTCCCCAATCGCGTTGACAATCGCCGCCACCCAGGAAGGTCCGGAACCATCCGTCGCCTGTGGATGGTCAGAGGCTTGCCCGGACGGGATTACCCAACTCACGGACGGGAGATCCCGAACTTGGATGTCCGTAAGTATTTTGGTCTGTGGCATGGTGACATTTGACCAATCGGGGCCGAATCTCAGATGGCGAATTGCATTGGGTCCCGTCCAGATCAAGCCCGCCGATGGTGTGTAATATCGCCAGCTGATGTTAGCGTCATCCAGCAGATCCGGTAGGGTGCGGTGCTCGAAGCACGGGTATTGCGTAAAGTGCTCCCTGCCGAGGGGATCAATCAAGAAAACAGCTTCGCCGACAGGAGCCATGCATCCGGCATTGTAGAACGCATTGGGGCCCGAATAACCGATGGGATAGCCCGGATTCTCCGCGGCGAACAGATGACTCGTCGCGGACGGCGCCGAAGTTCCTGCGATAATGAACTGGTGCGCCGGAAAGCTGGGCCCCTGGTTGGTCTGAAACATCCGATCAGCGAACGTATACTGTTCGGCCAGAACAAAATACGGTTTTACTTCGAGGGGATCGACGTATGCAAATACCAGGTTAGAACCTGTGCATTTGGCGGGAAGACAGCTCACACCGATCTTGTCTGCTCCATCCATTCTGCCACGCCGGTACATCTGAACAAACGCCTGGTGTGTGTGGTCGGGCCCATAATGTGCTGCCAGAGGGATGGGAGTCAGCACAATCCTTCGCCCCTTAGAATTAAGTCCGCTCTCCGCTATGTCCGCATTTGGCAAGCCGTGGAAAAGGTTGTCGGGCGTGCGATTCTCCTGAAAGATCACCACAACGTGCTGAATCTTGTGGTAAGGCTGAGGGCTGGGCTGGACGGTCCCGCAGCCTAGGGCGCAGAGCAGGAAACAGGCCGACAATAAGAGGCTGTCCTTAGGCCAAAGCGCGTCGCAGTGCCGAGTACGGACACCTGCATGGAATCCTCGCCGCATAACAGCTTCCTACGTGCCTATTGGACTGTCAGTGTGCCTGAGGGGTTGCCTCGACCCCTCTGGCTGTTGAAGACTACCCTCCGCACATAGCGTGATCGCGCAAGTGTTGCAATCGGTCATCACCTGCAGTGCCAGCGGATATCAAGCGCGCTTAAGGACCAGTTATGAAGCAAGCTCAGGCGCAGGCTGCGCGCGCGCCGTTGAACAAAGTGTGGGGCTGTCAGGAGAACACCCCGGTAATCCTCATTCATAAACAAATTCCAGAACCACGAATAATGCTCGATGAGATCGTTGGCAACACGAGAACCATGCACAAGTTGAACTCAAGGGACTCGAAAGCGTTCCTGGGTGCTTGAGGTTGCGTTGCCCTGGTACATTTTAGCGCGGCACTCTGCACAGACGGTAATCAGATTCAGCTTGGAATAGTCTCCGGAGTGGCTGCGAAACTGCCTGGAACTTAGGCTGGCTTCAGGAGGGGATGTTGGAATCGGCTTATTTGCAGAGGGAGAGGAAATCTTGATATCTGCAACGAACCTGCCGCACCTAGGTCTTGGGAGGAGGCCTACTCGCATCTAAAGCCTTGCGGGCAACCAGCAGGAAGCCTCGGTCCCTCGCATCTTTTTCAAGCGCATCGAGCCGCGTGCGGCCGGCGGTGGTTTTGCCCAGTTTCATTTCGATCTCGCCAAGGGACAGACGCGCTTCGAACTCGTGGCCTGCGAATCCATACTTCGTTGCTTCAGCAAGTGTCGCGCAAAGGATCCGGTGCGCCTCGACAAGGTCGGACGGTTGCCCGGAGGCAGCCCGGACCCGCGCTGATTCTATCGAATAATCAAGGTGGAGAGCGCGGTTCTGGCTGTGCGCGACCAGTTCGGAGGCGCTGCGACTCTCGCTCTCAGCCTCTGTTCTCTTGCCCAACGAACGAAGAGCGCGAGAGAGCAGAAGATGAGTGGCTAATTCGTCGTCGCGCATTTGCTGCTGGCGAAATATCGCGAGCGCCTCTCGCAGCGGACCTTGGGCCTCCGCGGCATGGCCCTCTTCGAGGGAAAGCTCCGCCAGAACCACCAGACTTGACTCGGTGCTTGCCTGCTCTCCCATCTCCCTCCTTAGCCGGAGCGCCTCCGTGTACTGCTGACGCGCTTCCGCCAGATCGTCCTGCTCGAGGAAGATATCGCCGAGAGCGGAGATTACGGATGCCGTATCGCTCTTGTCGCCAATTTCGTCATAGAGCTTGCGCACATCCTCATATGCTTTCTGGGCGCCGGCGAGGTTGCCTTGCTCGAAGAGCACATTCCCCAAGTTGTTCATCGTATTTGCAGTCCCGCGCTTGTCGCCGACTTCCTGACTGAGAGCGATCGCCTGGCGAAACCTTCCCGACGCGCCGGCAAGGTCTCCTTCGTCCAGGAGTACGTTCGCAATGCTGGCGATCGCAAGGGCCGAGTATCGCTTGTCACCGATTTCCCGCCAGATGAAAACTGTTTGCTCATATCGCTTCTTTGCCTCGGCGAGATTTCCCTGCCGGTAAGAGCAGTTGGCGAGCTGGTTCAGCCACGCGGCCTCGCCGTGCTTGTTGCCAATCTTGCGCGCGATGTCAAGCGACTCCTGGTAAGCGTGTCTGGCCCCGGTCACATCCCCCTGGGTTAAGAGGACCGTCCCACCATCGGCGAGCGCCCGCGAAACGCCGAACTCGTCGCCCGCCGCGCCATAAATTTCTTTCGCCTGTCCGGCCGCTGTCGCTGCCTGCTTCAATTTTCCGAGGTTCAGAAGTGCCCAAGCCTGGTCGTCCAGGGCTTTGGCAACGAGCAAATTGGCCCCCTCGGCCTTCGCTTTGTCGCCCGCCCGGAGGGCCGCCGCCAGCTCCCGCGCGTAATCGGCCAGCGACTCGGCGGCATTGCCCTCCACGAGGTCAATACGTGGATCGTCTCGTGCCGGTGGGGGAAGCTTGCGCAAGACTTCCAGTGTCCCAAGCGCTTCCTTAACCCTGCTGGCCGAAGTCTGCGTACTCGCCAGCCGCAGGCCATACTCCAGGTTGTCGGGGAAGAAATCGAAAAGCGTCCGGTAGACTTTGATCGCCTTCTCCCAGTCACTGGTCAGCTCGCGGTGGCGTCCTTCGATAAGGAGTCGCTGTTCGCGCGGGAAACCTGCACAAAGCTCAAACGCCTGTTGCGCCTCCGCTTGCGCCTTGACCGTGTAACCGAGTAATGACCAAGCTTCGGCCAGAGCGGAGTGGGCGGGCGCGTACTTCGGTTCGGCCGCAGCCGCCTTGTCCAGCAGTTCGCGCGCCGCCAATGCGTCAAAGAGTCGCAGTTTCATCAGTCCTTCGGAATAGAGCCGCGCGGCCTCCGGATTTTCCGGCAGCGAGTTTTGTACGCTGGAGGTTTCAGAAGCCGACAGCATCTCTACTCCTAACTCCTTGCGCAGTTTTGCTCCTGCTTTCGAAACCAAAACGAAGAGTTCTTTCTCCGTCCCGCGCTCGGAAACCATGGGCAGTGTTTCCCCCGCCACCGTTTCTTGCACCCGCAGGTCGAGCCGAATCTGCCCTCCGGACTCCTCACCCAGATCAACGTAGGAACCGAGTACCACCACATCACTTCCCAGGTTCTGCCGAATCTTCGTGAGTGTGTCCTGGGCGAAGCTGTCGGTGTCCGGAAGAGAGAGGTCAATCTTGGTCCGGGCCACGTTCTCTCCCGAGATCACGCGCAGTTGTTCTCCGGCTCCGAGTTCGGTAGCGAACATCTCAGACAGCGCCGTGGAAAGCCAAGCCGCTTCAGGCTGGCCCGCGAGGTTCTTGAAACCCAGCACAGCTACGGAAGGCCGCCGTTTGACCGGCGCATTCGCCGGCGGTCCCGCTGACTTTCTGCCGTGGAAAAAAAAGTATGCACCCAGCACCGCGCCTAAGATCAGTAGCGTTAGCCCAGCCGCGATCAGCCGTGACATCAATCCGACCTTAGGTTTGGCAAGCCCAGACACTCCCGCCGTCAGCCGCTCCAGGTCGACGCGCAGCTCCCGCACGCTCTGATAACGCCGCGCCGCATCCTTCTCCAGCGCTTTGAGAATCACATTCTCCAGCCCGGGTGAAACCCGGTGATTCACTTTGCTAGGTGGCTCAGGGGCCTGGTTGAGAATGGCATTGATCAGCAGCGGACCGTTGCTCTCAGGAAATGGGCGTTGGCCCGTCGCCATCTCGTAAAGCACTGCTCCGGCCGCCCAGACATCGCTGCGTGCGTCGCTTAGTTCTCCCCGCAGCTGCTCCGGAGCCATGTAGGGCAGCGTGCCCGTGACCTCCTGCGACTGGGTCAGTGTGGCGGTTAGACCGAGGGGACTGGCTTTGGGCAACAATTGCGCCAAGCCAAAGTCCAGGATCTTCAGGCGTCCGTCGGGTGTGAGACGCAGGTTCGCAGGCTTCAAATCGCGGTGTACGATGCCCTGCTCGTGAGCGGTTGACAGCCCTTGCATGAATTGAATCCCAAGACGAACAACTTCGCTCGGCAGCAGCGGACCAGTTCCAAGTTTGTTCTCCAGTGTTAGGCCCGGGATGTATTCCATCACCAGGAAGTCCACTCCCTGTTGCGTGTCGAAATCGTGAACCGTCGCAATGTTGGGGTGGTTCAACTTGGAAAGGGCCAGCGCCTCCTGGCGGAAGCGCTTGCGCGAAGATTCGTCGGACAGAGCACCGGGAGGAAGAACCTTGATTGCAACATCGCGATCGAGGTGCAGGTCGCGGGCGCGGTAGACTTCCGCCATGCCCCCGGCGCCGATCTTCTCGGCAATGCGGTAATGGCCTAGCGTCTGGCCGACCAGCGCATCGTGACCGGCCGCCTGGTTCGCCACCGGAGAAGACGCTCCTTCTCCCCGTCCCACGCGAAAATCGTAGGCCTCACGTCCAGGCAAGTCAACGCCGCAAGCACCTCGCTTTAAAGAACATCTCCCCCGCGAGCAGGTCAACTGTTGATCAACAACCCGATTTCACCCATTGCCTCCCAAAAGCTGACCAGAGCCGACCATCGGAAGATCAGTGCGTGTAATCGCCGTGTCCACGCCCTTCACCTGCTTGAGTTGCGCCACTTGCGGATAACTCTGCTGGCCCGGCGATTCGATGTGCTCTTTGTACTCGGTGATGCGACCACTGACGGATTCGATTGCCGCCAGCAGTGGCTCTGCGGGCGCAACTGCGAAAGCGGAAAGCGAAGGAAGCAGCGCTGGAGTCGAGGCTGGAACGCCTCGAACAAAGCGCGGACAGACTTAACTGGCATCTGCCCACCCGGTTCGTTAGGACTGAGCTAGCTGCAGAAGTTGATAGAAAGTTTCTCTCTGCCACCCGCTGGACTGGTGAAAGCCCGGACGGCGCTGGTGAACATAGCACGCGGACTGGCCAACAGCGCCGGCGTCGCGATTGCGCAGCCGCAATAGGAGACACCGTAACCCAACCGTCGGCCAGCAGCCCCGCCCTTTCGCCGCCAACGCAAAAGGGGGCGGCTGCCAAGTTCAGTTATTTCTGCGTCTCCGGAACCGTCGAATGCTGTTCGGCACCTGCTGGTTGCACCTGTGGCGGTTTGGCAGGCGCTGGTGGCTGCGGAAGCCTGGGCGGTTGCAGGTTCGGAAGCTGTATCCGCGGCGGCTCAGGAAGCGCGGTCCGCTCGAGGGGCTTGGGCGGCTCCGGCTGTTCCGGCAGGTGCATCTTTGCTCTGCGGCTCTCGTCAATTCCCAGCGACTTGGGCATGCCGTGCTCGACCGGGTGAAGATACTTGCCCCGTTCCTCTCCAGTCTTCTCCACTTCCGGAATAATCCGGTGGGCGTTAGCAAAGGCGTCCTGCCGGATGCCCGTCACCTGCCAGGAGACTTCTCCGCCGGGTGTACCTCCGGCAATCTGGAAGCGATTGTTCTTGATCTTCTGGGCGATGTAGAGATTTGGTCCCGGTGCCCCGATCGCGGTCAGCTGATAACGGAAATCGCGGTTGAGCGCCTCGAAATAATCCGGCAAGGTGATCAAGGCGCTACCCTTCTCGTCGAGGATGACGTTGCCGTTGTAGATGTTCATCATGTCGGGGGACTCGACGAAGGAGTGGTAGAGATACTTGTTCGCCGGGTCAAGCGGATGGTCGATCTTGAAGCTGCCACCGGCTTTGGAGAGAGTGCCGCTAACGTCAACGTTGCCGTCGAAGGTGCCTGCGTTACCGGTAAAGCTGAAGCCGTACACTCCGTCGCCGGAGACGCTCTGGCCCCACACGCCGGTGCCGGATTCGCTGTAGCCGCCCGCGCCGACGCCCGAGCCGCTCGCGCCGCCGAAAGTGGCCCAGCCGCCGACGCCGTTGTAACCGTACACGCCGTAGTTGTAGCCAGTCCCGTACACGCCGTACCCGCCATTGCTGTTACCGTTGTACCCGTACACACCATACCCGGAACTGGAAACGCTCTCGCCGTACACGCCGTAGCTGGAGCCACTCTGACCATACACGCCGGTGCCGTTGGCGCTCGTGCCGTACACGCCATAGCCGCCGCCAGAGCTCGCGTCCTGTCCAGCCACGCCGCTGGCACTGTTGGTGCTGGTATAGCCGGACACGCCGGTGCCGCTGGCGCTCGTGCCGTACACGCCGGTGCCGGAACCGCTGGCGCCGTAGACGCCGTAGCCTGAGGTGCTGACGCCGTTCACGCCGAGACCGGCGGGGCTGATGCCCTGCACGCCGACGCTGGAACTGCTGGAGCCCAACACGCCGGCGCTATCGCTCGACGTGCTAACGCCGTACACACCGTAGCCGTCGCTAGCGCTCGACGTGCTAATGCCGTATACGCCGTAGCCAACGCTGCTGCTGCCGTACACGCCTGAGCTGCTTGCGACGCAACTCGCGCTCCCGTTGATGCCGCACAACCCGGGGCTGCCGCTGCCGGCGACGCCTATGCCAGCACCGCTGGATCCGTACATGCCATAGCCGGAGGGGCTGTAGCCGTACACGCCATAGCCGGCTGCATTGCCGTTCACGCCAATTCCGTTGGTCGCGCTGCTGGTCCCGTAGAGGGCAGAGCCAGACGTGGCTGAGGCACTCAAGTTGCCGTTCACAGACTGAAGGCCTGTAAAGTTGTTGGCCTCCAGCGTCGCCATTCCAGGAAAACTCTGATTGGAAGCAAACGTGACCAGACCGTCGAACTTCCCGGTCCCGTTCACTTCCAGCGTGGCCGCCGGGGTCGTCGTCCCAATCCCCACCGTCCCGGCAAA
>Ga0187782_10002905_pt1 | contig 12747 bp, 15 predicted proteins | sample 0715_SJ02_MP15_2_FD_132454 | JGI IMG/M metagenome (GOLD analysis project Ga0187782, IMG submission 132454) | Tropical peat soil microbial communities from peatlands in Department of Meta, Colombia - 0715_SJ02_MP15_20_MG | ecosystem: Environmental > Terrestrial > Soil > Wetlands > Peat | place...
ATGCGCAATTCCTGCATGCGGGCTGCCCGCTGGTTCTTGCAGTCGAAGGCAATTTTTTCGTGCTCGCTCGAGGGCAGGCGCAGGATTTCGTAGGTCAGCAGCTCCAGCGCGCGCAAAAGCTCCGCCCCGCGATCCAGCAGCAGAACCGAATCCGGTCCCGAGAAATCGACGAAGATTTCCGGCTTCTCCCACTCGCTTTGCGGGGGCGGATCGACGACGATGCGGTACTTGAGGTGCAGTCCGCCGTGGGTGACGACGGACTGGAGAAATTCACTGATGCGGTTGGCGGCGGCGAGTTTGTCGAATGTAGCCACTAGCTTCTAGCTCCTAGCTCCTAGCTTTGCCCGCAGCGCTTGGGAATCGCGCAAACTACAGGACGGACCTTCTGTGCCCGAGGACTAATACACCGAGATTAGTGTCTGAACTCCAATCACTCAACCCGACCTGCCTAGCTAGAAGCCAGCAGCTAGTAGCTAGCAGCTTATTTCTCCTTCTTCCTCGCCCGCTTCTCCATCATCTCGCGCATTTCGCGCCCCAGCTTGGTGCGGTTCATGATGGCTTGTTGCGCGATGGAAATCAAATTCGTCTCCGCATAATAGAGATTCAAACCGGCTTGCAGATTGAAGAAGATGAACCCCATCATGAGCGGCATCATCCAGTTCATCATGCGCTGCTGCGCCGGATCCATGCCCGTCTGCGGGGTCATGCGCTGCATGGCAAACATGCTTACCATCATCAGGATGGGGAGAATGAAATACGGGTCGCGCGCGGAAAGATCGGTAATCCAGAGCCAGTGCGCATGGCGTAAATCCAGCGCCACTCCCAGCATGCGGTAATAGGCGATCAGAAACGGAAACTGAATGAGCAGCGGCAGACAGCCTCCTGCCGGGTTAACCCCCTCCTTCTTATAGAGCGCCGCCACTTCTTCATTCATCGCCGCCTTGCGCGGATCGCGCAGGCTGTACTTCTTGTATTTTTCCTGAATCGCCTTGATCTGCGGCTGGATGCGCTGCATCTTCAGCATCGACTTCATCTGCGTAAGGCGCAGCGGCAGCAGCAGAATCGTGATGATCAGAGTTTGCAGGACGATCGCCCATCCCCAGTTGGAGACGATGTGCTCGTGCGTCCACTTCAGCCAGAGGAAGAGCGGGCGCGCGATGATGCCCCACCAGCCGTAGTCGACGGTGCCGTGGAGATCGGGGTTGTCGTTCCTGATGGTGGGAACCGAGACGGCGTCGAGAACGGCAATTTCTTTGGGACCGACGTAGACCCGCTCATGCGTCGGACCACGCAGGTCGCCGACCGCCGCGCCCAGCACGTCCACATTGGACGTTTCATTCGAGCCCGGCTTTTGCGGTACCTGAAGCGGATTCCGCAACGTAACCATCGCGGCAGTGGCAGGATTGTCGGGGATAAAGAGCGCCGCGAAGTATTGATCTCCGGCGCCTCCCCACTCAAATGGCCCGCGGATCGTGTTGCCGCCGCTGACGCTCTTTACCGGCAGACGCAAGATGAAATTGGGGAAGATGTAAGCTGTGCGATCGGTGGAGGCGTCGCTGTGATAGTCGATGCGGGCCGCCGCATAAGACGCGGGTGTGACCTGGTCGCCAAAGGCCGCTGGCCAGGCGGGTGCGGCAAAAATTTCAGCGCCTTTGTATACGACTGAGGTTTCGACATTCACGACGTAGGTGTGATCGAAGCGAAATGTCTTTCGCACCACGCGATCCTGATCCGCGTATTCGAAGGTGATCGTGGCGGGGGCGCTCAAATGGCCTTCATTCGAAGCTACATAAAGCGCCGAGTTCAAACGCCCATTGAGCGACGGGTCGTAAGTCCACAGCGCCAGCGGATAGCCGTATTTCTGCGCGGCGGCGGGATTGACCAGATCGAGCTCTCCGTTCTGCGCGTCGTTGTCGAACTTCTTCAGAATCCACGATGTGACTTGCGCGCCCTGATTGCTGAACGTGATGCGGTAAAGATCGTTCTCAATCACCGTCTTGCTTTCCGCGGAAGCCTGCTTGAAAACCGTGTTGGCCGGAGCAGCAGTGGCTGGGGCAGATCGCGCTGGAGCCGCCGGCGCAGCCGTGGCCGGAGCAGGCGCGGGCTGGTTCTGCGTTTGCGGCGCGGGCGGGGGCGGCGAATATTTCCTCATCAGCGTCTGGAAGACGAGGAAGCCGAGGAAGGTCAGCATTAAGACAAGCAGGAGCCGGCGGTCACCGCCCGGTTCCTGTTGAGGATTTTTGAATTCTGCCAAAGTCTTACCTAAGCACCAGGGAGCTAAATTCCGCTGATCTCACCGGCATGTGCGGTATGCTCTTCGATTTCGCTCGGCCGGTTCCGGAAGGCATACGCGACACAAATCTCTATACGGACGAATCAGAATTTTCCGCACCCATCGGCCTGCTTCACCACCGGGTCGTACCCTGATCCGGCCAACGGATGGCAGCGCAGCACGCGCGCGCAAGCCATCCATCCTCCCCGCAACACGCCGAAGCGCTCGACCGCCTCCAGCGCGTATTCGGAACAGGTCGGCAGGTAACGGCAAGCCGCAGGCAAAAGCGGCGAAACCGCCCACTTATAGAAGCGCAGCAAGTACAGCGCAGCAAGTTTCGGCCATTTGCTCAAGAGCGGTTACGACCTCGGCTTTCTGCTCGTCTTTCTTCTCGTCCGGGCGCGCCATTTTGCTCCGGCTCGGTTCGCGGGAGCTTCTGCTTGATGATGGCAAACGCTCGGCTGACTTCATTTCTTAAGTCTGCAAAGTCGCCGCTAAGCAGCAACTTCTTGGGATTGATCACAACATCTGCGGCAACCCCGCTCGGCGGACTCGACACGCGCACTGCCTCGCGCAAGCGCCGCTTGATGCGGTTGCGCTCGACTGCGCCTCCCAGCGCCCGGCCTACCGTGAAACCGATCCTCAGCCCAGGTGGCGCGGGCACTTCTGCCCGCGTTTCCGTGCGTGGTGCGGAGACCCGCGTCTCTGCCTCCTCGACCTTCCTTGCCAGGTAAAACACTGTCATCGACGCCGAAAAATGCCGCCGTCCCTCTTTGTACACGCGCTCGAAGTCGGCATGGCGCAGAAGCCGCAATGAGCGGGGAAAGCGTGCTGCTTTCGTTGGCGGCATGGCGGAATCCGCAGCGGCTGCGAGTCTGGCCACGCCCAATGCGCCCCCGGCCGGCCACAGCGCAGAAGTCAACTTCTCGACCATGAAAACGAGCGCCACGGGGGAAACTACTCGCGGAAGCCGGGCTTCACCGAAACCCGCTTGCGGCCCTTGGCGCGGCGGCGGGAAAGCACTTTCTGGCCGCCATGGGTCCTCATGCGCACACGAAACCCATGCTTCTTGCTTCGCTTGCGTCGGTTAGGCTGGAACGTACGCTTGGGCATGAAAGATAGCGGCTCCTAGTTTCCGCGACGGTGTATGGGCAAACAGTGAGTATAAATGAGGGGAAGCGGATAGGGCAAAGAGGTGGTCGGAGTTGGTGGACCGCATCGCTGGTCTGAATGTTCGTAGGACAGATCGTGGTTGATGAGTGAAATCGCGATGTCACAACAATTGACCTGCTTGAATGTGCCGAACTTGTTCGCTCTCATTGACTTGCCCTTGCATTCCGCCTAACATGGCGTGGCTCCATGATCGGCCAAACTATCTCGCATTACCGCATCGTCGAGAAGCTGGGCGGTGGCGGAATGGGTGTGGTCTACAAAGCTGAAGACATATCTCTGCGTCGATTTGTGGCGCTCAAATTTCTGCCCGACGAACTCGCCAAAGATTCCCAAGCTCTAGCCCGGTTTCAGCGAGAGGCACAAGCTGCTTCCGCGTTGAACCACCCCAATATTTGCACGATTCACGAAATCGAGCACGACGGCCAGCCGTTCATCGCCATGGAGTTTCTGGACGGTTTAACGTTAAAGCACAAGATCGCGGGGCGTCCGATGGAAACCGAGTTGATTCTGTCGCTAGCCATCGAGATTGCGGACGCACTTGACGCTGCCCACTCGAAAGGAATCGTGCATCGTGACATCAAGCCTGCCAACGTTTTTGTCACCGAGCGCGGACATGCCAAGATTCTGGACTTTGGGCTGGCGAAGGTCACTCTTGCAGGCAGTTCTTCGAGCCAGATTGCGTCTCTTAACACGCAGACGGTGAACGCGGATCACCTGACCAGTCCCGGCACGATGCTCGGAACGGTAGCATATATGTCGCCGGAGCAGGTGCGGGCAAGAGAGTTGGATGCGCGGAGTGATCTGTTCTCGTTTGGTTCAATACTGTACGAGATGGCGACGGGTGATTTGCCGTTTCACGGAGAAAGCTCGGCGATGATCTGTGAAGCCATTGTGAACCGTGCCCCAGTGGCCGTGATGCGATTGAATCACAATGTGCCAGCCGAACTCGAACGGATAATCAACAAGGCACTTGAGAAAGACCGTAATCTTCGATATCAGCACGCCTCGGAGATGCGATCTGACCTGCAACGGCTCAAGCGGGATACCGAGATGGGACGAGCCATTGCCACGAGTTCCGGCACAGTGGCGGTGGCACAAGAAAGCGGGCCGAAAGTTACCGATCCCTCGGGCACACGAACGCCCGCGCCAGCATCCGGTTCCTCCCCTGCGCCTGCTCCTTCTCTGTCATCGGGCGCCGTTCAGGTTGCCGGCTCGCGAAAGCGCGCGAGTTCACCCGGCGTGCGGTGGACGCTGCAGTCCGCAATGACTCCAAGGAAACGGCGGCCATCTGGCAGGTAAATGCTGCCCTGCGGGAAGCGGAGTTTGGCAACATCGCTGTCGCTAAGCAGGATGTTGCGGCGGCATTGGCTCTGGCTCCGGGCCGGGATGTGAAAATGCTTTCCGCACTGGCGCTGGCACGAGCTGGCGAAAGCGCTCGCGCCAAAGCTATAGTCCAAGAATTGGAGAAGAATTACCCGTCGCAAACCGTGCTGAAAATCTACTGGCTGCCGACCATCAAGGCGGCGATCGAAATGAACGCGAACAATTCCACCCAGAGTTTGGTATTTCTTGAAGCCCCCGCTCCGTACGAACTGGCTGCTCCGCCACAATTCCAGGGCGGCACTCTGTATCCCGCATACGTCCGGGGCCAAGCCTATTTAGCCGCCCACAACGGCGCGGCTGCCGCCGCCGAATTTCAAAAGCTGGTGGACCATCGCAACATTGTTGTGAACTTCCCGTTAGGCGCGCTTGCTCATCTCGGCCTCGCCCGTGCCTATGCCATCTCCGGCGAGACCGCCAAAGCGAAGACTGAATATCAAGATTTCCTCTCCCTCTGGAAAGACGCAGACCCCGACATCCCCATCCTGAAGGAAGCCAAAGCCGAGTACGCGAAACTGCAGTAACTGGAAACATTGCGGCTTCATCGCTCACTGTTCCTCCCATGGTTTACGAAACCAGCGATTACACTCATTCGCCCCCGCCCGTGCGCGCACTCGGCATAATCACTCTTGCACCGCGCCCGTTGCAGTTACCTCTTCGCCACTTGACAGACGCGCCGCTTCGGTTTCCAAATAGGTGTTCGCCAAAAATTTGAGCGAGGATTTTTCGCACTGCGAAAAAAATTTGTGCTACTATGCCGCACGGTCGGTTTTCAGAAATCTCATTCACATGGCAACCGCGCTCCAGACATGTGGCGCTTTCCGCAGCAGATTGAGAGTTCCATCGGCAGACAGCTCCATCAGCAAAGTAGGCTAACGCAGTTTTAGATAGGCGCCCTTCATCCAGCCGCTGGGACGCTACGGCGGGTATTTCATAATTTATGTCAGCACAAGGTACGACTCTTTCCCCCAATCCGTGGACGCGCATTCTGGACGCGCTGGAGAAAAAAATCAATCGGCACTCATATGACACCTGGCTGAAGCCGACACGCTACAGCCACTCGAGCGGCGGCGTGTTGTTCGTGCGCGTGCCCACGGCGGAGTTCCGGCACGCCGGCGACAAATACGCCGATCTCATCCAGGAGGCCATCGACAACCTGGGTCTGGAATTCAACGACGTGAAATTTGTGACGCCCGAAGATGACCCGGCGGCAACCACGGTCCGCCACAATGGCGGACTCTCGGCGTCATCAGCCCCGGTGGCCGCCGGTCCCGCCCAATCCAGGTTCGACTGGGACGGCGCAGCCCAATTGAATCCGCGCTACACCTTTGACGCCTTCGTCATCGGCAGCGGAAACCAGTTCGCCCATGCCGCTTGCCAGGCGGTGGCCGAACGCCCTTCCAAAGCCTACAACCCGCTGTTTCTGTACGGGGGTGTGGGCATGGGGAAAACGCACCTGATGCAGGCGATTGGGCACGAGATCAAGCGCCGCCAGCCGCAGGCCGCCATCTGCTACGTCTCCAGCGAAAAGTTCACCAATGACATGATCAACTCGCTGCGCTACGAGAAGATGACCACGTTCCGCGACAAGTTCCGCAGCGTGGATGTTCTGCTGATCGACGACATTCAATTCCTCACCGGCAAGGAGCGAACGCAGGAAGAATTCTTCCACACCTTCAACGCCCTGCACGAAACCATGAAGCAGATCGTGATCGCCAGCGACCGCTCCCCCAAGGAGTTGGCCGAGATCGAAGACCGCTTGCGCAGCCGCTTCGAGTGGGGATTGATTGCCGACATTCAGCCCCCGGATTTGGAAACGAAGGTTGCCATTCTTCAGAAGAAGGCTGAGCAGGAAAAAGTTACTCTGCCGACCGATGTGGCGCTGTACGTAGCGCAGAACATCCGCTCTAATGTGCGCGAGCTCGAGGGAGCACTGATCCGCCTGGTGGCGCATTCCTCGCTGATCGGGGCGGAGATCACGCTGCCTTACGCGCAACAGGTTTTGAAGAACTTCATCGACTCCCAGGCCCGCCGCGTCACCATCGAATCGATTCAGAAGATGGTGGCCGAGCAGTTTGGCTTGCGCCTGGTGGAAATCAAAGCCAAGGACAATTCCCGCGCCATTGTCTACCCGCGCCAAATCGCCATGTATCTCGCCAAGCAGATGACCGAGGCTTCGTTGCCTGAGATTGGCCGCCAGTTTGGCGGCAAGCATCACACGACCGTTCTGCATTCGGTCGAGAAGATCGAAGAGGTTCGCAAGAACGACAAGGATTTGAACAGGCTGCTCAACAAACTGACCGAGCAGTTAGGTGGTTAGTGCGCGGGTATTCTAGGTGACGGGGCGGATGCTTGTTCCCTTTTCCGAAATTTCCTTTTCTGAATATGTGAAGCCGATGTGGACGCTGTGCAAAGGAAGCCGGAATCGTGAATGTTGGAATTTTCTGCCCGGGACGCATGTCAACTGCCGACCAATTTCTCACACGAAGGGATTAGGCTGAACGCGGTGAGAACAGACAGTTTGACCGGATTTTCCACTTCTTCGCAACACCTACTGTTACTGCTGGTTTTATAGGTTTTTGATTTGATATAAGGGAAGTAGAAAAAGTAGTGCTGCGGGGGAGATGAAGTTTATGCCGGTAGAAGCGGCCGTTGCGGTAGGGACGATGGAGATCACGGTCACCAAGGCTGAACTGTTGCGTGAGCTGACCGCCACGCAAGGGGTGGTCGAACGCAAGACCACCATTCCCATTCTTTCCAATTATCTGTTTGAGGCGGCTGAGGGCAAACTCGCGCTTACGGCTACCGACCTCGATCTGAGCCTGCGCACATCGTGCGACGCCAAAGTAAAAAAAGAAGGCTCATGCACAATTCCTGCGCGCAAGTTGTTCGAATACGTAAGGTTGTTGCCCGATGCCGATATCACCATCAAGTTGCTGGAGAATCACTGGGTCAGCATCCGCTGCGGGCGCTCGAACACAAAAATGGTGGGGATGGCAAAGTCGAATTTCCCCAGCCTGCCGGTATTTCCTACCGCATCCGTAGTACAAATCCCCGGGCAGGTGCTGCGCGGCTTGATTTCGCGGACCGCTTTTGCCATCTCGAATGAGGAATCGCGCTACACGCTGAATGGCGCGCTGATGCTGCTGAAACCGGAATCCATCACTATGGTGGCCACCGATGGCCACCGCCTGGCCCACTGTGAACGCCCCGGCGAAAAGTTTGAAGGCGTTTCGGGCGAGATGAAGACGCTGGTGCCCAAGAAGGCGATGGACGAACTCAAGACACTGCTCGATTCCACCGAGACTGACACTGTCGAGTTCGCCAAGGATGATTCCACTCTGTTCTTCCGCATCGGGCCGCGCCTGCTGACTTCGCGCCAGCTTACTGGACAATTCCCGAACTTCGAGGCCGTGCTGCCCAAGGACAACAACAAAGTCATTACCCTGAACAGCGACGAACTGGATGCGGCCATCCAGCGCGTGTCGCAGTTTGCCGATGAGCGCTCCAAGGCCGTGCGCCTGAAGCTGGAAAAGGGTGAGGTGAAGATTTCGGCGTCGTCGACGGAAGCCGGCGAGTCCGAGGATTCCATCGAAGCACCTTATAACGGAGAGTCACTGACCATCGGCTTCAATGCCACCTACCTGCTGGAGTTTTTGAAAAACGCCAGCAGTGCCGAAGTGCGCCTGGAGCTGAAAGACGCCCAGTCCGCCGGCCAACTGCGCCCCGCCGAAGGGGATGATTACAAATACCGGTATATCGTGATGCCGATGAGAATCTGATAACTAGTTTTTCGGGAAAACCTTCAGGTTATCAGAAGCTGTATCACGCAATTGGACCGTCAAGAGATCTTGGATTTTCTCCCTTGGGATCTGCTCGCTTTCTGTCAGAATCTTCCACAGTCCGTCAGCCACTATTTCGCTCGGGCTGGTGCGTTCCTCTTGCCTCTTTTTCCTGCGGCCCGCGATTACGTCCATTACGAGCTTTTCGGTCGGCGTGAGGTAGATCGCGACCTGCTCGGCATCGTCATCGAGTCTTTTTTTTCTCGCCATGGGCCCGTTTTCCTCTTGCAATGCTATTATAATATTATAATATCACATGAGGGCCAGTAGGTCGGCGCGGCCCATAACTTGGTTCTTGAGGAGCTTCGGTGGCAGAAGAGAACCCCCTCGAAGAAGAGCTTCGCGTTTTCGAGGCTCATCGATCAGAATGGCTGTTGACACATACAGGAGAATTTGTCGTCATTGTCGGTCCGAAGGTGGTCGGATTCCACGCTGATTACGAATCGGCGTTCAAGGCAGGACTCTCTGCCGCAGGCCTCGGCCGGAGCTTTCTACTCAGGCAAGTCTGGGCCAAGGAGCCTGTGTACCTTATTTACTGAAGGTTGCGATCTTGAAGTGGCAACGAAGCCCGAGCAAGCTCCTACTCGAGGGCCCGCACGTCGAGATTCTTATCAGCACAACGCGCCCGGAATTGGAAGAAGGCCAAGCAATCGGACTCGAATATCGACAATTGCAGGTGCACGCACTCATTGACACCGGGGCATCCCTCACCGTTATAAACCCACAGATTGCGAGAACGTGCAAGCTTCTTCAGACCGATTGGAACCGGATCACAACAGTCGGCGGAATGGCTGGTAGCTATCCCGCGTATGCGGCGGCGATTTCCTTCCCCGGCTCCGATCTGCCGGGTTTCGATGCCATTCGTGTGGTGGCATGCCCCATCATTGAGCAGCCATTCTTCTCGTGTCTGATCGGGCGAGACATACTACGCAAGTGGCTTCTGACCTACAACGGCCCGACAGGCGAAATTGAGGTCAACGCGCATCAGTAAGCAGATAATCCCGTGAGCCGAGTTGGGGCAGCGCTCTTGACCTTCTCCCCCTCCTGTCATACCCTGTCCCCCAATCTCTTCGGAGGTATCTCCTATGCTCGACGGCTTCAAGAAATTCATCCTGCGCGGTAACGTTGTCGATATGGCGGTGGGCGTCGTAATTGGTGCGGCGTTCGGCGGTGTTGTGGGAGCGCTGACCAAGGACCTGCTGACGCCGCTGATCGCAGCGCTGGTGGGCAAGCCTGACTTCTCCAATATTTCGTTCACCATTAACGGCACGCCGTTTCCGGTTGGCGATTTCATCAATGCCTGCGTTTCGTTCCTGCTCATTGCCGCGGCGGTCTATTTCTTCGTGGTGACACCGGTCAACGCCCTCATCGCCCGCATGCATAGAGGCGATAAGCCGCTCGATCCCACCACCAGGAAATGCCCGGAATGCCTGAGCGAAATTCCCATCGATGCCCGGCGCTGCGCCCACTGCACGCAGCCGGTGATGGGCAAGGCGGCGTAAGGTGACAGGGTTGACAAAGCCCGCATTCGCGGCGGTGGCGCTGACGCTGCTCTGTGCGGCGAGCGGGTTATTGGCTCAGGACAGCGGAACTGAAGACCAGTCCCGCCCATCCGATGAGCAATCTGCACCGGCGCAACGAGTGCGTGTGTCGCAAGAGGTATCGCGGGGGCTGCTGATAAGAAGAGTGCAGCCGAAGTACCCTAAGAAGGCGCGCAAGGAAGGGATTCAGGGGACGGTTGTGTTGCACGCCATCATCAGCAAAGAGGGCGACATTACGTCGCTCGAGTTAGTGTCCGGCGACCCAATCCTCGCTTCCGCAGCCATTGAAGCGGTAAAGCAATGGAAGTACAAACCTTACCTGATCGAGGGGATTCCGGTCGCGGTCGACACAGAAATTAAGGTAAACTTCACCCTGTCCAGAAACTAGCGCGATCCCAGTCGAGTAATATGAAGGTATGCCTTGCCGCCTGGCTTTTCGCGACGGACTTTGCAGCCTGCTGGTCGGGTTGGCAATCCCCGCGCTTTGCGCGCAGTCTGCGCCACCTTCTTCTTCGAAGCCGACTAGAAAATCTTCATCTGCGGTTTCTTCGGGATTAGATTCGGGCAGCGTAACCGCTGGCATTTACCGCAATCGCACGCTGGGCTTCACCTGCAAAATTCCGGAAGGCTGGGTCTTGCGCACGGAAGACATGAATGCTCGCCAGAAAAATGACGGCGAGGCCGAAAGCAAGCCCCAGCCCGATGCCGCCAAGCCTGGCCGCGTGCTGCTGGCTGCGTTTTCCCGCCCTCCGGGGGCGAAAGGAGAAGATATAAACTCTTCGATCTTGATCGTTGCCGAGAGTGTGGCGGCTTATCCTGGCCTGAAGGCTGCGGCCCAGTATTTCGGCCCAATCACCGAAGTGGCGAAGGCCCAGGGATTCGACGTCGACGAGGAACCGTATGAATTTTCCATCGGCGCCAGGACTTTGGTGCGCAGCGATTTCGAAAAAGATGTAGGGACGCGGGTAATGCGCCAATCGACGCTGGTAATGCTGGCGCGCGGGTATGCAGTTTCGTTCACGTTTATTGGCGGGACGGAAGATGAGGTTGAGGAGTTGATTGCCGGACTGAAGTTTGGGGCGACTGGAACGCCCAGAAAATAGGTGGAGAGAACTCCTCTTTGGATCGCCTGCTACACTGCGCTGCATGGGATCCTTCGACTACGCAAGGCAATTCACTTCGTGAATTGCTTGCTTCGCTCAGGATGACAAGGACCAGGAGACGAGCAGTCTGATCAGTCGAGCGGTTCGGGCTCGAGCGCGATGTTCTTCTCGCCGGCGGCTTTTTTCTCGGCGTACTTCTTCATCCAGGCTTCCCAGCTTTTGCCTGCGGCGGTGTCGCGGCCGGTGAAGGCCAGAGCTGCAATGTCGGCATAGGAGATGGATATTTTTTCGGTGGAGTTCCTTGGGTAGAGGCGGACGAGCGAATCCTTTAGCGTTGCGGCGCTGCGCCGGTCAAACACGTATCCTTCGACCTTCGATCCATCCTTGCGCGTGATGGTCACGTCGCCGCGATAGTCGAAGGCTTTTTCGAGCGCTACGCGAATTTCGTCGTCAGTAGCGAGCGAGGGAATCCAGCCTTCAAGTTGCTCGTGAGCTGTGCCGGGAGCGACTTCGAGCGCGTCAGGATTCAGCGCCGCGTGAGGAACGGCTTGCGCGGCTTCGTGATCGATGTGTCCGGATTCTTTGCCTGTCATTGGTTCATTTGAATGTAAAACCACGGGGAACACGGGGTTTCACGGCGATATAGCCCGCTCACGCGCGCGTTTCGTGCAGCGGCTCGGTGGTCGGCGCGATCTGCACCAGCGGATGCACGGGCGCTTGCGGCTCCTCCAGCAAACGCAGCGCTTCCTCATCCCGATAGCGCGTGAAGAAGGTCGCCTTCACCGTCGCCAGAAATCCGCCGAGCGAACTGAAGGTTGCATTCACCGCCGAGGCCTCATATCCGCTGTGCACCATGCAATTGGCGCACGCCGGATTGCCGGATTCCGTGCCGTAATTATTCCACTGCGTGGTCTCCATCAATTCGGCGAAAGTTTCCGCGTAGCCATCCTGGAGCAGATAGCAGGGCTTCTGCCATCCGAAAATGTTGTAAGTGGGCATGCCCCAGGGTGTGCAGGGATACGTGCGCTTGCCCATCAGAAATTCCAGAAACAGGGGCGATAGATTGAAGCGCCAGTTCTTCTTTCGATTCGACAGAATTGCACGGAACATGCGCCGGGTGCGCGCCCGGCCGAGAAAATGTTTCTGGTCCGGCGCTTTGTCGTAGGAGTAGCCGGGGGAGAGCATCATGCCTTCGAGGCCGAGCGACATCATTTCGTCGAAGAAGGCGCGGACGGATTTCGGATTGGCGCCGTCGAACAGCGTGGTGTTGGTGGTGACGCGGAAGCCGCGGGCCAGGGCTTCTTTGATGGCGTCGACGGCGATGTCGTATCCGCCTTCGCGGCAGACGGCGAGGTCGTGTTCTTCGCGTTGGCCGTCGAGGTGGACGCTGAAGGTTAGGTATTTGCTGGGCTTGAATAGATGGAGTTTTTCCTTCA
>Ga0187782_10002906_pt1 | contig 12746 bp, 11 predicted proteins | sample 0715_SJ02_MP15_2_FD_132454 | JGI IMG/M metagenome (GOLD analysis project Ga0187782, IMG submission 132454) | Tropical peat soil microbial communities from peatlands in Department of Meta, Colombia - 0715_SJ02_MP15_20_MG | ecosystem: Environmental > Terrestrial > Soil > Wetlands > Peat | place...
TCGCGTACCGGAATGCCTGCGGGATAGAGCAACAGACTTTCCCATTCGAGCGCGGTCTGGTAATTGGTGGCTCGGGTCGAGATGCAGTCGAGGTGCGCATGAAGCGTGCTGACGCCGGCTGGGATGGTCAAGTGATACTCGTAAAGGTCAACATCGTCGCGCCGCCAGGGAAGCGTCTGCCCATTCGCCGTGAAAACGACGCCGGTGATGTCGGCAACGGGACCGCCGGGGCCATGGTGCCCGGGAAGCCACTTGGGCGTGATGAGCGCCAATGGACCGGCGGTAACCGGTATGTCGACTTCAGCGTGGATCATCTTGCGCGGCGCTTCCGACAGGTCGGCAGTGATCTGGATGGCCGCCTTCTGAGCAAATATGGGCGCCGCTGCGAGCAACAGAAACAAGACGGAATTACGATTGAACATGTCGGTTCCTGATCGAAAGATTTTCAACCCACGATAGGGGAAGCTAGCGACAAAAGCCGCAAGGTAGGGTAACAGAAATTGCTTTCGGAGTTGTCCGCGAGCCCATTTAGGCGGCCTGGAGCGCGACGCGAACTTTCGCGGGCGCAAATGGCACCGAGCGCAGGCGTACGCCAACGGCGTCATACACCGCATTGGCAATGGCCGAGGGCACAACCGCGGCAGAGGGTTCGCCCACTCCCCAGGGCTTCTCCGCCGGGCGATCGATCAGATCGATGTCAACATCCGGAACCTCAGGAAACGTCAGGATAGGATAGCTGGCCCAATCCAGGCTGGTCACCCGCGAGCGGTCAAACATCACTTCCTCTTTCAGCGTGCGGCTGACCGTCTGAATGATGTTGCCTTCGATCTGGTTGCGAACGCCATCAGGATTGATGATCTGCCCGCAATCCTGCACGACGGCGAAGCGCTTCACGCGAATCACGCCGTTCTTGCGGTTCACTTCCACGTCAGCAACGGCGCCCACATAAGTGCGCGCCAGCTCGTACTTGATGTAGGTGACGCCGCGTCCGCTGGCAAAATCGCCGTCCGCAGCCTTCGTGGTTCGGCCTTTCCAGTGCGCCAGATGCGCCAGCCGATTCAGCAGTTCCGTTCCGCGCGGATCATTTCCGAGATAGCGCAGCCGGAACTCAAACGGATCGGCGCCCGCGGCGACGGCCAGCTCATCCAGGAAAGCCTCATTGCAGAAAGTGTTCTGCATGCGGCCGGGCGCGCGAATCCAGGAGGGACGGAACGGTGTCTCGGCTAGCCGGTGGGCAACGGTCTTCACATTGGGGAACGCATAGGGAATCGCCGAGTTGTTCACTATGTTGCCGGGAGACATTCCCTTATCAAATGGCAACCCGGCAGCCTCGGCTGCCAGCAGCCTGACGAAGACCCCGCCGGTTGCCTCCGGGACATAAAGCTGCGACGACCACGCGACAACCTGGCCGCTGGCATCGAGTCCAGCCTCGAGGTCCATCAGCGTCGGCGGTCCCTTCGGGTCCCAGCCGTTCTCTTCCTCGCGCATCCACTGCACGCGCACCGGCCGGCCGACGGCGCGCGCCAGCAGGGCGGCATCGGCAGCCGCGTCTTCGTGCGCGTTGCGGCCATAGCAGCCCGATCCCTCGAGGTAGATGACGTGCACATCACTATCTTTCATGGAAAACATCGCCGCCAGTTGGGTGCGGAGATCATGCGGTCCCTGGCTGGCCGACCAGCAGGTGAGCTTGCCGTCTTGAAAATCCGCCACCGCACAGGATGGCCCAATGGACGCATGAGAGTGGATGGTGAAGCTGTAGGTGGCGCTGATTCGTTTCGCGGCTTGAGCCAGAGCCTTCTCGGCGTCACCGACGTTGCTGCTTACATCATCCTTATTGACCTTGGTCGCGCGGACGTGCTCCCACAATTTGCTCTGCTCCGGTAAACCCTCCCAGGCGGACCAGCTGGCCTTGAGTCTCTGTGCGGCTTTGATCGCCCTCCATTCGCTCTCCGCAACCACAGCCAAAAAATTATTCTGGCGCACGATCTTGACTACGCCCGGGATGCCCTGGATTGAGCTTTCATCCACACTCTGCAATGTCGCGCCCATCGCCGGTGGCCGAATGACGCGGCCATGAAGCATGCCCGGCAGCTTGAAATCCTGGACATAAGTAAACTGCCCAGTCATTTTCGGCGGGATGTCATCGCGGAGAATCGGCTTTCCCACGACTTTGTACTTGGCCGGATCCTTGAGCGGGGCCTGCTTGTCGAGCTTCAAAGAAAAATTCTTGCCGGCGATCAACTCGCCGTAGGTCACCTCTTTGCCGCCGCCCCGCACCGCGCCCTGCTCAACGGTGAGATCCGCCACCGGCACACCCAGGCGTTTTCCGGCTTCCTGAAGCAAAGCTTGCCGGGCGGTAGCGGCAGCCTGGCGAATCTGTATGCCGCCGTTCTGGATGCTAAGGCTGCCCCACGTCTTTCCCTGCGCGGGCGTGAGCGCCGTATCACCCTCGACCAGTTCGACACGGGCCATGGGAACGTCCAACTCTTCCGCCAAAATTTGAGAGAGCGCAGTTCTTACACCGGTACCCAGTTCCACCTTGCCGGAGTAGAGACTCACGCGGCCTGCGGGATTGATGGCGAGGTAGGCATCAACTTCATCGAGGGCGACGGTCTTGGCAGCGGTTGCGCCCTGAGCTGCGGCCAGTCCCAGTGAGCCTTGCAGCGAGAAACTGACGATCAGAATTCCGGTGCCCTGCAAGAACTCGCGGCGGGTTGGTTTGCCGGATAACATGATCCAACTCTTCAGGCTCCCGTGGCCGCGCGCTGCACGGCGCGCACAATGCGCAAATGCGTTCCGCAGCGGCACAGATTCTCGGCCAGGGCCTGCTTGATCTGCGCTTCGCTGGGATTCTTGTTCTTGCCCAGAAAAGCGGCCGCTTCCATGATCATGCCGTTGATGCAATAGCCGCACTGCGCGGCTTGCTCGGTGATGAAGGCTTCCTGTATGGCAGCCGGCTTGCCGTTCGAGCCCAGCCCTTCGAGAGTGACAACTTTCTTCTTGCCCACCGAGGAGAGCGGCGTCACACACGACCGCACCGCGTTGCCATCGATGTGCACCGTGCACGATCCGCATTGTCCCAGGCCACAGCCAAAGCGCGGCCCGTGCAGTCCCAGGTTGTCGCGCAAGACGTACAGCAATGGGGTATCGGGATCATCGACCGACACGCGGGTGAGCTTGCCGTTGACGTGAAGCGGGATCGGCTTCGCCGGCATAATCGTGTGGAATGGGAAAACGGGACGATTGTACACCCGTTCTGACAATTGGGAACAAGAATTGATTTCGCCGGCTAGTGTCCTAACATTGCGAAATGCGGCGCAGCTCATAGGACTGACGCTCGGTTACAGGAAGATGCGGTCGCCTCTCAAAGCGGCTGTGGCGCCGCATTTCGCGCGGTACAGCTTCTGCCGCGTGCATTCCAGTCTCAGGGTGACGCCTGCCATGGAAGCACGCATCGCGGACCGCGTTCGGAGCATCCAAGAATTGTCGGGTTAGTTATGCAGGTTCTTACATCTTGACGTTGGGCCGAAGCCCGGGCTATCGTTGACCAGCATAGGCGCCAATGGGTGTGGTTTATGGGTCGTTCTGTGTGGGATGTGATCTGCATCACCGCCAAAAACCAAACGAGTTTGATAAATTCTAGGCGCAAAGTCACGTCCAAGGTGCATAGGCTTTTGCGTGCTCTGCCCTCACCTCAGTAATTAGCGGGAACGGCCGCAACGAGCCGATGATGATGCCTACAGGATCATCCCGATGGTGCAGCCACAGGAACAGGATGCTAGTCTCAAAAAGGAGTACCGCATGGCGGCAGGTGCCATTGATTTTAGGGATATCTTGAAGGACATCCCGGCAGGCGCATGGGTGGCCGTTGAGCAGTATCGCGTGATCGCCTACGGAGCCGACATGCAGCAAGTTCTCGCCGAGGCGCGCCGGAAGGGTGTGCAAAATCCTATTATCGTCAAAGTTCCGGACCGGCAGGAAGCACTGTTCCTGTAGAAATGACTCGCGCCCGGCAATAGCGCATGGCTCGGCACACGTTTCGGTACGTCCAATTTTCTCTCCCTCCGACTGATCCATTCCCGACTGGGCAAACCGTATACCGTCCATGGGTATTTACCCGTTTAACAGCGGAAAACGGAACCATGCTTAGCTGCATCTCGGATGTAGACTCAGGTGCAGATTCATGCGTTTTTCCCACCTCATTCGCCATAGCTCTCGGGTTGGACCCTCTCCAGATGAAGAAACAGATGACTGGCGGCGTCGGCAACGCTGGCAATGTAACGCACTATGCGGACCTGACGATTGAATTGGGTGGCGTGGACGCGCAAGGAGCATTCAACCCGCTTCTCAAGTTCAAGACATATGCTGGCTTCACCGTCGGGTTGGAAGCCCAGGGAATCGGACTCCTTGGGGAGTGCGGCTTCTTTGAGAATTACGTTGTGACACTTGACTACAAAAATCACGTTTTCCACGTGGAATAGCCCCGCCGACTGGCAATCTTAACCTGTCGCCCTGTCAAGCCATCAACGCGCTACAGGACACCACCTTTTGCCAGCATCCCTTGAGCCGCCTATTCGTGAGCCGCAGCGACGTCCTGCCGGCGGATGCTCGCTTTCAAGCGCAGCATAGTCACCCCCAGCCCGGCCAGCGATGCGCCCCACACGGCAAAGGCTGCGTTCACCACCCATCCGGGCACGGCTCCCACTCTTCGCAGCAGGAACGGCAGGAAGTTCCACGCAGTGATATGAACGTAGTCCCACGAGTCCCACTTCATGGCGTCATTGTTGAGTCCCCAGGCGTCCATCTTGCCCAGGGCGAAGGCCACGATGTTCTTGAATCGCAGGGCGATTACGAATGTAGGGTGCCCCAGCGTTTCCATCTGGTAAATCTCCAGAGGCAGCCAGAAAGCAAGTGAGGCAAGCTGGATGAGCAGGCTGACGGCGACCAGCGCAACGCCTCCGCGCCACAGCCAGACGCTCACATTCCCGCGATGGCGCAGCAACATTGGTACGGCTAAGAACGCGGCCAATTCGACCGAGGTCGAGACGTAACGATCCCCCCAGGCAAAATCTCCCGCCCAAAATGTGTAGCGTGCATAAAAGCTGATGTACGCGAGCAACAACAACAGCGACGTCATCCCGTACGCCCGCATCTCGGCCGGCAGTTTCTTCCACAGCACAAGCAGGAGCACGATCGCCAGCAACAGCAGCGGATCGAACAGGAAGATGGATTTTTCCGGCTTGAACAGCGGACCGAGAAAGCCCTCATGGAAGGGGGTGGTCCACGGAAAATTCGTCGGCAGCGACGGGTCCACCAACCGCTGCTCCTTGGCAAACAGCGATATATAGGTATTCGTAAACGAGCCGAAGCGGTAAAACTGATACAGACGGTCCGCCAGCAGAAAGCAACCAAAGACTGGCGCGGCAGTTCCGCAATACGCAAGAAATCTCCGCCACAGTTCGCGCCCCCGCACTCGCTCCAACCAAAGCGCCAGCAGCAGAAAAATTCCGCCTGCCATCAGGTCCAGGCCCGTGGTCAGGCGCGTCAACAGATTCAGTCCGAACGCGGCGCAACCCCAGAAGAGCGCCCGTGAGCTCCCCGTGCGCAGCCATTCAAATTGAAAGCCGAATCCGGTCAACGTCAGAAGCTTGATGTAGTTGTTTTCCATCATGTTCTGGGTGTAGTGCAGGTGAGTGGTGCAGAGCAGCAGTGCAAGCGCACCCAGCACGGATTCCCGCACGCTGAATCGCAACTGGCGAAGCAGCCGAAAACTCACCAGCGCCGTCAGCACATTAATCAGGATGTTGGTGCTGTAGCTGACCACGATACTGCGCACCGCGGGATCGTCGCCGTAGTCCGCGAAGATTCGCCAGTGGGCGATCCAGGTGCCGACGAGGTCCGCCGGCAGCATCAGCAGGGACTGGCCGATGCCATACCAGCTGTACAAACGTCCTCCGCGCCCGTGCAAACCAAAACCCGGGTAATCATTGGGCGAAACCTGCGGCTCGCGGGTCCACATCCAGTGCGTGGTCTGCAACCGAAACGTGGTATCGGCGGTGCCCAGTTCGCCCGACTGCACCGCGAATGCCAGCAACCCCGCCGCAAGACACAGCAGAACAAGCGGATCACTGAGCCGGCGGCGCAATTTCGCAATCATCGCTTGCATGGTAATACAAGAAGAATCGCCTGTAGTTGAGCGTGGCTCGCTTTCAGAATTCTGGAGGCGCCCTCTGCCCGGCGTCATTCCGAAGTCCCGCGTTTTCACCAGCGGGACGAGGAATCCCCTCGCAGATGTAGCCGTCCAATCCGAACTGACCCACTCCTGTGCGCCGAGCGGAATGCCGCCTGAACACGATAGACTGTATCCGAGAAGCCATGCCCGCATGCTCCTTCTGTGGTACCGAAATACCCGCGACAGGACGCTTCTGCTCGGCCTGCGGCGCGCCCAGCAGCGCCGATGAGCTCCCTACGATTTCCTTCGACGCGGCCACTTCGCCTCCGCCGCCGAAACCCGCATCTGGTTCCTCATCGCGGCCGTCCCGCGCCGCGGAATACCAAAGCGAAGGCCGTTTTCTGCCGGGGCGCTTGTTAGCCGGCCGTTACCGCATCATCGCATTGCTGGGACGAGGCGGCATGGGCGAGGTCTACCGCGCCGATGACTTAACCCTGGGCCAACCCGTCGCGCTCAAGTTTCTGCCCGACGATGCGGCGCGCGATCAGGGCCTGCTCGAGCGCTTCAAGAACGAAGTGCGGATTGCACGGCGGGTTTCCCATCCCAATGTCTGCCGGGTTTATGACGTGGGCGAGGTGGATGGCCACACATTCTTCACTATGGAATACGTCGATGGTGAAGACCTGGCTTCCCTGCTACGCCGCATCGGACGCCTGCCCGAAGACAAAGCGCTCGACATCGCCCGCCAACTGTGCGCGGGTTTGGCCGCGGCTCACGCCAAAGGCGTACTCCACCGCGACCTGAAGCCGGCCAACATCATGCTCGATGGACGCGGGCAGGTGGTGATCACCGACTTCGGGCTGGCGGGAGTCGCCGATCAGATTCACGACGCCGAGGTGCGCAGCGGAACTCCAGCCTACATGGCGCCCGAGCAACTGGCGGGACGGGAAGTCAGCACGCGCAGCGACATTTATTCGCTCGGGCTGGTGTTGTACGAGGTCTTCACCGGCAAGCAGGCTTTCCCCGGCAAGCTGGATGAGAAATCACGCCCGGCTGAAAGAGAGATCAGCCGGCCTTCGTCTGTCGTCAAAGATCTCAACCCCGCCATCGAGCGCGTCATCTTGCGCTGTCTGGAGACCGAGCCTTCGGCGCGGCCGGCCACCATTCTGAGCGTGGCCGCCGCTTTGCCCGGCGGAGATCCCTTGGCCGCCGCTCTGGCAGCAGGGGAAACCCCTTCGCCCCAACTGGTGGCCGCGTCGGGCGAAACCGCGGGCCTGCCTCCGCGAATCGCGGTGGTCTGCTTCGCGTCTGTGCTGGCTGTTTTGGCGCTGATCACATGGTTCTCGAGCCACTACAGCGGGCTTAGGAGGATGGATCTGCAACTCACTCCCGAGGTGCTGGCGCAGAAGGCGCGCGAGATTACCGCCAAACTCGGCTATCCCGAACGCCCCGCCGATCGCGCCTTCAGCTTCACCTACGACAACGACTTGCAAGACTACGTCGAAAAGAACGATAAGCCGCGTCCCAACTGGGATGCCGTATTTGCCGGACGGCCGTCGCTGCTTCTGTTCTGGTACCGGCAAAGCCCGGATGACATGATGGCCTCCGGCTTTGTCGATCAGTGGATGAATCCTGGAATCGTGACACAGAATGATCCCCCAACAACTCTCTCCGGGATGATCAACCTGGAACTTGATCCCCAGGGCCGGCTGGTTTACTTTCAGGCGATTCCGCCGCAAAAAGAAAACTCGGTTGTGGCCGCTGCTCCTTTCGACTGGAACCTGTTATTCGCCGCGGCAGGACTTGACGCGGCGCAATTTCAAAAAGCGGAGCCGGCGTGGAACTCGCTGGCCTCCTCCGATGCGCGCATGGCATGGACAGGAGTGTGGCCGGAAACCAAGCGCCCGCTGCGAGTGGAAGCGGCGGCCTGGCGCGGCAAACCGGTTTTCTTTGCGCTCCTCGGCGACTGGAACAAGCCCGATCGCATGAAGGCTCCGGAAGATTCCACCAGTCAGAAGATTCGCGATATGATCGGCGTCTGCCTGTTGCTGGCGGGGTTGCTCGGAGCCCTCCTTCTGGCGCGGCGCAACTACCGCCAGGGCCGGTGCGACCGCGAGGGCGCGTTGCGGCTGGCCGCAGTCGTGTTTGTTCTGGATCTGCTGCTGTGGCTGTGCCGCGGACACTTTACTCCTGGTTTCAGTGTGCTTGGCTTGTTCGTCATCGCCATCAGCACCGGATTGTTCATCGCAGGCATCACCTGGATTTTGTACCTGGCGGTTGAGCCCTGGGTACGGCGGCGCTGGCCGCAGGCGATCATTTCCTGGAGCCGCTTGATCTCGGGACACCTCCGCGATCCGGTGGTGGCACGAGACATCCTGTTCGGCGTGATGCTGGGCATCGTCTGGATTCTGATCTTTATGTTCCGCAACTTTCTCCGCATGCGCATGGGCGCCGCGCCCGGACTGGGTGATTCGGCATATCTGACGGGTGGACGCGAGGCGCTGGCTGCGTGGTTGCTACAGACTCCCGGCTCGATTCTGGGCACGCTGCAATTCTTCATTTTGTTGCTTGGGCTGAAAGCCCTGCTGCGCAAGGATTGGCTGGCCGCGGTAGCGTTTGTAACCATCTATGTTCTGCTGCAATCCAACCTCGCATCCCCCTATGTCGCGGTGGGGGTGCCGGCGTACATTATGGTTTACGCGGTCGCGGTGGTGATCGTCTATCGCTTTGGCCTGGTGCCGCTGGCGGTGGCCATCTTCACCATCAATATGCTGGGCAATGTTCCGCTCACCACCGACGTTTCGGCGTGGTACTTCACCGATGCCCTTCTGGCACTGCTCAGCGTCGTCGCCCTGGCAGGCTGGGGCTTCTATCACTCGTTGGGCGGGGAGAAGTTGTGGACGCCGCAGATGGAGGAGTAAGTGGCGGTCAGGGGCTCAGCGTTCCTGCGCAACCTACCAGACCAGCTTGTAGATGTTGCCCCTGTTGTCCACGGCGACGCCATTTCGGCCGTCGAACGATTCGACCTGCAGGACCGTTCCTTTGTTGTTAGTGAATACGGCCTGCCCGAACTCATTCCCGAGGATATTCGCGACGAAGTATCCCTCGCCGTAAACCGCGTCCCAGGCGAAAGCAAGATTGGGCTGGGGCAGAGAGATTTCGCCCTTTTGCGGGGCTGGCATGTTCGCCGAGGTAGCTTTGAGCTTCTTTGCCTTGCCCTGAACAATTTCTCCGTTGGCGAGGGTCCATGACTTCAGCAGCATGAACGGACCAGGGCCGAATATGGGACGCCTGATGTGGCCGGGAAGCACAGGTTGGGGCGACTGCGCTGCCAGCGGCCCCTGGACCGGGTAAAGCTTTTGGGCAAATGCGGAACTGGCCGGGATGACGCAAGAACACAATGCAGCAAACAAGAGAAGTCGCCGGGCTTTCATTGGTTAACCTCCTATACGGTAAAAACCGGAGTTCGGGGCAAAGTTTCTGCGCGCTAGGTAAAGTAGCGTAATAGCTGGTGGGCCACCGGGCCAATTTGGAAACGAGGCTTACCGAGTAGTAATACGGCTTGAGCGGGACCCGCCCGCGATATACGTGTAGTCGTTATATCCCCAAGTTCCGCCTACTAAGTAGGACCAGCGCACCCAGATCGTACTGCCGTTCGAGGGAAGGCCGCTGACGGTCTGTGAGAACGTGGTGCTCGAAAGGTCGCCGGAATTGTAGTACTGGCTCCCACCTTGCGTGCTGCCTACCGTCAGATAGTAAGCAGTAGCGCCGGCGGCGGGGCCCACCGTAGAGCTGTCCCACGCAAATGTCACCGAACTGCCCGTAAGTGTAGAGCCGTTAACCGGACTATAGAGTCCGGGAGCGGCCGGCACCGCCCGGTACACTACGATCTGATCAGAGGTAGTGGTGAAAGGCGCAGCAACATAGGAGGACGACGACGCGGTGAAAGTTGTGACGCTCTTCGCCGGAGTTGCCCCTCCTGCGGCCGAGTTCGCATTGAAGGCAGTCACAGGAACTGCCAGCCCGGCTCCCGCTCCCGTGCCCATCGTATCGGTAGAAGTTGGGCTGCCGAACTGGTATTCGTAGAGATTGTAGGTGACGCCAGGCGTGAGGCCGCTCACCGTGGCTTGCAGGACAAAGTTGGTCATCCACGAGCTCGGTGGATTATTCGTGCAGCCGGTTTCCTCGTCAGTATTCCCTATATACGGATATTCGTAGTCATACCCGGCTATGGGATCTTGCGGATTCTCCACTCCGCTCGTGTAAGTCGGTCCGACGATGGAACCGGGCTGTGGAGATGCGCTTAGCACTACCGGCACTGTCTCGTTGTAAGTGTCCATAGGTCCGGAGACAGCCACACCGAAGTTGTTTGGCCCTGTGATGGGGCCGGACGCATCCCCGCCGGTTTTATTGGTGTTGCCGTTAAACCCGGTCCAGGTCTGAATTGTGGTGTTGGCCGGAAGAACTATGGAGTATTTGTTCTTGGATTTGCTGGCTTGACTGCCAGTTGCCCCCAGTTCCGAAAAAGTGTATCCGAAAATGTACGGCGTACATTCCGTCGTGTTGCTGCCTGAGCCGGGCGGAGGTTCCGGGGCAGTGTTGTCGGTCGCCTTGGTGCCGTTGTACCAGTAAACCCCATGATCCTCAAAGTACAGGACGTCATCCGGGTAGTAGGTCGGGTCGGTGGGAGAGTGATTGGTGCCAATCTTGACGACTGGAACTTCGTGGTCGTACTGATCCCCGGCGTATGCGACATTCTGAATCAAGACTCCGATGTTCACGGTGTAGCCCTGGATCACCTGCTGCTTTATCCACGACATGTAAGCTTGATACCCGGGACACGCCGAGGACGCGCCTTTTCCCGCGCAAAGATTTGCGGGTTGCTGCGCCGCCACGCCCTGGTAGGGATAATAGGTTGAGTTCAGGCGCATGTTCGCCGCGCACTGCGACATCACTGCCCACGCTTCGATGCTTCCGCTGACCCCGGTGTCCGGCTCCTCAAACAGCGTCTGCGAGTTGTAGTTGGCGACGCCGTATTGAGAGCACCAGGCATTCGTGGTGACAGGCGGCCCCGACTGGCCCAGGCCGGCGCCGCAGACCAGCCGGGCGTCGTATTGTGACATCCATTGCCCATTGGCAAGCCCGGCTTCGATCATGCTGACTTCGCCGCAATAGCCGAAGTTATTCTCCCACTGGTAGAACGGCTGTATGGCAACCCGCGGATATATATAATAAGCCGTCGCCGGAGGCAGTTGGTCGATGAGCGACTGGTTACAGGGTTCTTTCGAGGCTTCGAGGTTCGTCGCCGACGGGAACAACGCAACCAGGCAGAGAAGGCAGACGGCAGCACGCGAGGGCCATGTCGTTGATGCGGGCATATTTCTCCCCTTTACCTGCTCGTGGCATTATATGAGGTTTTGCCAGGAACGCGGCTGCCCCGGTGACCGGATCAACGTCAGCCCACTTCTCGCAGACGAGGCGGGAAGTGGGGCTCCCGGCTTCTCTGTTGTTCAAAACACTTCGATTGTCACTCCATGACCGGAGGATGAAGCCAGGCGGGCATCGCGTGTAATCAATGTCGCGCCCAGGTTTGCGGCAAGGGTAACGTAGGCTGCGTCGTAGGCGGAGAGATTGTGCCGCAGGCGCCAGATTTGCGGAAGCAAAATGAAGTGCGGATAGCGGGTCAAGCGCAGATCGAATAGATCCTGAATGACCAGATTCGCGCGCTTGGGCGAGAGCGTAGCTTCCCGCACCATGCGGCGCATCACCTGGGCACTTCGAGATCCACCAGGTGCGGAGCGTGAAGGGTTTCGCTCCATCTCCCCTCATTTACAGACGGCGTTTTAGTACTTTCTTAACATCGCGCCGACCGTGGAGAATTGCGACCACCTGCAAAGGTCTTGTGTCGGGCCGGTAGGCGATGAGGTAGGAGTACACAGGGAAGAATTTGACTGATTCGCTCGCCAAATCCTTCCGCCAGTGACCTGCGCCGGGACTTTTCGAGAGGAACACGATCTTGTCGCGAATCACTGACTCGACCCGCTCGGCTGTTTCTACGCTGCTTTGTTTGTTGATATAGCGCCAGATTTCGACCAAATCGTGTGCCGCCTCAGGCGCGAGGAGATAGCGCCTTTTCATTCAGGCCGCGCCTTCAATTTGGCCAGATAAGCATCCAGTTGGTCTTCCGGGATGCCCTCGCCCCGATCGAGTTGCTCGATGCCGCGCCGAATCCTGGCGTTGATTTCGTCGCGGTTTTCCATCAGCCAGCGATCCTGCTCTTCCTGGGTCTCGAGCAGGCGTGAGAGAACCTCTTCAATGCTGGACGAACCAGTAGCCTCGAGTTGCCTTTGAATTCTCGCTTCCAGGGCCGCGTCGCGGATCACGATGTTCATATAGCTAAGGGTACGGGAAAGAGCCAGCCGAATCAACGTCAGCCCACTTCCCGCAAACGAGGCGAGAAGTGGGGCACCCCGCGCCCGCGCGCCGCCCACGCAGCAGCCTGCGGGCAAAGCCCTGCTTGATCGCCTGCATCACCTTCGACGGGTCGCCGCGCTCCGGCTCGCTCAGCAACAAA